>Ga0214925_100025_pt1 | contig 176710 bp, 160 predicted proteins | sample Stichaenrichment_FD_168299 | JGI IMG/M metagenome (GOLD analysis project Ga0214925, IMG submission 168299) | Xylose enriched microbial communities from anaerobic bioreactor in Madison, Wisconsin, United States - 63SRT | ecosystem: Engineered > Bioreactor > Anaerobic > Unclassified | place: USA... | reverse complement strand
GGCGAGAAGGATACACCTGTTCCCATGTCGAACACAGAAGTTAAGCTTCTTAGCGCCGAGAGTAGTTGGGGGATCGCTCCCTGCGAGGGTAGGACGTTGCCATGCAACCTAAGGAATCGTTAATTCGGTTCCTTTTTTTTACGTTGAATGTCAACCAGTACAGTTTGAATTTAAACATGCTTTTGGTATACTGGATAGGGTCAATTAACGCCGTTTTAGCTCAGCAGGTAGAGCACTTCCATGGTAAGGAAGAGGTCGGCAGTTCAAATCTGCTAAACGGCTTGCTGTTAGAAGATGATTGGCGTGGAATGCTTGTTTAACTGTTTTTTCTGCAACTAATCATCACATTAGGGTCCATGTTTAAGATTAAGACTTGAACGAACCAAACTTAATATGAAAAGAGGTCCACACGCTCGCATTAGATTAGCTAAGCGAGCGTGTGGACCTCTTTTGCTATCAAGAACTGGGAGGGCGAGCTTCAACCAGTATATACCCCCTGTGATTGAGCGTAACACTTCATTTTGCAGTTTTAGACCGAACGGCTTAATTATGTTAGCTGCTAGGACGTGGAAGTATGCTTGAGATTGGCTGGCCACGCGGCTTCAAATTGCTTGAATAGGGGCATTAATGATTGTCGATTGCTAACAAGATAATTGACATAGATTGGCATGTGAGCACGAGTATCGCTAATCGGGATAGCGACTCGATTGTCATCATCGGCTTGGCTATCCAGCTGGTGAGGCGCCAATGCGGTAAAGTTAGTACTGAAGTACGGAAAATCAGAGTATTTAGTGATTTCTGTAAAGGCCGTGCGTTGGGGTTGGTATAAGAATTTAGCATCTGGGATGGCCTGCTGAATAATATCTTTCCAAATACCGATTGCGCTTAGAACCACGAAGCTAATTCCCTTAAGTTCGGCGAACGTGATGCTAGGTTGGTTCGCACGGTACATGAATCGCTGTAAATGGACCACGAGATTTTCAGTACCGATGAAGCGAGATTCAATGCCGGCCGTCAGAATTTCCTGATTAGAGAAAATGAAACTTGCCTGGCGGTTAATGAGATGCTCAGTGATTTGGTCGTCGGCAATCAGTGGTTGCCTTACTCGCAGCGAATTAGGTAATACCGTTTTGAGATGGGTGAGTAAGGCAAGTGGACCAGGTAGGGTGGTTTCGACGGTACGTGTGACTAAGCTTTGCTCGTAGTTTTGTATTTTGGTTACAAAAGTCCGTTGTTGTGTCAATAATTGTTCAGCTTCCTGAGCGGCTAACTGGCCAGTGGGCGTCAGTGTAATTCGATTGGGTTGACGATCAAATAAGCGAACAGCGAGCATTGTTTCCAATTTCTGCATGCCGCGAGTGATAGTTGGTTGCGTCACGTTTAATGCGGCCGCGGTCTTAGCCAGCGTGTGCTCGTGGGCGAATGTGATCAGCTCTTCTAATAAATAATTTTCAATCATCAGGAACCTCCGTTACTAGTATGCACTATATGTATACTAGTATGAATAAGTAGTAATTTTCAAGTATTAGGTTTGCGGGTATGCTTGTTATTGTAATCAAATAGTGAAAGGTTGATGCGTGATGGTTCCAACAACGAAATTAAACAATGGTGTGGTTATGCCCCAATTGGGATTCGGCGTGTTCCAAGTCCCTGACCTGAATGAATGTGAAGCAGCGGTGACCGCGGCCTTAAAGGCTGGTTACCGTTTAATTGATACGGCAACGGCATACCAAAATGAAACCGCAGTGGGGCGGGCAATTCAAAAGAGTGGTCTTAGACGTGATGAACTCTTTGTCACTTCCAAGCTGTGGGTCTCAGAATTCACCTATGAACGTGCAAAGCAAGGTATTGATGCGTCATTACAACGTTTAGGCGTAGACTACTTGGACTTGTATCTTTTGCACCAACCTTATGGCGATGTGATGGGTGCTTGGCGTGCTTTAGAAGAGGCTTACCATGCTGGTAAGATTCGCGCAATTGGTGTTTCCAATTTTTATGCGGATCAGCTAAAGAACTTGGAACTGACCATGTCCGTGCAACCAGCTGTCAATCAAATCGAGGTCAATCCATGGTACCAGCAAGCAGACGAGGTCCGCTTTAATCAAGATGAACACGTACGGGTTGAAGCTTGGGCACCGTTTGCAGAAGGTAAGCATGCGATTTTCAGTAATCCAAGTATTCAAACTATCGCACAGGCCCATGGTAAGACGACCGGACAAGTCATCTTACGTTGGCTGTTGCAACGCGGGATTACGGTGATTCCAAAATCAGTGCATCCTGAACGTATGGCTGAGAATATCGCTGTTTTTGATTTTGAATTAACAGCTGCAGAAATGTCAGCAATGGCCGAACTTGATCAGGGCGTCAGTCAGTTCTTTGATCATCGTGATCCTGTGACAATTGAACAGATTTTTGGCGCTAGTTTACGACAATTACATGAATAAGTTAAGGAGTGATTATTAATGACAAAAACACCAACTATTACGCTAAATGATGGCCGCGCGATTCCAGCAATTGGGTTTGGCACTTTCCAGATTCCAGACGACGGTTCCACTTATCAAGCAGTCAAAGAAGCATTGGCGATTGGTTATCGACACATTGACACAGCCGTGGCCTATTTTAACGAAGACGAAGTTGGTCAAGCTATTAAGGATAGTGGGATTCCACGGGACCAAATCTGGGTGACGAGTAAACTTTGGCTCCAAGACTACGGCTTTGACGCAGCCAGTCGCGCCATCGATCGTTCGTTAACTAAGTTGCGACTAGACTATATTGACTTGTACTTAATTCATCAACCTTATGGCGATGTTCCGGGTGCATGGCAAGCAATGGAAGCAGCCCAAAAGGCCGGGAAATTAAAGTCGATCGGTGTTTCCAATATGACACCAACGTTGTGGCAAAAATTTGTGCCACAATTTGAAACGATCCCTGCAGTCAATCAGGTTGAATTTAACCCGTACTTTCAGCAACAACCCTTGCGCCAATTACTCGCGGCACAAGATGTTAAATTAGAAGCTTGGGCGCCCTTGGGTCAGGGCAATCAAGCATTATTCAAAGAACCAATCATTCAACAATTGGCTATTAAGTATCATAAGGATGCTGGTCAAATCATTCTTAGATTTGAACATCAAGAAGGCGTGATCGTCTTTCCTAAATCAGTGCACAGTGCACGGATCAAGAGTAATCGGGATATCTTCGACTTTGAATTAACTTCGACTGAGATGGCCCAATTACGAGCTTTAGATACCGGTAAAGGTCACCACGACCCAGATGCGCCAGGGGTTTCAGAACAGTTGTTGCATGCCTTTGACGTGCATGCAGATGACTAGCGGCAGAGCCGGCCAAGTCGCGGACGAACGTACCGTAGTGTAAGCTGCTTTGATTGTAACTGAAAATTAACGACGCCATGGACGCTAGAATCACTAGCATCCATGGCGCCGTTTTTTGATTAAGGCCTTTAAAAGCCGTAACTTGAAATGGCGACGAATAAAAATCAGCTTATTAAAATGGGGCACGTTACGACTAATGCCGAATGATGAAGCTGAGGATGGCTGGTTATTAATCGCTGGCGGGAACCTCATTATTGATAATTTGCTCGTTAAAGTCAGTGAAGATGCCTAGCAGGGTCTTCACCCGTTGCGGGCCCAATTGAGTCGTCCACTGGTGAACCGTTTTGTGCATGGTGGCCATTAGTTGCTGATCTAGGTGACGGCCGGTAGCCGTTAAGGAAAGTCCTTTTTGGCGGCGATCAGTGGCATTAGCCTGTTGCTCAATGTATCGATTTTTGAGGAGGACTCCGATTTGGCGTGAGATTGCGCTGCGTGAGACATGGTGCTGATGCGCGATCTCCATTAATAATAGTGGCTGGGGGCTTTGACCTATTTCATGCATGATTAAAAAAGCGTCAAAGGTAAGATGTTGCGTGGCCAGTAGTGAATTTAAGCGAGTATTCAGGTAACGAGAGATATTGGCATAATCGGTCAAAAACATGTCGAGAGCGTCGACGGTAGCCATAATAAGAACCTCCTTGAAGAGCGACTGCTTGGTAAATTTGGATTGACTATATTCACTAAGAATCATACCGCTAAACGTGTAAAAAGTGTAAGATTGTGAGCCGCAAATTAGTGACTGAAATGTTACGTGAACACGCATGCCTACTAGCAACGGTTGGTAATACCAAAACCACCGCTGACAGTTTTTTGCGCTGTCAGCGGTGGCGAATAGATTATCGATCAACGTTACAAAAAAGTCAGTGAGTCCGCAGGCGTAGAGCGACGATGCGGGCGTAAAGATCGGTGACGCACTAAGCGGTTTTAGTGCGATGACGACGAGCAATCATCGGCAAAATCATCCCTAAGGCAACAAAGATAATTGGCGTTAGAATATTTAAAGTCAGTTGGAAGAGCCAACTGCTAGGATTGCTAGCGTAGGAAGTCTTTGGAACCATTCCGAGGATGCAAGCAAATGCTGTAAACAGGAAGCACCAAGCACCGACCAAACGGCCAGCGACTGGGTTTTTCAGGAACTTGTAATCACTCTTGAATTCCTTTAAGTGCTTGTTGAGTAGCATGTAAGCTAGAAAGACCCACAGGTAGCGCATCGGCATTACGACCGAATTTAAGTTCAATAACCAATTAAAGAGTTCATTCATGTTTCCAATCCCTAATGCAGGAATGATAATGAGAATGCTGACCAAAACCCCAGTTAAGATGTAACCGTTGACGGGCACATCCTTCTTGTTCATTTTACTTAATTTTTTGGGAATAAATTCAGGGTCGGCATCACCAAGCAAAATCTTCAATGGCGCATCGATTGAGAACGCTAAGGCGGAGATTTGGGCAAGCACATTGGCAATTGCGTAGAGGATCAAGAACAGATTGCCCACGTGGTAGAAGGCACCTAGTCGTTGAAACGCGTAGTAAGCACCGTTGGCCATCAAATCAGCGGGAATGTGCTTGGAGTTAAACAGAATCCCCATGGCAAATGAACCCAGCAGGGCACAGATTGCGACCATACCTGCGAGCACTAACATGCCTAACGGAAACTCACGTCCCGGATTTTTGGTTTTATTAACGTACGGCGAAATCTTTTCAGATCCCCCGACCGCGAAGACTAACATTGAAACGGTCGTAAAGTAGGTAAAGTCAAACTTAGGTAAGTAGGACTTGAGTGAAAACATGTTCGGTGTCTGAACAGTCGCCTTGGTCATAAACGGTGCTGATACGGCCAAGATGATGAATAAAATCGACATGATGAACATCCCCGTACCAGCAACGCTCCCGATGCGTTTCAGTGTCGTTAGTCCCAATGAAGCAATCCAGAGGAAGAATAAGAATAGCACTAAACAAATGGCTTGAACGACTAACGCAGGTGTCGTGTTGACGAAGTTCCCATTACCGCGGAACAGCCAGCTGAATGCAATTAGAATCCCTTGGGGTTTTTGTGCTAAGTACGGAATGTGCACGATCCAATAAGTCCAGGCAGCATAGTAAGCTAGGCGCTTGGTACTCGTTGCTCGAATCCAAGATGAGACGCCCCCCTCAGCATCCTTAAAGGTCGAACCCAGTTGACCCACAATCAAGGTGTAGGGAATAAAATAAATAATCATGATCAAAATCCAAGAAGTGACGACTGAAAGCCCTTGTAACGCAAAATTATTGACAACGTTACCTAGGCCCCAGACCGCCACGAATGCAATTAAAGCAATGTTGGACCATCGAAGTTGTTTTTCGTTTGCCATGTTGAACTCCTTTGTGAGCTAAAGTATGCTTAATTGTAAGGCCAAACTGAAAGCGATGCCAGTATTAACAAGTTAATATTAAAAGCGCTTTAAATTTTAAGTCGAAAAATGAATTTTGAGTGTCAAAACAGCGAAAATTTGCTATTGTTAAGAGTAGATAAAATTTAACGGCAACGGACGCGCATTGTTCGAATGAAAATGAAAGCAGGAATGGTCTTGAAAGAAGTTACAGTTGGGGAGTTAACGTTAGCGACAGGGATGCCTAAGATTGGTGTTGTTTTAGCGGGGGCCACACGGGAGGACCTCTTGCGTAAAGCGGGGCAGATTTTAACTTCGGTGGCACAAATTGTTGTTTGGCGGTTAGATCCTTATCAGGAATTGGATAACCGTGCGGAGTTAGTCAATACAGCGGCCCAATTGCAACAAGTTTTGGGGACGATTCCATTAATTGCCATGTTTGGGCTGGCAAACGATCCAGCTGAAGTGACCGAATATTATCAAACTTATCAAACATTAGTGAATAATCGAAGCGTGGCTGGCGTGGATATTGACTTAGCCATGGTCAATCAGCCAGATTTTATGACGTTGACCAAACAGATGCGTGCCAACGAAATTCGGTTAATTGCGAGCCAGACCGTCACGACAGCAACAACTGACGATTTATTGGCGACTTATCACGAATTAGCAGCAACTGGTGCTGATGTCGTGCGGGTGACAGTGGCTGGACATGATGCACAGACGGTGTTGGCATTAATGGCGGCAACTGAGCAAGCACGGCAGCAATTAGTTGTGCCAATCGTGGCAACGGCGACGGGCAAGTTTGGTCGTTATAACAGTGTCTGTAGTCAGTTGACGGGGTCGGCAGTTGCCTTTGGACACGTCGGCCGGGTCGGTGATCAAAGTCAATTAGCAGTGAGTCAGGTCAAACAGGCGTTACAAATGTTGGCACCACTTGAAGGGGCGTGAAATCAATGCAATGGCGATCGTTTTGGCGGCATACCCGGACGATTTTTGAAACGTTAGTCATCTATTTCTTACTGATTCAAGGGCCGTATGATTTGTGGATCGGCAAGGTGGGCTATCGACTTAGTTCGTATTTAATTGATATTGTGGGTATCACGGTGCTGTTTGTCATCGTTGAGCTAGTTTATAATGCGATTCGACAAATCGTTGTGAAACGACGATCCAAATGACTCGGGGCCGAGTGACAATTATCGTATCTACTAGCTCATGATTACGCGGGGGGAGTCTTTCGATTCAAATTAGGGAAATACGCTATTAGAATGGGTAAACCAGGTCTTGAGCAGTAATATTGCTCAAGGCTTTTTTGATGGCCGGGGATTACTGGAAGACACTGGTCAGTCGCCATGGTGACAGCTGACCGGTGCATGATGCAACTGTCAGTATGGTGAACGAATAGTGGTGGTCGAATACTAAAACGACCAGAATTAATGAATCACCACGATGAAAACGATTGCAGAAATAGGGAGTTGATAATTATATTTTTGTGATAAACAAGCGGATTAATCATAATGATAACAGGTTAATTAGAATTGTGATAATCAGTTGAGCATTATGAGGGTACCATGGTATATTTAAAAACCGTAAATGATGTACTAGTTAAACACGATAATCAAATATAGTAAGAACACTTTATTTAATGAGATTAATCGTTAGGTCAGTTAGGTTGTTTTTGAAGAAATGGGGAATTACTATCAATTACCGTGAATCAGAAGTGAAATGTTATAAAATGTATAAAAGTGGCAAGATGTGGTTGCTTGCGAGCGCTTCACTATTATTGTTGAATACTCAACTGTTAACCGCACATGCGGATGAACCAACATCTGCATCGACTAGCGAAACGAGTGTCGTAGCGACTAACGGTGTGTCAATTCAAAATCAAGGTAGCAGCAATCAAACACTGGCAAGTTCGGTTTCTAAAACGGATAACGTTGTCGTGGCTAATGATGAGAACGCTTCGATTACTAATCAGACGGTAATCGATGCACAGCCAGCTACTAATGACGAGCCGCAATCCGCTGCATCAACGGCTGCGTTGAACGGGACATCTGGCGCGCCCAATAGTGAGGTAGCCGCTGATTCGATGGCAGCAGTGAACGGACTAAACACGGTAGCGCCCGCGACGAACAGTTATGAAGCATCACGGACTGACGATCTGTTCAGTAATGCCGCAGAATCGACTGTTAGTGAACAACAGCCTGAAGCGAGTGAACAGTTATTACTCGATACTGCTGACGCGTCAGAACGTAAACCCGCCGCTGACTTGCAACATGTTGAGCAGCATCAGCTGGTAGATGACCTTAAGGTGGAGTCACAGCACGTTGATACTCGTGCTGTGACTAGGGCGGATGAGGATGAAATGTCTGGTAACTTTGGCGTTGATTGGCACTTTGATGCCAGTACAGGCACGCTAACGCTGAACGGGGGAACGTTAAATAACAGTTATGGGGATAATCCTTGGCGTCGCAAGTCTTGGGCGCCGATGATCAAGTGTATCGTGATTGCTGACAAAATTGTTGCCGGTACTAACATGAATAGTCTGTTTGCGAATCTTGACAGCGTGACGCGTTACGAAGGGTTAGAAAAGATTGATACCAGTGCTGTGACCAACATGCAGTCTCTGTTCAAAGAAAATACCTCGCTAGAGCGACTGGACTTGAGTGCTTGGCAAGTCGGCAATGTGACCACAATGGTGAACATGTTTATGGGGAACTTCATGGGTACTGAACTTAAATACCTTAATCTCAGTGGCTGGGATACTCATAATGTCGCCAACATGCAAAATATGTTCCAGTTCAACGGCCAACTTCGAACTATTGACGGTTTGACTGACTGGGATACGCGCAGTGTGACGACGATGGCTAACATGTTTGCGCGCACAGGCGTCCGTCACTTGAATCTGACGAGCTTTGATTCAGCCAGCCTGGTTGAAATCGATGGTGCCTTTGCGCAGATGTCCGATTTGGAGCGTATCGAATTCGGTACGCAGTTTACCGTCGCTAAAGTCACTCAAATCAATAGTTTGTTTAATGATGATGCCAAACTAAAGGTGCTCGACTTGTCCCATTTCAATATGCAGAGTGTTGAACAAAACTGGCAAATGCTAGCTGGTTTGACAAGTTTGCAAACGTTGACACTTGGTCCGGGACTTGATTTTAGTCAACACGGCACGCAACCCTTAGTTGATTTACCGGAAGTGCCTAAGAATAGCAAATATACCGGCAAATGGGTCAACGTAGCTGATAGCTCGCAAACGTTTACGAGTGCTGAACTCCTGGCGCAATATTCGGGAAACCACGCTGACACGGCGACGTTTGTCTGGGAAACCGTCTCTGCGGCCACGATTACCGGTAAAGACAGCACGCTCTTCTTGAATCAAAAATGGGACTGGACACAAAATATTGCGCAACTAGTTGATCAAAATGGCCAGTTAGTTGATCCAGGAGTCTTGTTCAGTACAGACCCCCAAGCGGTGACAGTTAGCGGTGAGCCTGTTGACACCAGCCGGCCAGGGTCGTATCACGTGATACTAACTTATGCGGGTCGGCAAACAAACGTGGTTGTCACGGTTGTGGCTAATCAAAGTCAACTAAATTTGCATGCGCAAGAAGTTGCGGTTGAAATTGATCCCGCAACGGGAAGCGCTGTCTGGCGCCCACGGGATAATTTTGCGAGTGCAACGGATGCAGATGGCCGTTCAGTGGAATGGCAGAACGTGACGGTGCTTGGAGAACCAGACTTAACACGGCCGGGGACATATGAGGTCGTTTATCAGTTCACTGACTTGACCGGACAGTTAGTCACGGCGACAACGACCGTCACGGTGACTGAACAAGAGGCTGACGTTGAAGACCTGACAGAACTGGTTGTTCAAGATACAACGGTGACAGTTGGCGACCACTGGCAGGCGGCAGACAACTTCGTAAGTGCCAGTGATGCGACGGGACGGCCATTAACACTAGCGGACTTAGTTGTGATTGGTGACGTTGACACGACGCAACCCGGTACTTATGAAATCACGTATCAATACACGAACGCCAATGGCCTGCAGTGGACTCAAACAGCCACCATTACGGTAGTCGAAGGTGCTGGCAATGGTGAAACGCCGTTACCGGGAGAACCAGCTGAACCGGAGTTACCGGAAGAACCAGGAACACCCGAACAGCCTGAAACCCCTGAAACCCCCGAAACACCAGGGGAACCGTCAGCGCCAGGGACACCTGATCAACCAGAACTGCCGGAAGTTCCTGAACAATCAGAACAACCGGGAACTACTGAACACCCTGATACTAGTGATCCTAACAGTGGTTTAACGGGCGCAAACGCTGGTTCCAGCAGTCAAAGGGAGCAAGCAGACACGATAGTGCGACCAGAATTTAACGGTGGTTTAGAGAAGCAAGTGACCACGGTGTTTCGTGATAACTTGAAACTGAATACGGCTGAACGCAATGAGGACGGAATTGATGCTAAACGTTATGCTAAGGCTGATACAGCTAAACCGGAAGTGACTATGGCCCCAGTCAGCCATCCAGCGTCAGTAGCTGGTGAGCTACCGCAAACTAGCGAACAAGTTAATCGCTTCGGGTTGCTGGGACTCATGATGTTAATGGTGACTGGTTTAGCCAGCATCGTCGGCATTAAACGTCGGCAAGGTTAATTAATAAAGGAGTGAGAAATTAATGGAACAAGTGAAGAAACGGTACAAGATGTACAAGAGTGGTAAGGTGTGGTTGTTCGCTGGAATCACGCTCGTTACGTTGAACATGAATGTGGTGACGGGACGAGCAGATGAATCAACACACGTAGAAGCATTGACTGAACCGGCAGTGGCAACTTTGTCTGAAGGTAACGCTGAGCAGCAATCCCCAGTAACGGACGCCATGGATGAATCCGCAATGAGTGAACTGGTAACTGAAGCTCAACCAATTAAAGTGCAGGCCGCTGAAGAACAGTATACTGATGAGATTGTCAATCAATCTGATGATGAGCATGCGAATTCTGATCAGGTCAGTGTACCGGTCACGGATCAAGTTGACAGTGAGACCCCCGTTCCGTCAGACGAACATACTGCAACACTTGATACGCATCCGAACCAATCGACAACTGATGATTCTGAACAGCCAGTTAGTGCCGACGAGCAGTCGCAAGATATTGACACGGATAGTACTGCAAAAGTCTTGTCGTCGCAGCATAAAACAGAAACCATCAATGAGCGGGGAAGCGGTGATTTGGCTGGCGTGATTCGAAATCCAGAACGCCCACATCTCACGGATGGTTATCGCAACGATGATATGGAAGACGATGACTCGATGGCCGGCATCTGGGGTGCTGGTTACAACGCCGATGGCATTAAATGGCATTTTGACGCGGATTCTGGTGTGTTAGTGTTGGACGGTGGCGATATTTACGATTGCTATGGGGATAGTCCGTGGCAATCAAAATCGTGGGTGTTACAAATAGTTAAAGTTGTGATTTCAAAGCCAATTCGCATTATAGGTGATAGTGGGGGCTTCTTTGAAAATTTGACGAATGTTGAACACTATGAAGGGCTTGAAAAAATTGATGTTAGTTCTGCGACGGATTTAAGATATTTCTTTTCAGAAAATACGCATGTTAAGGAGCTAGATTTGAGCAGCTGGCAGGTGGGAAATGTGACTGATATGTCTTGCCTGTTTTTCAATTCTCCAGGGACTAGCCAACTAACGACAATCAATATTTCAGGGTGGGACACTCGTCGAGTAAGTGAAGCGGACTACATGTTTGGTCCCAATGAAAAGTTAACTCGTATTATTGGTATCGAGAATTTGAACTTTGAAAGCCTAAAAGAAGCAGGCGGTTTGTTTATCAAAACGGGGTTGTCGGAGCTAGACTTATCCAAATGGAAGACTGATAGCCTTGACAATATGGCTGCTTGGTTTATGGACATGCACAACTTAACCAGTGTTAAATTCGGGTCTCAGTTCAAAACAGATCAGGTTACTTGGATTCATTTGCTATTTTCAGGATGTTCCAATTTAACTGAGGTGGATCTATCTGGTTTTAATTTGCATCGCGTTGAACAAAATCTCGACATGTTTGCGGGATGTGAGCGTCTACAAAAAATTACACTTGGTCCGGATACTGATTTGACGCCAGCCAAAATCGAGTCGGTTGGGCTAATGGACATTGAAGCTAATGACCAATATACCGGTTACTGGATAAATGTAGCCAATCCCCAGCAACGGTTAACTAGTGCTGAACTGATGAATCTGTATTCAGGAAAAAATACGCCGATTGGAACCTACATCTGGGAAGCAAACCAAGCAGTTATCGATGCCAACGACATTACCCTGGAAGTTGGCGATGATTGGAACTGGACGGACAGTATCGAGAGTTTAACCGACCAATTTGGTCAAAAAGTCGATGTTCAGGCCCTCTATGTGGCTAATCCCCAGGCTGTGAAACTATCGGGTGACCGAGTAAATACAAGTCAGCCGGGTACTTACCAGGTCACTTTCAAGTATGCAGGTAAGACGGTCACTGCTTTGGTGATCGTGAAAGCTGACCAGACAAGTTTGACTGTCCATGATACAGAGTTACACGCTGGTGGCACTTGGCATGCGCAGGACGGTTTTGACGGGGCGACGGATAAAGACGGTCACGCCATCGACTTTAACGATGTGACGATAACAGGTGAAGTGAACACCATGGTTCCGGGTGATTACCAGATTACTTACACGTATGGTAGTCAGACGCAGACGATTACTGTAACTGTTAAGGAAAACCAAGCCAGTTTGAACTTATATCAAAACCACGCAACGGTGCATACGGATGGGCAGGGAACCAGTACTTGGCAGCCCCAAAGCAATTTTCAGAATGCCACTGATAGTGATGGTCAAACGTTAGACTGGTCGGCCATTGAGGTCGTTGGAACGCCAGATTGGACTACAGCCGGGGACTATCGGTTGACGTATCAATTTACTGACAAGACTGGTCAGTTGGTGACGGCAACGATGACGGTAACGGTGGTTATCGAGGAGGCCGACGAACAGGCGGAATCCCAAAGCGATTTACAGATTCATGATTCAACTATTACTGTCGGTGAGTCGTGGCAACCAAGCGATAATTTAGTCTTGGCTACGGATGTTAATGGCGGTGAATTGTCGCTTGCTGACCTAGTCGTAACTGGCACGGTCGATACTAATCAAGCCGGTGTTTACCAGGTGACTTATCAGTATACGGATGCGAGTGGTCAAGTTTTCACTCGCGTGGCAACAGTCACGGTCGTTGCGGCGAGCGATGGCGATACGAATACTGAACAGCCAGGCGCTACCAATACCAATGACGATGTGAACGGCGGCTCGACTGGAAGTATCGATGGTGATGATCAAGCAGAAATACCTACGGATGATGCTGACCAGATGGAGGGTGATGCGGCTGACGTTGATGCAAATGCAGTTATTGATGACGCAACACCCGCGGTTGGCACGAATCATGGAAAGGGTGCGGATCGTAATTCTGGCATGCAAACGACGGCTAATGGGGCTAAATCAGTAGTCACTTCAGGCCGCATCGGAGCCAGACGTCCAACACAGTTAGTTCACAACACGCGCAAACTATCGTTGCCGGTCATCATCAAGAATCACGGCCGACTGAATCAGCTTCGGTAGCTGTTCAGCCCGCAACGGCCAAACTCGGCACATCGGCTTTACCGCAAACTGGTGAAGCGCCAAGTCGTGCAAATGTGATGGGAACAGTGCTATTGGGGTTGACCATGTTCGGTAGTTGGCTCGGATTTCGGCGTGTGAAACGCCATTAAACAACGTGCTCGAAATCGTAAGGACTGAATAAAAGTGATTACGGTGATTGTGATTTTCGGTATCAGCGTCAGGATGATGTGTCGATAACAGTTAATAAAAGAAACGCTTCAAGAATTAGTCATGAATTCTTGAAGCGTTTCTTTGTTATTCACTCAATCAAACTAGTCAGGTTACTGAACTTTAGCAACGAGTTGTTCAGTAAATGCATCCAGGGCTTTTACATCATCAGCTTCTGGTGCAAGGTTAACGAACACGTCCTTGGCACCCTGAGTAGCTCCAGCCTTCTTTAACGCGTTACTGAAATCGGTGACGGCACGGCAATAATCATCATCATAGAAAGTATCGCCAGAGCCGGCACAGCCGTAAATCTTACCGGTTAAATCCAAATCCTGTAAGTCCTCGTAGAAGTCGAGTCCCTCTTCAGGGAGGGCGCCCTCATCGTAGGTGTAAGGGACGACAACACAAATATCAACATCGTTGAATTCAGTTGCGTCGGCTTGCGAGATTTCTTCTTTGGCAACATCGACCCCAAGTTTTTCGAATTTTTCAGTAATAATATCGGCAACGTCTTCGTTGTTACCGGTAATGGTAGCAAAAATAACTTTCGCAGTAGCCATATGAACTCCTCGCTTTCAAATATCTTGATAAGCCGATTATAGCAGAGTTTTAACCTTAATTTAAGGTATTGGGCAGTTATTCACAAATCCGCTTGACCAGTGGTTTCTCAGTAGCCAATTCCATGCTATAATTTAACTATTAATGGTTATTTTACCGAAATTGATAAAAATTTTTGGTCGGCGCTTAACCAGGAATCTAATGTAAATTATAAATTGGCGAGGAGCGTTGGTTTTGTCTAGAAAAAATAAAAAAGAAGGATTGGGTAGACGGCTCTGGAATTCGATTACTGAGCCAATTCCCGACGATGATAGTACTGAACAAGATAATGAACAGATCCCCTTGGCCTATGATCTGAAAGACTCGGCCGCATCAAAGGCGGACGAAGCCGAAGCAAAATCAACGGTCAATATTCCCCGCTCGACGGCGAATAACAGTGCCGAAAAGCAACCTGTTGACGCAGTAATTGAACCAGAAAAGGTGGCTAAAAAAGCGCGCCATTCCGGAGACGATCGCCAGGCTGTAAAACAATCGGCGGCACCCGTCAAGCATGGGGCGACTAGTGCGGTTAAGCAAAAAGGCTCGGCTGGTTCTCAGTCGTCGGCAAAGGCGGAATCCGCGCAAATAACTAAAAAGTCCGCCGCAACTAAACCGGCCTCAACAGCAAGTCAGGCGGCGCCAAAGACGGCCAGCGCGGTCTCATCACAGGCAGTAAGTGACCAGCGTTCCAAGCACGCAGCTTCGACGACAGCTAGTGCGGCTCAATCGGCACCAGCGCGGGCCGCTAAGGAAGCGTCACAAGCAACCAGCACCGCAGTGTCTGATCAGAAGCGTGTGGCTAAAACAACAGCAAGTACCAAGGTTCATCAGTCGGCGGCAACGTCGGAAGTTCCAATGACGCGGATGGACCGGCGTGCTAGTCAGGAAGCTGCCAGTCAGGCCAAGACGCACAGTCAACAGTCTAGTGCTTCGACATCGAGTGCCGCGGCCGCCGCATCTGCGGTAGCACAATCCACGGCCCCGAAGTCCACAGCCCCCAAGTCAGCGACATCAAAGGCTGCTGTATCTCAGGCCACGGCCACAACCGCTAAGGATCCGCAAGCGACTGCTGCTAAACAGCCGAAGGTCGAAAGGCGCATCCCAGCTGATCATATTCCACCGGTTGCTCGTAAACAGCAACCGCGGATTGCGGTCAAGGGGACGGAACAAGCGGATGATGACACGCAGCCTGAGTTACCATTATCACGTGAAGAGTTGTATGGTGATCAGCAGCCCAACGGTGGCAAGCAGCCCAATAAGCCAACCATGTCACGGGTCGCTCGGCACGAAGAACAGCGGGTACCACATGATGATCAGCCGGATGACGACCGTGACTTTTCTGAGTTAGAAACGGATGAAAAGAATCCACATCTTAAGAAGCCAGCTCGGCGCTATAACTGGAAGTTGATGTTGGCTGGTGTTGCGATTCTGGTTGTTGCTGCTGGTGGAGCTTTCTTCATGTGGAACCATGGGCAAGCCACTCAAGCTGCGGCACGAACCAATGCGGAAAAGATCGTGGACCAAGTTTATACATCATCAGCCCAACGGGACTTGCGGGCGAGTGCCTCAAGCTCGACTTTGACCAAGTTGCAAAATAATATTGATAATATGAAGGATTCAAGTGAAAAGACCCGTTTGCAGAAACAGCATGATACGGCTGCTAAGATGTTGACGGTCCGGACTAGTTACCAAGATTTACGCAACGCTAAGGGGTTACTTAAGACCGACGTGACCATGGACACCATTACTAAGGGTCAGCAACGGTTGACAACTGCTGGCTTAACGACTAGTAAGCCGTACTTTGCTAAGAAGTATGATAAGTTGTTTACGACAACGGGAAAAACGGTTAAGAAAGTGGTCAGCTATGATGCTGATTTCCAAAAATTATATAACAAGAAAAATAAGCTCAAGGCTTCGACCCCGTCAACGACAGTCGATAAAGTACTTGCAAACCTGAAAGCTTATCGCAAAAAGTCGCAGTTAGCGGCCAATGATTACCAGAAGTTGATTACGGATCGCAAGAAGTTGGCGAAAGCGAATAACGCATCGTCTTCAGCCTCAAGTTCGAGCACGTATAGCTATAGTGAACCAGAATCATCGTCGAGTTCATCATATTCGACTTATAGTGAAAGTAGTGACAACAGTAGTTCGGCTTCAACGCATAGTTATAGCAACGATACGGACACGAGCTCGGCAACGTCGAGCTCAAGTACGCCTAGCTACAGTTATAGTGCAAACACCGATAGTAGCTCAACGACGAATTATGGAGATACGTCTTCAACAACGACCGGTGGCACTGCTTCTTCTACAGATGGTTATAGTACGGCAACGGGCAATAATTAATTTTTCTGGGTAAACAAGACCAGTAAACTTGATGATCGTCTGAAAATTTAAAAACCGGCCAGCTTAATTAATTCATAATTAAGTTGGTCGGTTTTTGGTCGTTAGTGACTGATCGACTCGTGTCAATAACCTGGGAAGCGTGCAGGCAGGTGAATATCCGAGCTGGTTAGCCATTAGTTCCACTAATTGTTACCATTCAAGGAGTGTCCATTATCTGGGGCGAATGACGACCGGTTTGCGGTAACTGGCAGACACAAAAGTGATGTAAACGGGACATCAATGTTAGAATGTAAATATAAAATTAATTATAAAGTGAGAGAGGCGTGTTTTGATATGGAAATCACAATTTTTGGTAAGGGCAACATGGGGCAAGCAATTGGTCATAATTTTGAAATCGCTGGGCACGAGGTCACTTATTATGGTTCCAAGGACCAAGCCACAACGCTCGGTGAAATCGTGATCATGGCGGTACCTTATCCCGCTTTAGCTGCGCTGGCTAAACAGTACGCGACTCAGTTGAAGGGCAAAATCGTCGTTGATATCACGAACCCCTTGAATTTTGACACGTGGGATGACTTGGTTGTTCCAGCTGATAGTTCGGCTGCCCAAGAATTACAGCAGCAACTACCAGATAGTCAGGTGCTCAAGGCTTTCAATACGACTTTTGCGGCGACGCTTCAGAGTGGGCAGGTCAATGGTAAGGAACCAACAACCGTGTTAGTTGCTGGTAATGACGATAGCGCCAAGCAACGCTTCACCCGCGCCTTGGCTGACAGTCCGTTAGAAGTGAAGGATGCAGGTAAGTTAAAGCGGGCCCGTGAGCTTGAAGCGATGGGGTTTATGCAAATGACATTAGCAGCCAGTGAACAAATCGGCTGGACCGGTGGCTTTGCGGTTGTTAAATAATTGGTCAACGATTAAACCCAATTAGGTTAGTTACCGATTGGCGATGCTCGGGAGTGCGACTTTCGAACATCGCTTTTTTGTTGGTATTTTGTGAGCCGTTTGTCAGCAGTAGCGTCAAACATTGTGATTTAAACCAAACTGTGGGCTAAAAAAGGGTCAGCCTAACTTACTGGCCAATCTTAGCTAATATCCGGTTGTGGATCATTACGGTTCAAGTGAATGATAGTGGTATGATAAAAGTATTGATCAAGAAATTAGAAATGGGGTAATAAGTTATGCCAATGGTATTGATGGCTCAAGCAACCAAACCTGAACAGCTGCAACAGTTACAAACCACTTATCCGGACTGGACGTTCAAGGATGCGGCGGCGGTCACGGCGGCCGATTACGACCAAATTGAAGTCATGTATGGTAATCATCCGTTATTAAAGACGATCCTAGCGCGGCCAACCAATCAGTTAAAGTTTGTACAGGTCATTTCAGCTGGCGTCGATTATTTGCCATTAAAGGCATTGCAAGCGGCCGGGGTGGTGGTTGCGAACACGAGTGGTATTCACGCCGATGCGATTAGTGAATCGGTCTTAGCCGCGATGTTAAGCGTAGTCCGGGGGTACCATGCGGCCTGGCTGAATCAGCGCGGGGCACGGCAATGGGCCTTGCCAATGACGACATCTACCTTGACCGGGCAACAGTTGTTGATATATGGCACGGGCCAAATTGGGCAATCGTTAGCGGCTAAGGCTAGTGCGTTAGGCATGCACGTGATTGGGGTCAATACGACCGGTCACCCCGCTGATCATTTTCATGAAACAGTGGCATTTACCGCGACGGCTGACGCGTTAGCAACGGCTAACTTTATTGTCAACGCTTTGCCATTAACGCCAACAACGCATCATTTGTTTAGTACTGAATTATTTCAGCAGACCAAACAGCAACCGATGTTGATTAATATTGGGCGTGGTCCGGCGGTTGATACTACAGCGTTAATGACCGCCCTGGATCATCATCAACTCAGTATGGCAGCGTTGGACGTTACTGAACCAGAGCCATTACCGACGGACCACCCGTTGTGGCAACGAGATGACGTGCTGATTACGCCACATATTTCAGGTCAAATTGCCCACTTTCGGGCGACCGTTTTTCCAATCTTTGCGGCGAACTTTGCGCAGTTTGTCAAAGATGGCACGCTGGTACGTAACCAAGTGGATCTGAATCGTGGTTATTAATTGAATATATGTAACGGTAGCGGCAATGTAAAAGCCGGTTGTGACTAGGACTTAGTCACAACCGGCTTTTACTGGTTTCATAATTATGAGTCATCGTTTATGGTTGCTTGAAATTCTCTGCCGTGCGATCATTGGGACCCTGCCCAATAGCCAAAATAAAGACGGTACTAATAATCAGGACACTGCCCAGAATGTCGAGCCAACCGAAGCTGACACCGAGTAGAACCACCGCAATGATGGTTGCGGATAAAGGTTCAAAAGCGTCTAGTAGACTGACAACGGTTGGCCGGATATATTGCAAACTTTGCAAGAAGAATAGGAAAGCTAACAATGTTCCAAACAGCACAACAAAGGTCAACTTGCTGATATTAAGCATAGTCAGTGGAATATGGATTGACCAGACTGGCTGAACGATGTTAAACAAGATACCCCCTAACAACATTGACCAGGTGTTGACGGTCATTGGGTCGTACTTAGTAAGTAGTTTGGTTGGTAGCAAGGTATTCGTAGCGGACGAGACCCCCGATAAGAGTCCCCAGATCAACGCCCAGACGGAGATGACTAGGGTCTGAGGGTTGCCGTGAGTCACGAGCAAGAATGAGCCCAGTAGTGCACAAATAATTGCAAGGCCTTCTGCACGGGTCGGCAATTGCCGATGAGCGACTAGCATCCACAGAGCAATGAACACGGGTCCCATGAATTGTAGAATTGTTCCGGTCGCCGCGTTACTAGCTTCAACTGCTAAAAAGTAGGTGAACTGAACCGGCATTAGACCCAATAGTGTGTAGGCCACGATCTGTAGGAGATCGCGGGGTTGACGCCAAATCGACCACAAATCAACATGGGTCAGCAAACTGACCAGTAATAGTGCGATTCCGGCACCCAGCATGCGAATTCCCGTTAACCAAATAGAATTAATATCGGTCGTATCAAAAAGTGTTTGTGCGACGGCTCCGGAAATCCCCCAGAAGGTCGCACTGATACTAGCAAGAAAGATACCTTTGAATTCCCGACTGACTTGCACAGCAAACCGCCTCCTCAGTAAAATCAACTTAACCTCCATTGTACATGATTTTGCTGAGAAAAGGGGAATCGGTTACGCACTTGCTTGTTGACTAGCCTGTTCGGTCGCGTTCTGAGCATTTTGTTCAGTAGTGTGTTCAGTTGTGGCACTGGTTTGGCGGGTGGTTTCGGCTAAGTGAACCAGATGGGTCAGAAACGCGTGCGTTTTTGCTTGGTAATGGTACTTTTGGCCGAGCTTGACGAGGTAGCCATTGATATAGTCGACTTCAGTTGGCCGATTATGAGACATATCTTGATACATCGATGGGTAGTGGAGGGGATTAGCCACTTTGCTGACGTAGTTGACAGAGGCGAGCTCTTCCGCGCGGGTATTCAACATGGTGACACCATCACGCTCACAGACATCATAGGCTTCATCGATCAATTGACGACTCAGCTCATCAGCCCCTGGATAGGCCGCGAATTCGCCCATCGTAATTTCAAAGAGGGTACAGAGGGTGTTGACCACTGAGTTGAAGACGACTTTAGCCAGCAAGGTGCCGCGGAAGTTCGTTGTTAAATTAGGGTGGAATTGGCATTTATCTAATTCTGTCACGATTCGGTGGGTCATTTCGTCAGGGTGTTCCGTATAATTGGCGAGATTCATGGTGCCGGCGCCGCGAGCTCCAATGAAGTCGACATCACCAGGGCCGTTTAAGACCGTAGCGACTAGTGCGGTCCCAGCTAATAATTTTTCGGGTTTGAAGTAGTGTAATAATTTTTCAACGTGACCCATCCCATTCATGCAAGTGAGCACGTACTGGCGACCATTAAAAGCGTGGGCCGTCCGAGTCAAAAAATCAGCAAGTTGCATCTGTTTAGTAAATACGACCCACACGTCGGGATCATCGTGATAATCTTCGGGAGTTGAGACTTTGACGGGAACTAAGTGTCGATTCTGGTGATCGCGCGACACGTAGACGCCACCTTGACGATGAATTTGATCAACATTTGCTTGCCAAGTATCCACAAAATCAACTTGATTGCCTGCTTCTTGTAATAACACACCGTAACGTAATCCCATGGCGCCTGCGCCGAGTACTGTAAAATGCATATGTATGACCATCCTTTAAAATGATTTATTAATAAATGAAAATAAAAACGTCCGACAGACGAAGTCGTCTGCCGGACGCGAGCGCGGGTTACCACCGGTATTCATCAGCAATTTACATTACTGACCTTAAGCACATCATGAAAGATGTACTACACGTTAGTGGGTGTTAACCAGTACGGGTTACTTGATTTCACCCATACAACTCACAGTCGATATTCGTGATACCGGATTAGGTCTGCTCACACCATCTCAGACTCGCTAAGGCTAACGACCGGCAACTACTGAACTGTTCAATGCTTTTTATCATCATTTATTAATTGTTCTCTAATTTAGCGGCTAGACTGGTGAATGTCAAGTAGTGAGATTGAATTCTTTGGTATATAAAGCTGATGAGGGCAAATAATGCTCTAAATAGCTTCTAAACTTAAGATTGTTTAGCCTTACGTGGTGAAAATGCGGTGGCTAGTTCGGTTTTGAAAGCGATTTCCATTATAGGAGGGAATAGCGTACAATTGGGAGTGTAAATAAGCCTTGTGCTAATTATGATTGCTAAAAAAGGCGGCGGTGCGTCATCTTTTTAATTTAAGCCTATTCAAGTCCGGCCAACCGGCTTACTCATCAGTGCGGATACGCCAATTTGCGTATTTACTGACGATGGCAGGATGGTACCGACTGATTGGCAAACCCAGCAAAAGCAGTCAAGCTGAATGTCACAGATGATCAGTTAGCTAGCACAACATATAGGTAAATACGTAGGAGGAGTTCAACTATGCCAAAATATTTAGTCTTTATGGACATTGACGGAACATTATTAACGGATCACCAATATGTCTCGGAGCGAACTCGAGCGACGATTGAACGGTTTCAGAAGCAGGACGTGTTATTTTACATCGCTACGGGGCGCATGTACGAACTGGCGAAGATTGTTCGAGACAAAGTAAACGCTGACGTTCGTTTGGTGACGTCTAACGGGGCGGTGTTCGATGGTGCCCAGGGCCGTGAGCTAACCAAACTCGGGGGTGCTGCGGTTGAGCTTGCCTATCTGATTGCACGTCGTGATAACTTACCAATGATGTTGTTCACGCCAGACATGGCCTACTATACGGAACAAATCCCACGGTTCGTTGCTCGTAATGCGGCTAACTTTGATGCGGATGAAGTCTCGATTGGCTATGAAGAAGTGAAGAGCTTTACGCAATTAGCCACGATTGAGGACCAGATTACGAACGGCGTCATTCTCAGTCGTGAAGACATGTCACGGCTGGATTCTGCCCGCGAAAAGCTCACTAATAGTAAATTGTTGCGACTTTCATCATCGAACCCGAATAATATTGAGATGATTCCTCTGAATACGGATAAGGGGACGGCGGTCAAACAAATTCAACGTGAGCAACATGTCGATGCCGCCCACACGTTTGTCTTTGGGGATGGTTTGAATGACGTTGGGATGATGGCAGAAGCTGACTTATCGGTGGCAATGGGCAACGCCTTGCCACAAGTTAAGAAAGTTGCGAACTATGTAACTGATATGAATTATAATGATGGTTTGGCACTATTCTTAGAAAAATACTTTGCGGCCCACCCATTATCAACGACTAAGTAAGGTCAGCTTACAAGCGTATCGGTGTATCGACGAGGACAATAAGGCCATTAAAAAAGCGATTCTCACGTGTGTGGGAATCGCTTTTGTGGTATTATTAAAATTTCGCTATGACTTAAGTGGTGGTAATTGACTTTTACGTCAAATTTGGCACACTTAGTATTGAAGTGTTTTTAGGAAGTGATAACTGTTGAAAATTGAAATCTTACCGACGACTACCACGGAAATTCCACTAGCAATTTTGTCGATGAGCAATCTTGATAACCGTGAGTTGAATCCAGCAATTGAAAAACAATTAGCTGCACAAGGGCTTGCCGTTGCTCAGCCGCAGAATGCTTTGGCAGACTTGCTTCAAGTGATTCACGCGCGCCATCCAGTGCAGATCAATGCGTGGGATATGAATACGCTTGGCACTGAGCAGGTTCAGCTTCATTTAACGGCACAAGGGGCCAGTCTTTCAGCGGATGCTACCACCCCAATCAGGCCTAATTTGGATAGTAAAAGCAGTCGCATTTTAATTGTAGTTGGCGATCCAGATGCAAGTGAAGCTTCAGTGCATGCAACTGGTCAAGAATTACAACGCAAAATCAAAGCCTTTTTTGGTATTCAGGCGCGCTTGCAATTTCCGAGTTGTACCACGCAACCTGTTAGCATCGAGACAACTAGGCCCGCTTCTTAGGGGTGATATTAATGTCGATCAACTTGAATTGCCGATTTTGGTAGTCCACGCGACTAACACTTGTATTTTTCAGGAGTCGGGTGGGAAGCTCACGGGGGCTGATTTGGTATAGGAATGCACTGAGAACCAGCCCGTGAGAAACGATAAGAATATTCTTGTCATGCTGACTATCCTGAGATTCATACAAACAGATTCGTCGTAGCGCGCTACTGATTCGATCCGTGACACCGACCAAAGTCTCGGCGCCACGAGTCTGGTCGAGGGAGTTAAAGACCCATAGTAGGGTGGCGAAGCGTTCACGACTCAACATCAACTTAACAAACGTTCCAATGCCCAATTGTTTTTGGACTTGCTTGACGATCCACATGTTTCTGGTACCTTCAAGCCCACCGAAGTTAAATTCGCGTAAGCCGACGTCAATCGTCGGCTTTTTTATTTCAGGATGGAGTGCGGTGATAATGCGACTCGTTTGTTGTGCTCGGCCCAAGTCACTGACGTAAGCAGCGTCGAAATGAACATCTGCTAGCATGCGGGCTAACCGTTGAGCGGAGCGCACACCGGTATGTGTGAGTTCCGAATCATAGATGCCTTGTAAACGGCCGGCCGCGTTGAGCTTGGTTTGTCCATGACGGACTAAGTATAAGTGAATCGTAGCCATCGCTAACCCTCCCATCAAATTAATTAATATAGTCCAATTGTAAAGCGTTACTCGTCATTCAACAAGTCTTTAATTGTTAATTGCCACTTTATTTTGTCGCTGATATCAAAAAGAGCTTGAGCAGCTAGCTTGTTTCGCGCCACGGTCGGTTTAATCGGCGGCGAAAGCGCATTTGAGACTGCGAGTGGATGGCTACTAGCCTCGAATAATTGCGCATCTTCTGGTCATCGTAGCCGATTATGCTAGGTATCAAAAAATCCCCTAAAGGGTGATAGCTATTTCAGCTACCGACCTTTAGGGGCGATGGCAACGTAACGTTGCTACTGATTATTCCAATCTTCGTTCAAAACTTGCTTGTTTTCCTGCTTGAGAATCTTCATCATCTTACGACGAGCGGTGAAGAATGGAATTCCAATGTGAGCAAGGTTGCTTCGAAAACGCCAACGGTAATGGTAAGTCCGGTCCGGTACGTATTCGGAGGACTGTACGTAGTTAGCGTAACGAAAGGCAAACAACTGGTCTTCAAGAAAATCAATATCTTCGTTGAACTTGAGGTGGTGCGTGGTAATAATACTGCGAATGAATGCTTTATTCCACGAAAAACCGCCAACCGTGCCAAAGTTGATGTTGGCAATCAAGTCTTTTTGGTTGTATGTTTTGGCAGGACTCGGAACGGCTAAGTAACCGTAGTGACCGCATACAACGAGCTGGGTATCGGGTGCTGACCGGTAGGCGGCTAGGAAGGTTGCCAGAAAGTCTGGTTCGACCCAATCGTCGCCATCGACAAAGCAAAGGTACTTACCCTTAGCAGCAGCCATACCGGAGTTACGAGCTGCGGAGACGCCCCGGTTATGGGCGTGAGTGATCACGTGGAACCGGTCGTCGCCTTTGATTAACGCGGCAATCTGTTCACCAGTGTCATCAGTCGAACAATCATCAACCACGAAGACTTCAAAGTCTGTCAAGGTTTGGCGTTGTAGACTAGTCAAGCAGCTATCTATAAATTTGTGCTGGTTGTAAGCTGGTACAACCACTGAAAAAAGGGGTGCTGACACGCTAATTCCTCCATCGTAAATTTGGATACTGTTACTAGTATACCCATAAATTGTGATGAAATTATAGTGAATCGTCTTTTTTTAGCCATAAATTAATTATTTGCAAGATTTGTCGTATGAAAATACAATGCGAGGTCGGGATAAACAAAGATGGTGTGAGAAAAATCTAGTAAGCCATTATTCTTATAATAGTTACAAGAATCCAAGGCCAAGTGAGTTGCGCCCTGTGCCAAATTCATTAGTTCGGCCTCTTCCTTGTTAAGATTGGTGAGTGAAAGATAATCATCACTGTTAGCAATCCCGATGCCGTAAGCTTCGTTGATGAAGTCCCAAATTGACGTATTGACAGCTTCGGTCGATAGATAGGGGACGACAGAGCGTAAGTAGTAGGCCTTTTCCAAACAATACAGTTGGTCGTGCCAGTAGCGGAGGCGAATGATACGATACAGTTCTTCGTCGACGGGAATGTTGAGTTTGCGGCTCAGGGCACTATCGCCGTGGATCGTATCAAAAGTCAGAATCTTCGAAGTTAAAGTCCGTGGGTGGACATGACTATTGAAGAGTGAGCGTGCTGACAGATTCACTACCGTTTTATGTTGAAGCTGAATATTAGTAATATAATAGCCACTGCCTTGAACCCGACGCAGGAGCCCCTGCTGGTACACCAAGTCAATCGCTTTGCGAATGGTGTTGCGGCTAGCTTGGTAACGTTCCATTAATTGGGCTTCCGTGGGGAGTTTGACGGTAAAAATGCCGTCTTGAATGGCGGCAACGAGTTTGGTTGCAATGTCACGATACATGGTGTTCACTTCTTTCGAATATTAAGTTGTTATTTAATAATTTGTGGGTACAAATCAAATAAATTGCAGATATCTGATTAATAAGGCTTGTCAAATTTGTACCCATGACTTATAATTCTAATTGTAATGAAAGCGGTTTATTAAAGCAACCGCTGTAACATATAAATTTAAAACAATCTAGGAGCGTGTTTATTATGGCTGAAAGAACAATTATGTTGGTATGTGCCGCTGGGATGTCAACGTCATTATTAGTCTCAAAGATGCAAAAGGCTGCGGAAGCAGAAGGCATTGATGCAGATATTTTTGCAACCGCTGCCAGTGATGCTGATGCGAAGTTAGCTGAAAAGAATCCTGACATTTTAATGCTTGGACCACAAGTTCGTTATATGTTAAGTGATTTCCAAAAGCGCGTTGATATTCCAGTTGAAGTTATCAACATGCAAGACTACGGCATGATGAACGGCGAAAAAGTTTTAAAGGAAGCCGAAGCATCAATTGCAAAAGCAAACTAATCATTAAATTGTAAGTGCTACCAGCCCACGGTAGATCAATCGCGGCCGGTGGCATTTTGATTGTGATGCACACGAATAAATGCTAAAAGGATGAGGGTAAATGGCAGAAGAACAAACAAAAGAAGTTGAAGCAAGTCTCGAAACCATTATGGGTTTGATCGTTAATGGTGGTAATGCAAAGAGTTCCGCTTTCGAAGCAATTAAAGCTGCTAAGGAAGGCGACTTTGAAACCGCTGATGCCAAGTTAAAGGAAGCAGATAACTTTCTAACCGAAGCACACAATTCACAAACCTCAATGTTAACGGCGGAAGCGCAAGGGGAACATACCCACGTGTCATTGTTATTAGTACATTCACAAGATCACATCATGAATGCCATCACCTTCCGCGACTTAGCTGGTGAAGTTGTAGACGTTTATCGGCGTTTAGTTGCCGATGAGGCGAAGTAGTTAATTAATTTGAGCCTAGGCAAATACCTGCTGGTGTTGGTCTGGGCTTGTTTTTTCATTCATGCCGTGGTCGCTTATAATGGCAGACAGCTTAACAACGGTGACGTGGCGGTTACACGCTTTTCGTTAGTTAAGGTAACAAAGACTGTAACTCAGGGATAGCCTGAGCAGCATTAATGGAGGGAATTAGTTCATGACAAAAGGATACAAAATGCCCAAAGATTTTCTGTGGGGTGGCGCGGTCGCGGCCCATCAATTAGAAGGCGCTTGGGATGTTGATGGCAAGGGCGTTAGCATTGCCGATGTAATGACAGCCGGACGTAACGGGGTTCCCCGTAAAGTCACTGATGGCGTCAAAGATGGTGAAATCTATCCTAATCACTGGGGCAATGATTTTTATCATCGCTATCCAGAAGATGATCGATTATTTGAAGAAATGGGCTTTAAGTGTTTCCGGACGTCAATCGCGTGGACCCGGATTTTCCCGAATGGTGACGAGAGCGAGCCTAACGAAGCTGGTTTGAAGTTTTACGATGACTTATTCGATGATTTATTATCGCATGGCATCCAACCCGTTGTGACCCTGTCACACTTTGAAATTCCATACCACTTAGTGAAGGTTTATGGTGGTTTCAGCAACCGTAAGATGATCGACTTCTTTGTTCATTTTGCGAAGACTGTCTTCAAGCGCTATCAGGATAAGGTCAAGTATTGGATGACCTTCAACGAAATCAATAACCAAACAGCTTGGAGTGATCCGCACCCATTGTTACAAAATTCCGGCCTACAACTTAGCAAGGATGACAATTGGGAACAGGCGATGTATCAAGCAGCTCATTATGAATTAGTAGCGAGTGCCCTAGCTGTGCAAGCGGGCCACGCAATCAATCCTGATTTTCAAATCGGCTGTATGGTCGCGATGTGTCCAATCTATCCGTTAACAGCTAAACCAGCGGATGTGATGATGGCAGAACGGGCCATGCAAAAACGGTATTGGTTCGGGGATGTCCACTGTCTCGGTGAATATCCAAAGTGGTTACCGAAGTACTTTGAACGCAAGGGCTTCGATATGGATATTACCGCTGCTGACTTGGCAACTTTAAAGGCTGGTACGGTGGATTACGTTGGTTTCAGTTATTACATGTCATTTGTTACAAAGGGTCGTGACGGTGACAGTGATTACGATTTCAAGGAACCCGATGACTTTGTTGAGAACCCCTACGTTGAGAAGTCTGATTGGGGCTGGCAAATTGATCCAACTGGGTTGCGCTATGCGATGAACTGGATGCAAGATCGGTGGCACTTACCACAATTCATTGTTGAAAATGGCTTTGGTGCTTACGATAAGAAGGAAGCCGACGGGAGTGTACATGACGACTACCGGATCAGTTACTTCCGTGATCACATCTTGGCGATGGAACAAGCGGTCGTATTAGATGGTGTTGATCTGATTGGCTATACACCGTGGGGCTGTATTGATTTGGTCTCAGCAAGTACTGGTGAAATGGCGAAACGGTATGGATTCATTTATGTTGACGCCGATGATAATGGTCAAGGCAGTTTTGACCGTTCTAAGAAAGACTCCTTTAACTGGTTCCAACAAGTTATTGCGAGTGATGGTAAAGATTTATAGTGAAAGGATGATAATGCATGGCAACAACGAGTGGTTTACGATCTGATTTCTTATGGGGTGGGGCGGTCGCAGCCCATCAACTAGAAGGCGGCTGGCAAGCTGGTGGCAAAGGGGTCAGTGTGGCTGATGTCATGACTGCCGGTGCCAACGGTGTTCCTCGTGAAATCACGGATGGTGTGATTGCGGGTAAGAATTACCCGAACCATGAAGGCATCGACTTTTATGGTCACTATAAGGAAGATATCAAGCTATTTGCTGAGATGGGCTTCAAGTGTTTTCGGACATCGATCGCCTGGACGCGGATTTTTCCAAATGGTGATGAAGAAGAACCCAATGAAGCGGGTTTGAAGTTCTATGATGATATGTTCGATACTTGCCGGCAATATGGTATCGAACCAGTGATCACGCTGGCCCACTTTGAAATGCCGTACCACTTAGTTAAGGAATATGGTGGCTGGCGTTCGCGGAAAGTTATTGACTTTTTTGTGCACTATGCTGAAACGGTCTTCAAGCGCTATAAGAACAAGGTTAAGTACTGGATGACCTTCAATGAAATTAATAATCAGACGACTTATACGAACCAATTCCTGATGGCGACGGATTCTGGTTTAGTGTTGAAGCCCGATGATCCTGACGCTGAAGCGTTGATGTATCAAGCTGCTCATTATGAAGTCGTTGCCAGTGCGCTAGCCGTTAAGATTGGCCATGCCATTAATCCCGACTTCCAGATTGGCAATATGATCAACATGACACCGATTTATCCTGCAACTGCTAAGCCACAAGATATCATGCAAGCTGAAAAGGCTATGCAGCGGCGTTATTGGTTTGCAGACGTACAGTCATGGGGCTATTATCCAAATAATATGGAAGCTTACTTCAAACAGACTGGTTTCCGCCCTGATATCACGGCCGAAGACCGCCAAGTCTTGAAGGAAGGCACCGTTGATTATATTGGCTTTAGTTACTATAATTCCAACACGGTCGCCGCTCAGGATGATAACCCAAGTTACCACTTTGTCGGGACCGAAGCCGTTGATAATCCATATTTGAAGACGAGCGAATGGGACTGGCCAATCGATCCAGAAGGTTTGCGGTATTCTTTGAATTGGTTACAAGACCGCTATCACAAGCCAATGATGATTGTTGAGAATGGGTTGGGTGCCCGCGACAAAGTCGAAGCCGATGGTAGTATTCATGATCCTTACCGGATTGACTATTTACGCGCTCATATCAGTGAAATGATCAAGGCCGTTACCGAAGATGGGGTCGACTTGATTGGCTATACGCCGTGGGGGTGTATCGATTTGGTCTCAGCTGGAACTGGTCAGATGTCGAAACGTTACGGTTTTATCTACGTCGACAAGGACGATGAAGGTAACGGGACACTAGAGCGCTCGAAGAAGGATTCGTTCTACTGGTATCAAAAAGTGATTCGGACGAATGGGGCCGATTTGAAGTAGGAAACTCGTTGTGCTAGAAGACTACTGAATGATTATGCAGTTCGAACGACGATTATTAGTCAATTAATAACCACTAATTGAAGACGACGTTCAAAGTGAGTGAACTTTGAACGTCGTTTTTCGATTGCCTTATTAGCTTGTTTGATTGGCTAATCAACAATTATTGTTAATCAGTGCCTAAAGATTGTTTCTAAGTATCAAATATGGTTAAATGATGGACGAAGGTGATGTCATATTATCTAACATGAGTTGTGATTAAAAATCGTTAGATTCAGAGAAAAGCCACTAACTTAGGTTCGGTTGAAAGGGTCGGGTTGGGGGAGGCTTGTTGGCTCAGTGCGTGTTATATCGACTTATCGGCATTTGTGCTGATCGTGGTGACGTTTCAGTATGTTACCTAGTCTCGGAAGGTCGGAATAGGCTGAACGCATGCAGACGGCCATCGAAAACTGATAATTTTAACTCACGATACGTAATATGATGCAATTAAATGAAAAGGACCTGAAAGTATGGATACAACGGTAATGATTGAAGAACACCCACAGATTAAGGAATTGATGGCAAAACGACCAATTGTTTGGCAGAACCCAGATTATGGGAAGCGGGCGGACCTGCCGTTAACGCGGGCCGATATTTTTGACGCGGTCGCACGTTGGGAACGTTTCGCACCATTTTTGGCCGTTGCTTTTCCAGAAACGGCAGCTATGAATGGGATTATTGAGTCACCATTGTTACCACTTGAGCAGATGAAACCAGCATGGGAGGCTCTCAACCACCAGTCATTGGCGGGGCAGCTTTATTTAAAAGCTGATAGTCAGTTGCCGATTTCGGGTTCGATCAAGTCACGTGGTGGGATTTACGAAGTGCTCAAGTTTGCTGAACAGGTAGCCATGGCCCATACGGATTTAACGTATATGGATGATTACAGTGTCTTGGCAACGGCTAAGTATCACGAGTTATTTGCACAATACGGCGTCATCGTTGCATCGACGGGAAACTTGGCACTCAGTGTGGGCATCATGGCCGCAACGTTTGGATTTAAGACGACCGTTTATATGTCTCACGATGCTCGTCAGTGGAAGAAGGACAAACTGCGGGCAAATGGCGTCACCGTTGAGGAACTAAATACCGACTTTTCAAGTGTGATTCCGGTGGCCCGTGCCGCCGCGGCCAAGGATGACCATACGCACTTTGTTGATGATGAAGGTTCACGTGACTTATTCCTCGGGTACGCTGTTGCTGGGGTACGGTTACAACATCAATTAAAAGTACAAGGCATCAAGATGGATGCTGCGCACCCGGTCGTCGTTTATTTACCGGCCGGGGTCGGTGGCAGTCCTAGTGGCGTCGCTTTTGGCCTCAAGATGATTATGGGAGCCAATATTTACCCCGTCTTTTGTGAACCGACCCACGTGCCGTCCGTGACCTTAGGGATGATGACCAAGCTGAATGAAAAAATTGCTGTTCAAGACATTGGTTTAGATGGCCTGACTGCCGCTGATGGGTTAGCCGTTAGCCGGCCATCACGGTTGGCAGGCAAGGTGATGCAAACGCTATTACTCGGAACAGCAACATTTGAAGATGATGATTTATATCGTTATTTGACGAAGCTCGTCGATACTGAAGATGTAATGGTCGAACCATCCGCTGCAGCCGGCTTTACCGCGATCGCCCCCATCATGGCCCAATTTCCCACGCTTGCTGGCAAAGACGTCACCCACATTGTCTGGGCAACTGGCGGCGACATGATGCCGGAATCGGAGCGTCAGTTGGATTATGAGCTAGGACAAAAATTGCTGACCAAGATTAACAATCGTTAAAACATTGCTAACGCTTATATCAGTGCTGATATTTAATTAAAATGCGACATCCCAACAACGGGGTGGCGCATTTTTGTTTGCAGTGCGGTGACAAATGGGCTGGAAATAAAGTAAGTGAGTGACAACTCATTTTTGCTGTTGACAAACCGAGATGTACTGATTATACTAAAGCCATTAAGTGAGTGAGTATGCACTCACTTCGAGAAAGAGGGTTATTAAAATGGCAACGGATTATGTCATCGCCAAGCAGGTCAGCAAGCACTTTGGTCATCAGCAAGTGCTCAATCAGATTGATTTGACACTGCCGGCTGGAATGATTTATGGCTTGATTGGGCCATCGGGAGCTGGGAAGACCACCTTGATCAAGAGTATTTTAGGGATGGAAGCTGTGGATAGTGGCACTGTTAAAGTTATGGATACGGTGATGCCCAATAGGGCGGTAATGGCACAAGTAGGGTATATGGCCCAAAGTGACGCCTTGTATGAGACACTAACGGCCCGTGAAAACCTGACCTTTTTTGGGCAATTAATGAGTGTTCCAAAAATAAAGTTAGCACAGATGATTGATTATGCAGCCGGATTAGTTGACTTGACGTCCCAATTAGACAAGCGGGTCAGTGGCTATTCGGGTGGGATGAAACGGCGCTTGTCGTTGGCAATCGCCCTGATTCAGGATCCCCAATTATTGATTTTAGATGAACCGACCGTTGGGATTGATCCAGAATTACGGCAACAAATTTGGACCGAACTAAATAAGCTCAAGGATACTGGTAAGTCGATGCTCGTGACAACGCATGTCATGGACGAAGCAGAACGGTGTGATTATCTCATGTTGATTCGGCACGGGATTGCGCTTGCTGAGGGGACACCCGCGGCACTGAAACAACAGTATGCAGTAGATACGATCGAACAGGTCTTTTTGAAAGCGGGGCGGATGCAAGATGCGAACGATGGCAATCGTTAGACGAGTTTTTAAGCAAATGTTACGTGATAAGCGTACCTTGGCGCTGATGTTTTTGGCACCACTCTTAATTATGGCGTTGATGTATTTTTTGTTTCAAAATAACACGACTCAAGTGGCGACTTTAGGTGTTCACAATGTTGATCATCAGGTGGTCAAAGCCATTAATACGAAGCATGTCGATATTCACCATTACAGTAGTAACCAGGCAAAAGCGATGATTAAGCAGCATGATTTGGATGGATATTTGACGCAAAAAGATGGCAACTTAACGATCACGTATTCTAATAGTAATCCGACCAATACGTCATTGATCAAAGCTTCTTTGCAAAGCGGACTGGTCAAATTAAAAATTCAAACGTTGGTCACGGCTACTAAAGCACAAAAAAAGGTGTTGCAAACGCAACAGGTGGCACTACAAAAGTTGACCGCGGCGCAAAAACAGGCAACGGTTAGCAAGCTAAAGACTGCCTTGGCCCAAGCACAGGCAAGTGGGAATACTGCTGCTGCGGCTAAAATTCAAAAGCAATTGAGGCAGGCTACAGCGAGTGCTGCGGCGCCAACAAATAGTCAATCACAAACGACGACCTATACCACTAGCAGTCATTATATTTATGGTAGTAGTGATTCAACGTTCTTTGAAAACTTTTTGCCAATCTTTCTCGGTTTCTTTGTCTTCTTCTTTGTGTTCTTGATTTCTGGCGTTTCACTTTTGAATGAGCGCACTACTGGAACCCTAAGCCGGCTACTTGCAACTCCAATTCGACGGAGTGAAATTATTATGGGCTATCTAATTGGTTATGGGGGCTTTGCCATCATTCAGACTGTCCTGACCGTTGTTTTTGCAATTACGGTCTTCAAGATTCACTTAGTTGGTAGTATTTGGCTGGTCTTTCTGACTAACTTATTATTAGCGTTAGTGGCTTTGACCTTGGGTATCTTTATTTCCACCTTTGCTAACTCAGAATTTCAAATGATTCAGTTTATTCCACTGATTGTTGTACCACAAATCTTTTTTGCTGGGTTGATTCCAGTCGATGGCATGGCGAGTTGGTTGCAAGCAATTGCCCACATCATGCCGTTATACTATGGTGCTAATGCGTTGACGGCTGTTGTGACAAAGGGTGCTGGGCTTGGCGATATTGGTGTCAATTTGTTAATATTAGTAGGGTTTATGGTCGTACTAACAATGTTGAATATTGTTGGAATGAAACGTTATCGGAAGGTGTGAGGATATGGAACGACCACGGATACGGGATTATTTTCAACATGATCTAAGTCAGAATGAAACGATTACACCTAAGCAACGGGCCATCCTCCAGGCAAGTCTCGATTTGTTTGCTGAAAAGGGTTTTGACCAGACTAGTACTAGTGATATTGCACAACGGGCCGGCGTTGCGGAGGGGACGGTCTATCGGCGGTATAAGACTAAGGCTGCCTTACGGGATGCCATCTTAGCACCAATTGCCGCACACATTGTGCCAATTTTAGCGAGTGATTTTTCAGAGGATGAATTACGGCAGCGTTATCCCAGTCTACAGGCATTCGTCACAGCAATTTTTACGGACCGAGTTGCATTTGCTAAAGCTAACGTGAAAGAGTTAAAGGTCATTTTTGAAATGGCAGCTTTTGACGCCGAACGACGCGAACAGATTCTTAGCCAGATTGCGCCTAAGATGGTCAAGCAGATGGGAAGTGTCATAAATCAACTAAAAGCAGATCATTTGATTGTGGATTGGCCGAATGATTTGATACTGCAAAGTTTGTTATCGCAGCTATTCGGTTACCTAGCGCGGTTAATGCTGGAATTGCCGGGAACTGAAATTGAGCGCGAACAAGCGTATTTGATTACGGTGATGACCAAAATATTGACCCCGGGTGAACATGATCAAATTACTGGTCAGTGAGCTAACTGTTACTTGTTATAAACTAAAGCCACTTCTGTACTAAGCGGTCATTTGAACGCTGATCAGAAGTGGCTTTAGTCGTTGCTACGCGTGTTCGTTTGTTAATCTGCTAGTATCGTCATTTTATTCAACAAACTAGTTTGTAACTGGCTGAGTGTGGTTGTCATGTAGACCGGGTAAAGATCTGGGTTGACGAGCCGCTGGGTTGTTCGTGGGAGCTCGGCAAGTTTAGCCTGGGTCGTTGCCTGAATGGTTGTAACCGGAATTGACGTGGTGTTGGACAAATCTACCGGCGCGAGTAAGGGCCGGGCTTCAAAATGGGTGAGTCGCTGTTGGCGGTCGACACTGAGTGGGTCACTGTTGACGACGGTTAGGCTGGTTGCATCGACGATCGTCTCGGTAGCTAGTGCAATCAAGTCAGCAAAGGCCCGCTGAGTTCCTGGTTCGTACAGACGATAGACTTGCTTATCACCAGGAATCGTTAGTTTTTCGCGACTGGCACTGACCTTGATCTTGGGGGTGCTCTGACCATTGCTCTCAGTTGCCGCAAGCTTGTAGACGCCACTTAGAACCGGTGCGGACGCGCTAGTGATGAGCTTTTCACCGACACCAAAATTATCGATCGGTGCGCCTTCGTGCAACAGCGAAGTAATGATGTGTTCATCCAATGCGTTAGAAATAGTGATTTTGGCATTGGGAAAGCCAGCCGCGTCCAATTGTGTCCGGGCAGCTTGTGATAAAGTCGTGACGTCCCCCGAATCGATTCGAATACCGACGGGTTCATGCCCAGCTGCTCGTAGCTCCTTAAAGACCGTCACCGCGTTAGGAATCCCAGAGTTAAGCACGTCATAAGTATCGACTAGTAGCGCACTATTGTCAGGATATTGTTCGGCCCACTTGCGAAACGCCGTTAGTTCATCCGGGAAGGCCTCAATCCAACTGTGGGCCATGGTACCAGCAACGGGAATATCAAACAGCTTCGCAGCGAGAACGTTTGAAGTACTATTGGCGCCACCAATAATGGCTGCCCGGGTGCCGTAAAGCGCGCTGTCCGGGCCTTGCGCACGGCGCGCACCGAATTCCATAATTGGACGTCCTGCCGCAGCATAACTCAGTCGACGAGCTTTAGTGGCAATCAGTGATTGGTGATTGACGATATTTAAGACGAGTGTTTCAAGTAATTGCGCTTGCTCAAGTGGTCCAGTGATTGTCAATAGTGGTTCACGAGGAAAGACCGGGGTTCCTTCTGGTAGTGCCTTAATTTGGCAAGTTAACTTAAAATTTGCCAGCATGGCTAAGAAGGATTCATCCCATAGGTTAAGTTGACGGAAGTAGTCGAGGTCACTGTTGGTAAAATGAAAATCTTGTAAAGCTTCGACAACTTGCTGGAGGCCGGCCGCAATGACAAAGCTACCATTGTCAGGAACCCGGCGATAAAAAAGGTCGAAGGTGGCGTTGGTCTGAGGTAAGTCGTGATGAAATCCATTTGCCATTGAGAGTTCGTATAAGTCGGTTAATAAAGATAAATTGCGCATTGCTAATCAATCCCGTTATTAAGATTTAGGTGTCTTGACACCTATGGTAAATGAACTTAGTTTATCATAATTTAGTATTTGATGAAAGCTATTCTACTGGTTTTCTGGTAGAATGATTCTATTGAAAGAGTAAGAAGGGTGAGTCATGACAGGATCAGAACGGCGTGAACAAATTCGATCAAAATTATCGCAAACGCAGGTCCCCGTAAGTGCAACAACGCTAGCGAAGCAGTTTAACGTTAGTCGTCAGACCATTGTTGGGGATATTTCATTATTGAGGGCTCACGGAACGGCCATTGTTGCTACTCTTCAAGGGTATGAATTAGAAAAAGCGGATCAGCCAACTGCTGTCCTAGTTTGCCGTCATTTTCCAAACGAAGCGATGCAGGAAATGGCCTTGATCATTCACGCAGGGGGCATAATCAAGGATGTTGAAGTCGAACACCCATTGTATGGCCGGCTCCGGGGTGAATTAGAGATTCGCTCAGTTGGTGATGTTAATCTGTTTATGGGCCGGCTCAAGAAATTACAAGGCCATTTATTATCAGAATTAACAGATGGCGTCCATAGCCATACGGTTGCTTATCAGACCCCGGAACAATTAACAGCCATCAAGGCAGCTTTACGGGATGCGGGTTATTTGTATGAAAATTAATGTCAAGACATGGTTAATATTACATTGGTAATCAATTGATATTCGTTAGTTTTATTTACGCACGATGCTGGTGATTAACCAGGATAATGTCAGTAAAAAGATGTTTGGAGATCTAGTCGGATCTTCAAACATCTTTTTTGAATAGACTAAGATGAGAATGACTATTTGCCGTAAAAGAAACGTCCCAAGAATTAGCTGTAATCTTATTGTTAAAAATACTGGATATGTGACAAAAACTGTTTGAACGGGAAATACGAATCTTTAAAAAAGTGGGCCGCCAGAATAATCATTCTGGCGGCCCACTTTGAGTCAGTCATGCTGCTTATCTAAATCAAGCACTTAAAAGTAGTCAATAAGTGCTGGTCGTTCTTTCACTAGACTAGTGTCAAGTCGGTTGATCGCATTCACATCACCGGTGATTAATCCGTGTTGGTACGCCCGGGCTAAGCTCTGGGTGCCAAAGCAAGCAGTGGTTAATTGCTGAATCGTTAACTGAATGTCAGCCGGTCCAGTTAATTGGTCGCTAACCCGATTGAGCGTTACTTGCCCGTTGTGCCGCGTCAATGACCAGATTCCTTGATTAGCAGGGAGGGTAGCGTCACTGACTGCTAGGCGAATTGGTTGGATGTCCGTGAGAAACGGATAGCGCTTGATAAAGTCATATAAATCAACAATGCGGGCCATCATGTACGGCTGGACAGTCACTTTTAAACGGTATGGGTCGGCTAGTAGGTCCAAGCCGTTGGTCGCACTTGGGCTATCATAACTAAACGTTTCAAAGGTGGTGCCATGCTTAGTGATAAAGTTAGCCAATCGTTCGAAAGCGGTCGGCGTGCTAGTCACCCATTCTTGAATCGCAAAGTTAGTGGCCTGCCGTTCATAGATCAAATAGCCCTCGATATTGGCAGCCGCATTGCGGTAAATTGCGACCGACCAATGATGTTTGAGAGTCAGGTAATGTTGCCACCAGGCTGGTCGAATCAGACCACCACGCTGATTTTGCGGTTGTCGTGCATAAAAATCGTTGATTTGGGCCAGCCCGTCATTGCCATAGCGGGTGATCGTACCAGACCAGTCCGTCGGTTTGACACGTGGTAGGTCTGGAGCGGCCATGACTTGGTGCGCGTGGTCGAAGACGTGTTCATAGCCAAAACGACGATAGTAACCGTACGCGAAGGGGGCAAGGTAGGACAGCGTCACGTGGTTGGCTGCCATTTCTGTCAGCGCCGTCGTTAACAGCTGTCCCGCGCCACCCTGACCGGCATATTCAGGCGCACTCATCACATCGCCAATACCATTCATCCGGTAGGTGACGCCATGAAAGTTGACTGCTAGTGGCAGACTGTATAGCCCACTAACCAGTTGACCATGATCGTGACGGCCGTAGATCCAGCCATGTTGGTAGCGATCCATGAAAAATCGCCGCCGCGCGGGGGTATCGTGATTATTGAACGCGTATTGGTAAAGTTGGTAGAAAGCTTCGCGGTCAGCATCGCTAGTTAAACGGTAATCAGTTGTCATTACTGCGACCCCTCCATTCGTTGAGTACTATTTGGCAGCGACAAATTTAAAGTCGGCCCATGGTTGTAGCAAGTTAAGGCAAGGTAAGTCACTCTTAGTAATATGACCAACCACATTGATTCGGCCAGTATTTTCAAGATTTTGGCGTGCAATCTGCAATTCACCTTTGTATTGCCCAAACTCATCGTTATCGATCAAGACATCACCGGTATGAATGGCATCTAGGTGATGAGCAGGAAAGGCTTCGTCTTTGTAGATGACCCGGGTCTGAGAAGAACGAATGACGTAATCTGAAAAATCACCGCGATAAGTCTGTGGTTGCGCAAAGAGTACTTTTTCTTCAACTGCCGATAGATCAGCAACGGTTTCGACGTGTAGCAGTGGGTAAGGACTAAAGAACACTTCAGCAGCCGCTTTTAGTTCGGCTTCACTCGCGTAGGCGTTACCAATTAAAACGTCGTCGATCAGCCCCGTCATTTTCAAATGTTGAACTTGTGCCGCAATCGGTAACCCCCGATGATCTTCAAGGGTACATAACCCGTCTTGCATGGGCCAAGGCCCATAAGTCGCATCATTTGATGAAACAAACGCGGCGGTGTTGATGCCATACTGACGGTATTGTTCAGAAGTCTGAACAAAATAATCATAACCAAGACCAGTGTATTGTTGTGGGTAGAAGTTATGTGAGCCTAGTAAGTTATCTTTTTCAGGTGAATAATCCATAATCGTGTCAACATAGTGAGTCCCTTTGGACATGTTGACTTCAATCTTAATGCCGAATTCGTTGTGCGTCATCCGGGCTTCTTCTTGACCAGTGAATCCTAGGTCGAGGCGGACACCCCAGGCACCGAGGTCGTGGAAGAATGACAAGTCGTCATAGGACACGCCAAGTTGTTTGAAGAGGTCAGGATTGACGTCGACCATTACTTGCAAGCCTAATTGGTTCGCGTAAGTGATCACTTTTTTAAAGTTGGCAACCACTGCGGCTTGGTCCCCTTTGATTTCAAGCAGTGAAGTGAATACCCGTTGATAGCCATATTTTGCGGCTAAATCGAGGTACGCCGCATCCTTTTCAAAGGTTGATCGTTCGGGATAAACGGAAACACCGAGTTTACTCATTTAAAATTCCTCCAAATAATAATTAGTTTCTGTATTCGCTTACATTATCGCACAAATAATTGGTCCGTACCAGTAAAATAGACAATTTGTTGGTACCAATTTTTGCCTGTCACTCCACGCGGGATTATGATACGATTTGGGTATTAATAATTGGAGGTATCGTGATGACATTTGAAGCTATTTTACCTGAATTAAAAGCTGGTAAGCGCGCTGTTCGGACTGGTTGGGAAGGGACCGAATTGTTCGTCGAATTACAGACGGCAACCACTTTCAACGGCGACCCGCTGAACCCGTACTTTTTAATCAAAACGGCCGATGAAGCCTATAGTATGTGGTCACCAACAGATTGTGATATTTTAGCGACGGACTGGCAGTTGGTTGACTAATGCAATTTGATGAATATCGTGGACAGACTGTCTTGGTTACTGGAGCTGCCTCCGGGATTGGCTTAGCCCAGGTCCAGAGTTTCCTAGCCCAGGGGGCTGACGTGATTGCCATTGATCGGCAACCACAGCCATCAGCGCTAGTAACGACGTCAGCCCTGCGCTATGAAATTGCTGATGTGACCGACACTAATGCGCTCGTCGCGGCGATTAAATCAGGAGTTAACGTACTCGGCAAGCCAACCGTCGTGTGCAATACGGCCGGTAAGTTAGACGGTTATCAACCAACTTTAGCAACGGATCTGAAAACGTGGCAAGATATTTTGGCGACGGATCTGACAAGCCAGTTTATCGTGACTAATGCGGTGCTACCTGCAATGTTAGCCGCACAACACGGCGTTTTCGTGAATATGGCATCGATCGCTGGACTGGTGGGTGGCGGAGGCGGCGCAGCGTATACCGCAGCCAAACACGCCATCATTGGTTATACGAAACAACTTGACTTGGACTATGCGGCTCAGGGAATTCGCGCCAACTGCATTGCGCCGGGGGCTATCGATACCCCGATGAATGCCGCTGATTTTGCTGGCGATGGTAAGATGGCGAAATGGGTTGCCAGTGAGACGCCCGCAAAACGGTGGGCCCAACCGCAGGAAGTTGCAGATCTGACGCTATTCTTAGCGAGTCAGCACGCTGATTATATTCATGGGACGGTGGTTCCAATTGATGGTGGTTGGTTAGCAAAATAGGAAGGGGACTTTGGTATGGCTTGTATTTTTTGTCAGCCGTTGCCGTATATTTTGGAGAATGACCTAGCAGCGGCCTTCTTCGATAAAAAGCCGGTGAGTCCGGGGCATTTGTTGATTATTCCGAAAGCACATTATGCCACGTATTTTGATGTGCCCACGGCGACCAGGAATGCGATGCTCGCCTTACTGACCCAAGCAAAAGCGTACCTAGATGCGCACAATCATCCGGATGGCTATAATATTGGCATTAACGTTGATCCGGCTGCGGGCCAAACCGTAATGCATTGTCATCTCCATCTGATACCGCGATATCAAGGTGACGTGCCAGACCCCGCGGGTGGCATTCGTAAGATGCTGCCGGATGGTGTACCGGATTTGAGATAGATTAAGGAGTAGTGAATGTGTATGGCAGATTTATTTGAGAAAGTTGGCCGGCCTGGTAAGGTCCTATCAACGACACCGGTGTATCATGGGCCGATTTTTGATTTGGTCAAACAAACGATTCAAACACCTGATGGATTAGAAGTAAAACGCGATTTGATTCAGCATGGGAACGCCGTCACGATTTTAGCCATCACTGCGGATGATCAAGTCGTGCTAGGTTCAGAGTACCGGGTCGGTCGCAATGCCGAGACGATTAGTTTACCTGCTGGCCTCATTAATGCGGGGGAAGATCCGTTAACGGCCGCGGCCCGTGAATTACAAGAGGAGACGGGCTACATTGCCCATGAACCACAAATTATGACGCAAATTAGCTCGTCGGAAGGTTTCACGGACGAAACGGTCAGCTTGATTTTGACTCACATTGATCCGCAAGAACATGGCGAACGACATTTTGACGCGGACGAATACGTGAATACGCAACTTGTCCCGCTCAGTAAAGTGATTGACCTATTAAAGAATGGCCAGATTCGTTCAGCACAAGGAATCTGCGCAATAACATGGTACTTGAATTTTATTCGATAGAAGTGGGGTGCGGAATGAATTTAGATGAGAAGTTTGCGTATATGGCGACTGGTCAGCCGTATCGAGATACGGATGCAGAACTAACGGCGTTGCGTGACCAAGCGACGTTGACAACGAACGCGGTCAATGCGACTGCTGATCCAGAGACTAAAGAAACTTTATTGCGACAATTGGTTGGTTCAGCTGGTCGCAAGCCATTTGTAAATCCTAATTTTCGCGTTGAATTTGGACGGAACATTCATCTAGGTGATAACTTTTATGCCAACTATGATTGTGTAATGTTAGATGGGGCGCCAATTACGATCGGCAGTCAGGTCTTGTTGGGGCCAAAAGTCGGCCTTTACACGAGCAACCACTTGTTTGATGCAACCGAACGAATTAGGGGCGGCTGCATCGCCCGACCAATCACAATTGGTGATGGTTGTTGGCTAGCCGCTAACGTCACCGTATTACCAGGAGTGACCATTGGTGCTAACACGATTATTGGTGGTGGGAGCGTGGTAACCCACGATATTCCAGCTAACGTGATTGCGGCTGGCAACCCTTGCCAAGTTATTCGACCAATCACGGCGGCCGACCGCACTGGTTACACCGGGGCGCAATTCGAATTGTCATGATGAACGACAAAATACCACCTTCGCAGGTTGTTACCTGACGGAGGTGGTATTTTTGTGTTCAGCGCGTGAAAAGTATTCTGACAGATACGTGCAGTGTTATTAGAAGATTTACCAGCCAGCAGCTTAATCGTCCTTGGCATTGTGAGTTGGTCACTCATACGGTGACTGTTCCACCGGTATCAGGGTTTAACTTTGATGCCGTTTAAAGCAGCAGCCAAATAAGCAGCCTGATCAATATTGACGATCATACCGCGTGCTGCGGCAGTATCAAGTTCGAGACGCTCGAATTGACAGGTGCTTAGGTCAATATTTTTGAGGGCGGTATCGTTGAAAGCGACTTGGTCAAGGCTGGTTTCGTTAAACTTGACGGTCGTTAGTCGATTGTTCATAAAGCTGGCCCCATTCAGCCGACAGTGATCAAAGGTCACGGTTTTGAACCGCATGTCGCACAGCATGGCTAAGTCGAGCTGACAGTGGTCAAAGGCGACGTTATTGAGGGCAGCCTCGTTCAAGTCGACACCGACGAGCTTACAATCTTTGAATTGAACGCGTAGCCAGCTGGCTTTTTCAAACTGGCAATTAGAAAAGTCACAATTGATAAAGATGGCATCGGTCAAGTCAAGCCGTTCAAATTGACTGGCCGTAAACCGGACATTTTCGAAGTGCACGTGATCCAGCATGGGGTGCTCGATGTGCTGGTGACTCACGTCTTCTTCACTAACCTGAATATAACTTAAGCTGTGGTCCTCATCTGCTAAAATATCGAAAAAAGCGCCAGTCGTTAATTCTGCTGGGATAATGCGGGGATCTTGCATGGGACACCTCGTTAGTTTGATTTTGAGTGGTTGTGCTAAAAAAGAAGCCCGTTACAGGCTTCAGTTGGGGATCAGTTGAAGTAATTTTCTAGGAAAACGGCGACCCCGTCCGCGTCATTACTCAGGGTGGCATGGGTGGTTGCAGCCTTGACCGCAGGAATCGCATTCGCCATCGCTACGCCAACTTTGGCGGCGGTTAGCATTCCTAGGTCGTTTTCTTCGTCCCCAAAGGCCATCAAGTTGTCATAGTCTTCATTAAAGTGACCGAGGAGTTGTTTCAAACCACTGGCCTTATCAGTATGCGGTGGTAAGAATTCCAACAAAGTCCGCCGGGATGGGACCACGTGGAAGAAATCGGTAATTTGACTTGGTAATTTGGCCTGGACTGTTTTAGCATCTTGACCAGCACTAACGACTTTACCGAATAGATCATCAGCAGGCAGGTCGGCAAAACGAACATTCTTAAATGGCATTAAGCCTTGCAAGAATTCTTCGTACGGTGACTTGCCTAGATCCGTAATGGAGTAGACTTGCTTCAAATCAATCACGTCTAAGTAGAAATGATCGCGCTGGGCTTGCTCAAATAAGGGTTGTAAATCTTGTTTGGTCACACTAGTACGAGCAAGGACGTCACCAGTCGTGTTTTGCTGAACGAGCCCACCATTAAAGGTAATCGCGTAGTCAGTTGGTTGGTTGAGTTCAAGTTGTTGTAAGTATGGTTGAATCGCCTTAATTGGTCGCCCAGTACACAGTACGATCCGTTTGCCGGCCGAATGCAGCTGTTTGAGAACTGCTTCAGTTCGCGGAGAAATCGTCTTCTCAGAAGTTAGTAACGTATTATCTAGGTCTAACGCAATGGTCGTAATCATCTTGGTCACACTTTCTAGTTAAGATTTAAAATTGTTTTAATGGTCGTTCCCATATCATCAACATCCGCAACCCGCTTATGGCGCACGGGCGCAGTACGGAGGGCTGTGACCGTTGCTGGAATGGGCGTTTGAATCAACTCATGTAACTGATCAACTGCGGCTAGGCCATCTACCGCACTAAGCTCACCAGTAATTGCCGTTAGGACGGCCTGTGGGAATTTATACGGACTAGCGGTTGAAACAACCACCATGGGCCGCTGATCTCTGGTTGCGGCTTGATACTGTTTGGCAACCGCCGAGGCCACGGCCGTATGTGGATCGATTGTGTAGTGATGGGCATGGTTCAGGTGATGAATTTCAGCTTGATCTTGGCTTTCAGTCACGAAGCCGGCCCAAAAATCAGCTAAGTTGGCACGCATTGCCGGTGTAATCGTATAACGGCCGGTCGTTTGCAAATCAGTCATTAGTTTAGCAGTCGCCGTGGCGTCTGATCCTGTCAAGTAGAAGAGGAGCCGTTCCAAGTTACTTGAGACTAAGATGTCCATGGACGGTGAACTCGTCAAGAAGAATTCACGGTTTTTATCATAAGTCCCGGTATTAAAGAAATCGGTGAGAACGTTATTGCGATTGGAAGCACAGATCAGTTTATGAATGGGCGTGCCCAGTTGTTTGGCATAGTAGCCAGCTAAAATATCCCCAAAGTTCCCAGTTGGAACACTAAAGTTAATCTCATCACCGTTCTTGATTTGCCCCTGCTTGATAAGTTGAGCGTAGGTGTAGACATAATAGGCCACTTGTGGGAATAAACGACCAATATTGATGGAATTAGCGCTTGAAAATTGGAACTGGTGGGCGGCTAATTCCGCGTGTAGTTGGTGGTCGTTTAACAGTTTTTTAACCGTTGTTTGGGCCTCATCGAAGTTACCATTGATCGCAACAACACTAGTATTGGCTCCGGTTTGGGTCAACATCTGCTGTTTTTGGATTGCGCTGACACCATCTTTTGGATAGAAGACGATGATGCGAGTCTGATCAACATTGGCAAACCCGGCCATGGCAGCTTTACCAGTATCGCCCGAGGTGGCCGCTAAAATAACGACTTCGGCTTGTAAATGGTTCTTTTTAACTGCCGTTGTCATCAAATGCGGTAGGATTTGAAGGGCCAAGTCTTTGAATGCAATGGTCGGTCCATGAAAAAGTTCAAGGTAATACTGCTGACCATGCTTGGTGACCGGCGCAATTTGGGAGTCATCAAACTGATCACCATAAGCCGCGTCAATGCAGGCGTGTAATTCATCAGCGGTATAATCCGTGAAGAAGAGTTTAAGGACCTCGTAAGCAACTTCTTGGTAGCTCATCGTGGCGAGCTGGTCGAAGTCAAAATTAGCGGTCGGTAGCGTTACGGGCACAAAGAGACCACCATCCGGCGTCAGGCCTTGAAGTACGGCTTGTGATGACGTCATGGTGTGACTTGCAGTTTCGCGGGTACTGCGATAAAGTGTTTTCATGGATAACGTCCTTTCAACTGATTTTGACTAAATGATACACTAAAATCGAGGCGAACGGGGACGTTTTCACCAAAATCATGAGGATAATTGACGTAAATGGTCTAGTTAATAATGTAATCGTTTACATAAAAGGAGATCTTACAATGCAACTAGCTGGAATTAGGCACCGCCCTGAAAGTGAAGATATAGCCGTCTTAGCCGCACATCAACTACAGGTACGACTACAAACTGCGCGTGACGATGTTGCCCAAGTGGAGATTTTATTTGCCGATTCTTACTTATGGCAAGAAGGAACAACAGCGCTAGAGCGGCGGATAATGCAGCCCGGATTAGCGACGCAGGGCAACCAGTACTGGCAGACGACGCTGACCGTACCGACTAACCGGGTGGTCTATGCCTTTCTGATCACGGATACGACCGGTGCGACGGTTGGCTATGGTGAGGGTGGCTTCTTTGACGACGTTGCCACTAACTGGCAAACAGTGGGCAACTATTTTCACATGCCATATATGCACGTCAGTGATGCGGAGCTGCCACCGGCATGGGTTAAGGAGACGGTCTGGTACCAGATCTTTCCTGAACGGTTTGCAAATGGTGTGCGGCAAAATGACCCGGCTAATGTTCAACCGTGGGGTGCTGGGCGTGTTCACCGTGATTCATTTTATGGTGGGGATTTGCCCGGAATTACAGCGCATTTAGATGATTTGGCTGCACTGGGGGTCAATGGCCTGTACTTGTGTCCCATTTTCACGTCACCATCTAATCATAAGTATGATACGATCGATCATTTTGAAATCGATCCCCACTTTGGTACGAAAGCCGATTTTCAGGCGCTAGTCGATGGCGCCCATGCGCGCGGTATGCGCGTGATGTTAGACGCCGTCTTTAATCATTTTGGCGAGCAGTCACCACAGTGGCAAGATGTGATTAAAAATGGCGAGCAGTCACGGTTTGCTGATTGGTTTCATATTCATGGCTGGCCGGTGGGACGTGATCCGAAGACGAAGCGGCTTAATTATGAAACCTTTGCGACGGGAGCAGCGATGCCGAAAGTTAACACCCAGAACCCCGCGGTACAAGCTTACTTGATTGATGTGACCAAATATTGGATCGAACAATTCGGGATTGACGCTTGGCGTTTTGATGTTGCTGATGAGGTCGACCATGGTTTCTGGCGAGCGTTATGTGGTGCCTTGCGGGCAATCAAACCTGATGTGTACCTATTAGGTGAGTCTTGGCATAGTAGTCAATCGTTAGTCGGTAACGGCCAGTTTAACGCGGTTATGAATTATCCACTGACACAACCAATTCTGGCGTTGTTTAATGGTCAACTCAACCTTGAAGATTACGTTGGTAAAACCAATCTGGAATTAATGATGTATCGTCAACCTAATCAACAGGCGATGTTCAACGCGTTGGATACGCATGATACGCCACGGCTACTGACCACGTTGCATGGTCAGTTAACTAAATTTAAATCTGCACTCACGCTACTGATGCTATTGCCGGGGAGCCCGTGTATTTATTATGGAACGGAAGTGGCCATGGCCGGTGGTGCCGACCCTGACAATCGTCGGTGCATGAACTGGCAACCAGACGAGCAAGAACAACAAGTTCGACAATTTGTCACGCGTTTGATCAAGTTTCGCCGGCAACAGGCCGACTTTTTAGCAACTAGCCAATTGACATGGGCGATTGATGGTCACTGCTTAATCTTAACGCGGACGGATGTTGAACAGACGATTCAAGGCCGCTTTAATTTAGGTGCACAGGCAGTCTCAACAGTAAGTGGCGTATCGCCAATCTTAACAGCGGGTATTACCGCAAATGAGATGGCACCGGGAGGCTTTGAATTAACCGTGGCTTAGTTGTGAAGTAGTGTCACAAGTCGACTGGTGGAGCGTTCTGTGTGTTTCCCAGTTGAAATCTTCAAGACCGATAGCCGCCATTAGGACAGTCGCTTATCAAAAAACGATTCTCAATGTCTTTGAGAATCGTTTTTTTTATTAATCATGATGAAGCATGCAGCATGACAAATCAAATGTTATCACCGTAACAAACACTGAAGAGCAAGATTGTTGCCGCATTTGACAATAAAAAACGCCTAGCAACTTGCTTGGCGTTTAAAATAATCATTATTTAGCTGTCTCAGGCTTGATGCCCCGGCCTTGGATGAATTCGATGACAATCAAGACAACGTAGCAGATTAGGACGATGCCTAAGAGGTTGGTTGTCTTAACGGTGCTGGATAACCAGTAGTACTGCCAGTCTTGATTGTTGAAGACCCACCATACTGAGAGGCCGGCCAAGGCACCTAATGTATTCATAATTGCAATAAAGAAAATGTTGCCGTTTTGTTTTTGGCTGGCCCAATATGCGGAAAGGATGGCCATCCAAACACCCCAAACAATCAAGCCAACAACGACGACCCAATAAATTAGTGACGCGATCATGTGTACTCCTTCTTTCTACAAGTTAATAACTTTATTTTACCATGAATTCGATTACATTGGCACCGTTTCAGTGATTATTTTCACAATCTGCTTCTGAATGATTGTGTTGAATTTGCTGGATTACTTGTTATTTAAGGTTGGATTATTTACAATTAGAACATAATAATGTAATTGAGAAAGGGTTGGCAATCAATGACTTCTGCATGGAATTGGATTGGGATCATTGCGTGGATCATTGTTTTGGCGTTAGTCGTGTGGGTATTTCATCATATTCGCGTACGACGCATCAAGATGATCGTGGAACGTAAGCATACGTTTGAGTGGGGAAATCTTATCATAACCACCGTTGAATTAATCGTTAGTCTCGGATTACTAGTTGGCATGGGATACGTGACTTTCAATCACCAGGTCGACCTGTCAGATGCTAAGGACGTTAAGGTAACGTATCAAGTTGAACCACTGGTTTTGCGAGTTGGAACTAATGGTTCCTACTATGTCGCGGTGGATCGAGGCACGACCCAAAAACCCGTGCATATTTATAATTACTGGGTTAATGGTGCGAAATATACTGTTTCAAGTAACAAGGCGACCGTGGTGACTAATCTTTCACAAGTTAAAGTGGCGGATGCTGGTATTCCGTGGTCACAAAAGCAGCTGGTTAAAGAAGACCGGCAGCACGAAAAAGCCTACGCAGTGAAGCTGACAGCCACTTATCAGCCGTCATTCTGGAATGGCTTAGGTGTCCATGTGGGGCATCAAGCCATGACGCGGTGGTTAATTCGTGTGCCAGCCCAGTCATTTATTAATACGACCGATGTGCAATCTAACTAAATAACAAAAAAAGTAATCGAACCTTGTGCGTTTTAGTAGCCAAGATTCGGTTTTTTTCATAGAATTATTAAAAGTTGTTAAATATTCATATTCGCATGCTTTTTTTAGGAACCTTATCATAATTCTAAGGTAAAATGTAACTGTTATATTTTTATAGGCTAATTAATTTATCTATTTAATCGTATGACTGAGAGAAGGAAAAGATTGATGATTAACGAACCAGCAATTAGTCCACTATTTGTTTGTGGTATCATTGGTGATTCGACGGCCATGGTCCTTAATAAATCCTTAACCGGGCCGTTCAAGAACCGTTATGATTTAGTAACCGCACCAGTGACGACACGGGCCACGTTGAGTGAGGCCGTTAGTCAGATTGCACAACTTCAAACAGGACTACAAACTGTTATTTCAAAGCAACTTGGGACCGTCCAGCTTACGATTCCAGCCTTAACAACATTAGAATTGCCAGCAACGTTAATTAATATTTATTATTTACTGGAACCGGTGGGGGGCCATTTGTTGCTCAAACGACCGCATTACACCGAATCAATGTCGGCGGGGGCCGCTCGAGTGCCACTTGATCAATTAAATTGGTCGAATAGTTCGCCGCGGGTCATGCAGGCCAAGCGTTTCTTACAGACCGGGGCGTTTCCTACCGCTGACCAACGAATCGATGGCTACCAGGTTTTAGAGCAAGCGCAATTTTAAAGACGTTGTTGACTTTTTAATCTTCACGTTGTAACTTAGAAGCAACGTGAAGATTAAATGTTGATGAGAAGAGTAACAATAAGTTGATGCCTAGCGAGTCAAAGTAGTGGTGTAATTTGACCATCAGCTTATTGTGAAGATGAACTCGGAGTTGGCTAATGGTTGATGCTATTAGCCCGGATTGACCACCGATAATTGGGTTGAACGTAACGAGTACGTTGCGTGAGCGACAGCAAGACTGTAATAATAGGTGGTACCGCGGAGTATAAACTTCGTCCTTAGTAAGTTAAGGACGAAGTTTTTTTGTTGAGAAAGAAGGCCTTTAAGATGGAACAAGCAGCATTTATTAAGAAGTACGCAACAACGCGCCAGCATACGGATTCATTGAAGTGGGACGCACTACAAGCTCGGTATGGCAATCCTGATTTGTTGGCAATGTGGGTCGCTGACATGGAATTCAAAGTGCCAGAACAAGTTACGCAAGCACTACAAGAACGAGTGGCGCATGGCATTTATGGTTATTCCATTACGCCTGATCGTTATTATCAAGCCTTTATCGATTGGGAACAGGCACGCCATGGTCTGACATTGAAACGCGATTGGATTCGATTTGGTAGTGGCGTGGTCAATTCGTTGTACGCGCTCGTTAATATTTTAACGCAACCAGGTGATGGCGTTTTGATTCTGACGCCCGTGTACTATCCATTTTTCAACGCGGTGCGGGATAATCATCGTCAGCTGGTCACATCTGAGTTACGCAATGATCGTGGTCACTATACGATTGACTTTGAAGATGTGGAACAGCAAATTAAGGCGAACGAGGTGCGGTTGTTCATTCAATGTTCGCCACATAATCCTGTGGGGCGGATCTGGTCTGAAGATGAAGAGACACGGCTGTTAGCATTATGTGAACAGTATCATGTGCTTGTTATTTCAGATGAAATTCACCAGGATTTAGAAATTGATCGGACCAACCATCCGTTCAAATCGGCGTTAACGGTAGCCAATGGGCGGTTTAGTAACCGGGTGATTGTCGTCAATGCACCGTCTAAGACGTTTAATCTGGCGGCGCTTTTGAACTCACATCTAGTAATTCCTAATCCAAAATTACGACAACGCTATGATGCACAAATCGGGCGCTTCAGCCAGACTGAGATCAGCGTCTTAGGCCAGGTTGCCGGCCAAACGGCTTATGAATCGGGCGCGGCCTGGTTAGACCAGATTTTGGCAATCGTCCGTGATAATTATCATTATTTATGCACCACCTTTGCCGCCCACGCGCCTAAGTTGGTTTTAGCCGATTTGCAGGGGACGTATTTGACGTGGCTAGATTTACGTGCGTACGTTCAGCCAGCTGCAACGAAAGCGTTTATTCAAGATCAATGTCAGCTCGCAGTTGACTTTGGTGAGTGGTTTAGTCCTGATGATCAGGGGTTTGTTCGCTTGAACTTAGCGACTAATCCGCAAAATGTGCGTGAGGCGGCTCAGCGGATCGTCACTTGTTTATCACAAATGCAAAAATAACCAAAAAATTCCGACACCGGCGTGTTGGAATTTTTTTAACGACTTTTATTGGTAACCGTGCGTCGCTTGAGCAAACGTCGTCGAGTAATCTCTCGGCGAATGAAGGAGTAAGCAATCAAGCTCAGTGCCAGTATACCAATGATGACGGCGGTTTTAACGTAACCGAATATCCAGAAAAAAACTGCAATAGCGAACGTACAGTAAACAATTAAGAACATGGAAGCCCTCCTTCAGTCAAGTGGTTGTATGAGTTGATAAAACCATTGTACCGAGAAAAAGTAGCTAACTCGTGATTGAAATTTGAATTTTCTGTTAAGGATTGCGAAATAGTTTTGAATCTCCTGGTAAATATGCTGATGTTGTAAAAGTTAATCGCGGTATCGGCGATTCAGCCGGCGTTCATTAGCGTGTGCAAGTTGGTCGGCAGTTAGCTGATAGGTGGTGGCAACTTGAAGTTTCTTCAAACCAGTTTGAATGGCCCCTAGCTGAGTTTTGTCACGGGCTTGTCCCTGGAGTTTAGCAGTGATTTGCGTGAGCATGTTCAGTTCGGGTTGGAGCGTTTCGTGTACTTGTTGGTTATATTGGTGTTGACTCAGACTGTGCGTCTGCCAGCGCGTGACGCGGCTTAGTAGGGCCATTAACTGGTTGGTTAGTAGGTTCATAAGATAGTCAGTTTCTTGATTTGTAAATGTCATCAAAACGGGACCTCCGATCAATAAAGTTGGTTAACTCAAATATTAGTATGAGTAAGGATAATTTAATTACTATTTTAATAAAAAATGGTAAAAACGACTGATTATGGGTTTTAAACACAACTATGCTTGTGAAGCGTGATACATTATCAATAACTAAGTGAAGGGAGTGAATCGTCATGATTGGGCATATTACGGTAATGCAACCAGATTACGACCAAGGCATCCTGACTGATTTTCATGGCCGGCATTTTAAATTTCGGCTAACCGCAGTTTGGCCGTCAAGTGCGTTGCATATTGGCGCGGAGTTTTATTTTAGACCGCAGCTAACCGCGGCCGGTTTAGTTGCGGTAGAGTTACGGTATCAGCACCATGATGGGACTTGTTTGTCAGTTCGACCGCCGACTGAGGTCAGTCAACAAGTCATGATACGAATTGGAGAGTTAGCTTTAAATACGGATGACATTCAATACTATGCATTGACGACGGATCAGGCCGAAGTTCGCAATGGTTATGCTTCATCAGCACGTCATTTGGTGATTAAGATGCGCTGTGGTCGCCAATATATTTTTTATAATTGGGATGGGGTCAATATTGATGATGTGGTCACAAAGTTAGCGACGTTACATACGGTGCAACGCCAGTTTGGGTGAAAATATGGTTGCTAAAATAGTAGCTAAGTTAAGTATCAGAAAAAAAGATGGGGCGGTAATTATTATGAATAAAATAAGCGTCGCAGGAATTTTCGGACATTCCTACGACGCTTGTTTTGATGTTTAAGTTGGTTCGCTTTAATGACCACGGTCCTTGAAAATAAATAGTTTACTGAAGAACCAATTGAGTAATACCACAATAATTTGATCAATTAATTTGACGATAAGGTCGTTTCCGTGCAGAACCGAAATACCGACAATCATAATCCCCTGGTCAATAAAGTAACTGAGTAGGCGGAATCCGAAGAATGATGTCATTTCAATTAAAACAGCACGGAAAGTAGGTGTTTGTGAGTCAAATACCCAAATTTTATTCGTGATATAGGCGAATAGCACTGAGATGAGCCAGGCAATCGTATTGGCTATCCAGTAGGGCCAGAATTGGTTGAAAATTCCAAAAACAATAATATTAATTAGGGTGGTTAAGCCCCCAAAGATTAAATAGGAAAGGACGCTTTGATAGCGTTGCCAGAGTTGTTTGATAAGTTGTCCCACAGATGAATACCCTCACTTTAGCTGATTATTACTAGGTACCATCCTATCATAATTAAATGGCTGCGTGTTGGATATTTTTAGTGCGATTCAAGTTGGTGGCGCTGATGATTAAAGGCTTGCTGGGCCGTGGCAAAGTTATGGTAATGTGCGTGGGACACGGTCAAGCGGCCCAGTGTAGTGGTTGCACGGATGTCTAGCCGATAGACATCGGGTCCGAGACGCAATTTGCTTAACCGGATTTGATATGAAAGGGCATCGTTGATTACAATTGTATGGCTGGCGATTAGGCCTGGTCGAATACCTAAAGAAAGCATACTATTCACCCCCAAGTGGATTAACTCCAATTGTAAGGGGTAACTGTAAATATCAGATGTCGTTGTTGTAAATATTATGTAAACCCGACACTGCTAGCCGGCGAGCTGCTGTGCATAACTGGTAGTTAGTTTATATAAATGATAACGCAACCAACGCTGATAAATGGTAAAATAGAATTAACAGATGGAAAGGGCGTGACGTCAATGGTACAAGAATATTCGAATATTTTAGTTCCCCTCGATGGCTCACAACAAGCTGAGATTGCGCTTGATAAAGCAGTTGCAGTCGCTAAACGTAATGAGGCACATATCGACGTGTTAGCAGTCATTGATCCCGGTCAGTTTGGGTATAATTTAGCTGGTTTGGCGGATGGTGATATTACGTATCAATTGGTTCAGGATTCTGAAGCTTATTTAAAAGAAACGGTTGATCAAGTCAAAAAGGATGGCTTTACGGACATTGCCTTCCACATTCGAATGGGAAGTCCGAAACCAATTATTTCACAGGACTTCGTCAAGGATCATCATAATGACTTGATCATGATGGGGGCAACCGGGTTAAATGCCGTTGAACGCGTGCTGGAAGGCTCGGTTACAACGTATGTGCAGCGTAATGCGTTGACTGATGTAATCGTGGTTAAGACGGATTTGCAAAATACGCAGGTTGAAAAGTAGCGTTAGTGGGAAAACCACTTCTCGAATGGTGTGACGTTTGTATTAACCATTAAAAAATGAAGCAGGTCGTGAAGTCAATAACTTCACGACCTGCTTCATTTTTTAGATTATCAGCTTAATTTCTGATTCTTAACTTACGGTTGAACAGATAAGCGAGACCACCGATGATACCGCAACCTACCAGCATTGTGATGAATGGCATGGTTGGGTTAAAGTAACCAGTTGTCGCTTCACCGTGGCTGGGATAACCAATAATAAATTTCAAGAAGTTTTCAAGTCCCGTGTAATTATAATTCGATTGATTGCGAGTCATAATGATGACCATTATCCAAATAATAAGCATGCCAATGATGGGGGTGCCAATGATTAAAATCGTTTTGGCCCATTTACCAAATAACGCGAGTAAGGTCCCACAAGCGATGCCGGTAAGGCCAACACCAATGTAGAAAATCCAGTTAAAGCATAAGCTAGCTAAAATGTTTAGCCAGACCTGACTTCCCAGCGCATGGCTATACAGCGAATAGCCCGTTCTCATCAACGCGGTGTTGGTGCTCCAGTGTAAATACGGAGCATGAATACCGTAGTAATAAATGGCATTGATGATGACAAGCAAACCACTAAGCATGAGTAATGCGAATACTCGAGCTTGAAAGTAGGTTTGTCGGGAAATCCCATTTTGGATTAAGAGCTTAAAGTTGTCGTAAGTGAGTGACCCCACAATAAAGATAAGCATGAAGAAGAGTGGCCCGAGGCTTAGGCTAGCAAAATTACCAAGTGGAGAATACTGCCGAATATTACCCGTAATAACTGCAAATAGTAGCGGTAGTATTCCGAATACGACGAATAAAGCGAGTACCGACCACCCCGTCATTTTCAATTGTTCCGTTAATAAATAACGGGTGGTGTTGCGAACCTTAATTGACATGAGCGGCGGCCTCCTCCTTGGTATTAGTCAGGTTAACAAATAGTTTTTGTAGGTCCAGATGCTCGACCGTGACCGTATCAGGAATTGGTCGGTCGTTATCTAATGGCCCGTAAACGTAGTGGGCCGTAATTCCGCCAAGATGATCCTTGCCGATAATATTTAAACCATCCGTATAAGTGCTGACATCAGTTTGTGGACCAGTTACCGCGTAAGATTGCCCTAGGATGTCGGTGACATCACCATCAACAATAATATGATGATGGTCCAGCACAAAGACATGTTCAATCAAGTTCGTAATTTCTTCAATGAGATGAGTCTAAATCACGAATGTGCGGGGATGGTCACTATAGGTTTCAATCAGTTCTTGATAGAAAATTTCGCGGTGATTAGCATCCAGACCGAGGACTGGTTCATCTAAAAAGATGTATTCAGCCGGTACACATAACGCAATAATCAGTTTAAAAATTGTTCGGTAACCCGTCGATAATTTGCCAAATCGCGCGTTTAAATCGAGGCCAAAGGTTTGTGCTAGTTTTTTAGCATAAGTGTCATTAAAATCACCATAGAGTAGTGCGGTGGTTTTAAACAGTTGTTTGACCCGGGAACGCTCAGAATAGAGGTTAACTTCACTCATCAAGTAAACCTTTCCTAACGTGCGGTCGTTATCACACATGGATTCGTTGTCCATGGTGACCGTTCCGCTGTCAGCAAAGATACGATTGCTGATAATGTTCAGCAAGGTACTTTTACCAGCACCATTGCGGCCTAGCAAACCGTAAATCGTGTTTGGTTTGATCGTTAGGTTAAGATTATCCAGGACGGTTTGACCGCGAAAGGCCTGCTGGACAGCCTGAACTTGAATACTCATGATTCGGAAAACCCCCGTTCAATTAATTTAGCTAATTCATCTTGCGTAATGTGGAGCTTTTGTGCTTCAGCGACTAGTTTTTTAACGTAGTCGGTGTAGAACTGATCCCGGCGCTTTTCAACGATTCGTTGTTGTGCACCGGCGATGACAAACATCCCGACCCCACGCCGTTTTTCAATCAATTGGGCATCAACTAGAATATTCATGCCCTTAAGCACGGTCGCAGGATTAATATGAAATTCTTTAGAAATCTCGGTTGTCGAAGGAATTTGTTCACCTTCAGCGAAGGTTTCCGTAAAGATAGCTTCTTCAATTTGGTCGGCAACCTGCAAGTAGATTGGTTCCGTGCTATTAAAGTTGAACTGCATTTTATTCACCTCATTGCAGTGATTGCCCTATTTCGTTGTGGCCTTTTGTTGCGGCTGGTGCAGTTGTCGTTTGGTACGATCGATCCGGGCAGCAATCCAACTAGAGAGTAGGAGGAGGGTGCCCAGTACGGCCAGTAGAATGTCTTGATGTTCAAAGATAATCTGGGTGGCTAAACCGAAGTTAACGCTCAGCCACAGAAGCGGCATGAGCGCCCCTAACCAGAATTGACGACGACTTGCGAGCACGTAACGGTGTAATGGTGTAATAACGATTAATAAAGCGACTAATCCAAAGTATACCATGATTTTTCCCTCCTCCGAAAGGTTATTGTAAAACGATTCGCCGATAGATGGTGATCGTAATGAGATAGTAAAGTAGGTAGAGACCGGCAAAAATCAAGAATGGTAACCAAATTCCGGTATATGGTGAGGTAACCATTATGATTTTGAACATTTGTAACCCAAACAAGACGTGTACAATACCAACGATTCCAGGAAGAATAAAGAGCACAGCAATTTCTTTGTTAATGGCACCGTTGAGCTGGCGTCTAGTGGTTCCAACTTTATCGAGCATTTTGTAACGGTGTTGATCGGCATCGGCACCAGACAGAATCTTGAACATCAGGCAACTAGCTAGCATTGCAAGAAAGGCGATACCGAGGAACATACCCATAAATTCCAGCCCGGAGTACATGCCGTTAACCATTAGATACATCGCATAGCGACCTCCAAATTGTTCAGGGCTGGTAGTGTGAAAGTGATGTTTGGCCAGTTTGTTCAATGCAACGCGATGTTCGATAACGTTGTTGGTAGTAAACACAGTTAGTCGCTGTTCAGGCTGGGCAAGTTTCGCGTACGCCGTTTTTGATAAAAATACGGGTGTTGCGGTTGCCATGACACCACTCTGAAGCTGCATCAGTTGATAATTATCTTCTGATTTTTGTAATTTAGCCGCATTATTATGAACGGTATTAAAAGTCAGTTGATTCTTATTGCGAGTATGAATAGTCGTGAATGGTTGCCGATTGAATTCAGCAGCTTGGAAATAAACGACTTTCTTGGTTGCTTTGAAATGATAGGTCGCCGTTGTCTTGGGCTTCATCGCTGCAATTTGTGCTTTTTCAGCGGTACTAGCGTTGACCAGTCCCATATCATAAGCGTTATTAATATTAGCCATTGATGGAATTTGACTGTGAAAGCCCATTCCAACTGTAATTGCGCCGAGAGCTAGTGCGAATAGCATTGCGACAATTGACAGCATCTTAGTGTAATTACGAATTCTAAAGCTTAGCTGTGATAAGGTGAAGCCATTCAAACCACGTTGGGCAAATGAGAATCGTTTGAGTGCGACCATTAACCAGACAAAAATAGCGTTAAACAGCAGATAAGTTCCAAGAACAATTGTGACGAGCGCAATTCCAATTCCCATCAGTTGCAAAATTTTCAGGTTAGCCATTGACCAGTAACCAATTGCAATTGAAATGACACCGACGACAATTTCGATGAGTTGACGGGCTGGTTTTAGTTGTGGCCGGTTAGGTTGATCATTACTGTGTAGTAATTTCAAGGCTGGTGTCTTGGTCAGGGATAGCAGGTTGAATAAACCGGCAATTAAGAACAATCCAACGTAGAGTAACAGTGTCGCAATGGCAGCTGGCGTGTACCAGGCTGCAAAATGGTGAAGCGTCAGGCCTAGACTGTTAATCAGAATCTGGCTTACACCGACAGTTAAGGCTGTTCCCACAAGAATGCCGACAATGGTTGCAGTGATACCGACAAGTAGTGTTTCCAGCCAAATTAATTGACCAATCTTACTTTTGCGTGCACCAACGAGCATGAAGAGCCCGTAGTCTCGCTTACGCATACTTAATAAGAATGAGTTAGCATAGCCAATGTAGACTAATGTGATGATTGTGAGTAGTACGGAACCAAATTGGAAGATGAGGCCGACCATACTAATACTCGTATTTTGTTTTAAGAAATCTTGGTTAGTGGCCAGTGCTTCAAACATATAGAAGATTGCGCTAGACATGATCAGTCCTGAAAAGAGAACGAGGTAGTCGCGCCAACGGTGTTTGAAGCCGGTCATGGCAAGTTTAGTTAACATAGTTTAAAGGACTCCTTTTACTGTTTCGGCTTACTGTTCAAACGTCCCTAGGTTGTCGAGGACTTGTTGATAAAAATCACTGCGGCTTAAATCCCCACGTTTAAGTTCTTGCCCAATCCGGCCATCTTTGATGAATAAGATTCGTTGACAGAAGCTAGCTGAAAATGGGTCATGGGTCACCAGCAAGATAGAGACAGCCCGTTCTTGGTTGATTTTGGTGAACAGGTCGAGTAATTCACGCGCTGACTTAGAATCAAGGGCACCAGTTGGTTCATCACCAAATAGAATAGCGGGGTCATTGATTAAGGCTCGTGCGGCTGCCACACGTTGCTTTTGACCACCAGATAATTCATTAGGATAGTTTGATAGGAATTCTTCAATTCCCAATTGGTGTGCGACTTTTTCGACAGCTGGCTTGATCTTTTTGACTGGCGTATTTTGCAGCGACAATGGTAGGGCGATATTCTCGTAAGCAGTCATAGTTTCTAATAAGTTGAAATCTTGGAAGATAAACCCAATCTCTTTGGCCCGGAAATCAGCAAGTTGATTGCCTTTCAGATGTGTAATCGGTTGTTGATGAATCGTTACTTCACCGCTAGTTGGTTGGTCCAGTGTGGCCAGCATATTGAGCAAGGTGGTTTTCCCTGAACCAGATGCGCCCATGATTCCGATAAATTCCCCTGGTTGCACATTGAAATTAATGCCTTTTAACGCTTCGTATTGTTTGCTGCCCGCCTTACCATACGTTTTGTGCAGGTCGCTGACGGTCATGATTGGTGTGGTTGTCATTTTAAATACCTCTCTTAAGTTAGTTGGTTTGTTATTTGGTTAATTACTTATGTAACTAACTATAAAGGCAACTAACGCGAGTGTCAATCATTATTTTCTCGCTTGATAGTCATTGGGACGTCAAACGCTGATTTATCAACGTCTAGCGAGTGGCCAATCGGTTAGCCCCGAGACTGAAATTGAGTAATAAGGTGCACTGAGGTTAGTGACTTCGTCCTGAAGGGGTAACTAACCGACGAACCGATTAACGAACTAGTTGATAAGTGAACTAACCGAGTGACTAGCACTATGTAGGCTAATAAAACGTACTGATCTGGTTGCTAGGTTTTGTAAATTGTTTGAATGGTTGCTAGTTTTTTTAGTTGATATCACTTGTATGAGAATCTAAGGAAGTTGTCATGAAGAACCAGTGAGGGTGGATTGCAATTAGGCGATGGCAAGCCTAAAATAATTTTACTGTTAGATGTGCGTAGGCACGTGAAAAGATGAGGAGGAGTATTCTTGAAGAAGATTTTGGTATTACACACTGGTGGCACCATTGCGATGTCGGCCGATGAATCCGGCAATGTGACCCCCGGAGATGAAAATCCTTTAGACAATTATCAGAGTTCATTTGGCACGGATATTGAGTTAGAGACTGAGGACGTCTTTAACGTGCCGTCGCCGCACATCACCCCGGCACGGATGTTGCAGTTAAAGCAACGGATCGATAAGGCCGCACACGAAGGGGTCGATGGGGTGGTTGTGACTCACGGTACGGATACGCTAGAAGAAACGGCGTATTTTCTAGATCTTACTTTACCGAATGAGCTCCCCGTTGTGATTACCGGCGCAATGCGGTCCGCCAATGAGATTGGGTCGGATGGTCTGCATAATCTCGAAACGGCGATTCAAACGGCTAGTACACCGGATGCGGCCGAAAAAGGTGTTTTAGTGGTTATGAATGATGAAATCCACTCGGCCCGCTACGTCACTAAGACGCATACGACCAACGTGGCCACTTTTAGAACACCGACTTTTGGCCCGATTGGGTTAGTCGCTAATAAAGGCATTGTCTTTTTTGAATCATTACTACGGTCAACGGTTTGCCCGATTCAAACGGTCACGGATAATGTTTTTCTGATCAAAGCATATGCCGGGATGGGACCAGAACTATTTGACGCCATTGCACAACCCACGACTCATGGCGTAGTCATTGAAGCATTGGGAGCGGGGAATTTGCCACCGGCGACGTTACCAGCTGTGCAAAAATTATTAGACATGCAGATTCCGGTTGTACTGGTTTCCCGGTGCTTCAACGGTATCGCTCAGGATGTCTATGCTTATGAAGGTGGCGGTGTTCAATTGAAACAAATGGGTGTGATTTTTTGTCAGGGATTGAATGGACAAAAAGCCCGGATTAAGTTACTGGTGGGTGTCAGTGCCGGTATGTCGACCGATGAGCTAGCTCGATTTGTAGCGACTGCCAATTCATAATCGACGTGGCGCCCCTTTGAGCCCTATGCAACCCGTGTGTGGGCTACTCGTGACACTAAATTGTTGGATAGTTTGATCGCCAGTAGTCATAGCGGACAATCAATCATAAAAAAACTGAGCCATCCCTTCATCATCATGAAGGGTGGCTCAGTTTTTTATCAGCTAAAGCTAAAAATATTATTGATTGATCAGATTTTGACGAATGAGCCGGGCAACATATGCTTCGTGAAGCAGGTCACCGTGACTAATTGATTTTTGGTTAACAGTCATGGCGGTGTAGCGGGTAACATTGTTCATAAATAAGTTGCCACCAGCGTTCACACTGCTGAGCGGTACGATATCGTCGTTACCCTCGCCAGTGTCACCGGCAATGTTGATGACCGCATGCAATTTCTTGAATTGGTTCTTGTGATCAAGAAGTGATGTATAGAGCGTCTTATCAGGATGTGCAGCATCAGTACCCAAGAATGGGGTGCCAATCAACATCAAATCGTGGACTGCTAATGGTTTGGACGAGCTCAAACCTGCTAGATAGCGACTCCAGATCAGGCCACCATTTGAATAACCGAGTGCGTTGGCCGTGGTGAGATGTTGGTGACGTTGCAAATAACGAATAGCTTTGGCTAAGCCGTTCGTTTGGGTCATAATGTTCTCTGTTGAGTCCGTGCTATCTTCGAAAAAGATCACGATGAGGGCATCGTTAAGGTTGGTGTTCTCGACGCGTTTTTCTTTAAACGCCAATTTTTGGTTCGCCTTAACAGTCAGGGTGATGAGCGGATGGTGCTGTTGCTCATTAAGTGAACGGATGATGTCATCAAAGTCAGTCCGCGTGCTGCTACTACCTCCAATCATGATCAATGGCCGTTTTTGCGCAGTAATCACGTGACTGACTTTATCTTGATGGATTTGTGTTGTCAGTCCGAGACCGACGATCAATAAAAGAAATAGGCCACTTGCAATCAAGCCCCAGATTACTTTCTTAGGCATCAGCTCACCCCATTAAAATTATTTAGAAACGTTCGGCAATGATTGGCCGATCGTTTAACGGTTGAATCTTGCGGTTATTAGCGGCAAATAATTGCTGATAAGCAGCTAATTGTTGTTCACCAATCATGACAGTATCGGCACAGACATACCATTCAACGGTTTCACTTAGTGGCGGCGTCGTCAATGAGCCCAAGTAGTGATAGACCGTCCCGGTATCTGGGAGGAGCTCAGTTAAGTTGACCGGTGTTGTCAGTTCATGGCTCGTTTGGGCTGTGAACTGGTCAAGTAAGCCTTGTAAACTAGAATTAGGCTTGCCAATCCGTCCAAAAACGGCGACGACGGCGAGCTGGCCGGTAGCACTTTGATGAACGAGATGCCATTCGATTGGTGCGGCTTGCCCATCGATTAAGTGTTCTGCCGGCGTATGAAAGTGAATCTGTTGAAAGGCAAAGTCGCGGTCGTTCAAATAAGCGGCACCAATTCCACTAGCCTTCAAAGTCGTCGCTTCGCCCGTAATCGTTTTGGCTTGGTACAAGCCTCGCCAGTTGATGGCGGATAGCTGTGAAGACTGAACGTGTTGTGTTTGAATATCGATTGGTGACTGATGTTGACCACTAGTCATGGGCCAATCAGTTTGGTGTGCATAATCAAATGTCATCGAAAGATCCTCCGTTATATTATTCAGTGAATATTTTTTATTTAGTGCCAGTATGGAAATTTATGGCTAATCGGTCCAAGGTTGTGATGCTGTTTGTCAGCAAACGTGTTCTGGATTTGACGGGCCGTCGCTGGCTATGTAACTTACATTATAGCACGCGTTGATGTCGGTTGGTGTCGATGGTGCTAACGAATTATCTTGGAAATAAAGCGACTGATTCGGTGATTGGGGCACCGTTAAACTGACCGATAATGTTAGAATAGAAAATGAAAAGTTAACAGATAGGTGGTTTCAAAAATGACAAATCAACGTGTATTAACTGTACCAGGTGGCATTAATTTCCGTGAACTCGGTGGTTACTCGACTAAAGACGGTCGAAAAATCAAGTGGCATAAGGTCATTCGGACTGGTGGGCTTGATCAATTAACGTCAGCCGGCCAAGCTTTGCTGGATGATTATGGCGTCCGCTACGATATTGACTTTCGTTCACCACAAGAAGTCTTAGATGCGCCAGATCGAATTCCTGCCAATGCTAAGTACGTGTACGCACCAGTGTTCAATGTGGACGAAACGCGGAATTCTGACGGTACTGACAAGATGACGGCTAACTTGGAGAAGCATCCAGATAGTGGATTCAAGCACATGCTAAAGGTCTATCAGATGGTGGCCGACGAGCAACATGCCAAGGACGAGTATCGCCGGTTCTTTGATAATCTACTTGCAAATGATCAACCCGATTCGACGTTACTATTTCACTGCACTGCGGGAAAAGATCGGACCGGAATGGGGGCGGTATACCTGTTAACCGCACTCGGAGTCGATTTTGAAACGATCAAGCAGGATTATCTCTTAACTAATCAGGCTTCGATTGGCCGGATCAATGGTGCGATGGCCGAAGCACGTGCTCAGGGCGCATCAGATGCAACGGTCGAAAGTATTCGGGCCCTCTGGTCAGTTGATGCGGCTTATTTGGACGCCGCTATGACCGAAATTAAACGACAATCGGGTAATTTAAACCACTATTTACACACTGAGCTTAAATTAACTAACAATGAAATCAATGATTTGCAACGGATTTATTTAGAATAGGAAGTGTGACGATGCGCTATCTTGCAAGCTCCAGCCATGATATTCGCACGAATCTTGCCATTGAGACTTACTTGATGGAACATGCCGATTTGACGGAACCGATTCTATACTTTTACATTAACGCCCCCTGCATCATTGTTGGCCGTTACCAAAATGTCAAGGCAGAGATTAACCAGGACTATGTTGACGCACACCACATTACATTGACGCGGCGAACTTCTGGTGGTGGAGCGGTTTATGATGACCTTGGAAATGTCAGTTTTAGTTTTATTACTAAGGACGACGGGGACGGTTTTGGTAACTTTAAGCGGTTCACAGCACCAGTTCTAAAGGCTTTACACGCGATGGGGGCCACTGGTGCGACGATGAGTGGCCGCAATGATTTATTGATTGATGGCAAGAAGTTCTCAGGAAATGCCATGCACGTTGAGAATGGCCGGATGTTCTCCCATGGAACGCTGATGTATGATGTCGACCAGACGCAAATTGCGAAAGCTCTTACGGTGCCGACCGATAAGTTGGTCTCTAAGGGTATCAAGTCGGTCCGAAGTCGAGTCACGAACTTGAAACCGTACATGGCGCCGGCTTATCAGCACTTGACGATTGAGGAATTTCGCGATACGTTGGCCCGTGAAATCCTGGGCGTGGCTGATTTGAGTCAAGCTAAGACGTATCAGTTAGATGAAACGGCACTGGCAGGGGTAGCAGCACTGAACCAACAATATTTTACCAACTGGGATTGGATTTACGGTCAGTCACCAGCGTTTACAGTTAAGCAGCGCCGGCATTTTGATGCTGGGACCGTCGAGTTTCAGTTAAACGTGGTGGCAGGGCGCATCGAAGCAGTTACGATTTATGGCGATTTCTTCGGTGCAGAACCGATTGCTCCCGTCGTTGCACGGTTGACTGGTGTGAAATATGAACGGCAGGCGATTATGACGGCGCTAGCACCGTTGGACTTAACCCATTACTTTGGTCGAATTGCCCCGGCGGATTTGATTGATTTGATCGTAGCGTCGTAGCTTTGTGAAAAAATTTGTTAAGCAGATATAATTACGGTAACGTTGCGCGGATACTGAATTTACTTGATTGCACGGATAAGCCTAATATCAGTGAGTTCAGTTGTTTGCATAACAAAACTGAAAGCGCTTAAAATTGTTTTGCTTTCTTTAGTGAAATCCACTACAATATAGTTATTGACTAAGAAATTATATAATATTTGACTATTTGATCATAGAAGGAGTTGTTCTCAATGCACAAATTTATCGCGATGGTTGGAACCAATTCAGATGAGTCGACCAACCGTAAGTTGTTGCAATATATGCAGTCCCACTATGCGGATCAAGCAGAGATTGAATTAATGGAAATCAAGGGTCTACCAATCTTCAATAAGCCCGAAAATCATGAAATTCCGGCACAGGCGCAAGCAATGGCGGATAAGATCGAACAAGCTGATGGTGTGATTATTAGTACACCAGAGTATGATCATTCGGCTCCCGCGGCATTACTGAATGCTCTCGAATGGTTATCATTCCATATCCAGCCCTTCGTGGACAAACCCGTCATGATTATTGGGGCCTCATACGGGGCACTCGGCACATCACGGGCTCAAGCACATCTGCGGCAAGTTTTGGATTCACCAGAATTACGGGCGCGGATCATGCCAAGTTCAGAATTTATGCTTGGTCATTCATTGCAAGCCTTTGATGACCAGGGGAATTTAACGGACCAACAGAAAGCGACGAAGCTCGATGGGTTGTTCAAGGATTTCCAAGTCTTTGTCGAAATCACGAAAAAATTAAAGAATGCCAACGCGACGACGTATGAAGAAGTTCGTGAAATGGATTGGGAAAAATTATAGAGAGGGCGACGACGATGAAATTAGTTGGAATTGCGGGTTCAATTGAAGATAAGTCTTATAATCGGTTACTGTTAAAGTTTATTGCTAATCATTTTAGTGACATGGTTGATATTGAAATTTTGGATATTCAAGATGTACCAATGTTTAATCAGAGTGATGATCAAACAGAAGGTGAAGCCGTTCAATATTTGAAACGAAAGATCATGCAGGCGGACGGGGTCATTATTGCGACACCTGAACATAATCATACAATTACTGCTGCACTTAAAAGCGTGATCGAATGGTTGTCGTTTAAAATTCACCCGATGTCAGGGAAACCCGTATTGATCGTTGGCGCTTCTTACTATGATCAAGGTTCGTCGCGGGCACAGTTGAATCTACGCCAGATTTTAGAGTCACCGGGTGTTGATGCTGTGGTCATGCCTGGTAATGAATTTTTGCTCGGCGAAGTTAAGCAGGCTTTCGATGACCAAAACAATCTGAAGGATGCTCGGACTGTCTCGTTCTTACAAGAAACGTTAGGCAAGTTTCTGAAGTTTGTCAAGATGGTCAACGCGATGGATGCGGAAGCACACGCTGATGATTGGAAGAATGAAGACCTTGAGGCTAAGGGCGAAGTTGAAACGACAATCAAGGGCGTCAACATGCATGCGGCTGATTGGGTCGAACAAGCGGCTGCTAAGACCCATGCGGCTGAGGGTGACGACTACGTTAAGCTCGATCGGGGTGTGCTGACCGTCAACCAATTAAATTGGTTCCTCAACTCGATGCCAATGGAATTGACGTATGCCGATGCCAACAACCAATTTTTATACTATAACCATCAAATGGATGGCGACAAGATGTTAGCTTCACGGACACCTGCTCAAGCCGGTAATCCACTAGCTGACTGTCATCCAAAGCGGGCCGTACCTGGTGTTAAGCGAGCGGTACACATGCTACGAACCGGTGAGACTGATCTCTTCAAGTTACCGGTACCTGGTATCCCTAATAAGTATGTGATGCACTATTATCAAGCTTTGCATGACGATAAGGGTGAGTACAAAGGTATCAACGAGTTTGTGCTCGACCTCTTACCAATCGTGAAGTATTACCTGAAGCAGACGGGCCAGATGTTAGCACCTGATCCAGATGCTAAGACGGACGCCGTTTCAGGAGCTTCATCGAAGGCGAAGGAAACGAAGCCTGATGCTGCCCCAGCGGTGGATGATGTCTCCGGCGCTTCAGCCGATACGGAAGCCGCACCAGAAGCACCAACCAAGCCTGAAGCGCCTGATGTCGATAGTGTTTCCGGCGCTTCAGCAAAATAATTAGTACCTTAAAAAAGTCTCGAGGAATCGCTTCCTTGAGACTTTTTTTGCGTTATTTTGGTCACTTCAATCCGATCCTTTAGGAAAGCGTTCGCAAATTAAGTTGTTGATTGTTTTTAAGTTCAGCGGCAGTCAGTTTAGCCCCGCTATAAATAGTCTGAGTTAGCATAAACATGCTTAGTTGCTCGTCCTACGCCGATTCCCAGTCATTGCTGTCAATTGTTGGTGCGCACCGACAAAAGTTAATGGCCCGTTTCAACGGATAGTTGTTGATAATGGTAGCAGTAAGTTTGTTATGGTGAAACTTAGATGATGACGGATTGTTCGGAAATTTCAATATTAATAATATTATCAAGATAGTCGCTTGAAATCAGTTGATAACCTTTTTCAGACACCGAAAACCTGCAAACAGTGAGGTAATTCGTACATGTTGAGGTAGCATTAATCTAATTATCAATTTAATTAACACGAACATTAAAACGTTAATTAATAGATAAAGTTAAGAAATTCGTTGACAGCGTCCCGCCTGATTGCTAAACTAATGGTGAAAACAGGGAAAGAGGGATCATGATGGCGAAAGTTGGTTTGATTATGGGGTCAATTTCTGATTGGCCAACCATGCAATTAGCGGCAGAACAGTTAACGGCACTGGGAGTCTCTTATGAGCGTCACGTTATTTCGGCCCACCGAATGCCCCAGACATTACAATCCTATGGTGAAGAAGCAGCGTCACGGGGAATTCAAGTTATTATTGCGGGTGCGGGGGGCGCTGCCCATTTACCCGGGATGCTAGCTGCCAATACACTACTCCCGGTAATTGGGGTGCCCATTAAGACCCATACGTTGAACGGAGTTGATTCGTTATTGTCAATCGTACAGATGCCAGCTGGCGTACCCGTGGCGACGATGGCGATTGGTGATGCGGGGGCTAAGAATGGTGCGCTAATGGCCGCCCAAATTATCGGTTTACGGGAACCACAAGTACAACATGCAATTGGAGAATTTCGTGCTCGTCAACGTCAGGAGGCTGAACAAAGTGAACGCCAATTTTAAGGAAGCACTCTTACCACCCGCAACGATCGGAATCGTTGGTGGCGGTCAACTCGGTCAGATGATGACGCTTAGCGCGAAGGCGATGGGCTATCGGGTAGGTGTCCTTGACCCGACACCCAAAGCACCGGCAGCCCAGGTCGCAGATTTTCAGATTGTTGCGGCTTATGATGATCAGGCGGCTTTACTTGATCTAGCGCGCCGTAGTGATGTCTTGACCTACGAGTTTGAAAACGTTGATGAGAATGCTTTGATTGCTGCGCAAGCCTATGCAAAGTTACCGCAGGGCACTGCACTCCTGCATATTACTGGAGATCGTCTTAATGAGAAGCAATTTCTTCATGATCATGGCATCCCAGTCACATCTTTCGCACCGGTGACGGATTTACAGTCATTAAATTACGCCCTCAACCGTGTTGGTACGCCGGCAATTCTCAAAACGGCGGCAGGTGGCTACGATGGTCACGGACAAACGGATCTAGACACAGCAGTGGTGACAAAAGCCGCTAGTGTCTTATTGACACAGCCGTGCATTCTAGAGGCGCGGCAGAAATTTCGAACAGAAGTTTCCATGATGGTGACGCGTAGTGCTGCTGGTGTTGTTACGACTTTTCCGTTAGTTGAAAATCAGCATCAACATCATATCTTACACACAACGATTGCCCCAGCTAATGTTCAGCCCAGTGTTCATAGTGCGGCCCGCAAAATTGCGGTTTCGATTGCTGAATCTCTGGAACTACGCGGCGTGCTAGGAATCGAATTCTTTGTTTTACCGGATGATACTTTATTAGTCAATGAACTGGCACCACGCCCACATAATTCTGGTCACTATACGATTGAGGCCTGCAACATCTCGCAGTTTGAGGCCCATATTCGAAGTATCTGTGGCTTACCGATTCCGGCCATTACGCAGACCAGTCCGGCAGTGATGCGTAATCTGCTAGGTGATGACTTAACAGTGGCACGTCAACAGTTGGTTGAACACCCAGAATGGCATTTTCACGACTACGGTAAGGCGGCCATTAAGCCCCAGCGCAAGATGGGTCATGTCACCGTATTAAATCACGATATTGACGCAGCATTAGCGTCGGTGGCAAATTTGAAAGGGGAACAATAATAATGACGGCAGCGATTGAGAAACAAGCTTTGCTTTACACGGGTAAAGCGAAAGCGATGTATGCCACTAATGATCCTGAAATTCTATGGGTCGAATACTTAGATCAAGCAACAGCGCTAAATGGTAAGCGGAAGGTTCCCATTGACCAGAAAGGCCGATTGAATAATCGCATCGCGAGTTTGATTTTCAAAGACTTAGCCAATCACGGCATTGCCAACCATTTTATTGAGCAACCTTCAGACTATGTGCAACTTGTCCGTCGCGTGACCATGATTCCCTTGGAGACAGTTGTTCGGAATGCGGCTTCGGGTAGTTTTGAGCGTAAATTTGCCGTGCCACACTTAACCAAATTTGCAGAACCAGTACTGGAATTTTTCTATAAGAGTGATCAGCTGGATGATCCATTTATCAATGATTCACAAATCCACGCGCTAAATGTTGCAACACCGGCAATCGTGGCGGAAATTAAACGGCAGGCCTTACAGGTTAACCAGCGTTTGACGGCAATTTTTGCGGCGATGGGGGTACAGCTCGTTGATTTTAAAATCGAATTTGGGTTGACGACCACCGGTAAAGTCTTGCTGGCTGATGAAATCTCACCAGATAGTTGTCGGTTAGTCGACCTAAAGACCGGTGCATCGCTTGATAAGGATGTCTTCCGCAAGGATCTAGGCGACTTGACTAGTGTTTATCAGGAAGTATTGACGCGGCTAGCAACCGTTGAGGAGGCCTAACATGTACTTAGTTAAAATCTATGTGACTTATAAGCAATCAATTCTAGACCCCAAGGGTGAGGCGATTCATGATGCCTTACACCGACTTGGATATACGAATGTCGATGCCGTTGAATTAGGTAAGTATTTTGAGGTGAAAATTCACGCGGATGATCGGCCAGTTGCCGCTGAAATCGACGAGATGTGTGATCGCTTGTTAGCCAACGTTAATATGGAAACTTATCGTTACGAAATTACTGAGATGGAGGCTTTGTAATGATGAAATTTGCCGTACCAGTCTTTCCTGGTTCTAATTGTGATCATGACATGGTGAATGCCTTGCGCGATATTTTACACGTTACGGCTGATTTGATTCCGGCGACAGCGACCTCATTAGCAGGTTATGACGCGGTGGTGTTACCTGGTGGCTTTTCGTACGGTGATTATTTACGGAGTGGTGCGATTGCCCGCTTTGCGCCCATCATGCCGGCCGTTATTGCATTTGCTAACGCTGGTAAACCAGTCATCGGAATCTGCAATGGCTTTCAAGTCTTGACCGAAGCCGGATTATTACCTGGTGCATTGCAGGCCAATCGCTCAGCGAAGTTTATTTGTCAGGACAGCCCATTACGAATTGCCAATCATGAGACGATTTTTACCACCGCATACGGATCGACAGATCAAATTAGTTTACCGATTGCCCACGGCGAAGGCAATTATTATTGTGATGAGGCCACCTTGGCGCAATTACGTGCTAATCATCAAATCATCTTCGAATACGTCGAGAATCCAAATGGCAGCACGGCTAATATTGCTGGCATTACAAATGAAGCGGGAAATGTGCTTGGGATGATGCCCCATCCGGAACGGGCCGTGGAGATGATCTTAGGTTCCACGGACGGTCTCGGAATTTTTCAATCGGTCATTGCGAGTCAAGAGGAGGTCACCCATGCTTAAAAAGCAACCATTATCACCTACAGATGTTCGCGATTCTAAGGTCTATCGGGATTGGGGCTTAACCGATGCTGAGTATCAATTATTAACGGATAAGGTCCTTCAACGCTTACCTAACGAGACTGAAACCGGGTTGTTTTCCGGCATGTGGAGCGAACATTGCTCCTACAAGAATTCAAAACCAGTCTTGAAAAAATTTTGGACGCAGGGTGAACAGGTACTTGAAGGGCCTGGTGAAGGCGCCGGTATTATCGACATCGGTGATGGTCAGGCCGTGGTCTTTAAAGCTGAAAGTCATAATCATCCGTCTGCAGTTGAACCTTATGAGGGTGCGGCAACGGGTGTGGGTGGTATCATTCGGGACATCTTTTCGATGGGGGCCCGGCCGATTGCGCTGCTGGACAGTCTTCGCTTTGGGGAACCGACTGATGCTCATACGAAATACTTGATTTCGCAAGTAGTCGCCGGCATTGGCGGTTATGGCAACTGTATTGGAATTCCGACAATCGGTGGTGATACGGTATTTGATGCGAGTTATCAGAAGAACCCGTTGGTGAACGCCATGTGTGTTGGAATCTTGGATCAAGCTGATATTCAGAAGGGCCAAGCAACAGGAATTGGCAACGCCGTTATTTATGTCGGCGCAAAAACGGGGCGTGACGGCATTAACGGTGCGTCCTTTGCCTCTGCTGAATTTAATGACGCCAATGAAACCCAGCGTTCCGCGGTTCAAGTTGGTGATCCCTTTATGGAAAAATTATTGATGGAGGCGTGTCTCGAGGTTATTCATGAACATCGTGATGTTTTAATCGGGATTCAAGATATGGGCGCGGCGGGCCTAGTTTCCTCCTCAGCCGAAATGGCGTCCAAAGCAGGCAGTGGGTTGTCACTGAATCTTGACTTGGTACCACAACGTGAAACTGGCATGACGCCGTTTGAACTGATGCTCTCTGAATCACAGGAGCGGATGTTACTATGTGTCAAAGCTGGTGCCGAAGCAGAAATTTATCAAGTCTTTGAAAAGTACGGTCTTGATGCTGTCACAATTGGTAAAGTGACAGCCGGCCACCAGTATCAATTATTCCATCATGGTAAGTTAGTTGCAGATGTTCCCGTCGATGCACTTGCGACCAAAGCGCCGGTCTATGAACGCGAAAAGAAACGACCAACGCGCTTGAACCATCAGAGCCATCATCAATTTATGCCACGACTAGTTGATGCAACTGGCACATTGAAGAAGATGCTCCAACAGCCAACGATTGCTTCCAAAGCGTCGTTATATGGAACGTATGACTCGCAGGTCCAAACGAATACGGTCGTCAAGCCGGGTTCCGATGCGGGGGTCATACGGATTCGACATACGGATAAGGCGTTGGCGGTCACCACCGATGTTAACGGGCGATACTTATACTTAAACCCCCGTGTCGGTGGAGAAATCGCCGTTGCGGAAGCTGCTCGAAACATTGTCGCTTCCGGTGGGCAACCTTTAGGCATCACTGATTGCTTGAACTATGGTAATCCAGAGAAACCTGAACAATTTTACGATTTGGACGAATCGGCGATGGGCATCGCTCGTGCCTGCCAATTATTCAATACGCCCGTGATTTCTGGCAATGTCTCGTTGAACAATGAATCGAACGGGGAAGCCATCTATCCCACCCCAATGATTGGGATGGTCGGGTTAATTAAGCATCAGAAAGATATTACGACTAGCGATTTTAAACACGCTGGCGATGCAGTCTACGTGTTAGGTACCACAGAAGCCAATTTCAATGGTAGTGAGCTGCAAAAGATGTTGACGGGAACAATCAGTGGCGAGCTGTTTGATTTTGACCTTGTGACTGAAAATCGTAATCAGCGTCTATTGTTAACTGCGATTCAAAAAGGACTAGTTGCTAGTGCCCACGACGTTTCTGAAGGTGGCTTGATTACGACGATTGCCGAATCATGTTTTCCACAAAATATCGGGGTGGAACTGGCCAGTGACTTGCCCGCTGCCAACTTCTTTGCGGAAACGCAGTCACGATTTGTTATCTCGGTGACACCAGCACAGCAAGCCGCGTTTGAAAGTTTAATGGAACCATATGTGACCTATTTAGGACGAACAACTGCAACGGATCGGCTACACGTTCAAACTGCTGATCAGGCGTTTGATATTAAGGTTAGTTTCGCCAAACAGTTGTGGGAAGGGGCCTTACCATGCCTACTGAAGTAAGAAGTCTGAATGAAGAATGTGGCGTCTTTGGGGTTTGGGGCTCGCCGGACGCCGCCCAATTAACGTACTTTGGGCTCCATGCGTTACAACACCGGGGGCAAGAAGGAGCCGGTATCACGGCGAATGATCACGGCAAACTGCAGACGGAACGCGGACTAGGGTTGTTGGCTGATGTCTTTCGGGACCCACGGCGGTTGGCACGTTTGACGGGTCAAGCTGCAGTCGGCCATGTACGTTATGCCACGGCTGGTAATCATGGATTGGAAAACATTCAACCCTTGAGTTTTAATTTTAGCGACTCACAGTTTGCACTCGCACATAACGGCAATTTGACGAACGCGGTGACACTGCGGCGACGGTTGGAACAGCATGGTGCCATTTTTCATGCTAGTTCTGATAGTGAGATTTTAATGCATCTGATTCGACGCAGCCCCGCAGCAACGTTAACGGAACAGGTTAAGGATGCTTTACGTCAAGTCCACGGAGGCTTTGCTTACTTACTACTAACGAATGATTGTTTGATTGCCGCTTTGGATCCTAACGGGTTACGACCATTAGTCGTCGGTCAGTTACCCACGGGCGGGTACGTCGTTTGTAGTGAAACTTGCGCGCTTGATACGATTGGTGCGACGTTTGTTCAAGATGTTCAGCCGGGAGAATTGTTAACGATCGATGATCATGGTTTGACGATCGACCATTATACGACTGATACACAGTTGGCGATTTGTTCAATGGAGTTTATCTACTTTGCACGTCCAGATTCTGATATTCACGGCGTCAACGTCCATTCTGCACGTAAACGAATGGGTGCTCAGCTCGCTGTTGAACAGCCCGTGGACGCCGACATTGTTGTCGGGGTACCCAATTCATCTTTATCAGCGGCGACCGGCTATGCGGAAGCGAGTGGCCTGCCTTACGAGATGGGATTAATTAAAAATCAATATTCGTCACGGACCTTTATTCAGCCGACCCAAGCATTGCGAGAACAGGGGGTTCGGATGAAGCTTTCAGCGGTCAAAGGTGTTGTCGCTGGTAAACGAGTCGTCTTAATCGATGATTCGATTGTACGTGGTACCACCAGTCGGCGGATCGTCAAATTATTGAAAGATGCGGGTGCAAAGTCAGTTCATTTACGAATTGCATCGCCACCATTACGCTATCCATGTTTTTACGGTATCGATATTCAATCGACTAATGAATTGATTGCGGCTCAGCAAACGATTCGGGAGATGTGTCAGACGTTTGGTGCGGACTCACTTGGTTTTCTCAGTGAACAGGGCGTCGTTGATGCAGTTGGCTTGTCGACCACCGAACCGTATGGTGGACTATGCATGGCCTATTTTAATGGGGATTATCCAACGGCCCTGTATGATTACCAAGCCGAGTATGATGCGGAAATTGCGCAATTACAAGCCAATCATGAAGGGGTGATCAAGTGAGCGATGCGTATAAGCGGGCTGGCGTTGATATCAACGCTGGTTACGACGTCTTAAAGACGGTCAAACAAATGAGTGGCAATCAGCAATTAGGCGCGTTTGGGGGGGCGTTTCCACTTAGTTCGGATGCAACTGCCAACGATCCCGTGTTAGTAGCGGGGACGGATGGTGTGGGGACTAAGCTCTTAGTCGCAATCGCTGCTGATCAACATACCACGATTGGAATTGACTTGGTCGCAATGTGTGTGAATGATATTTTGGCACAAGGCGCGACCCCCCAGTTCTTTTTAGATTACTTAGGTCTTGGACATACGGATCAGAAGCGGGTCAAAGCCATTTTGACTGGCGTCGTCACGGGCTGTCAGCAGGCCCATACAGCGTTGATTGGTGGCGAGACTGCGGAGATGCCCGATATGTATGGTCAGGACCATTACGACCTCGCTGGTTTTGCGGTCGGAATTGCGAACCGCGCGGACCTGTTATCACCAGCAAATGTTCGGGCTGGGGACGTCTTGATTGGGTTGCCGTCTAATGGCCTCCACTCGAATGGGTTTAGTCTAGTTCGTGATATTTTATTCAAACAACACGACTACCAATTGACCACGGTTTTTGACGAACTTGGTCATGATTTACAAACGGAACTTTTACGACCAACGACCATTTACGTTGATGCAGTTCAACCATTATTACAGCAGAAATTAGTGACGAGTATCGCCCACATTACTGGGGGCGGCTTGATTGAGAACGTCGCCAGAGCGTTACCGGCGGGCTTGAGTGCGCACCTTGAATTGGGTCAATGGCCGGTGCCGCCAATTATGACGTTATTGGCCGAACTCGGTGGGCTGACTGCCACGGATCTTCGGTCGACCTTTAACTTAGGCCTGGGAATGGTTTTGGTCGTTCACCCCGACCAAGTGGCGGCTGTGACGGCTAATTTGACGGCCAACGCGCAGTCCTATTATCGCGTCGGAACAGTCCAAACTGGGACGGCCCCCGTCGTTTTCGAGGAGGCTGAACATGCCTAATAAGATTGCGGTATTTGCTTCGGGGAACGGCACCAACTTTGTTGCACTCCACCAAGCGATTATTGAACGGCAGTTACCGGTGGTGATTGGGTTACTCGTCTGTGATCAACCCACGGCGCCGGTCATTGATAAAGCCCGGGCAGCTAACATACCGATATTGATTGTTGATTTTCATGATTATGCGAATAAAGCGGCCGCGGAAGCCATCATTTTGACGGCCTTGCAAGCGCGACAAATTAAACTGGTCTTATTGGCCGGGTACATGCGTATTATCGGTCCGACCCTCTTGAATGCGTATTCGCATAAAATTATCAACATCCACCCAGCATTGTTACCGAAATTTCCAGGTCGTCACGGTATCGAGGATGCTTTTGACGCTGGTGTGACTGAGACGGGCGTTACCATTCACTATATCGATGCCGGAATCGATACCGGGCAAATTATTGCCCAGCGGGTCGTTCCGGTTGCACCAGACGATACGCTAGCCAGCCTGGCGACCCGGATTCATGATTGTGAACACCAATTTTATCCAGATGTATTACAGACACTCATTAATGAAGGAGCAATTTAAGATGACAAAACGTGCGTTGTTAAGTGTTTCTGATAAACAGGGATTAACTGATTTTGCGAAGGGCCTCGTTGCCCTTGACTATGAATTGATTTCAACAGGTGGGACCAAAAAGGCACTGGAAGCAGCTGATATTCCAGTCATCGGAATCGAAGAAGTGACCGGTTTTCCTGAAATGCTTGACGGTCGGGTCAAAACGCTCCATCCTAAGGTTCACGCCGGACTATTAGCACGACGTGACCTGCCAGCGCACATGGCGCAATTAAAAGAAGCTGGTATTCAACCGATTGACATGGTCGTGGTTAACCTGTACCCATTCAAAGCAACCATTCAACAACCAGACGTCACACAAGCTGAAGCTATTGAACAAATCGATATTGGTGGTCCGTCGATGCTGCGTTCCGCAGCTAAGAACTTTGCCGCGGTACTGCCAATTGTTGATCCTGCTGATTATGAGCAGATTCTGGCTGATTTGCAGACGGACGCGGTCACACCGGCACTCCGTCAACGGTTAGCGGCCAAAGTTTTTCAACATACTGCGGCCTATGATGCCTTGATTGCCCAATATTTAACGACTGAAGAATTTCCAGAAAAGTTGACCCTTACTTATGATAAGAAGCAGGCCCTGCGTTATGGTGAGAACAGCCATCAAAAGGCTGCCTTTTACGAAAATGCCTTACCAGCGCACTTCTCGATTACGGGTGCCAAGCAAATTCATGGGAAAGAGCTTTCTTACAATAACATCAAGGATGCGGATGCCGCCTTGCGGATGGTCTGTGAATATCAGCAGCCGGCCGTAGTTGCAATGAAGCACATGAATCCGTGTGGGGTTGGCTTGGGTACGACGATTGAGGCTGCTTGGGATAAAGCCTATGAAGCCGATTCGATTTCAATCTTTGGGGGAATCATTGCCTTAAATCGCCCAGTCGATCTCGCAACGGCTGAGAAGATGCACGCACTCTTCTTGGAAATTATTATTGCCCCGAGTTTTGATGACGATGCCTTTGCTATTTTGGCCAAGAAGAAGAATCTGCGCTTGATGACGGTTGACTTTGAGCAAACGCACACGGCCGATAAGTTTGAAACGATTTCAGTCGGTGGGGGCTTACTACGTCAGGAGGTCGACGCGGCCTTCGAAACGCCAGCTGATTTTACCGTAGTCACCGCAACCCAACCGACACCTGCGCAGCTAAAAGCACTTGCTTTCGGCCAACAAGTTGTGAAGCACGTTAAGAGCAATGCGGTCGTTGTAACCACCGCAGATCGGACATTGGGAATCGGTTCTGGTCAGATGAATCGAATCGATTCAACTAAGATTGCCATCGGTAAGGCGATGCAACAAGCTGGCTACGAAAATGCTATCCTAGCTTCGGATGCGTTCTTCCCAATGGATGATTGCGTCGAATATGCTGCGCAGCACGGCATTCGTGCAATCGTGCAACCAGGTGGTAGTATTCGTGATAAGGATTCGATTGCCATGGCCGACCGTTATGGTATTGCGATGGTCACCACTGGTGTTCGACACTTCCGGCATTAATGAAAGGATGGGTGCGTGCATGGCAAACGTATTAGTAGTTGGTGGTGGCGGTCGCGAACATGCCATTGCCAAGGCAATGATGGCAAGTCCGCAAGTCAGTACCGTCTATTGTGCACCCGGTAATCCAGGCATGATCCGGGATGGTATTCGGACACTAGCGATTGACGAAATGGACTTTGCGGGGTTGGTCAACTTTGCACGGGCCAATACGGTTACCCTGACCTTCGTCGGGCCCGAAGTACCGCTAGCCGCGGGCATTGTTGATTACTTTCAAGCAGCCGGCCTGGCTATCTTTGGCCCCAACCAAGCTGCGGCACAGTTGGAAAGTTCTAAGGTATTCGCGAAGGCCTTCATGAGTCGCCATCACATTCCGACGGCCGACTACCGGCAATTTCATGAATTGGATTCGGCACTAGCTTATAGTCATGAACAAGCGGTGCCGCAAGTTATCAAAGTCGATGGGCTGGCAGCTGGTAAAGGGGTGACGGTTGCGACGAGTTATGAACAAGCCGCGGCAGCGATTAAGACGGCCTTTAAAACTAGTTCGACGGTCTTGATCGAGGACTACGTTGCTGGCTTTGAGTTTTCCCAAATGGTTTTGGTTGGTGGTGAGCACTATGCGTTATTACCGACCGCCCAAGATCATAAACGGTTACAGGACCATGACCGGGGACCGAACACGGGTGGTATGGGGGCCTATTCACCAGTACCGCAAATCACGCCCGCGGTTATCGATCAAACGATTGCGACAATTATTGAACCGACGATTGCAGGTCTCAAAGCCGATGGGTTAAGCTTTGAAGGGGTTATCTATGTTGGGGGAATCCTGACTGCGACCGGTGTTCAAGTTATTGAATATAATTTGCGACTGGGTGATCCTGAAACGCAGATCTTATTACCACAACTACAGAGTGATTTTTATCAAGTCATCGTCGATTTATTGCAACATCGGCAACCACACGCGCAGTGGCAAACGACGGCAACTTATCTTGGCGTCGTACTAGCTGCTCCCGGTTATCCGGGACCAACTGAAGCCGGTGTACCGGTTCCGACGGTTGCTGGTGCGGATTATGCTAGCGTTGCGGGTACCCCGGATCAATTGGTCAGTGCGGGTGGCCGGGTGATGATGGTTACCGCAAGTGCCCCGAGCTTGGTCGCAGCACAGCGGGCTGTTTATCAACAAATCGACCAACTCAGAGTCGGTGATCTAGTGTACCGAACTGATATTGGCGTTAAGGGGATGACAGCGTCCCACGATTAGCGCTTGACATTCGGTGAGCACCATTCTATGCTGGAAACATTACTTAAATTCGTCATAAAAGAATAATGGTTGGTGTTGGCAGTTAAAGGCTGACCCAAACGTTGAAATCGTCCTTTTTAAGCAGTAGGGGACGATTTTTATATTGGCAGAATGCAATTAATTTGGAGGCTAAACGGGCATGGAATTTGGCACATTGATGATGATGGTTAGGCACCGTGTACATGGTTGGCAAATGGCAATGCGGTCTCAAAAAGGGTTGCATCGGGGCACAACAACGCTGAATATTAATGCGGCGGGACTTAAACGGATGGAGGACGCTGCTTTTATGCATCATATTCGGAAACCGGTTGATAAGCCGCATAATCTAAATTGGTGGCACTTTAACTTTTTCTGGGGGCTACAAGGCATCACCCAATCCGGGATAGGTTCGGTACCGGCGCTCGCGTTGACCGGTAAAATCAGTGGCTTCAACCATCCTGCCGTTGCGCATTTTGAATTCATGCGCAATCAAATCAGTGGTGGAACTGTGGATAAACAAATCTTGCCCGCTCCCGAGCTGTGCTTGGCAGAACTCAAACGGTCCGATAATGCGCGCGCACTTAATCGAGTCTATCAATCAGATACGGAAATGGTGCATGACTTGGCCGCAGCCTACCACCAGATCATGAGTGACTTGTATCGAGTTGGTGCGCGGACGATTCAGCTGAATCGCCAGGGCCTCGGCAGTCAGCAAGGGCGATCAATTACTGAACTTGGCACACAGGTAAGTCGTGAGGCCGTTCGTGATTTACCTGCCGATCTCTGTGTTCAGTGGCACGTGACACATGGGACCTGTTACTCAGCGTAGCTAGTCACAGGGTGGCCTGGGCAGCTCCGTTTGCATAGCTAAGAAAACGATCAAAAGGGATTAATATTAAAACGTGCACTTACCTGAGTCAGTTATCACTCAGGTAAGTGCACGTTTTTGGTTGGGCTGGTTGCAAGTTCTCGCACCAGTAGACCCGTTATCGATTATTGAAAGCGTTAATAGCGACACCGTTTTACTTTTTACCCTGCAATGACTGTCGCTTCGGGCTGACCCACGTTCCGGAGCCAAAGCCCAGAATGGTTTTGAGTGCAGGAATAAACGTTGCAACGACGGTGATAGGATTGATCATCCAGTAAAATAACATGTAGAGTGGGGCGAAGAACCAGTACTTTAGTTTCGCACCATGATGGTCCAACAGGAGTGCCGCTAACAGTTGCATGAACCCGGCCAATAGTTCAAAACTAACAAAGACAAATGACAACATCAAGCCGTGGTAGACTCGTTCAAAATTGCCGGTTATCAGGAAGTAACCCATCAGAATCAAAAACATCAAGGAAGTGATGACGAAGAAAAAGGACCAGATGATTGACAACGTCGAATCGACGAACATTGATAGTTGATAGCGATGAACGATTGGGTGGAAAATGAATTTCTTAATGTTCGTTAACCACACTTCCGTGCCACCCTGTGCCCAACGTTTGCGTTGATGATAAAGGTCTCGGATTGTGGTGGGGACGTTCATATGGAAGACGATGTTAGGGGCAAACCGCGGGACGGCGCCCACCATTTGGTGATCCCAGGCAATACTGATATCTTCCGTCGCGCGATTTTGTCGAAAGCCACCAACGTCAATTAGAAATTGTTTGCGGTAGAGGGTATTTGCCCCGCTATACGCGTACATAGAGTCGTTGATGGAAGTTTGACTCCGCTTGATAACACTGACGATACTAGAGAATTCAACGGTTTGAGATTTACCTAAAAGCGACGTTCGATTTTGAACATCCATATTGGCGGTGACGGCGGATGTATTCATATCGCGGTCATGGATGAAGAAATTCATATACTTCATCAGGGCGTCCTTTTCTGGAATCGTATCAGCGTCGTTGCTGAGAATATACTCACCCTGGGCAAAGTACATGCCAATATTGAAGGCGTGGGCCTTGCCCTTGTTTTTCTCAATTTCAACGGTTCGTAGCCGTGGATAGACGGACTGCAACCGTTGAATAATGGTGGCCGTCTTGTCAGTCGAACCATCGTTCATGACTAGGACCTCGTAGTTCGTATAATTGAGCTGGGTAAATAAGTATGTGATGGTTTCTTCAATCATGACTTCTTCGTTGTGCGCCGGGATCATGATGGTAATCATTGGTTGCTGTTCAGCCGGAATGTACTGCCAGTCATCATCACGCTTATTGGTCTTGATAAAGCGGTAGGATAGCGCGCCGGCGAACCAGAAAAAAGAGCCAACGATGGGGTAGAGGCATAAAATCAGGAGTGCGATGTTGATTACCGATTTAAATAAGGTTGCGGCGAATATGTGGTCAATAAAAATATTTGTCATGGCGCCCCCTGGTTAATCGTTAATATCGTCTAAATTATTTTGTTGATAAAGTTGCTGAATCTGATTAGTATCGAGATTTTGTTCTGGCTTGACCCGGTAGTGGCGGGTATGTTCACGAAATTCGGCATTGCCGAAACGGTCCGCCATGAACTGAGCGAGCAGTTGCTGCCGTTTTTTCTGATTAATGGGATTAAAGGTTGGCCACTGTTCAACGACACGTTCACGCTTACGATTCTGTATAATGGTCATGGTCACTGCAAAAAGGGATGCGAGTGCAAAGCAAAAGGCCAGTAAGATACCGATGAACTTAAATTCGAAAAGACCTTCATGGTAGTGCCAGAAACGCGGAATGTGTGGATTATAACTTGACCAAATGGAAAGGACTGTCACGGTGATGGGCACAATCACTGCGATCCAACCCACGATACCAACGATCGTTTGGCGAATCTTGAGTCCCCAATGGCCAGTGTCAAAGTACGCATCAGAGTATAGTTGTTGCCGATTAACATCATCAGTGGTTGGTTTAGGCATCGTGGTTCTCCTTTGTGGTTGATTGCTGGGGATTGATTGGATGGCCGAATAAGTAGCCTTGGCGAATGCTGATTTGCAGTTGCTCGGCGAGTTGTTCATCGGCCTCATTTTCGATTCCCATTAGAATTAGATCAATATTGTTTTCCTTAGAGAGCTGATTCCAGAATTGGAGGTTCAGGTCCAGCCAGACGGATGGGTCTTCCTTGCGAAATGAGCGCATTGAGCATTTGAGCGTGTCGATATCTTTTAAAAGCCACTGAATGTTTTTAAGATTGGCTAGACTTGCACCGACGTTATCGATTCCAAACTGCATGCCGTAACCGCGGGCTTCACGAATTCGTCGCCGAAATAGGCGTTTATTGATACGACGCGGTTGGTATTGAGGTGTGTACTCAATTGCCAAGTGCATCGGTTCGATGTTCGCAATTGCCCAGCGAACAAAATAACGGAATTCGGGACTGATGATTTGTTCGTATTCTAAATTGATTGATAACGTAATCGCTTCATCAGGTAGCGCCTTAAAGGTATCTTCAAGCAGGAAGATCACCCGCTGAAGTGGAAGTGAGTCAAGTTGTGGTGGTAATGACCACGAACCATCAGTATTTTGTTGACGCAGGAGACATTCATAGCCGGTAGTGCGGCCACGAAAATCGACTTGTTTTTGAATAAAGTAGCGTAGATTAAAATCATCATTTTCAAGGTAATTGTTGGAACGTTTGCGGGAGTACCAATAATAAGTACCAATCGTCAGGATGAAGATGACCGCAATTGAGCCTGTCAACCACAGTAATCCTATTTCTAATTGTGCTAGACTCATCTAATATAATCTCCGTAAGAAAAACTTATGGTAACAGGAAAGACGACTAACCGTCGTAGTTGACAGTGTCAAACATTTTGACATTATAGGCCTAATTTTGCACAGTTTCAACAAAAATTATCTCTTGATAAATAGAAATGATTTTTGATTAACGTTAATCAGTCCTGTCTTATGAACGAATCACGCAACCGCACATCAACACTGTTTAGCCAACTAAACCACCAGTGATTGACGGGGTTTTAGTGGTCGCTTATAATCGATAATGACTTTGACGGATAATTTAATAAGTATAGAAGAGGGTTATCATAAAATGAAAATTGTTTTAACGGGTTCAATCGGTCGTATTAACCAGACCTTGGTACCTAAGCTGACCCATGCTGGTCATGAAGTGACGGTCATCAGTCATCAAGCAACTCGCAGTAGTTTGATAAAGGTTTTTCGCGCAACCCCTGCCATTGGTCGACTTGATGACGAAGCGTTTTTGACCAAGACGTTCATGGGCGCTGACGTGGTATACCTCATGGTAACTGGTATAGCGGCGAGTGATGATCTTTATACCGCTGCCAAACGACAAGCGGACATCTATGCCGCCGCGATCAAGGCAGCCGGCGTAAAACGAGTGGTGAATCTGAGTAGCGTGGGGGCCGACTTGGGACCAGAAGTCGGTGCACTTTACATGTATCATATTATCGAACAAACGTTAACAACCGCTTTACCAGACGTGGACTTAACGTTTATCCGCCCAACGGCAATGTACTATAATTTACTGAGCAGTGTGCCAACCGTTAAAAAGAGTCATCGAATCTACACAAATGCCAATTTGGCTGTTAAGAACGTGTGGGTTGCGCCGGTCGACGTTACAACTGTACTGATTAAGGCGCTGACCGAACCGACACCGGGGCAAACGGTGACATATGTTGCGAGTGATGAGAAAACTTATTTGGAAGTTGCTTCCGCACTGTCACAGGCTCTTAAAATGCCGGATTTGCGCGTTTCACAAGTGCCTGATGAGGTCATGCAAGATCATTTAGTGACTGCCGGAACCCCGGTCGCATTTGCACGGGAATATGTTAAAACGGTCGCTTACCAGCGTGACCACGATTTTTACGCGGATTATCGAGCACATCAACCTCGATTAGGCGATGTTAAACTTGCTGACTTTGCCCAAGTCTACGCTGAAGATTACCATAATCAACAAGTTCTTAAACACTAGTAGGCGTTAGATGCAGCCGTGCCTACTAAAAAACACCCCTGAGTTAAAGACTCAGGGGTGTTTTAGACTGCCATCATTGCTTAGCGAACCATCAGTTCTAAGCGACAAATGCAAAGTAGAGAATGAAGACGACCATCATCGTCCACATGAGGGCGTTTACTTCACGCCAACGGCCTTTGACCGTCATGGTGATTGGGTAGAAGATAAAGCCAACGGCCAAACCTTCTGAGATACTGTAAGTTAGTAGCATCATAATCATGGTGAAAAAGGCTGGGACGGCGATTTCAAACTTGGTCCAATCAATATATTGAACGTTTGATAACATTAAAATACCAACGATAATCAGGGCTGAAGCGGTCACCGCGGACGTAATCACCGTCAAAATTGGAGAGAAAAAGGCGGCGATGGCAAACAAGAGGGCAACGAAGACGGAAGATAACCCAGTACGGGCCCCCACGGCAACGCCGGAAGTCGATTCAACATAAGCCGTTGTCGGTGACGTGCCAAAGACTGCTCCTAAAGTTGTGGCGAGTGCACCACTAAAGAGCGCTTTACCAACGCCTTTGACTTCGCCGGATTCTTTGTCCACCATGCCGGCTTCGGTTGCCACCCCAACCAAGGTTCCCGACGTATCGAAAAGGCCAATGATGAAGAACGTCAGGATGACAATGATCATTTGAAACGAATTAATATTACCAAGGTGTGTCACGGCTTGACCAAAAATCGGTTGAACGCTCGGAACCCCACTGATAATCCCAGTTGGTAGGGGAATAATCCCGAAGATCATTCCGACTGCGGCGGTGATGAACATGCCCCAGAAAATACCACCAGTTACATTAGCGGTGACTAGCATGATGCCGACGATAATCCCGAAAATCGCCAACAAAACGGTGGGACTGTGCAAGTTACCCAGGGCGACCGCGTTGGACTTATTCGCAACGATAATCCCAGAGGTTTGTAGTCCTGAAAAAGCAATGAACAAGCCAATTCCGGCAGATACAGCGTATTTTAGCGCACTTGGAATCAAGTTGATCAGTTTATCGCGTAACTTGGAGAGCGTTAGTAGGATGAAAAGAATTCCGGCAACAAAGACTCCCGCCAAAGCGGTTTGCCAAGGAATGTGCCATTCCTGGACAACTGTATAAGTAAAGAAGGCATTCAGCCCCATCCCCGGTGCTAATGCTACGGGAAAATTGGCAACTAGCCCCATCAAGAGACAACCAACGATGGCCGCTAAAATCGTTGCGGTGAAGACGGCGGTCTTACTCATACCAGTACTTCCCAATAGTTCGGGATTTACGGCCAAAATATATGACATGGCTAAAAAGGTCGTCAGACCACCAATCAACTCGCGGCGGACTGAAGTGCGGTTTTCACGCAAATGAAATAATTGTTCTAGAATAATGACCCACTCCTAAAATTAATAAAAAACTAACAATTCAACAATTGTCTAGTATAACATACTGATTTTTAGGGTAACAGGGGATTAATCAGTTTATTGCCTCACGATGGCTTGTTTTTGGAATGGACCAGGTTTAGATGACTCTTCGGCAGCATGGGCAAGTTTTATGCCAAGTCGAAAGAAAGTTACTTTAAAAAAAGTCTTCATCGGTACGACGCTTGACATTCAGCAAAAAATGGCAGTATAAAGCAATCAATAGAATGAGAGCGGCTATTAAGTAGCAGAACAAAAAAACAGCGGTTCACTGCCAGATTAGGACCGTGAACCGCTGTTATTAAGCGTCATAATTAAGGTTGTTCTGTTTCATTGAGACCGACTGATTCATCATCAATCGTGTTTTCGGCTGCGTGGCTGTTGAAGAGTAAGTTAAGGCCAACTGCGGCTACACTACCAACGACCACCCCGTTGCTCAACATGATTTGAAGTGCACCAGGTAAGAATTGGAAGATATTGGTTTGCACCGTGACGCCCAAACCAAGACCAATCGAAACGGCTGCCACGAGTAAATTATTGTTATTGCGGAAATCGACTTGAGCTAACATTCGAATCCCTTGAATGCCAACGATCCCGAACATGACGACCATGGCGCCACCAAGTACTGGGTCGGGGATAATCGTCGCTAGCGCACCAATCTTAGGCAGTAGGCCCAATACAACTAAGAACGCAGCGGAAAAGTAAATTGGCTTTCGCGTCTTGACACCAGATAATTGAACGACGCCGACATTTTCAGAAAACGTTGAATAGGGGAAGGTACTGAACAAGCCACCGAGGATGACGGCAATTCCTTCTGCCCGGTAACCACGTTTTAAATCGTCGCCTTCAATTTTACGACCGGTAATGTCGCCAAGGGCAAAGAAGACCCCGGTCGATTCAACCATCGTTGTTAAGGAGACAAGGATCATGGTCAAAATGGATGACCATTCAAAGTGCGGGGTCCCAAAGTAAAAGAGGGTCGGTAAATGGAACCAGCTAGCTTCAGCGACGGGTTTTAAAGAAACCATCCCCATTGCCCCGGCAATCAAAGTCCCAACTAAAATACCAATCAGAATCGAAACGGATTTCATGAAGCCACGTGCAAACACGCTAATTAATAAAATAATTGCGATGGTGAGAAAACCAATGCCAAGTGCTTGCAAGTTACCGAAATCCTTGGCACTGGTGTCGCCGCCACCAAGATTTTGGAAGGCGACCGGAATCAGCGTGAATCCAATAATTGTGATTAGCGATCCCGTAACGACTGGTGGAAAGAGGTTCTTGATCTTTGAAAATAAGCCGGCAATCAGAAAAATAAAAATACCAGCACCAATGATTGAGCCATACATGGTCCCCAGCCCATATGTTTTACCGATTTGAATCAACGGATTGACGGCTTGAACGGCACAGCCAAGCACGACGGGAAGCCCGATTCCTGTTAGTGGTGTACGTTTTAATTGTAGGAACGTTGCGATCCCACACATGAAAATGTCGATTGAGACTAGGTAAGTTAATTGTTCTTGGCTGAAATGCAAGGCCGCGCCAATCAATAATGGCACGAGCACATCACCCGAATACATAGCTAACAGATGTTGAAACCCTAAAATGGCCGCCTTAACATTGGTAATTTTAGGTGCTGCGGATACTTCCTTCAAATCAATCTTCCTCTCTCGATTAAGCTGATTTGCCTATAAAAAAAGTCACCCCGGTAAACGGGATGACCTCGTTTGCTTATAGTCCAACCTTTACGGGGTTGGGTAGAAACTCGTCAACCATATCATGACATTATATAGGCAATTACCACTTATTTGAATGAGACTTATTCTAGCACAGATGAAAACCGAATACAAATGTAGCCGAATAAATTAATGTTCGTGAAAACGATATTTTTTTGGAAGATGAAAATGAAAACGTTCACTTTTGTGATTGTTGATTATGCCAAAGTAGCACTGCCATTTCTAGTGTTTGGGTCTGTTCAGGATCGTCCAAGTTCAACGTTAGCATTTTTTCGATCTTTTTAAGGCGGTAAATCACCGTATTGCGGTGAATATCTAGGTGGCCGGCCACTTCGGCAATGTTTTGATGGTAATAAAAATAGCCATACAGGGTCGTGAGTAGATTAAGTTGTTCATTCGCACTGACACCACTGACGAGTCCACCTAAAACCCGTTCGACAAACGATCGCGCTTCATTTTGTGGAATCAGTGAAATTAGTTCCTTGACGTACTTGGGCCGATAGATCGTGACTGCGTGGGGACTGTTTTTGCTGAGTGCCAAGGCTTCTGCCGCTTCATTATAGGTTGTTGCGAGTTCGGTTAGTGGTAGAGTCGAATAACTGTAACCAGCAATCAAACGCGCCTGTCTGTCCAACTTTGGCTGAATAAATTGAACGAGGGCGGTCAGAAAGTGCTGGGCATTTTGCTGGTCATTGATTAATAAGACCAATTGCTGCTTTAATGAAAAAACAATGACGGATGCTTGGTATTCTTTAATAAACCACAGTGTCAGTTGCTGAACCTGTTCCAAGAGATGGTTACTTAAGAGGGCCTGGTGATTAGTCGTGACTAAAATGGTGGCGCAGTGGAACTTCGTACTCGGATCAATATTGCGGGCTTTCAGAGTCTTATTCACGAGGTCGTTTGAAATACCGCCATCCATTACGTTTAAGTAGAAACCACTTTGGTTGCGGAATGCGGATTCGTTTAACATGTCCACCCGACCATTGACGAAACTCAAGGTGTTTAAGACGACTTGCGTCAGCATCTGATCAGTTGAGTTGGCCGGGTCCAAGTCGACGACGCCTACAAAGGCCTTATTTTCCTTATAAGCCGAAAATAGTGGCATGATGGTCAGGTCATTTGTTTGGTAAGGGAGAATGACGCGGGTATTGAGGTTGAAATAGTCGATATCGGTTTGATTGCGTAAAAAATCAGTCAAGGTATTGCGGGTCATCGGTAAATCTTGGGAAGCACTGACCACCCGAAAATGACTATCCATTAAGAAGAGAGGATGATGAATTAGCTCGCTACATTTATTCAAGACCGTGGTGTTGGTTGGGTCTTTGAGCAACAAATCCGCTAGTGTTTGGTTTGCCTTGACGATGCGACTGAGCTCATTAGTTTGTGACTTTAAGATGATGCTAAGCATTTTGCGCATGGTTTCAGAAATCAACTCATCACCGGGCGTAATAATGATTGGAAAAGCGAGTTCGTTCGCTAATTCAATCACTTTTTTTGGTAAATGGTCAACGTAACGATGATCCTTAAATCCGAGACCAGCACAGTTGGCATTGTGCATCGCCTTGATCAAAGTTAGTGGGTCGGTGGTTGTATTGACGAAGGGATAGCCGTTCGTAATCAAAAACTGACCATTAGCAAGGTAGTCAGCAATGTCAGGTGACTCGATCATTCCGATATTACTAATTTCGCGTTTGAGACCGCGTTCACCCGCAATTACCCGCATATGTTGCATTGATGGTGTTTGTAATAGTGTTTGTAAACGCATGGTAAGTCCCCCTAAAATTAGTTATCTTTAACAAGTAGTATACCGATAATTTGGCAGTTTGACTATAATTAAATGAAAAATAGATTAAAAACAAATGAAGCGTCGAACCAGTGTTATGGGTTAAGGAATTTAAGTATTGGAAAGGTTTATCCTAAGCGCAGGAGTAGCCGGCGCAGGACTGCTGAAGAAAGTTTTGTTTAGTGTAAATTCACCTGGTTAGGGCGTTGGATGCCGACATACAGAAACGGGATTCGCTCGGGTTGAGACTTCCAGTTAGCTAAGTGAAAGTTCACCCCTCAACGTTGCCGTTGAGATAATCTTCAGTTTCAACCCGTCTGAACTTCACCGGCTTCCAGTGCTGAGTATTGTCAGCAACGCCTTTCAGTCGAGGTGGTGTTCAAGTGATGGGTGGACTTAACTTTTGCTGAGTTTGTTGTTGCTCATAAAGGGTAGATTTCGCATATAATGATATTTTGATATACCATTTGTTGCTAAATTAGCACGTTAAGATTGAAACAGTCATTAAAGTGAATTGATGGTCTCCCAGCTTTAATTGAAGTTCTAATATCAACGGATTCAACGACCAATGGTACTAATATTAGGCGACCGCTCATCATTTATTCTTAGAGGCCGGAATAAGACGATCACGTGTCACGATTGGAAATCTATTGAACTCGTCAGGTTCCTGAATGATGCTTGTCAACATAAAGGGCAAATGACCAAAGTCGTCAGATAATTAACGCGACTTAAGTTGATTAGTCCTTGACAGTTGTGGTGGAGTTCGTTACACTTAGTCCAATTAAACAAGCACCTTTAACTTAGTCCTGTGAGGCTAACAAGGGGAACGGTCATGTAGGGTCTCCCACGCTTTTCGCAGGAAAACGGGGTGACTCTTTTTTTACCCCGTGGATTAAGGTGAAATTACAGAAATGGAGCTGACAAACTAATGGCACGAGAAGTCGTTGATGCAATGACCATGCGCCGCGCGCTGACGCGGATCACTTATGAGATTATTGAGCAGAATAAGGGTGTTGGTAACCTGGTATTTATCGGTATCAAGACTCGTGGGATTTTTTTGGCCCAGCGGTTAGCGCAACGATTGAAACAGTTGGAAGGCGTTGACGTGCCAGTTGGTTCGTTAGATATCACGTTATATCGGGATGATCATCATGCGGTTGATGTTGCCGGTCAAGCGAAGCTAAATGGTGCTGATATTCCGGTTGATATCAATGGCAAACACGTTATCTTGGTCGATGATGTCTTATTTACAGGTCGGACAGTTCGGGCTGCGCTAGATGCCTTGATGGACCATGGACGTCCCGCAAAGATTTCGTTAGCGGTCTTAGTCGATCGTGGACATCGTGAATTACCGATCCGGCCTGATTTTATTGGTAAAAATATTCCAACGGCCTTGGATGAACAAGTCAGTGTCGCCCTTGAAGAACACGACGGACATGATGGAATTAGTATTGAAAAATTAGAAGAATGATTTAATTGAATAAAACCATTTAATTGTTTCCAGAGAGGAACGAAACGGTTTGGCCATGCGTGACCACTTAATCGGAGTCTAGCCTCTTTGCAAACATTTTTGCGGAAGCTAGACTTTTTTTATATACAAAGGAGACGGCAATAGCCATGAAAACGAGTCAAAACCTAGTTAGTGTTGAACAATTTAGTAATCAGGACGTGATGGCCTACTTGAAGTTGGCCCAAGCTTTCAAGAATGGGAAAACGGTACAACTGTCACAGCCAACGTTTGCGATGAACTTATTTTTTGAGAATAGCACCCGCACACATACAAGTTTTGAGATGGCCGAACGACGATTAGGATTACAGGTGATTCCGTTTGACCCAAAGACTAGTTCCGTGACTAAGGGCGAAAGCTTGCTGGATACTTTGAAAACGATTGAAGCCATTGGCGTCAACTTGGCAGTGGTTCGGCATCAACGCGATCGTTATTATCAACCACTTCTCGACGCCGGGTTTGACATGAGTTTGATCAATGCTGGTGATGGTAGTGGGCAACATCCGTCACAATCGTTGTTGGATATGCTAACTATTTATGAAGAATTTGGTCATTTTGATGGTTTAAAGATAGCTATTGTGGGTGACTTGGCCCATTCACGTGTGGCCCGTTCCAATATGGCGTTACTGACGCAACTAGGAGCCCAGGTTTACTTTGGCGGCCCCAAAGAATGGTATGGCCGTGACTTTGAAGCATACGGCGAATATCAGACGATGGACCAGTTAGTCGCAACGATGGACGTCATGATGTTATTACGTGTCCAACACGAACGATTATCGCAAGTGAACAATCAGACCTTCGATGCGTCTGCCTACCATCAACAGTATGGTTTAACAGCTGAGCGCGCCGCACGAATGCCCAAGCATGCGATTATCATGCATCCGGCCCCCGTTAATCGAGGTGTTGAGCTAGCGAGTGACTTAGTTGAAGCGCCGCAATCACGAATTTTTCAGCAGATGACGAATGGTGTTTATATTCGGATGGCAATGGTGGCGAGCGTCCTCGCTCATCAAGGATTAATTTCAGCAACTCAAGTGGAGGTTTAACGCATGACAACATTAATTAAGAATGCTCAAGTGTGGCAAGCAGGGCAGTTACAAACAACGGATATCCTGATTGCCGAGGGCCGAATTAAGGCGATCGGGCATCAACTGCACGATCAGTTTGGACCGGCGGATCACGTCATTTGTGCCGATCAGCACTTTGTTAGTCCGGGCTTTGTCGACGTACACGTCCATTTACGCGATCCTGGTCAAACAGCGAAGGAAACGATTGCGACCGGAACGTTAGCCGCGGCGCATGGCGGTTTCACAACGGTCGGAGCAATGCCTAATGTGGATCCGGTACCCGATACACCTGAGCGGGTCGCGACGATGGTGGCGCGTAATCAGCAGGAAGCACATGTTCACGTCGCACAATATGCCAGCATTACGACTGGGCGGACTAGTGAACAGCTCGTTGACTTTGCCGGCATCAAAGCTGCGGGGGCCTTTGCCGTCAGTAACGATGGTTCCGGTGTTCAAACGGCCGGAACCATGTTTGCAGCCATGCAAGGTGCTGCTAAAGTTGGGTTGCCATTAGCGGCACACGTTGAGGATGATTCGCTTTATCATCATGGCGTGATGAACGCGGGGCCCGTTGCTGATCGGCTAGGATTGCCTGGTATCAATAATGTTTCAGAAGCGGCCCAAGTGGCTCGTGATGTCATGTTGGCGGAAGCGAGTGGGGTTCACTACCATGTTTGTCACGTCTCAACGGCGGAAAGTTTACGCGTGATTCGCAATGCGAAAGCAGCTGGCATCAACGTGACTTGTGAAGTATCGCCCCATCATTTACTCCTTTGTGATGAAGATATTACGATGGATAACCCGATGTTAAAGATGAATCCACCGTTGCGTTCAGCCAAGGATCGCGCAGCGTTAGTTGCGGGATTGTTGGATGGCACGATCGACATGATTGCGACGGACCATGCGCCGCATACTGATGCCGAAAAACAGGGCAGCATGAAGACGGCAGCCTTCGGGATTACTGGGATTGAGACTGCCTTTGCCACGCTATATACGGCGCTGGTCAAGACCCGGTTACTGACGCTCGGTCGTTTAATTGAACTGATGAGCACGCGTCCGGCTGAACTATTTGGCTTAAATACAGCCGGCCGGTTGGTAGTGGGGGCACCGGCTGATCTAACCATTATTGATTTAGATCATCAATATGAAATCGAAGCGGCCACCATGTTATCGAAGGGGCACAATTCCCCGTTTATCGGTTGGCCCGTTTATGGCAACGTCTTAATGACACTAGTTGACGGTAAGTTGGCATATGGAAAGGAAACGCAAGCATGAAACGATACTTAGTACTTGAAGATGGTACGATTTACCCCGGCACGGGGTTTGGTGCGACAACGGCCACGGTTGGTGAATTAGTCTTTAATACCGGCATGAGTGGTTATCAAGAGTCGATCACAGACCAGTCTTATAATGGCGAAATCTTGATGTTTACGTATCCTTTGATTGGAAATTACGGCATTAATCGGGATGACCATGAGTCAATCAAGCCAACTTGTAAGGGCGTTGTTGTTCACGAAGTTGCCCGACGAGCCAGTAATTGGCGTAATGCTCAGTCGTTGGACGATTATCTAAAACAGAATGCGATTCCTGGCATTATGGATATTGATACGCGGGCGGTTACTAAACATATCCGAACGAAGGGCGCGATGAAGGCCACCATCGTCGATAACGTCTTACCAGATACGGTTGACCGGCTCAAAGTCACGGAATTAAATCGGGCCGTTGTTGCCCAGAGCTCAACGAATAACGCCTATCCCAACCCAGCGACAGGCCCCAACGTGGTCGTCGTCGACTTTGGGTTGAAGCATTCGATTTTACGCGAATTAGCAAAGCGTCAATGCAACTTGACGGTGTTGCCGTACAATACCACGGCGAGTGAAATCATGGCTTTGAATCCGGATGGTGTGATGTTGACGAACGGCCCTGGTGATCCCAAAGATATTCCGGGAGCCTTAGAGATGATCAGAGAAGTGGAAAAACATGTGCCGCTATTTGGAATTTGTCTCGGACATCAACTTTTTGCGCTAGCAAACGGTGCGGACACGTTCAAGATGAAGTTCGGACATCGTGGGTTTAACCATCCCGTTCGTGAGATTGCAACTGGGCGGATTGATTTTACGTCGCAAAACCATGGTTACGCGGTGGATCGGGATTCATTAGCGCAGACTGACTTGTTAATCACCCATGAGGAGATTAATGATGGTACCGTGGAAGGCTTGCGGCATCGCGACTACGCGGCCTTTTCCGTGCAATATCATCCGGACGCAGCGCCGGGTCCTCACGATGCTGATCATATTTTTGACGAATTTATTGATTTGATGGCGGCTAATCAAGCAACCCAGAAAGGAAGCCAATTCAATGCCTAAACGGACAGATATTCATAAAATTATGGTAATTGGTTCAGGACCAATTATTATTGGTCAGGCCGCAGAATTTGATTATTCTGGGACACAAGCTTGCCTGGCATTAAAAGAACTCGATTATGAAGTGGTCTTGGTCAATTCTAACCCCGCAACGATTATGACGGACAAAGAAATTGCGGACCAGGTCTACTTGGAACCAATTACACTTGAATTTGTTTCACAGATTCTCCGCAAAGAACATCCGGATGCGATTTTGCCAACTTTAGGCGGCCAGCAGGGCTTGAATATGGCGATGGAATTATCTAAATCGGGTATTCTCGATGAGTTGCACATTGAACTGTTAGGAACGAAGCTCAGCGCAATTGATCAGGCGGAAGACCGGGAACAGTTTAAGGCACTGATGGAAGAATTGGGCGAACCCGTGCCAGCTTCTGGTATTGCGCGGACGGTTGACGAAGCGTTGGCTTTCGCTGAGCAAGCTGGTTATCCGGTCATCGTGCGACCAGCCTTTACGATGGGGGGGACTGGCGGTGGCATCGCCGAGACGCCCCAACAGTTACACGACATTACCGAAAATGGGTTGGCGTTATCACCAGTGACCCAAGTTCTGATCGAACAAAGTATTGCCGGGTACAAAGAAATTGAGTTTGAAGTTATGCGTGATGCTGCGGATAATGCGATGGTCGTCTGCAATATGGAAAATTTTGACCCCGTGGGGATTCATACCGGTGATTCAATCGTCTATGCACCTGTTCAAACGTTAGCAGATCGCGAAGTGCAATTATTACGGGATGCTGCTTTGAAGATTATTCGGGCGTTGAAGATTGAGGGGGGCTGTAACGTTCAGTTGGCCCTCGATCCGAATAGTTTTAATTACTATATCATTGAAGTAAATCCGCGGGTCAGTCGCTCATCAGCGTTAGCCTCCAAAGCGACTGGTTACCCAATTGCTAAGATGGCTGCCAAGATTGCAGTCGGCTTGCATTTGGATGAAATTGAAAATCCGGTGACGGGAACCACTTACGCTGAATTCGAGCCAGCGTTGGACTATGTAGTTTGCAAGATTCCTCGCTGGCCGTTTGATAAGTTCACCCATGCTGATCGTCGTTTGGGCACTCAGATGAAGGCGACCGGCGAAGTCATGGCGATTGGGCGCAATATTGAAGAAGCCACACTAAAGGCGGTCCGATCACTAGAAATTGGGGTGCACCACGTTGAAGAACCCGCTTTGCGTAGTGTTGATGATGATGTACTCAGCGATAAGCTCATTCATGCGCAGGATGATCGGTTATTCTACTTAACGGAAGCAATTCGCCGCGGTTACCCGATTGATGAATTAGCCGAACTCACCAAGATCAACGTGTTCTTCCTGGATAAACTATTACACATTATTGAAATCGAACAAGCTTTGCGTACCCATACGGATGACATAGAGACACTAACTGTTGCTAAACGCAATGGCTTCGCCGATCAAACGGTAGCTGACTATTGGCACGAAACAATCGATCAGGTTCGCGACTTCCGCTTAGCGCACAAACTAGCGCCCGTTTATAAGATGGTCGATACTTGTGCCGGTGAGTTTGCTTCGGAGACACCTTATTACTACGGCACTTATGAGTTTGAAAATGAGAGTATTGTCACGAAACGTCCATCCGTTTTAGTGTTAGGGTCAGGGCCGATTCGCATTGGGCAAGGGGTGGAATTCGACTATGCTACCGTTCACTCCGTTAAAGCCATTCAAAAAGCTGGCTATGAAGCGATTATCATGAATAGTAATCCGGAAACCGTCTCGACCGATTTCTCAGTATCAGACAAATTGTACTTCGAGCCACTGACGATTGAAGATGTCTTAAACGTGATCGAACTTGAAAAACCAGTGGGCGTGATTGTGCAATTTGGTGGTCAAACAGCGATTAACTTAGCGAAACCATTGGCTGACCATGGTATCAAAATATTAGGGACGAGTGTGGCGGATGTCAACCGTGCGGAAGACCGTGACGAATTTGATAAGGTCATCAAAGCTTTAGCTATTCCACAACCGGCTGGTGATACGGCAAGTGATGAAGCAACCGCGCTAGCTATTGCGGATAAGTTGGGCTATCCCGTCCTTGTCCGGCCCAGTTATGTCCTTGGTGGCCGGGCGATGGAAATTGTCAAGAAGCGGACCGACTTAGACTATTACATGCATAACGCGGTCAAGGTGTCGCATGACCACCCCGTTTTAGTGGACAGTTATTTGGTCGGGAAGGAATGTGAAGTTGATGCCATTTGTGACGGTCAAACAGTCTTGATTCCGGGAATTATGGAACACATCGAACGGGCGGGTGTCCATTCTGGCGATTCGATGGCCGTTTATCCGCCACAGTCACTTTCGGCGGCGGTCCAAGCACAAATTGTGGATTATACTGAAAAATTAGCCATTGCGCTCAACTGTGTCGGGATGATGAACATTCAATTCGTAATCCACGACGACCAAGTTTATGTGATTGAAGTCAATCCGCGCGCGAGCCGGACGGTGCCATTCTTAAGCAAGGTCACGAACATTCCGATGGCTCAAGTTGCGACTCGGGCAATCCTTGGCCAGTCATTGGCTGAACAAGGTTATCAGACTGGCTTGGTCACACCGGGTCCCTTAGTACACGTCAAAGCGCCGGTCTTTTCATTTTCAAAGTTGAATCGTGTGGATAGTTTGTTGGGACCAGAAATGAAGTCAACGGGTGAAGTCATGGGCAGCGATGTCACGATGGCAAAGGCGCTTTACAAAGCCTTTGAAGCGGCTAAGCTACACGTGCCGAGCCATGGTAACGTACTTTTGACTGTCCGGGATGAAGACAAGCCAGAAACAGTGGCGTTAGCCAAGCGGTTCCATGCGTTGGGCTACCAATTGCTAGCGACTCGGGGAACGGCGACTGCTCTGACCACACACGGGTTACCCGTTACGACCGTCGACAAGATCGATAGTGGCGAGCATGATTTACTGCATCGCATGGAAGCTGGCGAAATTCAAGTCGTCATTAATACGGTTTCGGATGAAGAACAGGCTGAAAATGATGGTACCCTGATTCGAAACACGTCAATTATGCACGGTATTCCATTGTTTACGGCCTTAGATACGGTCGCGGCAATTTTGCAAGTACGAGAATCACAGTCATTTGTAACGCAGGCGCTCTAAATCAGGACACCCGCCGATAAGCTTGATCATAGGAGGAAAACGATGGGACGATTAACAGTAAATTTAGCCGGTGTCACGTTCAAAAATCCGGTTATGCCGGCTAGTGGTACGGCGGCATATGGTCAACAGATGGCTCAACAGTTAGACCTGAGTGCGTTGGGGGGCTTGGTCATCAAGTCGACCACCGCCGAACCGAAAGCGGGCAACCCACGACCAACGACCGCGGAAACAACCGCGGGGTGGCTCAATGCAATTGGACTCAAAAATCCCGGAATTGACAATGTGCTGGCCGATAAATTACCGTGGTTAGCGACTCATTATCCGGATTTACCGATTATTGGGAGTGTCGCGGGGGCGAGCTTTGATGAATACGTGGCAGTCGCACGAAAAATGGCGTCGGCACCTAACGTCAAATTATTGGAAATCAATATTTCATGTCCAAACGTCGACCATGGCGGCCTAGCATTTGGAACTGATCCAGCGACGGTAACGGCGTTGACTAAGGCGATTGTTGCCGCGGTCGATAAACCAGTTTTCATGAAGCTGACCCCGAATGTCACTGATATTGTCCCAATTGCACTCGCTGCCGAAGCTGGTGGAGCGGCTGGACTGACGATGATTAACACGTTAACGGGTATGGGCATCGATTTAGCCACACGTCAACCGATCTTAGCGCATGGTACGGGCGGTTTATCTGGAAAAGCCATTCATCCACTTGCTGTTCGGATGATCCATGACGTGCGTCAACATACCAAGTTGCCGATTATTGGCGTTGGTGGCGTGTTCACGCCGGTTGATGTGTTGGAATTTTACCTGGCTGGTGCAAATGCTGTTCAAGTTGGGGCCGCAACGTATGGTCACCCGACTGCTTGTACAGACATTATTGCTGGATTACCGGCGGCAATGGATCAGTACGGGATCACCAGCTTGCAAGCGTTGATTCAGGAGGTCCAAGGATGAAGCGACCAATTATCATTGCGTTAGATTTTCCCACCGCCGAACGGGCCTTAGCTTTTTTAGACCAATTTCCGGCTGATTTACATGTCACTGTCAAAATCGGCATGGAGTTATTTTATGCAGCGGGACCGAGTATTGTGACGGACGTGCAAGCTCGCGGCCATGCGGTTTTCTTAGATTTGAAACTACATGATATTCCCAATACCGTCGAATCCGCAATGCGGGTGATCGGGCGGTTAGGGGTAACCTATACGACGGTTCATGCTGCGGGTGGGCACGTGATGCTTTCAGCCGCCAAACGAGGATTGGTCGCGGGTGCAATGGCCGCTGGAGTCACTGCCCCCAAGTTATTAGCGATTACGCAGTTAACTTCGACTAATCAAGCTATTTTGAATCAGGACCAGCAAATCATGGGAACGGTTCGGGCGAGTGTCGTGCATTATGCCAAACTAGCACGGGCGAGTGACTGTGATGGCGTCATTTGTTCCGCCCAAGAAGTTCAGGCGATTCATACGGCCGTCGGTGCTGATTTTCTCGGAATTACGCCGGGAATTCGGCCAGCGTCGGCGCAGTCAGATGACCAGCAACGGGTGATGACACCGGCTGCCGCTGCTAAGGCTGGGAGCAACGGTCTCGTCATCGGGCGGCCAATTACGCAGGCTGCAGAACCAGTTCAAGCTTACCGAGATATTATGACAGAATGGAGTAACTAATATGAGTGAAATTGCAGCAACTATCGCCACTGATTTGTTGACGATTAAAGCCGTTACACTACGACCAAACGACCCGTTCACCTGGGCCAGTGGCATTAAAAGTCCAATTTATACGGACAATCGGCTGACGATTTCTTATCCGGCGGTCCGTCAGCATATCGCGCACGGAATCGCCGCCATCATCAAGCGTGAATACCCGGCGACCGAAGTGATTGCGGGGGTCGCAACGGCTGGCATTCCCCATGCAGCCTGGGTGGCGGAATTGTTAAATCTACCATTGATCTACGTTCGTGCTAAACCCAAGGATCACGGTGCTGGACGCCAAATCGAAGGAGTGTTAAAGCCCGGTCAAAAAGTTGTCATGCTGGATGATCTGATTTCGACGGGTGGCAGTGTGTTACAGGCGGCCAAGGCCGTTCAAGCAGCAGGTGGCGATATTCAGGCTGTTGGGGCAATCTTCAGTTATGCCTTGGATGCGGCAACGCAAAATTTTGCCGCTGTGTCATTACCGCTGTTCAGTTTGTCCAACTATCCTGAACTAATCAAAGTTGCTCGCCAAGCAGATTACATTGATGACGAGGAATTAGCTTCGCTGCATACGTGGCGTCAGGACCCAGAACACTGGGGAGTGACTGATTAGGATTACGCGCCATAAATGGCTGGCATATTTAAAATAGTCATGAAAATTAAGCTGGATTATCCAGACGATTTTCATGACTATTTTAGTTACCGGCTCGTGCTAATATTAACCTGTGACAGATTGTTAAGACAAGATAAAGAAATGAGGGAATATTCGATGTTAGCAATTTTAGTTGGCTTAGCAATCGGGATTGGGTTACCAATGCAAACGAGTATTAATTCGCGATTGCGCAATTCAGTGGGATCTCCATTTGGTGCCTCCCTAATATCTTTTGCTGTGGGGACGTTGTTTTTGGCGATAATGACACTAATTGATGTCCATACTTTAGGATTTTCGACGACGTTATTTACGAGTCAACCGGTTTGGATTTGGCTGGGTGGGCTGTTGGGGGTCGTCTACTTAACTGGCAATATCTTGTTGTTTCCGAAGCTGGGTAGTGTTCAAACCGTTATTATGCCCGTGCTTGGTCAAATTTTGGCCGGGCTATTGATTGATAATTTTGGTTGGTTCGACTCACCCCAAAGTACATTGACGATGACCCGATTTTTGGGTGCAATTTTAGTCTTGGCGGGAGTCATCATCACCGTTGCGGCTCAGGGGTGGCTCGAACAGCGGCATAATCGAATCACTGAAACAGCGGAAAAAGATACAGCTACTGACACTGACCAAAGTGGCCTTGGAATTTGGCGTGCACTAGGTGTGGTTGCCGGAATGCTCAGTGCGATGCAAACTGCGGTCAATGGGCACCTAGGTCGGGTGCTTGGCTCCACAGTGCACGCGGCATTTGTTTCTTTTTTAGTTGGTACTCTGGGGCTGATCGTCATCGTGTTAGTCTTGCGACCTCAATTCAAATTGATTAGGCCAACTAAGACGCCTAATCCTTGGTGGGTGTGGATTGGTGGCATGATTGGCGCGCTGTATGTTTTGGGTAATGTTTACTTGGTTCCGGTTGTTGGCACTGGTTTAGCGGTCGTCATTGTTTTAGTCGGACTGATGGCCGGTAGTTTAATGATTGACCAATTTGGCTGGTTTGCTTCAAAAAAGAACCCAATTTCGGGGGTCCAGTTGATGGGCTTGCTCGTCATGATTGTGGGGGTTGTGCTAATTCGCGTCTTTTAAGCACTCTGAGGATTGGCGAGTGTCACCGGGTGATCGGTAAGGTGTTTTGAGGTCGAGACTTGCAGCCGGATGAATAAGCGACCGTGCGAGTTGACCACATTAAGCCGTGACCACGTTCGTTAAAGCTTCTAAAATTTCAAATCAGGATGACAAAACGGTACTGGATGCCGGGCACGATAAGCCATTATAAATCCGACGCACATCTGGCAGCAGTGGCCGTCAACGTTGAGAATTAAGACGTGCAGCACACGGGTCGCCTGGCTGAATAACGTGGTATTTAATGGACGCGATAATAAACATCTAACTTACGGGTTAGGTGTTTTTTTAGCCGGTTAAATATGCGATAATGAGACTAACTTAATGAGAACGTTTGTTCAGTTCAGAGGAGGAATTAGTGGTGAGCTTACAATTTGTATTGGGACCAGCCAAGATGGACCATCGCCGTACTATGGTGGCGCAGTTAGTGGCAACCTTGATGGCTAAGCCACAAGATCAGTTTTTTTATTTGGTACCGAACCATATTAAGTTCGATACTGAAGTTGACGTGTTGAACCGCTTGGCACAGGCATTTGGGCAACCAGATTTGTATGCCCAGACTCAGGTTCAGGTCTTTTCATTTACCCGTCTTGCTTGGTACTTGATGAAGAACGAAGCAGCTTATCAAGTACCACGACTCTCCGCTGCTGGGATTGACATGCTATTATATCGCATTCTACAACGACATGCCGATGAGCTGCGATTGTTTGGTGGTGAAATCTCGCAAACGGGTTTTGTGACTCAACTAGCTCGTGAAATTAATGAGTTACAGACCGCTAATTTGCAACCAGAAGATGTGGTTCAATTGGCAGCGAATGCTCAGGCGGGTGACTTGCAGGCTAAGCTACATGATCTGGCGATCGTTTACAAAGACTTCGTGGCGGCGACTGCAGATAAGTATCTTAAGCCCGCTGATATTCTCGTTCAATTGAATGCTTACTTACGGCGTCAAGACTTGCACGGAACGCACGTTTATGTGGAACTCGCTGGCTTTGCCCAATTACCGGCCCAGGAACAGGGAATCGTCACGACTATGCTGGAACAGGGCGCGGACGTGACAATCAGTTTGATGCTCGATCACAAAGTCGTTGACCGGGCGCCAGAAAATGGCACGCTGTTTTATCAATCTGGTCGGCTTTATTATCGGCTTTATCAGTATGCCCGTATTCGTCAGATTCCGGTTAGCCAAGATATTTATGCTGAAACGCCGCGCGTGGCTCCCGGCTTAGTGGCTCTCGATGATTTTTGGCGTGGTCAGCCCCAAGCGGCTACCGGTTACGAGGAGCCGAATACGAATGTGCATTTATTCCGGACCGATAGTCGACAGACCGAATTGGCACAAGTTGGCCGCATGATTCGGGCAATGGTCGCGAAAAAACATGCCGATCCCGCCGACGATTATCATTATCGGGACTTCTTGATCATGACACGGCACTTAGATGCCTACCAAACGATGTTAGCGCCGACTTTTCATGAATTAGAAATACCATACTTTGTTGATTTACAGCGTTCAATGGCCGACCATCCGTTAGTTGAGTTGATTAACGCGTTGTTTGATATCGACGCACAGCAGTATCAATATCGTGATGTTATGCGAGTGTTGAAAACCGAGCTGTTGATGCCAAATATCAATGGGCAACCGATGGATCGGCAAGCCTACCGCCAAGCAGTAGATCTGACCGAAAACTTTATCCTTAAAAGTGGTTATCACGGCCAGCGGTGGGTACAAAGGGAAGATTGGCAATACTTTCAATTAACCGAGGGTGATGCCGGGGTCGAGACGGACCAAAATGCTGAAATTTCGCGACAAATCAACTTGATTCATCACTTTGTTGCTGAAACGTTACCACCGTTTTTTAAAAAAATGCGGCAAGCACCGGATGGCAAAGCGGCCGTGACATTGCTGGTCAACTTTTTGACAAGCCAGGGCGTTACGGACCAGCTATTAGCTTGGCGTGATCAAGCCTTGGATCGCCAAGATGTCCGGGCAGCTGCCGAGCCTGAGCAGACCTGGCAAACTTTCTGTGGGATGCTAGATGAATACGTGACGATTTTAGGTGCAGAGCCATTTGAAATTACGGACTTTTTGGCACTATTACAAGCGGGCTTTGAAGGTGCTAGTTACTCGCAAATTCCGTCGACGTTGGACCAGGTGTTAATTTCAGAGAGCGGAATGGTTCAAAGTCAGGACCATAAAGTTGTCTTCATGGTTGGGGCAACCGATTTAGTGATGCCTGACCGGATTATGACGAACAACTTATTGAGTGATGTGGATAAAGAAAATTTGCAACCAACGCTCAGTTCGTTAGATGGTGACCACTATTTAAATGATTCAGCTGTCGTTCAGCTCGGTGATGAAAGTTGTCTGAATTATTTGGCCTTTTTAAGTGCCCGTCGACACTTGTTTTTCAGCGCCCCGTTAAAAGATGATCAAGAAACAGATTTAAATTGGTCCAACTATGTGCGGCGAATTCAACGCCAGTTCAATTTGCGAGAACATACTTATCTTGGGACGCCTGATCCGACTAATGCCGATGCGCGGCCATTTGTTGGGACTAAGCGCCGGACGATTAGTCATGTGATTCAGGTTTACCGCGATGTGTTAACGACGAATACTGACCGTAATCGTGTTGGCGCACCATTACAACCTGCTCCGGTGTGGGTGTGGTTACGGCAACAATTGACGCGTGATCCCCAATTCGGTGAGCTAGCACGTCAATTGATGGCTGGATTAAGCTATCGCAATCAACCTGTCAAGCTGACACCAGCCAGCGTTGAGGCTTTGTATGGGCATCAAATTTATACGTCAATTTCAAAACTAGAAGAATTTTATCGTAATCAGTACGCTTATTTCTTGAAATATGGGCTCAAACTGCGTGAGCGTGATGTGTTCGAGTTATCAGCTGCTAGTACTGGGGAGTTTTTCCACGCTGTCTTAGATGGGCTCATCAAGGCGTTACGGTCTGATCAAATCCCATTGGCCCAAGCCAGTGATCAGCAGTTAGGACAGTATTTAGAGACTGTGACCCGTCAAATCTTAGATCAACCACAGTTTACAATTTTGACGAGTTCTAACCGGATGGCTTACTTGCAACGGCAGTTAATCAACACAGTCCGGCAGATTGCATTTGCGATTCGCAATCAAAGTAAACTGTCAGCCGCTGAACCGAAGCAAACCGAGGTCTTATTTGGTAACGTTGGCAAGGAACACGGATTAAAAGCGCTCGATTTTCAAATTGATGCAACGCATAGTGTGCACGTGCGGGGGAAGATTGACCGTCTCGACCAAATTCAAGTGGCAGATCAAAGTTACCTGGGAATCGTCGATTATAAGTCATCCCAACATAAATTTGATTTTCAAGAGGCTTACTATGGTCTCGCAATGCAAATGTTAACTTATTTGGACGCTGTGCTGCATAACGAGCAAGCTTTAGTCGGTTCTGATCAAGCTGCGGTTAAATTAGCTGGCGCACTTTACATGCACATTCAAAATCCAACTCTGAAACCAAAAGATATTCAGGGCGGTTTTGAAGCAGCACTCCTAAAGAAGAACAAGTATAAGGGAATTTTGCTCGATGATCCGCAGTTATTGGAACATTTAGATAGCGAACTACAACAAGGTAACGGGACCTCGAAAGTTTACCCATTCGCACGTAAAAAGGATGGGTCGTATAGTGGGGGGCGTGCAGCTTCACTGGTGACGAATGACCAGTTAGAACGATTATTACAGCATAATAGTCAATTGATTATTGCAGCTGCTGAAGCGATTTTCGCTGGAGAAATTCAACTAAATCCAATTCGGCTGAACGATAAGACGACTGCTTTACAATATTCGCCGTATCTATCAATTATGCAGTTTGATGCAATGTTGGCAGAAAATGCTTATCGGGATCTACCGCCATTATCAGCCAAACAGGTTCTTGATTTACTGAAGACACAGAAAGGTGGAGAAAACCATGAGTGAGGGTACAAACTATACACCTAGCCAGCAAGCTGTTATCGCACAGCAGGGAAATAACTTGTTAGTTTCAGCTTCGGCTGGTTCTGGAAAGACGACCGTATTGATCGAACGTATTATGCGCAAGATATTGGCCGGCACGAATATTGACCAGTTACTCGTGGTGACGTTTACAAACTTAGCTGCCAAGCATATGAAACAAAAGCTGGAATCGCAAATCAATAAGCGAATCTCACAGTTAATGACGGACAATCCGGCGCAAACCACGGCGTCACCAGCGATTCGGCAATTACGGCAGCAATTAAATTTGCTCGGGGTAGCCAACATTAGTACGTTGGATGCTTTTTGTCTCCGCGTGATTCAGCGTTATTACTACGTTATTGATTTGGATCCTGTTTTTCGCCTATTGACGGACAACACTGAGGGGTTACTCATTCGTGATCAGGTTTGGGACAGTGTTCGTGAACAATTATATGATGAAGATGGTACGTTATTTGACTTATTAACAGCGAATTTTTCTAATGATCGAAGTGATGATGGTCTCAGTCGATTGATTTTTCGGTTATTTGATTTTGCCCAGTCGACCCCGGATCCGGAAGGCTGGCTGAGCAAGTTACCGGAACCTTATCAGGTGGATGAGGAAGCGTTAACGGCCAGTGCCTTTTATCAACAACAATTATTACCATTGCTCATTAATGAAGTCGATGGGATGCAAATGAAATTACGACAGGCACAAAAAGTTGCGACGGATGCTGACTTAGTCCCGAAAACGCTTGAGGTACTCGCTACAGCACAAAAAACGCTGACGACGCTCCGTGAACAATTGGCAACGGCAAGTTGGAATGAGTTACGTACTCAAGTCGCTACTTTCAAGATTGGAGCTCTCAAAAAAACTTATAAGGACGAGCCGGAGAAGACTGCGCGGGCCAAAACTATGGGCACATTTGTGGACGGTGTCAAGAAACAAATGACCACCCTTAGCGAGACCTATTTTGCGGCCGATGAGCAGCAAGTCTTAGATATTATGGTAGGGGCAAAGTCAATTGTGACTGAGCTAGTGGATGCGACCAAGCAGTTTAAGACGGCTTTTGCAGCTGAAAAACGGCGGCGACACGTCCTGGACTTTTCGGATTTGGAACACCTAACGTTGCAAATCTTAACGAGTGACAATGAAAGTAGTCAGGCAGCTTTGGCGCAGTTACGGGCCCAATTTGAAGAAGTTATGGTTGATGAATATCAAGATATTAACTCTTTGCAAGAAAGTATTTTGCAGCTGTTGGCGCGCGACCAGCCAGGAAATATGTTCATGGTGGGAGACGTCAAACAGTCGATTTACCAGTTCCGATTAGCTGATCCGTTATTGTTTTTGCACAAGTATCACGATTTTGGGACGAATCCCGAACACGGGGAACGAATCGTATTAGCTGAAAACTTCCGGTCGGTGGCGAATGTCGATCATTTGACTAACCTAATCTTTAGTCAGCTGATGGACGCGCCGGTCGGGCAAATTGATTATGATGAAGCGGCTTACCTCAAGTATGGGCCCAAGGATTATCCGGCCGATATGCCACAAACGACGAATCTATTACTTTACCAGACGGAAACTGACAAGTCGACAGAAGATGTCTCCACGGATGAAACCAATTTTTCAATTGATGATCCTGCCGTTGGGAGTATCACGATGGTCGCCCAAAAGATTTTGGCACTTAAGGCCCAAGATAAGCCAATCTATGAACGTGCTAATGGGGAATACCGGCCGTTTCGATACAGCGACGTGGCGTTACTAGTACCAACACGTAATCATAATTTAACAATTATTGATGTTTTCAAACGGTATCACATTCCCGTTGTGGTCAATGATGCCCAGAATTATTTTCAAACCACTGAGATTCGAATCATGATGGCACTACTCAGTATTATCGATAATCCATATCAAGATATTCCGTTAGTGGCGGTTCTACGCTCGCCAATTGTCGGATTAGACGAAAATCAATTAGTTTATTTGCGTATCCAGAATAAAACGAGTGATTATTTTCAAGCCGTCCAGGACTTTTATCATCATTATCCGACTGGTCCGGCGACTGAATATGGTGATCAAGTTTATGCTAAGATCGAGACCTTCTTGACACAATTGACTGAATTTCGAGATCTGGCACGACGTAATCAAATCGTAACCCTGATTTGGCAAATCTATGAACGAACTGGCTTTTTAGACTACGTTGGCGGCATGCCGGCTGGTAAACAGCGTCAGGCTAATCTCCACGCTTTATATGAACGTGCTTATACGTATGAACAGGGCAGTTTTAAGGGCTTATTTCAGTTCGTTCGTTTTATTCGCCGGATGCAGGAAAAGGATCAGGACTTGGCAGCTGCCGTGGCCGAGACTGATGCGGAAGCGGTCAACGTAATGACGATTCATGGTAGCAAGGGGCTTGAATACCCCGTGATTTTTGTGATGGATATGGATAAGCAGTTCAATCAGACTGATACGCGCTCAAGCGCGCTATTGGACCGAGAAGCGGGGATTGGGATTACTTATTTGGACCCAGAAACGCGTGTGAAGTACCCGACCTTGCCACAAGTTGTGACTAAGCAGGTAGTCAGCAAGAAGATGCGCGCTGAAGAGATGCGGAAACTATATGTCGCGATGACGCGAGCTCAGCAACAGCTCTATTTGGTTGGAACAATCAAGGATATTGATACCGCGACCGAAAAATGGCGGCAGGCCTTTGCTAGCGACGGGCGCGTCTTAAGTGCCCAAGCACGGATTGCGGCGACTAATCAATTAGATTGGGTCGGTATGGCCGTGATACGGCATCCGGCCATGAAGGCATATTGGGGAGATGAATGGCCCAATTACGAATTGACGGATGATCCGACCAAGCTAGCCGTTGAATTGGGAGATGCCACCACCGTCCTGGCGGAGCAAAGTGAAGCGGTATCGGGTACTCAACCTGATGCGCTTGAACTAGTTGAACAGCAAGTCACCATCGATGTTGATCAAGTAACGCGTGATTATCTGACCACGTTACTGAATTTTCATTATCCACACCAGGCTTCCACGACGACGACGGCATATCAATCGGTATCAGAAGTGAAACGAATCTTTGAAGATCCGGATACTCCGCTGATGAATGCGAACCCGACTGTTAGTCAGCGGCGTTCACGACCGACATCCCGGTTTGTGACAGGGTCACTGGAGTTACCACAATTTTTACAAACTATGCAGGCGCCAACCAGTGCGGAAGTTGGGAGTGCGACCCACTTAGTTTTAGAACAACTTGATTTGACCAAACCGGTCAATGAAACGACGGTTCAAAGTACGATTGATGGGTTAGTGGCTAACCGGGTCTTAACGACCAATGTCGCGAAATTGATTGCAGTTGACACCATCGTGGCTTTTTACCAGAGTGCGCTGGGCAGTCAAATTTTGGATAATCCGGCGAAGGTGCACCGCGAAGTGCCATTCTCGTTACTGATTCCAGCACGTCAGATTTTCGATGTTGATGAACATGAGACGGGAAAAGTCCTGATTCATGGAATTATTGACGGCTATTTAGAAACGGCTGATGGGTTAACCTTGTTTGATTATAAGACGGACCACGTCAAGCGGCCTGAAGAATTGAAGACGCGCTACGCTGGTCAAGTTAAACTATATGCAGCAGCGCTAGCGTCGATGTATCCAGGAAAGGTGACTAAACAGTATTTGTACTCACTGCCACAACAGGTGTTTGTGCCAGTTAATTAAGTTTGGCTGTCAGGTGGTGCTTACAAAGTTGGAAAAAGCACGTCAGAATAATCTGGCGTGCTTTTTGTTGAGTTTGGTCTTAATTAAAGCGTTCGTGATGTTTAAAGCCAAATGCCGCGTGGCTGACAAATATTAGGATAGTAGTAACTGATAAGCATTCCGTTGATCGTTGTTGTCATGATTCATGTAGACGATACCACGGTATTCGAAGCCAGCTTTGGTAATAATGTGTTGCATTCGCTTGTTTAACAAGTGCGTATCAATTCGGAGTTGACGAAAGCCGAGTTGGTAACTCATGGTAATGAGATTGCTAAAGTAAAAGTCAGTCAGATGTTGTCCGTGGTAACCATTGGCAATAGCAATACGGTGAATCGAGGCATAGCGGTGGTTCTCAGTAGGCGCCCAGCTGCCATCATAAATAATAGCGTAATTGGGGTCAGGTGTTGTTAGCAGTGCAGCCGTCCCAGCAATCTGATCATCGACAATGAGTACCCAGGCAATTCTAGCATCAATGTCAGCCTGAATATCAGCAGCTAACGGGTAACCATCTTGCCATTGGGGAATCTGATCGGCACCCAAGGCGTGTTTGCCCTGTTCGATAATAGCCATCATGGCTGGTAAGTCAGCACTAGTAGCTTGACGAATATATTTTGACATGAATTATCACTACTCTCGTTTAGATGCTCATATTATAAGCCAATTTTGTAAACTGGACAAATCAGGAACAGAATGATACTTTTTTGTCCTGGTAAGCTTTATAATGAAACTTAACTAAAGGACAGGAGTGACCCAGATGAAAATCTTTGTGATTGGTGCCCATGGGCAGATTGGTAAGAAAATCGTTTCCAAGTTAGTTGCCCAAGGTGACCAAGTGTACGCGGGTATTCGCCAACCAGAACAGGCTGAGGCTTTCGAGGATGCTGGTGCGCAGCCAGTACAATTCAATTTGATGGCTCAGCCTGAAGATTTAGCGTTGGCTTTTAATGGTATGGATGCCATTGTTTTTGCAGCCGGATCAGGTGGTCAAACGGGTTATGATATGACTTTAATGATTGACTTGGATGGGGCTGTCAAATCAATGGTCGCAGCCAAAATTGCCGGCGTTAAACGCTACGTAATTATTAGTGCTGAATTTACACCGGATCGGAGTCGTTGGCCACGAGCATTACAACCGTACTACGTGGCAAAGTATTATGCTGACGAATGGTTAAAAAACAGAACCCAATTGGATTACACCATTTTACAACCAGGTACGCTGATCAATGATGCCGGTACTGGCAAAGTAACCGTTAACCCTGACGTTGGCGGTGAGATTACGCGTGATGATGTCGCAACTTTTACAGTTCAAACGCTACACACCCCTGCAACGGTCGGTAAAACCATTGCGTTGATCAATGGCGATACCCCAATCTCGAAGGCTGTTCAACAAGCTTAATCTGAGGTTGAGACGGGTTAGCGACCATGATAGGTTACTAAAACTTGTCTGTTTAATGACCTGCATTTGGCGACCTAACTTGACGTACAGTCGTTATAAAATCCACCGTGTGAGCTTATCATATTGATAAACTTACACGGTGGATTTTTAGGTGCTGGTTAGTATGCGTGCCAATCGACGGATTGAAAAGCAGCGGTCAGTCGTTGGATCAGGTCGGCTTGGGTTGGACTAAACGTCATTGAGTGGCGGTACGCAACGCCGACATTGAACGTGGGCGCTTGCGCGTCAGTTAGGGGGAGCCGCTGTAATCCCGCCGGTAATTGGACGGCGTTACTCAATAAGGCAATGCCCACATGCTGACGAACCATGTTTAAGATACTGCCGATTTCATTGGATTCAAAGACAATCGTTGGCCGAACATGATTTTGATGACTGAGTTGACGAAACGCCTGGCGGTGGACAAAGTTATCTTTGAGCGCCACAAAATGCTGATGACGCAACGATCTGAACTGAAGTTGTGAGTTGGTTGCTAGCGGATCGTCAGTTGGTACAACAATACTAAATGACTGGGTGTCAAACGTCGTGAGTTGAATGGTCGTATCCGTGAATTCATTGAGGTAAGCAAGTACGGCTAAGTCTAATTGTCCGTTTTTTAATCCTTTGAGCGCCGCGAGTGAACCTTGACTGATAGGTTGAATCTGGCTGAATAAAGCTTGTGGTAATTGGCTTGCAATCCGGGGAAAGTAGTTGATTTCAATGATTGGCGGCATCCCGATGACAAGTTGATCGGTTGTGGTGTGGGCAACTTCTTGGCACATCAGTTGGTGCTCTAATAGGATCTGATTGGCGTGTCGTTGGACTTGAATCCCGGTCGTGGTGAGTGCCACGGGTAAGTGGGGATTAGCCCGAATTAGTAATTGTGTTTTCAGTTCGGTCTCCAAGCGCCGAATAGCAGCCGAAATGGTCGGTTGACTAACGTGAAATTGGGCTGCAACTAATGAAAAATTTTTCAGCTGAGTTAACGAAACATAATATTGCAAATCTTTAATATTCATCTTAAAGTCCTTATTTAATTAATGCTTAATTGTTAGTATTATGATTTGTTATTATAACATGGTTATTTGACTATGGTAATCGTTGTGGCTATTGTAGGGCTATTAAGAGAGAAGGGAACGTTGCACATGTTTACGTTCGGAGAGTTAATCGTTATTTTAGTCGTTGTTGGGATTGTTGCGGGTATCGTTAGCACTGCAGCGGGGTTAGCGTCGCTGGTTTCGTACCCGGTCCTACTGGCGCTGGGACTGCCGCCCGTTACGGCTAATGTCACTAACACCGTGGGCTTAGTCTTTACTAGCTTTGGAGCCGTGCCAGCCTCACGCCGGGAACTACGGGGGCATGGTCAGGAATTGAAGACGCTCATCCCACTGACTTTAGTTGGGAGTATTGTTGGGGCAATTCTGTTATTTATTATCCCGGCAGCGACCTTTGCGAAGGTCGTCCCATTTTTTATTTTGATTGCGGGAATTTTAGTACTGATTCCTCGTCATATTCATATTAAACAGCCCGGTGAAATTGTTGTGACACCTAAATGGATGACGGCTTTAGCTTGGTTGGGCATCTTTTTAGTCGGGGCTTATACGGGGTATTTTGGTGCTGCGGGTGGTGTCTTGATGTTGTCGATCCTGTCTTTCACGAGTGCCGCACCATTCGTCGTCTATAATGCTCAGAAAAATCTGGCGTTGGGATTAGCCAATATTGTTTCAGCCGTCGTTTATGGCTTGCAAACGCCAATTCAGTGGCGCTATGTATTACCCTTAGGCATTGGGTTTCTGATTGGTGGTAGCTTAGGACCACGAATTGTACGCCACTTACCTGCCAGATTACTTAAAATTGTGATTGGAATCGGGGCATTGGGACTGGCGGCCAGTTTGTTCAAATCGGCTTATGGATTGTGAGTGAAAATGAAGTTAGTGGGGACAAACTCAATAGAAATGTTAAGGCTGGTAAACTTACTTACGTTACGATCTTGAAATTAAGTCATTGGGTCTAAATCAGCGTTTGGACTGATACTATCAGGCAAAACTGCAGGTCACCTGAAATGGGGAGGGGTTGACCCGGTTGTCTGATCCCTGATGATGAAACAAAAAAGACTTTCAAGCCGTGCCTTGAAAGTCTTTTTTGATTATCCCAATGAGAACTTTAATCGTGATGGCGTGAACGTGTCCCTAAAAAGTAAGCACCAACGGCTAACAGAATCAGTAAGCTGATAATGCCCAAGCCGCCACCCATCCACATAAAGGGCATACCGCCAGTAAAAGCCCAACCGCACATCATGGTCACCACTTTCCTAATTATTTTAGGTTCAGTATACGCGCTTTTGCCAGGTACTACCAACCGTTCTGCATTATTTTAAGCTGTTGAGTAGTTGACTTTGTTCATTGGTGGTTAACGGTAAAATTGGTAGGCGCGTGCTTCCGACTAACCAGTGTTGGGCGTTCAGCGCCGCTTTGACGGGTGCCGGTGAGGGTTGTGTGAATAGTGCTGCCATCTTCGGCATTAAACGTCGTTGAATTTGCCCTGCTTGGGTGATATCGCCGTGGTTCAAGGCGCGGCGCATCGTCGCCATTTCATTTCCAAATAAATGACTCGCCACTGAAATCGTTCCCTGACCACCCAAGACGAGGGTGGTCAAGCTCTGAGCATCTTCGCCCGTGTAAACGAGAAAATCTTTAGGCGCCTTTTCAACAATTGCGGCCAGTTCTTCATCGGAACCACATTGTTTGATCCCAATAATGTTGGGGTTGTGGGCCAACGTGAGAATCGTCGTGACCGTCATCTTAACGCCTACGCGACCGGGAATATTATAAATTATAATGGGCAAGTCTGATTTTTCGGCAATGGCTGTAAAATGCGCCATCATCCCGGTTTGGTTGGGTTTGTTATAAGGCGGGACAACGACGAGGGCGGCGTCGATGCCCTCGATTTGACTGACAATGTGGGTGAAATGAATTGTGGCGGCAGTGTCATTGGTCCCCGTATTAGCGATGATTGGAACTCGCCCAGCAACGATCCTAGCTGTCTGCGTGTATAAATCTCGTTTCTCAGCGATGCTCAACGTGGGGCCTTCGCCAGTCGTGCCCCCGACTAATAAGCCGTCCGTGCCAGTTGCAAGTAAGTGTTCGATCAGTTGCTCTAAGCGGTGGAAATCAATGTGTTGTTGGTCATCAAATGGGGTGACCATGGCGGTAATCAGGTGTGCGGATGCTAAATTCATGTGGCTAATCCTCCTGTGTGGTAGTTTGGGCGCGCCATAAGGCTAAACGATTTAGCCCTTCGCGTAGTGCCGATTGACTGGCTGCATAACTTATCCGGAACCAACCCTCGCCACTCGTACCAAATGCTGAGCCAGGAACGACAGCAACTTGGGCCTCGTGTGCGAGTCGGGTCGCAAAGTCCCAGCTGGTGCCTTGGAAATCCTGTGGTAGCTGGACAAAGATATAGAATGCGCCCGTCGGATAAATATAATTGAATCCAATTTCACTCAGACGTTTGACGACGTAATCGCGGCGTGTTTGATAGACGTCACGCATTTCTGAGCCATCATCCAGACCATGGGTAAGTGCTTCGATACCAGCCGCTTGGGTGATTGAACTCGTTGAAGTAACGAGGTACTGGTGGGTCTTCTTCATCTCGGTAATCAAGTTACTTGGGGCCATGATGAATCCCAGTCGCCAACCAGTCATGGCATGCGATTTGGAGAGGCCATTGATTGTGATCGTTTTGCTTGGATATAGTGTGGCAAAAGCAGTATGGGGCTGTTCATAGGTTAGTTCACTGTAAATCTCATCGCTAATAACGTAGATTCCAGCGGTAGCAATGACGGCTTGCAAAGCCCGTAATTCATCATCAGTGTACGTGACGCCGGTGGGGTTGGTCGGGTAGTTTAAAATTAAGGCCTTGACGTGGTCGCGACGGTGATCATCTAGCGCAGCTTGTAACGCACTGGGTGTTAATTTATAACCCGTTGCGGTTGTGTCAATGGGAGCTAATTTTGCGTTTGCGATGTCAACGACGGGTTGATAGCTCGTGTAAGCCGGTGTTGGCAATAAGACGGTATCGCCAGGATTAAGTAAAGTGAGCAGGGTCGTTGCAACGGCTTCACTAGCGCCGACTGTTGCAATGATTTGCTCAGGTGCATAGGTGAGTTGGTATTTCTGTTGAAAGTAGTGACTCGCAGCATCTTGCAAAGCGGCAAATCCCATTAGTGGCGAGTAGTGTGTCCAATCATTATGAATAGCTTGAATTGCCGCTTTTTTTACGTGACTTGGGGTGGGTAAGTCAGGTTCGCCGACCGTTAATCTGATAATATCGGGAATTTGACTGATTGCTTCATCGAAGCGTCGGATGCCAGAGACTTGAATTTGTTGGATCCGAATATTTGTATTCATCATTAGGACCTTCCTCTCAACGTGATTACCGTTTATAATAAACAACAATCGTCCGGTTAGAAATAGACAATTTTGATAAAAATGAAAGGACAGTTGTGTGATGCCATTAAATCGTCAGTCAACGACACCGTTATATATTCAGTTATACCAGCAGATGCGTGATGACTATGATGCTACTCAAGCCAACCACCAGTTATGGTCAATTCGTAAAATGGCACAAAATTTGGGAGTTTCCAAGACCACTGTCGAACAAGCTTACGATCAGTTGCTAGCAGAGGGCTATGTTTATACCGTTCCCGGGAGTGGCTACTTTTATCGCGATCGGACACACTGGCCAGCAGCTAAACAGGCGCTGGAGACTGTGCCACAGCCCACTAAACCCAGGGCGTTCACTTATGATTTTCGGTATGGTGTGACTCAGTTGTTATCGCCAAGTTGGAACGCTTGGAAACGGGCTGTCCGACTAGCGTTGCGTCAGACTGAGCAGCAACCAACGGCCGTTTATCCGGATGCGCAGGGCTTACCGGCTTTACGTGAAAACTTGGTTCGATTTTTGAAAACGACTCGTGGTGTGCGGTGCACAGCGGACCAGATTGTCATCACGAGTGGGGCTAAGGCAGGTCTCAGTATTCTACTTAGTATCTTGCCACGCGGAACGGTCGGAATTGAGAATCCAGGCTACCGCGGTTTATCCGAATTGGCGGCTAGTTATGGACAGACGGCGGTCCCCATCAGAGTGACGGAAGATGGGCTCGATTTGACACAAGTTCGTGCGCGTAATCCTCAGATCATTTATACGACCCCTGGCCATCAATTTCCATTAGGAGTCGTCTTGCCAATCGAGAAACGATTAGCGTTGTTACAATGGGCGGGGACTCAGCATCTCATCATTGAGGATGATTATGATAGTGAATACCGATACAGTGCGCACCCATTACCCGCGCTACAGTCGCTAGCAACGGCTAATCAGGTGGCTTATTTGGGGACATTTTCGCGGGGAATTGATCCGACATTACGGATGGGATATTTGGTCTTACCACCACAACTGGTGGCAACTTATCATCAACGGTATCAATATCGGGCTGAAATGGTGGCCGGCCTGTTACAACAAGCAATGGCTAATTATTTTGAAGATGGGGCGTATTATCGGCACCTTAGTCGAAACCGAGCTGCTAATCGACAAAAGTATCGGGTACTTTGTCACCAGTTAGCGCAAACTAAGCAGATCCGACCAATTGCAACCGGCGCGGGGGTACACTTAGTTGTTCAGATTCCAGGCATTGCACAGGCTAAATTATTAGAAGCCCTAGAACGGCAACAGGTTCGGATTTATCCGCTTAACTCCAATTGGCGCGACATGCCCACGGCGGACTATTACTTGTTAGGGTTTGCCGGGCTGACACTGTCAGAGTTGACGACCGGTGTCAAACGGTTGATTCAAGTTTGTGAACAACTGGTAGGGTAGGCGTTTATAAGCGGAATGGGTGGTGTTAGGGATTATTGCGACGCTAGTTAAGCTAATCCGCAGGCGCAATCCCGAAGAGCAAAATAAACGTGTATTGCCGATGGGCAGCAACCCATCCAATTGTTAAAGCGATATAAAAAGGACCAGTTATCAACACGTTGTTAGGCAAGTGTTGGTAACTGGTTCTTTTAATTAAGCCATTTAAGTGAATACGCTAGGACGGCTAGTTGCGGTAGACCCAGCGGTGACCATCTTGACGTAATAATTCATCGGCCGCATCTGGTCCCATTGTACCAGGGCGGTAGTTTGGAAATTCGGGTTGATGTTCATCCCAGTATTTTTGAATGACGTCAACGAATTTCCACGAATCGGCAACCTCTTGCCAGTGGGTAAAGTTGGTTGCGTCGCCATTTAAGGCATCGTGAAGCAAACGTTCGTAAGCTTCTGGGCTACCAGCCGTGGCTTCAGCATCGTGAGAATAATTCAACTTGACCGGGGTGGTTGCGAAGCCTTGGCCGATTGCTTTAGCATTCATGCGGAGCTCGAAGCCTTCAGTCGGTTCAACGTTGATTGTCAAGATGTTTGGATCGAGACTGGTTGCTGCGTCGTCATTAGCTCGGACGTCTTCATGATTGAAGATATTGACGACTGGCCGTTTGAACACCACGTCGATTCGCGTGAACTTATCGGCTAAGCGTTTCCCAGTCCGGATGTAAAACGGCACTCCGGACCACCGATAATTATCGATCATGACTTTACCAGCGACGAAAGTATCGGTGTTAGAATCTGATGAAATCTTATCTTCGTCGCGGTAAGCTTTAGCATCATCGCCGGCACCGTATTGACCACGGACAAAGTTGGTTGCGACTTCTTCTGGTTTAAGTGGTCGTAAGCTCCGTAAAGCCTTGACCTTTTCCACGTCGATATCATTTTCAGTGAATTCAACTGGTTGATCCATTGTTAACAGACTCAAAATTTGCAAAATGTGATTTTGGACCATATCCCGCAAGGCACCGCTGTTATCATAGTAAACGGCCCGTTCTTCGACACCCAGTTTTTCACTTAACGTAATTTGGACATTGTCGATGTAACGGTTGTTCCATAATGATTCCCAAATATTATTGCCAAAACGAATGGCCGTGATATTTTGAATCATTTCTTTACCAAGGTAGTGGTCAATTCGATAAATCTGATTTTCGTTAAAAGTAGCCGTTAATTGGTCGTTAAGTTCCTTGGCACTTTCATAATCATGACCAAAAGGCTTTTCGATAATGACGCGGTTAAAACCGTTATCTGTCAGAATATTTTCGGAACGTAAGTGTTGGGCAATCGTACCGAAGAAGTTTGGTGCCATTGCTAAGTAGAAGATCCGGTTGCCTTGTAAACCATATTGGGCGTCCAGCTTTTCTGATAATTTTTTCAAAGTTCGGTAATGTTCAGCATCAGTAACGTCATGCGATTGATAATAAAAATGGCTCGCAAATTGCGTCACCGTTTCCTGATCAGCATTCAGATCAGCTAGGGAGTCACTAATAACTTCATGATAGTGATCATCAGTCCAAGGACGCCGAGCCGTCCCAATAACGGCAAAGTGGTCCTTGAGATAGCCCTTTTGATAGAGCTTAAATAGTGACGGGTACAGTTTACGCTGTGCGAGGTCACCAGTACCGCCAAAGATGGTGAATAAGGCAATTTTTTCGTTACTCATCAATTTCACTTCTTTACTAAGAATATTTTAAACCAAGTACTTGTTCATAAGCATTAATTCAGATTAAACTACCGTATTAATATTAAACCATACGTGGTGATGGTCAATTATAAAGTACTAATGTTGCGGAGATTTTGGGAACTGGTGTTTCAGTTCACGCTCAGTTGCAACGTTTTGCATGATCAAACCAACCGCTAAGGCGATGGCTTGAAAATTAAAGCTTTGCAATAGCGGAATCTTGAACAGACCACCAATAATCGCGCCGATTAACAAAATGGAAAAGATTTCGATGCCAAACATTGAATAGAAGCGTTGTGCGAACCGCCATGTTTCCTCATTTTCAATCGCGCGTCGCGACATGTAGCCAGCGAGTGAGCGCATCTTAGGCATTCGCACGCGTTGATAGATCCAGAGCAACAGAATCACTAGGAAGCCTAACGCCAAGCCAAAGTTGTTATTCGCCATGTTGTCACCTCAATTGTTGAAAGATTACACCGGTTGGCAGTGTTTAATTATATTATAACAATCATCAGGGGTGGTAGTCGACAATCAGGTTCAAAAACCGGACATTTCAATATTAATTTTTATGGATTGTCGAATTAATATTAGTACGACCTGGTTGAGACAGTTTGAACTTAGTCCAAATTCATCATGGCATCGTGAATTATAACTGGTTGTTAAGTGTGCTGCGAAGTTTAAAGTGATTCATTAAATTAAATTGGTTGGTTTGCTACCAAGTGTGCCATGGCTAATTGGGCCGCTAAAATAAAAATGAACGTTCAGAAGTCCTTCGAACTCTGAACGTTCATTTTTACAGTGGGACTAGCTACTAAGAATGGTGCCGGAAGATATTTATCGAGTAGCAGGATTGGTTAATCCGTCACGTGAATGACGATTTTACCCGTCGTATGGCGACTTTCGATGGATCGATGACCCTTAATGACATTGGCTACGGAGAACGGTAATGTCGCAACGGTTAGCTTCACTTGACCGCTGACAACTAATTGGGCTAAGTCGGCTAGGTCTTGTGATGAGCCTTGGGTGAACTGAAAGGCAACTTTTTTCTGTTGATCATGTTGCTGCTCGTCCGTCGGTTGGCCGGCAATGGTTGCGAGCTGGCCGTCAGCTTTTAGGACCTTGAGACCAGTATCAATATCACCAACGGTGTCAAAAACGGCATCATAGTCGTGCAAGACGGCGGCAGGATCGGTTTCGTGGTAATCAATGACTTCATCGGCCCCTAGGCGAGTTAACAAGTCACGGTGATTAGCACTAGCGGTGGTCGCGACGTAAGCGCCAAAGGCTTTAGCAATTTGAATTGCAAAGAGGCCAACACCACCAGCTCCACCCTGCACCAGAATCTTCTGTCCGGATTGCAGCTTAAGATTGTGCTTCATGCCGTAATAAGCGGTTAGTCCAGCGATTGGCAAAGCAGCAGCTTGATCAAATGATAAGCCTGCTGGGAGATGGGCTAATTCTTTAGTATTAACAGTAATAAATTCACCATAAGTGCCGTTATTAGCTGCGTGGGCAGGCGCGGCGGAACCAAACACAGCGTCACCGATGTTAAAACCAGTGATGGCCTTGCCCATTTTGGTAATGACACCAGCGAAATCCCAACCTAAGACCAATGGAAAGGCCCATAAGTCAGTAAAGGGTGAGGATAGGGCTCCCATCCGGCCAGCAATATCCATGGGATTGAGACTAAAGGCGTGAATCGCAACTTGAACTTCATCAGCTTGTGGTTCGGTCGTGGGCATGTCGACCATCGTAAATTCATCTGCGGAACCGTATTGGTTAATAGCAATTGTTTTCATAATATCGTAACCTTCTTTGATTAAGTGTGCCGTTAGTATAAACTATGGTGTCCACACGATAGCAAGTAAAAAGTAAAAAAGTTGGTTAATGATTTGGAGAAGCTTCAAAGTAAGCAATCTTATGTGCTAAAAACTGATCAGTTGCCTGTAATTGAGCGATTTGCTTTTTCACAGTAGCACGATATGAGCTCAGTTCTTGGATTCGCTGGGCCCGGTTTGGAATGTGGCCGTCACCGCTGAGTAGTTTTAGATCAAGGCCTAATTGCCGAAAAGTGGCAACGAATTGTAGACGCTCTAAATTTTGACGTGAATACTGTCGGTAGTTGTTGTGGTTGCGTGGTACGGGCCCAATCAACTGTTGTTGTTCATAATAACGGAGGGCGTCCTTGGTCATACCGGTGATGACGACAACCTCTTTGGTACTAAATGCCGTTTGTTCGGCTGGAATGGTGAAAAGTCTCATGTCAATTGCTCCTTTTTGACTTTAGTATACACGTGGTCAGTGCTTCTCGGAACAATACTAAAACGGATGAAACGGATCCGCGGAGTGGGGGCCGCATTTAGAATGCACCAAATGGTCAAAGCACGGGCCTAGGCTGCGACTACAGCGTTGCGATTGTAAACAACATGCAGTGTAAGACTTGATGCTAAGCGCGGCTTAAGTAAAAATGATTTCGTAGACTACTCAGCACCTTTTGCGACCTGATTGGTAGGTAAAAACGGTCAGGCGGCGTATACTATTTAGGGTATTGTTTTCTCAATGAATAAACTTAAATCAGAAATGTGGTGAGGAGATGCAAAAAGAAGTTCGGTTACGGTGGCTGTTTCTAGCCAATTTGCTGAATAATGCGGGTGCCGCTTTTATGTGGCCATTAACAACGGTCTACATGCATAATTATCTCAAACAAAGCTTGACGTTTTCGGGAATTATTCTTTTTTTGATGTCGTTGGCTATGATTGCTGGTAACTTTATTGGCGGGCGCTTGTTTGATCACTGGCGACCATATTATACAGCGCTACTTGGTGGTGGTATTTCGACCGCAATTTTAACAACGTTGATTTTCTGGCATAGTTTGTGGCCTTACGCGATTGGCTTGATCATTGTCGGCTTTGGTGATGGTATCAGCATGACAGTCGTCAATGCCTATGCCGCAACGGTAACGACTAGATCCAACCGGTATGTTTTTAACATGCTTTATTTAGCACTCAACGTTGGGGTCGTTATTGGGACATTATTGGTCGGTTACTTGTTGGAACTAGGTATCAATGTGGTGTTCATGGTGGCAACAGTTTGCTACCTTGGTCTTATGACGATTACGCTAAGTACCTTTAACGTCACACCGACTGTTCGGACAGAGAAAGCTGCGCCACAGAAGCGGGATGTGACGCCTAAAAATCACTGTCAATTAATCTGGATGATTTGTTTGATGATTTTCACCATTTATCTGAGTTATGCCTTATGGGAAAGTATTCTTTCCGTGCACATGACCAACTTGGGGATTCCGTTCCGCCGGTATAGTGAAGTTTGGACGATTAACGGGCTATTAATTATTGTGAGTCAGCCGATCGTGGCGTTATTCAACGAACGATTTAAGATTGGCACTCAGATTGGCTTGGGCATTACGCTATTTGCCTTATCATTCTTGGGATTAGTATTTGCCCGGCAATACGTTGATTTTATTTTTATCATGGTGGTTTTAACGATCGGTGAGGTCATTGGCTTACCGATTGCACCCGCCTGGGTCGATGATATGGCGGCTGATGATCAGCGCGGAAAATATCAAGGCCGATACAACATGGCTTTGTCATTGGGACGAGCTGTGGGACCATTGTTCGGTGGCATGATGGTGGCTCAGTTCTCCTACTCGTTATTGTTTATTACGGTGACTATCTTAATGTTAGGTAGTTTGGCGTTAGTCTTGTGGCGCGCCCGGCGAGAACACTTATTAAATGGTTAAGGAGCAGGTGGGCCCCGTGATATTAACAAAGCTTTTAAGGTCAAATGCCTTGAAAGCTTTTTTGATTCTTTGAAAGTGATGATGGAGACGATTGACGATACAATTTGAGCATTATCGGATAGAATAAATGAATTAATTAATAAAATGAGGTGAGTACGTGAATTTGATGGTTTCCAGTTTTATTCTGGTGTTGGCTGCGGTTGTTAGTATTTTTATTTCCCGGGTAATGCCGCAAATATCTGTGAACTACTTGAGTCTGATCGTCGGTATTGGCTTGTTTTTTATTCCAGTTTTGAGCAATCATATTGAAAACTTCAATTCTGAAATCTTTATTGGCCTGATTGTTGCGCCACTCCTGTTTTTTGAAGGACAAGCCACTCGACTGAATGCCGTTGGTAAGGAATTAAAGCACATTATCCAAACGACAGTTGGACTAGTCATTCTTGCCTTAATTGTCGCGGGATTTAGCTTGGCAGGGCTGGGATTAGTCGGCTTGCCGTTAGCTTTTATTCTAGCGGCTATCAGTACGCCGACCGACGCCACGGCAATGGAATCGGTGACGAACGGTTTGGAGATGCCATCAACTGAGGGAACTTTTTTAAAAATGGAGTCGTTGTTTAATGATGCTTCTGGCATCATCTTATTGAACATGGCGGTTCTCTGGTATGCTAATGGCTATATTAACTATGGGCAAACGATTATTGATTTTATTATTTCAGCTGTGGGTGGGGTACTCTTTGGTTTTGTCAGTGCCTGGATCATGGTTCTGTTTCGGCAAGTATTGTTACGCTCTTCGTATAATTCGTTGAATGCGTCGCTGTTGATGTACGTGATTACGCCCTTTATTTTGTATTATGCTGCTAAGGCGATTCACGTTTCTGGAATCATTACGGTTGTGGTTGCGGGATTAGTGCATAATGCGGAAGCCCAACGAAGCCGGTTAATTAATGCACAACAAGTTCATTTTGCTTTTGACTTGGTGAGCATGATTACTGAAATCTTTAATAGCATGGTGTTTGTGGTTCTTGGATTCATGTTTATCAAAATTCTTGTTAACGAACAATTCGGGCATGGGTCCTTGAACTTTTTGTTGATTGGGCTTGTTCTGTATATTAGCAATGTGCTGGTGCGTTACAGCTATGGTCGGTTGCGGTTGAGTTTCAAAAATCGGCCCGCATGGATTTTTGCGTTAGGTGGCGTGCAAGGTGCGGTAACGCTGGCCTTAGCCTATACGTTAACCGATACTGCGGTCGGACGTGGTGACTTTAACTTGGTTCTAATGGCTGCCAGTACGTTGATTATTCTGAGTATGGTCGTGCCGACGATTATTTTTCGCTGGTTGCTAAAGCCGGCGTTGACTGATGATGAGGCAACTAGTGAGATTGATCAGATTCGGGTGGCGATGGTTCACCACGCGATTGATACAGTTCAGAAAATGTATTTGCCGTCGAATGTGAAAGAATCCGTCATTTTTGATTTGATGACCCAGAAACAACGGACTAGGACTCGTGATTTTGCGCGTGCCTGGGTTGACGTTGTTCGGCGACCGGAATTTACTGGTGCAGAAAAAGAATTAGAGATGCGAGCATTTATGAATGCACTCGAACAAGAACGGCAATATTTGGATATGATTTCACAACGAGAGGTCAAGTATCAGAAGTACGTTTTTAAATTGTACAATGAAACCTTATTAGCGGAATCACTAGTCATCGGCCCCACAATATTTGATAAGGATAAGGCAACGGAATAGCGTGAAATCGTCGTTACTGAGGCGATTGGTCAACTTCGTGCTGTGAACGCAATCAAGGTCCAAGTTAGCGAAAACTAACTTGGACCTTGATTGTTTGGTTAATTCGATTAAAAGGTTTGATTGTCTAAATAGGCGGCCAAACGGTCTTTCATCACGTTATAGACGCGTTCAGTATCAACGGCAGTCCCGCGAAGCTCATAATCCGCAATCATGTCCGTGTCAAGTTGTTCAGCATAACGCCGAGCGGTTAGACAGTACTGATCGTTAAAGTTACGGTTACCAGAACCAACAACTCCGAGACAGAACCGTGAGTTTTGATCGTAGTTAAGATATTCACCTAACACGTTGGTCATCAATTCCTTAACCCCATTGTCAATGCCGTTACCACCGTCAAGGTAGGTTGGGACAAAGGCGAAGTAGGGTTCAGTCTCAATGGCAAAGTCTGACTGTTCGGTGATTTCTTTTAAGGTAATTAACGGGTTGCTATCATCAGCTGCATGCTGGGTCTTGGCGTAATCCTGCATACCGGTGACAAATGAGCGGGTATTGCCTTCAATGGAGATATAAATGATATTGATTGTTGATTCACTCACAGCAGTTCCTCATTTCTGTTTTACATTAGTTTTAGTTTACGCTGGGCACTACTTAATTGCAAACGACTACGGCTCCGAATCGTCGCAGTTTGTCGTGATAACGGCCGGCTTAAGACAAACTTAATTTTTAGTAGGCTTTCCCTTAAATCAACCGCATCCAATTTATGTACAACAGGTTAGTGGCAATTCACACGACTTATCATATAAAAGTACCAAAGTTGACCAGTTGAAGTTCGCCGGATACAAAAAAATGGCCCCTAAGAAATCAACTTCCTTAAGTGCCATTTTAAGTAGTGCGTGTAAATATTTAGTCTTGTGTTTGATCGTCATTATGATCGTCAGGTGTGCTATCCGTCTGGGCGCTAACCTCAAACCAATTGATATAAGCATTTTCAAAATCAAGCGCTTTGAAATTGAAGTTACCGATTTGAATCGTATCACCGGCTTGGATTTTAGGAAAATTATCCAAAATATAACCGGTCAAAGTGACAACATCGGAATCTTCAAATTCTTGTAAGTCGGTCTTGAAGTAGCGTTCAAAGTCGTAGATGGTCATCTTACCACTGATGCGGTAAGTGCCATCGGCCTGCTTTTCGATGTATTCGTTAGAAACATTGTCGATTTCGTCATTGACGGTTCCGAAAAGTTCTTCGTAAATATCCTTATCAGTGACGATCCCACTGGTCCCACCATATTCATCAACCACGACGACGATCGGCGTTTGTTTGTCGATCATCTTTTGGAGAATGGCTTGAATCGGTGTAGTTTCAGGAATTGTAATGATATTACGCAATAACTTATTGACCCGAATATCATCGTCAACTTCACCTTGGCGAATTAAGTCATAGTTATAAACGTAACCCAGAATCTTGTCCTTATCATTGTTAGCTACGACGGGTAAGCGGCTAAAGCGTTTCTGTAAATAAACGCGAATGGCTTGCTTGACGGTATCGTTGATATCAATCACAACTAGCTGAGTACGGTCGATCATGATATCCTTAGCGATCTTGTCATTGAACTCAAATGCCCGCTCCATGTAAAGGTAATCGTTACGTTCAAGCTCACCGCCAGTTACGGCATTTCGTGATAGGTTAAGAATTTCGGCTTGTGAATAAACATCGTTATCTTCATTCGCAACTGGAATGCCTAACATTTTGACGACGCCAGCTGATGAGACATTCAACAACCATACAAAGGGGTAGAACATCACGTGGAACCACCGTAATGGTGTCGTAATGACCGCCATTACTTTGAGTGGCATGTCGATTGCGATATTTTTAGGCACGATTTCGGTTAAGACCACTTCTAAGTAGGTCAGTAGGAAAACCCCAATGACGATACTAATACCTCGTAATACCGCGGTTGAGACGGATAGGTTGAAGAGGGATAAGAAATCAAGCACAAAGTGTTCAGTTGTTTGTTCACCAATCCAACCTAAAATGATACCAGCTAACGAGACCCCCACTTGGGTGGTTGAAAGATACTCGTTAAGGTTGCGGACCATGTGCAAAGAAGTTGCGATCCGTTTTGACGGTTTATCACGTTTTTTTTGTTCTTCTTCGAGAGCGCTAGGGCGGGTCTGAACGAGTGCAAATTCACAGGCCACAAAGAAAGCCGCGACGAAGAACGTAATGACAATAATGACTAAATTTAAAATTATCTGGCCACTGTCCAAAGAAACATTCCTCATTTCATAATATTAGTTACTTTAAGTATAACGCGAAGTAGCTAATATTATAAGGCTTATCACCCGTTTTGTCAGCCCCCGCGACGGTTAATTAATTGGTCTATCGTAGTCAGCGGGCCTACTGGCAACCCTTTAAGCCCAAATAATGCGATTGCGAGAAAGATGGTTAACGTTTCCAATGAATGGTGCTAAACTAAGGGTATACCAAGTAAAGGGAGATCTTTAATGATGCCAGTAGAAACGAAAACTAAGATTCATGAGGATTCGAAGAAATTGGTTTATCAAGATAGTGATGTCAAAAAAGCGATGGATTTAATTCGTGACCGTGGTTACGTGACCCGTGCAGATTTCAATCAGATGGACGATGCGGATTGGGCGGCCGGTTTTGATCAAAAGATTGAAGCCGCTTTCCTAAAAGTTGAAGGCGAAGACCCGTACATCTACTTCGAACAATTTGATTTCAAGGGTGGCGACATTGATTCGATCATCTTTGATATGGACCAAGTTGGCACGCGTGACCATGCCTTAGATTTACTTGCTGAAGCCATTCACCAACAGGCTTACTAATAATTGATTTGATACGGAGGTTATTGACATGCGCCAGCAATTATTCGGTCATCATCTGGATGATCTACTAAAGCCCACCAAATTATTGAAGCGGGCTCACCGGGAAGCAGAGAACGTCTTAAACGCACACGTTGGGATGAAAACGGACGTGGTTGAACATGACGATGATTACACCGTAACGGCAGAATTACCCGGTTTTGATAAGGACGCTATTACGGTGAAGTATGCTGACGAATGGCTAACTATTCGGGCGCACCGGTCGCAAGACGATCGTAACGATGACGGGCGCGTACTCCATCGCGAACGGATGGACGCGGACTTTACCCGGAAGTTTCATCTAACGAATGTCGTGCGCGAAGAGATTCAAGCGCATTATCAAGCAGGACTGCTGACCGTGACGTTGCCAAAAACCGTTGCGGATAGCGAAGGTAAGATAGAAATACAATAAATAAAAGCATCGTCAGCGAATTCTGACGGTGCTTTTATTCGATACATACACATTGATGGCAACGGATTTTTTTGCACACTTAGGGGTGCTGTTAGCAAGGTGCTGTCTCAACTAGTTGACAGAGCTAGCAATCAGTCGTGACAACCTAGTGAGCACGAATCTGAAAGTCTGTAGCATAACCAGGTACCAATTCAGCGCGGGGTAGTCAGTGAACATCGGTCACCACCTGAGCAGCTTATTAGCAATCATGATGTGATTTAAAGTGCGAGCCTACTTTTGCTCATCAGTCGCATCGTCATTGGTGTCTTCAGCTTTATTAGCGTCCGAGATGCTCATTTGAATCGTACGGGGACGGTCTTTGATAATAACAATCGTCCCATGGCCGAGGAAGTCTTTGGGCCCATCATAGGCCATTTCATATTCATTGGCGAATGAGCCGGATTTTTGAAGTGTCATGAAGAAAATTTTATTGTCTTCGTAGTCGTCACTGAACATGATGGCCATCGTGCTATCAATCAATAATTTCTCTTTGCGCATCGCTTTGAGACGGTCCCAAAGTCCGGCAATCACTGCTTGTGGAATCAATTCTTTAACATCATCACCGACACGGAGCTTTTTGGTCATTTCATACATACTACATAACCTACTTTTCATTTGTATTTGCATTAACCCATAAATGATACCATATTCAGAAATTAATGTGATTTACAATGTCATCTAGTTTACAAGACTAGTTAATCTAGGTATAATTAATGTAACCTATTTATCAGAGGAGGACGCAGCATGGCAGCTAATGAGACTTATGCAGATTGGCAAGCCCGCATGGCAAAGGTGATTCTGCCGAAGTGGATCGAGTTACCGAACTTTGACTTATATATGGATCAGGTCCTATTATTAATTAATGAAACGTTGCAGCCATTAGGTGCTGATCCAGTTACTGCCGCAATGATCAATAATTATGTCAAACATAAAGTGATCTTGTCACCAGTCAAGAAGAAATATCAAATTATGCAATTGGCGGATATTATTGTCATTAGCTTACTAAAACCGAGTTATCCACTGGATAAAATTCGTCAGGGAATCGACCAAGTGACTGCGACTGGCTATCCCAAGCGAGCTTACGACAATTTTATTACGGTATTAACGAATCAACTTCATCATCCCGATGATCCAATTACGATTTCTGATCAGGATCTCAGTCACAGTTTAACAACCGCAGCGGCTCAACTGATTGTTAATAAATTGCGCACGGATGAATTATTGCGACTTAATCAAGTACAGACCAAGCCACAACAAATTGAAAAATAAGCTGAATGCGGTGGACCAAGTAATGTCAGTTATTTGGTCCATACGTGTTTTTTTGGTTGCTGGAATGGCGGGGCTTTAGTATCATATAAAATGATTGTAAGCAATTTAAATTGGGATAGAGTGGATCAACAGTGGTTTGTTTGTTAATCTGCTTTACATTGGGAAGAGTGATTGATATGAAGGTGTTTATCAGTGACGATCAAGAACAACAGCGTCTCTGGTTAAACGACATCATTACGGCACAGCTGGAGGCATTGCACTTTAATTATGAGTTAGTCTCAGTATGGCAGCCGACCGATGTGTTAGCGGCGGTAAAGGATGGCGGCGGACCAAATCTTTATTTTTTAGATATCGTTTTACAACGCGAAATCAATGGCATTCAATTGGCCTCTAAGATTCGTGATTATGATCCTGATGGGTTTATTGTCTATGTGACGGTGCGTGATGACATGATCCCGGATACGTTGAGTGCGATGACAACACCAACCGGGTTTATTTCAAAAACAAATATGTTCGATAAGGCAAAGTTTGTGCCAGAAGTACAAAGAGTCCTACAAGTCGTAAAAAAACGGTTAGGTATGTTACAGCAATCTGCTGAACCGACTTTAACGATTCGAAGTGGTGCGTTATTATTAACGCTGAAGCTTAAAGATATCATCTACTGTGAGAAGGAACATGGGCTGCGGACCACGCGAATCGTGACGACGACCCAGTCCTATGTCGTACATAAGAATTTAAATACGATTAAGGAACAACTGACAGCGATGCATTTTTTTAATGAGTTTCAAAGTTATGCCCTCAACCTTGACCATGTGATTACGGTTGATTTTAATAAGGGCGTGATTAGTATGGACAATCATGATCACTTGACCTTTAGCCGGGGAACGATCAAGAAGTTACGGGCGTACTACCAGACCCAGGGATAGGATGAGTGTATGATAACTGAAACACAATTAACGGCAATTCAAACGTATGCTTTGCAAAAGCTTGCTCACGATCATAGTGGGCATGGTCGCGATCATTTGCAGCGGGTCAACCGGCTAGCACGCCGGCTGGCAAAAGCCGAAGGGGCGAATTTAAATCTGACTTTAGCGGCAGCTTGGCTTCATGATGTGATCGACGATAAATTGATGGCCGACCCAGCGAAGGCGCATCAAGATTTGATTGATCAATTGAACGCGCAAAATGTTACGGCTGCCGATCAAACGGCTATTTTTGCAATTATTGATCACATGTCATTCAGCAAATCCTTCAACGGCCCTCAAAAATTAAGTCTTGAAGGGCAAGTCGTTCAGGATGCGGATCGGTTAGACGCGATTGGCGCTATCGGGATCGCCCGGGCGTTGTATTATTCAGGTCATGTCGGTGAAAAAATCTATGACCCGGCAATTGCGCCACGTGAACATATGACGCGTGAACAATATCGACACCAGCCCGGCACGGCTATCAATCACTTCTATGAAAAGTTGTTCAAGTTAGCAGCTCTCATGAATACGGATACTGCCAAAGCACTGGCAGCCCACCGGACAGCGGTGATGCACGAGTTTGTTGACCAATTTAAGGCTGAGTGGACGGCGGATGATAAGGCGTAATGGCATCCCTACGTCTAGTTGAATCACTAGTTCTTTGAGCTGAGATCATGTTATCAGATGATGCAATTACCATTTATATTGGCTAACGAAAAAGGCCATCACAAGAATGTATCGTGAATTCTTGTGATGGCCTTTTTAGCCCTTATTCTGGTTTTAAAGCTGGCAATCCAAATCAGGCACGGTTGGTCAGAAGATGGGTTACCAACATGACTAGTAGGGACACGAGTAGTGAGTAGCCCAAGATAATGGCGACCATTAGTCCCCAAGTAACTAACGTATGGATCCAACCGGTGATACCGATGAACGTCAGTAAGGTAGTCAGCACGATAATGATGCCGATGGTGCTATACAACCCGATCGCACTATTCTGATAGTCAGCGGGACTTAGATCGAAGCCACCAATCACAATGACGAGGGTTAGAAAGAGCAACATTAATAGTTGCCACCAACTCGTTGGCGTACTGGTTAACGCGTGAAAACTTGCAGCCCATTGTGGTTGTTCGGGTGTATCAGCTAATTTGAAGATGGCTTGAAATAGGCCAGGAGCGAGTAGCCAGTCTAGTCCAAGGAGTGCCGCTGTGCATCCGAAGATGGGGGCGACACCAATGAACAGGTTACCAATGACTTGATACCGGCTGTGCCGATTCCAAGTATGGTTAACATAGCCTAGTGCCAGATCATCCGCCGACTCATCTTCAGGATGGAGGTGAGGGCGTTTGAGCAGCCGGACCGATTGGATGCCGTGGCGAAAAATCAGTGCGAGGATTAGATGGCTAAGCTCGTGGATGATGATGCCCAGAAAGCCACAGTAGACCTGACTGTTAATACCGTAGTGGTTGACCAGATTCGCTTTGGTTTGTCGGTTGATAATCGTCAGTGACCAAGCAAATAGTCCGGGTAAACCAATGATGACCAGCAAGACGATGCCGTTATTCTTGATCAAGTTATCCACGGGGCTACTCCGTTATTGGACCAAAAGTGCCGTGCACGAGCTTGCGTAGATCATCAGCGTCGATTTCAATTGAACGCCCGATTTTACCCGAAGATACGAGAATCTTACCTTGCTGCTTAGCGGTCTCGTCTAAGTAGATGGGAAACTTCTTAGTTTCCCAAATACCAACTGGTGTGTTGGCGCCGTGTTGGTATCCGGTAGTCCGTTCCAAGTCCTTTAATGGAATCATGCCAACTTTTTTGTTGCCGGATAGCTTAGCCAATTTTTTATAGCTGAGGTGCTCATCTAACGGCAAGACGCCGACGACGGGACCGGTCTTGTTACCAATCAGCGCTAAGGTCTTGTAGATATGATGTTCGTCAACACCGAGGTGGTCGACTTGTAATTGTTGAACGTCGCCTTCCGTTTCGGTTGGGAATTCATATTGTTGATAGCTGATATTTGCTTTATCCAAAATCTTTTCAACAAGTGTTTTACCTAATTGATCTTTTTTCTTCTTTTTTGACATTATTGTTAACCTCACATTTATTAAAAATACGGTCCAATTTTATAAATGGACCGGAACAATTCACCCAAACGCCATTAATTCTGCTATACTTGAGGTATGAAATAACCTCAAAGGAGGGATTACAATGGCTGACCTAGTTTATCAACAAGTCATCAATGATCTCAATAAACGGATCATGGCGAATGAATTTGTTGATAAGAAGCTTCCAGATGAACGTAGTCTTAGCGAACAGTATCAGGTAAGTCGTAGCTCGATTAAGCGCGCGCTTAACGTGCTAGCCAATAAGGGCCTGATTTTCAAGAAGCGGGGTTCGGGAACGTTCATTAATCCATTATATCTTAAAAATCAATCTTCGTTTAAGTATGAAGGAACTAACCTAGGAATTACGGACAGTTTAAATACTGAGGGTGCTAAGCCCAGTATTCAATTATTAGACTTTCGCGTCATTCCTGCAAGTCAAGAGTTGCAACAAGACTTATTTTTAACTGCTGACGAGTTTGTTTATGAAATCAAACGGCTGCGATTACTGGATGACCAGCCTTTCATGATTGAAAGTGGCTATATTCCAATCAAGCTTGTGCCCCAGTTGAACCGACAAGTGGTCAGTGGATCGATCTTTAATTACGTGCAAAAGACCTTGCACGCCGCAGTGACCAAATCATTCTTATCGATTGCGGCCGATGCGTCCAATACGACTGATCAAGAGTTGCTACATTTGCAGCCGAATGAACCGGTGGGCCTGATGAGTGGGATCTTCTTTTTAGATGATGGGACACCCTTTGAAGTGTCTAATATGCGATTACATTATCAATATATGAAGTATACAACGTTTGTGTCAACGAATAGTTAGGAGTCTGAGGTGTCATGGCACTGATTCGTATTAATTTTATGGCGGCTAGTTTACACCGGACCGTTCCCCTGATGGTGTGTTTACCAACTGATAAATTGGTCCCAGATGAGCAGGGCGTGCCGCGCCCGATTCAGGGTCCGTTTGCCACCCTGTACTTATTGCACGGTATCTTAGGTAGTGAAGTCGACTGGATTAGTGGCACACGAATCCAGCGCTGGGCCGACGAACGGAACCTGGCTGTCGTGATGCCAGCGGGCGAGAATAGTTTCTATACTGATCATCCTTGGTCTGGGGAGACGTATAGTCAATTTATTGGTCAGGAATTGATTGATTTTACACGCCGGACGTTTCCACTATCACACCAGCGTGACCAAACTTTTATTGGCGGATTATCAATGGGTGGTTACGGGGCGCTGTATAACGGACTAAAATTTCACGATACTTTTGGGGCCATTGTGAGTTTATCAGCCGGACTGAATGTGCGACCCGGAATGGAAAAGTTACCGGCAAAGCCTCAGTGGTTTGCGGAAACAGTCGCATATCAGCATGGCGTTTTTGGCCCAGATCTAGCAGCTGCTGGTCATTCGGAATTAAACCTGCAAGTGCTCGTAACTAATTTACTGGCAGCTCACGTCGTTTTACCCGCGATTTTTATGGCGATTGGCGATCAGGACGGCTTAAAGTCAGCGAATGATGAATTTGATCATTTTCTAACGACCAAAAAAGTTTCGCATGAATATTTGGTCGGTTCTGGAGCGCACGAGTGGGATTTCTGGGACCGCTATCTATTAAAAGCACTGAACTGGTTGCCACTAACTAATCAGGGCGCCGGTGTTAATTCTGGGCATATTAAAGCTAATTGATGGGCTGCTTCAATCATTCTGTGTACAAATTATTAAAAAATATATTAATCTAAAAGCAAGGTGTCCCAAGGGATGAGCCTTGTTTTTTTGTTTTAATTTATAAAATTGGACCGTTCCAATTAACAAAAAGGTTGATTTTTTGAAATGAGTTGTTAAAATAGAACTTGTAAACGAAAACATTTAAACAGTTAGCGTTCAAGTGAAAAGCAAATTAAGGAGTGTTTTTGAAATGACAACAGATTACTCATCACCAGCATATTTGCAAAAAGTTGATAAGTACTGGCGTGCTGCCAACTACTTATCAGTTGGTCAACTTTATTTAAAAGATAATCCACTATTACAACGGCCATTGAAGGCCAGTGACGTTAAGGTTCATCCAATTGGTCACTGGGGGACGATTGCCGGTCAAAACTTTATCTATGCCCATCTTAACCGGGTCATCAACAAGTACGGTTTGAAGATGTTCTACGTTGAAGGTCCAGGTCATGGTGGTCAAGTGATGGTTTCAAACTCTTACCTTGACGGTACTTACACCGATATTTATCCAGAAATTACGCAGGATGTTGAAGGGATGCAAAAGCTCTTTAAGCAATTCTCATTCCCAGGTGGGGTTGCTTCCCATGCGGCACCTGAAACACCCGGTTCAATCCATGAAGGTGGCGAACTTGGTTACTCAATTTCACACGGGGTTGGGGCAATTCTTGACAATCCTGACGAGATCGCCGCGGTTGTTGTTGGTGATGGGGAATCCGAAACGGGTCCATTAGCAACTTCATGGCAATCAACGAAGTTCATTAACCCAATCAACGACGGGGCTGTTTTACCAATCTTGAACTTAAATGGTTTTAAGATTTCTAACCCAACGATTTTTGGTCGGACTTCTGATGCTAAGATTAAGGAATACTTCGAAAGCATGAATTGGGAACCAATCTTCGTTGAAGGTGACGATCCTGAAAAGGTTCACCCAGCCTTAGCTAAGGCCATGGATGAAGCCGTTGAAAAGATCAAGGCAATCCAGAAGCATGCTCGCGAAAATGACGATGCGACATTGCCAGTATGGCCAATGATCGTCTTCCGCGCACCTAAGGGCTGGACTGGTCCGAAGTCATGGGACGGTGATAAGATCGAAGGTTCATTCCGTGCTCATCAAATTCCGATTCCTGTTGATCAAAATGACATGGAACATGCGGATGCTTTAGTTGATTGGCTCGAATCATATCAACCAAAAGAACTCTTCAATGAAGATGGCTCTTTGAAGGATGATATTAAAGAAATTATTCCTACTGGGGACAGTCGGATGGCTGCTAACCCAATCACCAATGGTGGGGTCGATCCGAAAGCCTTGAACTTACCAAACTTCCGTGATTATGCGGTCGATACGTCCAAAGAAGGCGCGAATGTTAAGCAAGATATGATCGTTTGGTCAGACTATTTGCGGGATGTCATCAAGAAGAATCCTGATAACTTCCGGTTGTTCGGACCTGATGAAACCATGTCTAACCGCTTATATGGTGTCTTCGAAACCACTAATCGTCAATGGATGGAAGACATTCATCCAGATAGTGACCAATATGAAGCACCAGCTGGCCGGGTCTTAGATGCTCAGTTATCTGAACACCAAGCTGAAGGTTGGTTAGAAGGTTACGTCTTAACTGGACGTCATGGGTTATTTGCCAGTTATGAAGCCTTCCTACGCGTTGTGGACTCAATGTTGACGCAACACTTCAAGTGGTTACGTAAAGCCAATGAACTTGATTGGCGTAAAAAGTACCCATCACTTAACATTATCGCGGCTTCAACTGTATTCCAACAAGACCATAATGGTTATACCCACCAAGATCCAGGTGCATTAACTCATTTGGCCGAAAAGAAACCAGAATACATTCGCGAATATTTACCAGCCGATGCCAACACGTTATTAGCTGTCGGTGACGTCATTTTCCGGAGCCAAGAAAAGATCAACTACGTGGTTACGTCAAAACACCCACGTCAACAATGGTTCAGCATTGAAGAAGCTAAGCAATTAGTTGACAATGGTCTTGGTATCATTGATTGGGCAAGTACGGACCAAGGTAGCGAACCAGACATTGTCTTTGCAGCTGCTGGGACGGAACCAACGCTTGAAACGTTGGCTGCCATCCAATTACTACACGACAGTTTCCCAGAGATGAAGATTCGTTTCGTGAACGTGGTCGACATCTTGAAGTTACGTAGTCCTGAAAAGGATCCGCGGGGCTTGTCAGATGCTGAGTTTGACCATTACTTTACTAAGGACAAACCAGTGGTCTTTGCTTTCCACGGTTACGAAGACTTAGTTCGTGACATCTTCTTTGATCGTCACAACCATAACTTATACGTCCACGGTTACCGTGAAAATGGTGATATTACCACACCATTCGACGTACGGGTCATGAACCAGATGGACCGCTTCGACTTAGCTAAGTCGGCAATTGCGGCGCAACCAGCAATGGAAAACACTGGTGCGGCCTTCGTTCAATCCATGGATAATATGCTTGCTAAACACAATGCCTATATCCGGGATGCCGGAACTGACTTGCCAGAAGTTAATGATTGGCAATGGAAGGGTTTAAAATAAGCAGTTAAAATCTTAATTTGAAAATAGCGTTGCTACTGGCTTGTGCCTCCAGTAGCAACGCTATTTTTGTGCGCTATTAATTGTGTCGATTGGATACTGTCAACTCAGCATGGGCGACTTATTTCAGATTGCGTGTATATCAAGCAATACTAGTGGTATGTCAACAAGTGCTGATTGGTGCTGGAATGTAGCCTATGACGTCTTAATCAGAACCTAGCTAACTGACGTTTAATCAAGAAGCAACTTGCAATGACTAGCATAATGTGAATTGTGAGCATATTTTAATTGGTTTTTAATTATTCCTGTTATAATAACGCTACCTAAGCTGATACTAGTGATGGTGATTAGTTAAGGATGAACGGGTCTGACGCAATCAGCTCAGCCTAACATCGTCGATTCCGGTTCCATGAACCGAGTTTATGTGGAAAGGAGCGACTGGTTGTTTAATCGCCAGTCAACGATGCTAATGAAAATTTTGATAACAGTCGAGAATTTAGTGATGGATGGTGTCAAACGAGCGGCGACGGTCCTCGGCAATGCGTTGACCTCGCAAGCCGAGGTTGCTTTTTACTCCTTGGCCCAACCCCGGTCTTTCTATGAACTGAGCGCACCGCTTATCACGGCGCGCCGGCCTGCAAGTGCGACGGTACTTAATTACTTTGGCGCTGATCCGTTGACCGTTTATGCGCCTCAAATAGATGATTTACTCACGACGATTGGGTCGGGAGCTTACGATGCCGTTATTCTCCCGGGAGGTTTACTGACGAGTTTTGCTCCGGCAATCAAACAGCGTTTTCCACGGGTCAATGTCATTGCGTGGATGCACAATAATGTTGATATCTACCTCAATCAGTATTACGTCCAAATGCAAGATGAACTGGTCGCAGGGCTCTTAGCGGCTGATACGGTCGTGACATTGACCGATTATGATTGGGAAGGCTACTCACGTTTTAACGCCCATACGGTCAAGTTCTATAATCCACCGACCATGCAAGCTCATGGTCAGCAGGCCGACTTGGCGCAACATATCATTGCCTACACTGGTCGTATTGACCTGCAACATAAGGGGCTCGATTATTTGTTGACAGTTGCGCGAGCCTTGCCCGATGATTGGCAAATTGCAGTCGCAGGGACTGGTCCCGAAGACCAATTAGCGACGTTCAATCGGTTGATGGCTGAACTCGATGTTCGTGACCGCATTATTTATCGGGGTGCGCTGAAAGATACTGAGTTACGGGCGCATTATCAACAGGCGAGTGTCTTCATGATGACTTCGCGTTGGGAAGGGATGCCATTAGTTATGGGGGAAGCGATGACGATGGGGTTACCGATCGTCTCAATGTGGAATACTGGCTCAGCCGAGTACTTGCAGGGTGGCCAGTACGGTGTGTTGACTCCGGCCCGCGATGTTAATGCTCTGATTACTGGCTTAATGCCACTGTTAACTGATTTTGACTGTCGCGCTGAATATGCCGCGCGCGCTCGGCAACGCAGTCATGACTTTACCTTGAGCAAGATTGTCCGGCAGTGGCTGGCACTATTGAATCGCCAATATGTTCCGCAAACGGTCGTCGAATCAAATTGGCTTGCGGATTTGAGTAGTGGGGGACATTAGCCTGTCATAGCGGTCATGATAATCGCTCAGTACTTAGGACCTGAATGGTCGGTGCTGAGCTTTTTTGTCATTGATGGTGGGGATTTTCTTTGGATAGAACTATTATATAAAAGTTATGAATTCTATTAATCAATTTGCAAACGCGTGACGACTTTGATACACTCAATCAAAAGGTCAGCCGTGCCTGACCGCATTGGAGGAGCTTGCTATTGAAGACAACGTGGCTGGCTAGTTTACTAGTCACAATCTTTTGGGGCGCCGTATTGGGGCTCGTTGTAACGTATTTAGGTGGGGCGATGGTCGAGGCTTTGACCGCCACCCCCATCGTTCGTGAACCATTCAAAGCCATGGCGGTGGGTATCATATTGGCAGTGATGAGTGGGTTATTAGTGACAACGCACCATTAAGAACTGTATGCTGGCTTTAAGGGCGCTTAGCCGACCGTTAACAAGCTTGATAAATTAAAAATGATTCGCCTTCTTGTCAGAGGAAGGTGAATCATTTTTTAGTGTAGATGAATCACGGGGTTCAATGGTGAACTAACTGTCCGGAGTGCGTTGCGCAAATGCTCACGATTTGGATAGTCGGAGTAGTTTGAGTAACGTACCGGCAAGTTCTTCACGTTGATGGGCTGGCAGATCACTCAGGTAGTCGAGTAATGCAACAACATTAGGTGATTGGAGAAGCTCGTCGCGAAAGAAGTCCGCTATTTTTAAATTCAGAGTTTCAGCGATTGCGGTCAAACTTTGTAGTTTAATGTTATCGACCTTACCACGTTCGAGTCGAGAAATTAGCGAGATTGAAACATTCGATTGTTCGGCCAATTGCTCGATGGTGATGCCGTGTTGCTGTCGGCGTTGCCGAATGATTTTGCCTATCTCGGTTAACATGGGAATCCTCCTTAATCCATTAAGCGTCTTAGCACTAATTTTAGAGGTTTCGCTATGCTTGAAACAGAGCTGTAAGTACCTTATAAGTACCGTTATAAGGTCATTAAAGCTTTTGATACGTGATGCTAATTAAATCACGTTACTTTGCTTTCAGTTATCGAACTCATGCTGAATTTGTGATCCGTTGAATGTGACAAAGCAATTATTAGGTTACGGTTAATGATAAAATAGCAACATACTATAAAGGTCTTTAAATACTTCTTTTAGTCGTATATAATGTTATTAAAGCTTTGTTATAACGCTATTAAATAATTAGTATAGCTTGCAAAGCAGAATAGAAATCAGAGTGTTGGGAGGAGCTTATTTCATCGGATGTCAAATTAATGGAGGAGTGTACCAAAAATGAAAATATGTCCAAATTGTCAGCATGAAAATGAGGCTGATAATGTTTTTTGCGAAAATTGCGGAGCGGATCTGACTCATATTGACAGTGCTGAACGAACGCAAGCCAGTGGAACGGAGCAGAAACTCGGGGATTCAAGGCAATATCAAGCTCATAAACCAGCTAAGACGCAGCAATCAAGGTGGTTGCGAATCAGTGGAAGCGTGCTCGCAGTCGTCATTATTGTGGGAGGTGGATTTGGGTTTTATCAATATCACACTGGTAAAAATCAGCAGATTGCCGCGGAAGTCGAAATGATGACTAGTAATAAGCCCACGACATTGTCGAAACACTTAGTTAGCGATAATACTGGGTTAAAAATCACAAAACAGTCCGTAAAGCCCTTAATGACCTATATCCAAAAACATCCCCAGTACGCACAAGATCTGAAAACAGACTTACAACATAACGGTTATTCTAGTGATCACACGTTTGTTGTTAAGCAAATCGGAACTAAGTGGACACTATTCCCAACTTACAAATTACGCGTCACCACGATGCAGCCGTTAATCACGACCAATCTAAAAAATGCCACACTGGAAGCAAATGACATCGAATTGGTGACCACTGAAAGTGCGCATACCACTTATAAGGTTGGTCCGCTGTTTCCGGGGACCTATATGTTTAAACTAAGTAATTCTGACACGACAATCACGCACAAGGTTAATCTGATGGGGCACGCGAACGTCCATGAATTAATTTCGTTAGTTGCGAATAAAAAGGCAGCGACAACGTCAACGGCGAATACTGACACCAAAGCTACCACTGCCAGTGATGAATCAGACTCGAGTTTAATCAACAGCGAGAGTGAATCGCAGAGTGGTACGGGCAGTGCTTATGATGATTTGTCTAGTTCAGCTCAGACAGCTGTGTCAGAAATTGCCGCGGCTACCGGTGGGGATATTAGTGATTATGATTATACGGCGAGTGAACCACACACGGATGTGTATGAAATTAAATGCTATGTTAGTGGTACTAATGATTTAGCAGATACTTATCGATATGATGATGTTAATGATATTCTAGCGCGCTACAACACGAGTACCGGTAAGTTTGAAACGGTAGATTCAAATGATTAACGAGAAATTTATGATTAATTTGGAGGATGTTTAAATGAATAAGCAGGCACTTTTTTGCTCGCAGTGTGGCAATCAACTGAAAGCCGGGGCGAAGTTTTGCCCGAAATGTGGTGCTGTGGTTGCCCCAAACCAGGAAATTCCGGATCAAGGGCAGTCAGTTGCCGAATCCGAGAATACGGTTGAACGTAGTAGTGATGATACCGTCAATAAAATTTTGACCACAGATACCGTCCAACATGTCAAAAAGTTCTCTGGAAGCTACTTTTCGTGGTTTAAGATGACGATCCGGCATCCCGGTCATCCGATTGAACCGACTAATCGGTACTTTGGACTAACTTCGATCGGTCTTGAGGCCTTTTTACTGGTTTTATCAATTGCGTTAATCTTACGTAAGGCACAAAATGTCGCCAATGATTTTACTAGTTCATTGACTGGTGGTAGTTCGGAAGCTGCGATTCATGCTGGCAGCTTTATCCTAAAAACGAGTATGCTGGTGTTTTTCATGGTTCTTGGGATATATGCGATTTATGTTAGCATTGCCTATGCCTTTCGCCGCGTTGTTAATACTGGTTCGATGCAATTTAGTGATTTTATCAATCAATTTGCAGCAATTACGAATTTGATTCTAATCTTTAATCTACTCACGTTGCTTTTGACGATTCTCACTGGAACTGGTAATTTTTCTGGCATGACTGGATTGTTCTTCTTTATGATCCCAACCATCGGGATTATGAATCTGGCATTTATTTATATCATTATTGATAATGTTGTGAAGCCCCATATTGACAAATTTTATGCGTTAATCATTGCTGAAATCGCATTAGGTTTTGCACTATCTGTTTATGTCATGATATTAGCCGTTTTAGGTGGCAATATGCTTTTCTCACAACTATCGTCACTATTTTCGTAAGCGTTAGTACCGTCGGATTACCGCCGTGACGGATTAGTTAATTTTTAAAGAGACGATGCCATGGATTCAGAGCGGAAAAAAAGGGGACCAGATTTTGAAAAAAAGTGAAACTGTCTGTATCAGTCTGCTGTTACTGTTATTTATTAGCGGTTGTGGTAGCTCACAGCAGGCCTCGCAAGCGTCACATGCGGATAAGAAGCATGGCGTTAGTGTGGTCAAAGTGAAGCCCAAAGTGATTACTGATAAGGCGCACAAAACAAATGATGCAACTAAGGCAACGAGTACGTCAGTCAACGCAAGTTCTCAGTCGACAAAAACAACGTCTCAACAACGGGGGGCTACGACTATGAATCTTAATGAGATCAGTCAGGGCTCCTATGGGAGTTTGTTAGGTGACTGGAAGGAAGTTGCTAGTAGTGTCAATAAGCATGATACTAAGGGCGATGTTTGGCAATCTCCCGAGGCTGGCGCTAAATTAACCGTAAAAGACACGAAAATCAGTGACGGTGAAATAGCCTTAGCAAGTGGGAAATTTGAAGATGCGAATGGTGATGAAGAGGCTGTTACTACTACCATCAAACAGGAAAAAGGCGCACTGCATATTGATGGTGATATCGGTGCAGCTGCCGTCACGTACTGGTTTTATCCAAAGGGAGTTGCAATCAGTGGCTGGGGTGATAACGTTCCTGCCACCATTAAGACGGATACTGAGCGAATCATAACGCGCACAAGTAATAATTCTTATGTAAAAGTTTTTGAACGTCAAACGACCGCCGCCAATACGGGAAACCGCAAGTCGACAATGGCGCTCGGCCAGATTAAAACTGGTGATTATTCAAGTTTGAATGGGACTTGGCAAAATGGACAAGGAAATCAAATCAAGATTCATAATCAGCGGATGAAATTTAGCGATTTTGGCCTGACGCAAGACGCTACTCCGGGGACGATTACTAAACTCAAAATGGATGTGCCATCATTAGATGATCAGCAAGGAAATTCTAAGACGGTTGATGGATTGAAGTATCATCAACAATTAACTTATCAAACCTCAAATGGTGCCAGCATGCTTCAAGGCAGTTTTTCAATATCAGGCTCATCTGGCGGACTTTATGATGTGGTATTTATGCCCGGTGGAAATAATGCTGACCTAAATAATGGTGATAGTAGTCGGGACCGTATCGTAGCGTTAGGAACGCAAAATGATCCCCAAAACATTCCAAGTGATAAGATTTATTATCGCTCAAATTAACAGTTTAGAGGCATAATTAAGCTCTTTTTGGCTAAGATAAATATGCAGGTGTCAAAAAAAGGAAGCTCACTGAGCTTCCTTTTTGGACCCTTCAAGATAGATACTTTCACAACAGTTTGATGGCAAGCGCCGGTAGCCATCTGAATGAAGTTGAACTTGCTTAGTCAGTAGCGCTCGATTAAATGCGGACTATTAAATAAACTTGGCAATGGGGCCGGTACCGTCACCCGTGTGGTGCTAAATGGAAGTTGTAGATCCAACAATTGGGCATGTAACATCAGCCGAGGCGCCGACTCCGCTTGCGAGTCGTAAAGTGGATCACCGATAATCGGGTGGTCACTGGCGGCCAAGTGGACCCGTAGCTGATGGGTACGGCCAGTATGCAGGGTCAGTTTAACTAAACTCTGATGGGCGGTTGTTGCACATACTTCGTAGTCGGTGAGTGCTGGCTGGGCATCGGCCGTGTTGACCCAGCGTTTGCGTTTGTCGGTAGCATCGTGACCGATTGGCGCGGTGAAATGCCCAGTTGGCGTGGTAAAGTGACCACGTACCCAGGCATAATAAGTCCGGCGAATTTGCTTGTCACTGATTAAGCGGTCTAAAATCGGGACGACGACCGGGTTCAATGCGACTAGCATCGCACCAGAAGTCATCTGATCGAGCCGGTGAACCATGTATGGTACCTGCTGAGTTGGTTGGAGTGTGGCTGCTAGGTCATTTAAAATTGATCCGGTTTCACCTGGTTGATTAGGATGCGATTTCACGCCAGCGGGTTTATCAACGACTAACAGATCGCTGTTTTGATATAAAATCGTGGCTGGGGCCGTGGCAGCCGCAATATAGTTTGAGGTCGGAGTCCGAAAGTCACTGGGGATAAACGTCAGCGTCAGGCAATCACCAGTATTGACGAGTTGTGCAATCGACGTTGGTGCACCGTTCAGCTGAATCCGCCGCGTTTGGCGTAACTGGCCCTGAATCCGCTTAGGAATCAGCCAGGTCCGAAGGCAAGCCCGAATCGACTGTTGATTCAAGCTAGACGGGATAGTGAGTTGATAAGTCCAGGTCATGAATAAAGCTCCTTTATAACGGGGAAGACGGGGCAACGCACGGAAACCACTAAAAAAGTCTGGAACGTATCCAGACTTTTTTGTTAGTCTTCTTTTTTAGCGGTCGGCTTAACGATCAAAACGTCACAAATTGCGTTGCGACTGACGTAGGTGGTTACGGAACCGACCATCAAACGTTCAACGGCAGATAAGCCGGTTGAACCAATCATAATTAATTCATTATGGTGGTCAGCGGGAAATTCACGCGCGATAACCGTTTTGGGATTACCAAAACGAACATGGACATCAACGTCGGTCACCCCAGCGTCAATTGTTTGTTGCTTGAGTTCTTCCAAGCGCTTTTGAACGTCTTCCGACAACTTGTAGATGACATCACCACTGACCGCACCGCCGTACGTGTCACTAAATTGGTTGACTTCCAACACGTTTAAAATGTCGAGATGGGTCTTGTTACGCTTAGCGACTTCGATGCCCCGCCGAAGAACTTCGTCGGTAGCCTTGGAGCCATCAACTGGTACCAGGATATTTTGATATTGTTGTAACATAATGGTTACCCCCGTTTGATATGGCTAGTTAATAACTATATTTTAGCATTAATTTTCAGCAATGTAAGCATTTAAAATCGATTGATTTATTTGATAACTTGAGTTTGTAAGGATAATTATTTTAATGGACTGAAAAATGACTAATTTTTTTCAGTCGGTACTAGTCATTGAAAAATAATATTCTTCAAGGTCGTTAATCGATCAATCAGTCACATTTAATTTAAATACAGTAATTGAGAAGCAAGGTGATTTTGGAAAAGCCCCTGGTCATAACGTCTTGCAGCGATTGTCAATTCGGTCAACGATAACAAATTGTTAACTGATCAATCAGTTAAAATGATAACGGTGTCAATCAATTGATATTAATAAAATAATTCGAAGCGATCTCGTTTGAATGTCCCTCTTCGACATGCTAATATTATTCTGTAATAGCAGGTGCTACAGGGGAATTAAATCGGTTGTGCTAACAGCTAACTCACGGAAAGTTTGGGGATTTTAAAATTGAAAATTGGAATGACAAAAAAAGTAGTAACTTCATTATTGCTAAGTACCGCTTTGCTGCCGATGTTGAGTAGTAAAGCTGATACGGCAAGTGAAAATCAAAAACCGGCAGCTGCGACTAAGGGAAACAGCGCTGCTTCAGCTGCAAGCCAACAAGTGACCTTAAGTGCTGGCAGTCAGACGGAAACGACAGCGGCTGGTGCGACTGACCAATCAGTTGCCAGTGACGGTGCCAAGACTGACGATCAAGCTGAATCAACCAGTACGACGACGTCTACTACCAGTGCGGCAAGTCGTGTCACAGTGCGGGCAGCCAGCCAAGCCGCTAAAGCTGACAGTACAGGACTGCAAAGCCAGTCCTTCGCCAGTGAAGCTGCCAAGGATAACGCGGCTGCTAGTGCTACGGCGGACTCCACAACTAGTGCTGTTGATCAACTTGATAAAACGGCCAAAGCTAGTGCAGCCACGAGCCAAGCCAGTCACAGTACGACTAATGAGACGGCTAAAGCCAGCGCGGCCGCAAGTCAGGATAGTCATGTCACTACGGACCAATCCAGCGCGACTGTGACGAGTGAAGTAGCCAAATCAGCCGCATCGTCAGCCGCACCTAAGCAAGCGACTGAGCAGGCGGTAGCCGCGAAAATCTCACCAAAGATTGAGACGGCTGTGGCGGCTGATGCGGTCCAGTCATCAGCGATGATGGCACGGTCCACGCGGGCAATGACTAGTCAGGAAATCTTCCTGAGTCAGATTAAAGCGGGGGCAATCTCTGGTTGGAACAAGTATCAAGTCTTGCCATCAGTCACGGCCGCACAGGCGATTCTGGAAAGTGGCTGGGGACAGTCACAACTAGCAACTGAGGGAAATAACTTATTCGGTATCAAGGGAAGTTATCAAGGGCAATCAATCTACTTCCCAACCCAGGAATGGAATGGCTCACAATACATTACGATTCAAGACGCTTTTCGGAAGTACCCGAATTGGTCAGCTAGTGTTGAAGATCATGGCGCCTTTTTGGTTGTCAATCCGCGTTACAGCAATTTAATTGGGGTTACCGATTATCGGCGCGTTGCCAGTCTCTTGCAACAAGACGGTTACGCAACCGCGCCAACGTACGCGAGTTCGCTGATCAGCATCATTGAATATAACAAGCTACACGAGTGGGATCAAGAAGCGCTCAGTGGTCAGGCAAGTGGCGGAAATGATAATAACCAAGTTCAGCCTGATCAAGACGTCACCCCAACCAGTGGTACACATAAGTTTACTAAGACAACGACAATTCACAATGCGCCGGACGCCACGAGTGCCGTAGTGGGTACTTACAACGCTGGTGAAACAGTCAATTACAATGGTAAGTTAACGGTCGGTAATGCAACTTGGTTACGCTATCAGTCCTATTCTGGCGTATCACGGTATGTGATGATTAGTCAAACAACAACTAATGATAATAATAACCAGGCGACAGTTACGCCAGCTAGTGGGTCGTATAAGTTTACCGCAAAGACCAACATTCGATCAGCCGCAAGCAAAACGGCTCAAGTGGTCGGCACTTATAATGCTGGTGAGACGGTTTACTATAATGGCAAGATTACCACGGGTGGGACAACTTGGTTACGGTATTTATCCTATTCAGGCGCTCAGCATTACGTGGCTATGAGTGGTGATGAGGTTGGTGCTGTGGCTAAACCGGACGTGGTTGCAACCAGTGGGTCGTATCGTTTCACGAAAACGACAGCAATCAAGAGTTCACCTGCAACTAGTGCGACAACGGTTGGGTCTTATAATGCTGGCGATACGGTCTATTACAATGGTAAGGTGACGACAAATGGTCAGACTTGGTTACGTTACATGTCTTACTCAGGTGCCCAGCATTATGTGCAAATTAGTGGTGAGAGTACGTCGACCAATGTTGATAAACCGCAAGTAACGCCTCAAAGTGGTAGTTATCGCTTTACGCAAACAACGGCGATTAAGAATACACCGGCCGGAAATGCCCCAAGTGTCGGTACCTATAGTGCTGGTGATACAGTCTACTACAACGCTAAGGTAACGGCTAACGGCCAGACTTGGTTACGGTATTTGTCTTATTCGGGCGCCCAACATTACGTAGCGATTAGTGGTAATGCCGCTACCGGAAATACGACGTCTAAGCCGGTAACAAACAGTCAAGGGGCGTTCCGCTTCGTAACGACGACTAATATTCGTACGGCGCCAAGTACGCGCGCAAGCGTTGTCGGTGAATATAACCCAGGTGAAACGGTTTATTACAATGGGACGGTTCAAGCTGAGGGTTACACGTGGCTCCGATATCTGAGTCGCTCCGGTGCAACGCACTATGTTGCTAAGCTTGAAGGCTAGGCATATTAGTTGTTCCGGCGTCCAAATGGCTTTATACTAAGGATATTGAAATGGAATAGCGATTACGACCGCTATTAATGTTTCGGCAACCTAGTTGGCTTCGGCTGACTAGGTTGTTTTTTTACTCGGTTTGCAATCGCTTACATTGTATGCTATATTGGATTTATCGGAAGAGTCACAGGTCAGTATCAAACTGTTACCCAATTGTTGTAACAAACCCGTCAAGTGATAGCTAGTGCAGTATAGCAGCGTTTCCGCTAATTTCGGATAACTGACTGGCCCAACCTCCATCTATTGATGGCACGGTTATGTCCACGGAGAACGGATTGCCGCCAATCAAACGTTCACGGATGTGGATAGTGAATCAGTCATCTTGTGGTGTGAAGAATGCCACGCCAAACTTTTTGTATGATTCTTCCAAAAAATGGGCTCACATTGTGGGTCCTTTTTTCATCTTGCTGTATGATTAAAGTAACCTAAAGCTGAAGGAGATTTTAAAACATGTATTATGTCGCAATGAAAGATCATGAGATTGGCCGTAACTTGGCAACCGAACAATATTTAATGAATAACGTGGATTTCGATGAACCATTAGTTTTGTTCTACTATGAAGAACCGTGCATCATTGTTGGTCGGAACCAGAACACCCTTGAAGAAATTAATGCCGACTATGTCCGGGAACATCACATTACCGTAACGCGGCGTCTCTCTGGTGGTGGGGCTGTGTATCAAGATCTTGGTAACCTCTGCTTCAGCTTTGTGGTGGATAGTGACAGTCAAGAGTTTGGCGACTTTAAGACATTTACCAAGCCAATCATTGATGCGCTTCACGATATGGGGGCGACGACAGCGACGGTCAGTGGTCGCAATGATTTGCTCGTTGATGGTAAGAAATTCTCCGGTAACGCCATGTATTCACGGAATGGCAAGACGTTCTCCCATGGCACTTTGATGTTGAATGTTGATTTAAACGTTGTCCCACAGGCGCTAACAGTCCCGACCGACAAGATTGCTTCCAAAGGTATTAAGTCCGTTCGGAGTCGGGTCACGAATTTACGGCCTTATTTAGCGCCAGAATATCAGAATATCACGGTGCCAGAATTTCAGGATGCCCTGTTAAAAGAGTTGTTCCATGTTGATTCGTTGGATCAGATTGCGGATAAGGAATATCACGTGACACCTGAACAACAAAAAGCTATTGATAAAATTTACGAAGACTATTATGCTAATTGGGATTGGGTTTACGGTAAATCACCGGAATTCTCGGTTAAGCGGCGTCAACACTTTGATATGGGAACCATTGATGCGCGGATCTCGGTTGATGACGGCTTGATCAATAACATTAAATTTTATGGTGATTTCTTTGGTAGTGGCAACGTTCAAGATATTGAAGCCGCCCTTAAAGGTGTGCGGTACGACCATGAGGCCATCGCTAAAGCGCTGGCAGATATTGATTTAAATCAGTACTTCACGGGAATTGAACGGTCAGCCGTTATTGACTTAATTGCCCAATAATAGGAGTGATTTGTTGAAACTGACTCGCTTAGTTGCATTTGCGTTTGTGTCCTTTTTTTGTTACGGTATCGTCAATTGGATGATGTCGACTAGCCATTTTCACCTGCAGGCAAAAAATATTTCGGTAGCGGAAATGTGGCAGGGGTTGCTGATTGCCCTAGTCTTATATTTTCTAGGCGTTCTAGCAGTGTATATTAATCGTATGCTGGGTTTTTACGTCCTAGGGTTAGTTGTACTGATATATAGCTTGGGACTTGTCAGCGCCTTAATGTCGGGCTATCAGAGTACGGCTGGCATGGAAATTAAACTGGCGTTAGAAGTTATGGGTGTGATTGGATTGGGGATCAACTTTTATACGTTGGTGTTACTGACTCGCTGGCGACGTGCAAATTAACGAAATTGAATAATGAATGAGGGATAATGTTTTATGCAACGAAACGTACAAGCTTTTATTGATGATGTTACGGCTGACAAGGTTACGCAGGATAGCTTGACTGGTACCTATGCCAAACTAGCGACCAAGGTTAAGCCTTGGCTGGCGAAGCTGGTAGCGGCACTCAATGCCGACCAGCTTGCCCAAGTGACGCTGACGGCTAAGCATGAGCCAGCTATCAGCTTTCGGTTGGAGACGAGTGTTATTAATTTGCCACTGGCTAATCTGACCGAAATTGGAAAGGTTACGGCGGCAGAGGATACGCTGCCAATCAACGTTTACATGATTGCAGAATCCGATGCGTTACCATCAGGATTGCGAATTGATGAGCTGGGAAGCGTTGCCGACGTGCTCGCTGATCAAGCCAACGCTGAAAAGTTATTAACCGATTGGCTGACGGCTCAGACTGATCGCTTAGATCAGATCACGGCGGCGGAAGCTTAAACGTAATCTTTACGAGTTAATTACTAAATCTTTACATGACTATGGTAAGGTAAGAATTGATATTGGAGCCAAGCCAAAATCAAAATACCAATGGAATTGAGTGTGTCGTTCATTAAATCGAACGGGATACTCAATTTTTTGGTTGCGAAAAGTTAAGTACTGCGGCCCAACTGTGGTGAGTAGGAGCCACGAATTTTGTGGCGGTGCGACTTGCATTTTATCAATGAAGATGATATGGTAGTCCATGCGATGAGTCGATAGAGTCAGATCGTTAGCAATAACGGTTCCGCGCGAGCGGCTAGTGACTAATATTGATAGCGGGGCACGTTTCTCTGACGTATTTCAGAGTGTCTGGGTCACTGACATTGTGGAGTGTCACTCCCGCTGGTTTTACCAGTGCCGCGATGAACGCGTGTTAACCATTTTCGGATGGCTGACACGCGTTTTTTTTTGCGTACAGATCACGCATAAGACTTTCATAGGGTGGACTATTCGGCAAAAGCGGTGGTCGACTGGATAGTCGTAAAATAAAACGGACGGCCATCAGGATAAGATTATCCCGGCGACCGTCCGTCAATGGACTGAAAGATTAGTCCTCTTCGTTCATTGCAGCTGCTGACTCGGTGTTAGCAGTTGCCCGTTGCATTTTTCCAAGCACACCGCGGGCAATTGGGCCGACGATGATGAGTTGGAGTGGTAATGCAACAATCAAGTTAAAGATCCAAGTGTGACCGTAAGTCGCTAAAACGTGACTTCCGGACAATTCACCTTCCACTGCAATCCCGAAGAGGGACATGCAAGTTACCATGCCAAGAACCATCAAGACGGAGATGGTAATCCCAATCAAGACAACCCGTTTGCGCATGTAATCATTAATGATATATTTGAAAGCTAATCGTTTGGCAATTGGTCCCACGACCAATAAGTCTAAAATGATGGCAACGAATAAACCGAGTGGGTAGCCACTAAGGATTGCCATTACTAACCCATTGCTGAAACCTTGAGCAAGGGTAACGTTATAGGCGGTCATCACAAAGACCATTAAACCGGCCATAATGGCGGTAAAGACAACTTCTTCTTTTAAATTACGTGGCATTCTATTCACACACTCCTAGTTTTTTTGTATCGGTTGATTACTATAGCATGCGAAGGGGGCCTCACATAAGTAACAATTTGATGACAAATTATGAAACGGTTACATTGTTAGCCTGTTTTGGGCCGTAGTCGGGTGTCATTTACGATATACTTATAAGGGGCAGTATGATGGCAAAATGAACTTTAAAGAAATAAGGTTGTGGAAACAGCTTTCAAGTTAACAAAATTCATTTCTGCTGATGCCACGGTTGTTGTTGAGGAGATACGTAGTCAAGAAAAGGATGGCACAATGAATCTTAGGTGCCCAAAAATGGACCAACTGAGCCAAATATAATTTAAAGTTAAATTTCGATCCAGAACAGGTAAACGTTGGTAAAGTGAGACAACATAGCGTATGCTGTAGTTAGCATCAGACAATTAATCTTTGGGGAGTTGATTATCTTGAAAAAAATGTTAGTTAGTTCAGCCGTGATTGCTGGGATCATTGCGCTGGGAGGCGGTTATTACTTAGAAGCCGACCATCAGTCTAGTCAGTCGCGGGTTAGTGAAACACAATCAGTTGTGTCAAAGACTAAGGCTAAAAAAGACGCGTCATCTTCAGCAAAGTCGACGAAGCAATCGACAGCTGCTAAATCGTCGTCAACTAAATCGTCGTCAACTAAAGCATCGTCAGTTTCCACAACTTCAGCTAATGAGTCACAATCCGAAGCTAGTGCAACGACTAGTCAGGGTAGTAAGACAGCTACTGCAGCTAGCTCGCAGGGACATTCAAATACCACTGCAACTAGTCAAACAACTACCGGGCAGTCTGCATCCGCGACCTCATCATCAACTAGCGGCCAGCAGACGACCAATCCACAGCAGTTAACAGCTAGTCAGATTAATGATTGGGCTTGGCAACAAGTGGCTAAGGACTATCAACAAACAACCGCCAATAAGCAAAACTTTGTGTTTAATCAGTATCAAAGCGGTGGTTTAGTTTACGTGGAAGTTTATGAAAATACCAACGCCGATGTCGCACACTTAGCGGGTCGTTTTCGGATTAACGCCCAAGGTCAATTGGAACAACAGCAGTTGGCTAAGGGGAACGTATGGCAAGTTGTTGCAACACAGCCATAATGGCGTCGTTTAGCAGGTTATAATTGAAAAATAGTTATTGCCAATTGGGTGTTCAGCGGGTGTCAATTTTGAACACCTAATTTTTAGTATCATCATGGTCAATTTGGTAGCTTGATTCAGCTGTTATCACGGGTAAGTGCCGGCAAGGCCCAAGGTAAGGTATGACAAGCTAGCCTAGTGATGCCTCAGTAATTTGACCAGGATATTGTAACCGCCTTCTTGCTCATTGTGACCAAATACGGCATACTGAAAGTAGTTCATAAAGATTGGTGGCTGGTTTGATGGCAAAAGAGAAACATGAAATTTATGACGAACAGGATAAGCGACTGGGCCGCTTGATTCTGAAAATACTGGGGATCGTCGCGATTGTCAGCGGCTTAGTGGGACCGTTCATTTACTTATTGAATGCAAACTGGGGCCGTGAGCTAGGAACCTTGGCCGTGATTTGTGGCGGCGTTGCGATTTGTCTGGGCCCTAAAGGTCGAACTGCAGGGGGCCAGTGGTTAGCCCTCTTGAAGACGCTGGGGTTGAGTATTTTGATTTTAGGATATTTTGTGATTGTCTTGAAATTATTGGGATAGCTAGGCAGTGTCGAATGCGTTTCTGTAAAAATGGTGGTCAGGATAATGCTGGCACCATTTTTTATTGTGCTGAAATAAGATTGGGGCTTGCGCTCCTATTATTATGAGAGTAAGATGAAAATATCATTAAATAACATGTTGATGAGAAGAGTAGTCAGGTTATACCTTTGACAGGGAGCCGTGGGGAGTGTAAAGCGGTAAGGTAGCGCCTGATGAAGATGAACTCGGAATGCCCAGTTGCGGTCGCAAGGCTGTACTGGCGGGACTGGCCGATACTCCAGTGAGTCAATAATGACTTGATGAGTTTAACGGGGTGACCCGTAATTGAACTTGGGTGGTAACACGCGACCGGCGTCCCTTGAAGATGGCGGCTTTTTTTGTAGTCATTTTTACACTGGCGTCTCTGTAGACTGCCCGACCATAACTAGATTGGATGGGATTGAGATTATGACAAAACAAGCTGAGAAATTACACATTGAAACGCGGTTAGCACAAGCTGGTAATCGGAGTGATGATGAGAAGACCGGGGCAATTTCGGCGCCCATCTACTTGTCGACAGCATATCGACATGCTGGTTTAGGACAATCTACAGGATTTGACTACCCGCGCGAGGCCCAACCGACCCGCTGTATTTTGGAACGAGTGCTGGCAGAGATGGAACACGGCATCGCTGCGTATGCGCTGACTTCTGGCATGGCGGCAATCCAGCTCGTTTTCACGCTTTTCAATAGTGGTGACAAAATTATTGTGTCTGATGACTTATATGGGGGTTCGTACCGCTTCTTTGACCTCTTACACGACCATTATCATTTGGATTTTACTGTCTGGGATGGGCAGGATCAAGCGACATTGGCAGCACTGGCAGACGATCAAACCGTTGCCCTGTGGTTGGAAACGCCATCGAATCCAACCATGAAGGTCATAGATATTACGGCCACAGCGGCTACCGCACACGCCCATGACCTCAAGTTAATCGTTGATAATACTTTCTATACACCGTTGATTCAAAAGCCACTGGATCTAGGCGCAGACATCGTCGTTCATTCCGCAACTAAGTATTTAGCCGGTCATAATGATGTTTTAGCCGGTGCAGTGGTAGTCAAGTCGCAGGCGGATGCTGATGCGCTTGAATTTAATCTGGTGACGACTGGTGCGGTCCTTGACCCGTTCGACGCTTGGCTACTCTTACGGAGCTTGAAGACTTTGCCATTACGTTTGCATCAGCAGGAGGCTAATGCGCAGGAACTCGTTACGGTCCTTGAGGCAGATGAACACGTTGAACGCGTCTTATATCCAGGACGTGGTGGAATGATTAGTTTTTATCTCGCTACGGGTACCGACGTCGATACCTTTTTACGAGCATTGAACGTAATCTCGTTTGCGGAAAGTCTTGGCGGTGTCGAGAGCCTGTTAACAGTTCCGGCAGTTCAGACACACGCAGATTTAACGGAAGAGCAACGACAATCAAAGGGGATCACCGCTAACTTATTGCGGCTATCCGTTGGGATCGAAAATAGTGCTGATTTAGCAGCGGATCTCAAGCAAGCGCTGATCCGAGCAACAAAATAAAGCAAAAGACTTTACTTACTTTTAGTATGTGGTAAACTATAATTATTATAAAGATATTGGAGGCATTTTTCATGGCAACTGCAACTTTAAGCGACGAAGAAATTCGCGAACGTATCAAGACGGGTAAACACATGTTATTCTTTACGGCGGACTGGTGCCCGGATTGCGCTTTTATTAAACCAGTAATGCCCCAAATCGAAGCGAAGTACGATCAATATGACTGGATCACGGTTGATCGTGACGCCAACATTGAAATTGCCCAAGACATGGGTGTGATGGGGATTCCTAGTTTCGTTGGGATTGAAGATGGTCAAGAAATTGGTCGATATGTTGACAAATTCCGTAAGACCCAAAAGCAAGTTGAAGATTTCTTAGATACACTTGAAAAGTAGTTTTGAAAGGCATGACGTTAGCTGATAACTAACCGTGTTAAAACGAGCCAACTCGAGTGCGTCCATGATGGTTAAGCTTTAACCACGATGGACGCGTTTGGGTTGGTTTTCGTTTGGGCTTCTGCTACACTATTAACTATTAATTTTGGAAACGGTGATAAACATGACAACAAATTTATTTGAAGATGTGGTGGTGCGGACGACCAAATTTGGTGACTTGCCCGTATTACACGTGTTTGCAGCTAGTCAAGCACAAACTAAGTTACCAACGATCATCGATTATCATGGTTGGACAAATCAGACAGCGACTGAACTGGGTACGGCTTATCAGTTAGTACGCGCGGGTTTTCGAGTCATTCTCCCGACAGCGTATTTACATGGCAGTCGAAATGATGGGACTGATCTCGATCGGCATCCTGAACATTTTTGGTCGATTGTTGGACATTCAGTTGCGGAATTTCCACAATTAGTCGCGGCCTTAGTGGCTGCTGGAATTAGTGATGCTAATAAAATCGGTGTCATGGGAACTTCGATGGGCGGCATTACCGCTGCCGGTATTATGGCAACGCAGCCCACGGTAGTTGCTGGTGTCTCGTTAATTGGTTCACCAGAACCGGTGGCCTTTGCAACCGATCAAGTTGCACAATTACCAGCGGCATTACAAGCTAAGCTCCCAGCAGAACTAATTGAACAAACTTATCAACAATTGGCAAAGTTTGACTTATCTGAACACCCAGAAGCACTGGCGGGACGACCAATGTTCTTTTTCAACGGTACGGCCGATCAAATGGTACCTTATCAGTATATTCGTGATTTTAAGCACCGTTTTAAAGATGAGCCAGCCCTGAAGGCAACTGTCTTTAAACGCGCTGAAGGTGGCGTTCACCATGTACCTCACAAGATTCAAGAAGCTGCTGTCGCCTTCTTGGAGACCAACATTCTTAAATAATGCACACAGCACCCACACTGTTCATAAAACTGAACAGCATGGGTGCTTTTTATTGCCATCAATACCATAACCGTCGGACACTATGATAGCCTAAATCGCCTAAAAGTAGTGGTTCTGACAGTAACATTAGACAGCCGCGTTCCAGTAAGAAAATCGCGAGATTCATCTCATCATCCCAGCGCGCGACCCGTTCGTTGAGCCGGCAGTTGTATCTTGAGCTTGCCTTTAGAGCCAGTGAATTCATTTTAAGGGGGTTGTGGCGCAAGCAGGGAATCCGGGTGAGGAGCCAGGGATAGGCCAACAGGTCGGAACTGATCAGCCAATAAACAGGGAGACTAAAGGTCAGCTGCCACTGTCCAGTCGGTTTCGCGGTAAGCGCATAGTACGTCATTATTAAAACGGGGAGTGCTGACAGTTCGGCAGTCAGAATATTAATTGCTTTATCTTTCATCATTATTTCACCTTGCTGATTGGTTAGATTAAGCCGATGGATAAGCGTTCAATATTTTCCAGAACAACGGCAGGCTAACACGATTTCGGACCAGTGTCAGGTCATCGAATTTGGTTAGTTAAGAAAATATTTATAAAATAATGATTGTTTACAATTGAATTTTGAACAATTTAGATGTATTCTGATAACCGTAAATGAAAACGTATACAATAATTTTAAAAAGAAGGCATTTACTATGGCAAAGATGATTGAAGCGTCTGTTGCAATGTTAAAAGTTATTGAAGCTTGGGATGTTAAACAGATTTACGGCTATGCTGGTGGATCGTTTAACTCAACCATGCACGCGTTGGATGTTGAGCAAGAACGGCTCCAATATGTGCAGGTACGTCACGAACAAGTGGGGGCCCTCGCTGCGGCAGCGGATGCAAAGTTGACGGGTAAAATCGGGGTCGCCTTTGGGTCGGCCGGTCCTGGTGCCGTTAATTTACTCAACGGGTTGTATGATGCTAAGGAAGATCACGTGCCCGTACTTGCCTTGGTGGGCCAAGTTGCTCATACTAATATGAACTATGATTATTTCCAAGAATTCGCTGAAGAACCGATTTTTAGTGATGTGGCGGTCTTTAATCGAACCGTCATGACACCAGAAAGCTTACCATACGTCGTCGATAAGGCCATTCGGACGGCTTATCGTGAAAATGGGGTTGCGGTGGTGACAATTCCTAATGATTTTGGATATGTTGAAATTCCTGATCTTAATTACGATTCAGCAAGTGTCCCTGCTAAACTGACCGGCATTCCTACTATTGATGATGAACAAGTTAAGACGGTGTTAACGATGATCAAGAACGCCAAGTACCCCGTCTTCCACGTTGGTCAAGGGACGCGTGGTGCAACCGAGGACATGATGGCGTTAGCGGAGCGTCTGCAAGTACCGATTATTATCACTGGGTTAGCCAAGGGCGTCATTCCTGATAGCTTTGATGGTAATATGGGAAGCGCTTATCGGGCAGCCTCGAAAGCGGCGGATGAACTGATGGGGATTACCGATTTGGTCGTTTCAGTTGGCGCGGATTATTCGTTCGCACAGATTATGTACACGACTCACGACTTCAAATATGTGCAAATTGAACTGGATCCTGGCAAGTTTGGTCGGCACCATCATTTGGATTTCGGGGTTAATGGCGATGCTAAAGTCTTCATCAAACGGGCCTTGGCATTAAGTGAACCAGCGTCACCGTCGCCATACTACCAAGCGGCTAAAGCAGATATGGCTGACTGGAAACAGTATTTGAAGAAGCTGAGTGAACGGACGACCGATCCACTTGAATACGAACAAGTCTACCAAGAAATCAACCGGGTCGCTGCCGATGATGCAGTTTTCTCAATGGATGTTGGCGACAATACGATTAATAGTTTCCGTTTCCTAAAGATGAATCCCAAGCAAAAATTATTGACTTCAGCACTATTTGCCACGATGGGTGCCGGTGTTCCCGGTGCGATTGCGGCGAAGATGAGTTATCCTGATCGGCAAGCCTTCAACATTGCTGGCGACGGGGCCTTCTCAATGGTCATGCAAGACTTGTTGACCGAAGTTAAGTATCACTTGCCAATCTTTAATATTGTCACGTCTAACCAAACGTTGAACTTTATTAAATCAGAACAAGAAGATGTGCCGCAACCATATTATGGTATCGACTTGATTGATGCTGATTTTGCTAAGATAGCTGAAGGAATGGGCGTCAAAGGTATCCGTGTTGAACATTTTGATCAACTGCACGCAGCCTTCGAAACTGCGATGACCGAATTAAAGGCTGGTCGTCCGGTCCTAATTGATGCCAAGATTACGGACAAACGGGGGTTACCAGTTGAAATCCTTAATGTTGATCCAGCCAAGACATCGGATGCTTCTGTCAGTGCCTTCAAAGAAAAATATGACGCGAACGAATTGAAACCACTAACCAGTTATTTCAAGGAGTTCAACGTCGAATAGTCAGTGTGAACGAGCCTGCAATCAATTGATTGCAGGCTTTTTTGTTCTAGGATAGGTCAGGAATGATTGTTAAAAGGTTCCGGTTTAAGATCAAAAGTAACCAGCTAGGCCCGCTGGAAAAAGTTCGAATCAGCGTAAACATGCTTGGTTAAACGCGTCCTACGCCGACTTCCAGGCATTTCCGTCAATTGCTGGAACGCGGTGGACACAGATTTAAGCCGCAACCCACGTCTTAAATACTGGTCTTCCACTAACCAAGCAAAGGACGCTTGCTAAGTGAAATTTCACCGCTGAGCATTGACCGAAACGCCTTCCAGTCGGGATAGTGTTCGAATGGCGGACATGTGCGTACCCAACTTTTGCTGGACTTGTCATTGTTTTTTACAAACAGTAATTTGTCAATTAACTGTCAGGTTGATGATGCTATTGTGATAACTTACCATTTCTGAATTACCGTAGTAATAGTTGAATATTTCGCCAAAGTAGAGAATACACACTGATATTTCACTAAAAGTTCCAATAAAAAATAGTCAGCGACTAATTGTACCAAGTTAAGTGGCTGTTCATCAGCCATTCGAGCGGCTTCCCGACTGGAGGGGCTGGGTGACAATGCTCAGTAGCCAAATTATTCTTAGTCGGAAGTGGGTTGCTTCCGGCTTAGAATAAGACTCGTATTTGAGATGACGCGGGTTGGGCGTTAGCTCAAATCGACGTCAGCTGCGTTCCAGCAATTGTCACCCAGCCCCGGAGGTCGGCATAGGACGCGCACCGGCTGACGAACAGGAATCGAGTTAACCGGAACCTTTTAACAATATTTCGTGCAGAAAAGGCTTGGTATTATGCGGATATAATTTTAGGGCGTCATTCTGCTTGGTCTGGGAGTTTTAAAAGCGGATAATGAAGCTAATTCTAGGGGGAGTGATGAGGATGAAGCGACGGTTAATTGCAGCGCCTACGGGTCTTTTATTGGTGGGATGGTTGATTGGCTGGGGCTTGCAAGCAATGCACCAACCGATGGGGACGGCTTGGACGGCCTACGCGTTTACGTTATTGATCTTATATACAATTTTGGCGACGTTTATCACTAGTATGGCGGATGCCTATCAGGGAAATCATGGTCGAACAGTACCGGAAAAACAATTTTACTGGTATATGTGTACGTTATCAGTCATTTTGACAATTTTAGCGATTTATTGGATGGCACACAATTAGGGGGATTAATGCTAATGCAAGATGAAAGTGATTGGTTAATGCGGCAGTTACATGCGTTCGCAACGGGGTTAGGGTACACGCTTAGTCGTCATAAGGGAGGCACAACTGAGGTGGTGTTTCCGCAAGATCAAGATCAGCCGTTGCCACATCAAGTCGAATTGGCACAACTAATTGACAGAAGGGCCTATGCTCAAGCCGCTCAGCGGTTGTTAGCGTTGCAGTTCGCAATGACGGAAGCTGAATTCTTGCAGCTCGGAATTTGGCTTTATGCGACGCTTAATCAATTTGACGACCAAAGTCTCGCTGCCGGGGGAATTTCACGAACATCGTTGGTGGCGGGACTGGAACAACTGCAACAATTGAAAATGTGATGCTAAGATTTAAGCAAATCACGAATGAATTTGGCAAAAAAGAGATTCAGCTATGACGGAAAAATTAAAAGTCGTGCTCTCAGAATTTAATCCTGAAAGCACGACTTTAATTTAACGCGTGTTCAATTATCGGACCACATAGACGTGGTCGTGAATCAGGTCGAATGGTCGGAAATGAGCATTTAACTTGGTAACGGCCTCGTTATCCTGATAATTAGCGTGGTCCCAAAATTGTTTGGAACCCGTGGCGCCGTATTTTTCGCCAATGACGATCAATGGGATATCGTAAGGACTTTGCCGCATAGCTTGTAACAAGTCCCAATCAATAGTCAATTTGTCCGGTGACCAGGCCATAATGACGTATTTAATAGTTGCGGCGTACTTATTGAAGGCACTGACGGCATCCAACGCTTCAATCGTCGTGACTGGGTGGCGTCCTGTCTGATTGCCAGTTTCGTGTGTCCAATCCTTTGAATCCGTGGTATAAATTGGCTGACCAGGATGGAGACGTTTGAGGCCCTTGGAAATATAGCCGTTACCGGCCATGACTTCCAGAACTGGTGCGCTGCCGGTGAAGTCAGCTAGGTCTTTCAGAAATGGCGCACTGATGTAGGCCCACATCCCATACTGATCTTCGATATAGTCTCGAAAGTTGCGTAGAAGTTGGTCAACTTTTGGGAGAGCGGCTGATAGTTGATTCCAAGCCGCATCACCAGCAGGATCACCCATGGCATATTGCTGATTGATGCGCTCAAAGAGATGGTCCTGAAAATCATCAGGGACTTCTAAGACTGGCAATTGTTGGGGAGCTAAGCCGGCTGCCAGCAAGCGGTCACTTTCCAAGACATTATTGATCAGTACTAGAATTTGGGGATCATCCTTAAATAAGTCGCGGTACTTCATTAACTGTTGAATATACGGGGCACCGGCTTGCTTTTTGACCCGCTTTTTTAATTGTTTTAACTTCTTGGGATTCATAAAAAACTCCTAGTCATCAAAGTGTAAGTCTAATTCTTCTTGGCCGGTCGCATCCGTTGAAACTCGATGCTGGCGACCATGTAAGTAACCATCCATCAACTGAAACAGTTCATAGCGGTCTTCACTGGATAATTGTTCTTGATTAAACGTCAACGGCTTGCCCGATAAAAAGATGCGACCGAGGTCATACTCTTCTTGGTCTGATTTACCTGACAAGTAATCGGTCGTGACGTTGAAAAATTCGGCTAATTTACGAACTTCTAGGTAGGACGGGGTCCGTAAGTCCCGCTCCCAGTTACCGATTTGAGCCGCGGTATTTTGACGAGTCGTCTTGTCTGCGGTCGGCATTTGATTGAGGGCCGCCGCGAGTTGAGCGAGGGTCATTTTTTGCCCCCGACGTAGTGCTCTTAAACGTTCTGGAAACATGTGCTCACTTCCATTCCTTAGATTAACGGTGCGGATAACGCCATGAATTCATCGATGTCCCGCTTGATCAAAGCCACACCAGCTTGCCAGAAGGCCGGTTTGGTCAGATCAACACCGAGGTGTTTGGCAGCTAGGGCTTCGGTCGACATGTTGGCGGTGTCTCGCAATAGGGCAATGTAGCGGTCTTCAAAGTCCGATTGTGTTTTAGCTTGAGCATAGATACCGAGACTGAAAAGGTAGCCAAATGTGTATGGAAAGTTATAAAACGGGACGTCGTCAATGTAAAAGTGCAACTTGCTAGCCCAAAACATCGGGTGGTAAGTATTTAAGGCATTACCATAGGCGTCTTTTTGGGCGGTTAGCATCAAGTCTGACAAAGTATCAGGAGTGACGATCCCGTGCTGACGGGCGGTATAGAAGCGCGTCTCAAACAGGAAGCGAGCTCGAATATCCAGAAACATGGCTAACGGATTTTGCATTTTAGCATCCAATAAAGTTAATTTGGTTTTGGCATCATCGGCCGCTTTGACACTGGCGTCAGCGACAATCAGTTCGGCGAATGTTGAGGCGGTTTCGGCCACGTTCATCGCGTAATCTTGACGCCAAAGTGGCAGATCTTGAATGACGCTGCCATGAAAGGCGTGCCCTAATTCGTGGGCGAGGGTGGCTGTGTCATTAGGTGAACCCGTAAACGTCATGAAAATTCGGGATTCGTGGGTCTCTGGTAGATTTTCCATATAGCCACCAGGCCGCTTATTAGGGCGATTCTCAGCTTCGACCCAACGATGTTCAAGGGCGTGTTGGGCTAAAGCGCCCATCTTTGGACTAAATTGGCGAAAGTTGTTAATGACAAAATCGGCAGCTTGATCGTAAGTTTGGTTAGGAAGTTGTCCCAAGGTTAGTGGGGCTTCAATATCTTGCCAATCTAGTTGATCTTTACCGAGTAACTGGGCCTTACGCTTCAGGTAACTTAGTAAAATGTCCTTGCTGTCAGCGACAACTTGGTACATTGTGTCTAGTGTCGCTTGACTCATGCGGTTGAGTTCTAGTGGTTTCTGTAGGAAGTTCGTCGTACCATGCGCACGATAATTGGCAAGTCGGAAGCCCGCCAAGTGGTTCAACGTATCAGCAAAGGGAGCGGCGTGAGTTTGCCAAGCGTGCTCCCAGTTGCGCATTAATTCGGCGCGTTGGGCGTTCGGCATGGCGGCTGCTAACATGTTTTGAGCTTGACCCGCGGATAGTTGCTGGGTTATTCCGTTTTCATCGGTATAGGGCACTTGAATTTGGCTAACTAACGTGTCGTAGTGGTCACTCCAACCCTGAAAACCGTCGAGTGCTAAGTCATTGATTAGGGCTTCAGTGTCGTCATCTAGGAGCGCTAAGCCTTGCTGACGCATTTCGGTTAAGTTAAAGGCGATGGCTTGTAGTGCCGGTTGTTGCACGAGCGTGTCAAAGGTGGCTTGATCTAACTTAACGAGCTGCTTCTTGAAGCGGGTTAATAAATTGTTTAACTGATTATCAAGTTGATAAATTTGGTTCAGTAGTGGGGCGGCTTTGGTGTCGTCCGCATGTGCGGATTGATAAGCAACCACGAAAACGGTAGCTTGGTCAATACCGGCTTGAATGGCTTGCAGACTGTTGACGAGTTGGGTAAACCAGTCGGCGTCTGGTGTGTCAGCGGCAGCACGCCAGTGAACTAAGGTGTCTGCTGTCGTGGTCAACTGCTGTTTAATCGTGGACATTTTTGCAGTTAGTGCTGGGGAATCAATGCCACCAGCAAAGATACTGTCCAAATCCCACGTTTTGGAATAGTGCATAAAAAGAAGCCTCCTCAATCTGGTCTAGTTATCTTTAATTATAACGGTTATTATGAAGTAGTGGCGAAATTTTCCCGCTCAAAACAGATTTTTGTCTCATCAAGGAGTGAATTTTAATGAAGAAATGGTGGATCACACTGGGGGTACTCGTTGTTCTGGTAGCGGGAGCTGTGATTGGTGCTGGCAGTTATTTTTACCACGTGGCAATTGCCCGTGGTGATAAGTCATTTGTTACGCAGAGTACAAAGCTATCGAAAAAAAGTTCGGTTTATCACCAAAAGTATTGGTATTTACATGCGCGTAAGCAAACTTGGACTATTGAGTCATCGGATCATTTACGGTTGGTTGCTTGGTATATTCCAGTTAAAAATTCTAAGAGGACTGTTGTTTTGGCACACGGATTTGCTGGGAATAAGGGTTTGATGGGTGCGTGGGCGGGGATGTATCATGAACTCGGCTACAACGTGCTGGTTCCTGATTCCCGAGCAAGTGGTGCGAGCCAGGGAAAAGCGGTCGGCTACGGCTGGCTGGAGCGCCGCGACGACTTGCAGTGGGCCAAAACCGTCGTACATAAAACGGCCACAACTCAAATCGTGATGAGCGGTATCAGTATGGGTGCAGCCGGGATGACGATGGCCAGTGGTGAACGGCAGTTGCCACAGATCAAAGCGTACGTCGTCGATAGTCCGTTTACGAGTGCTGATGCGATTATTAGTTATCAAGCGGGGCAACTCTATCATTTACCCGCGTTTCCGTTAGTCAACGTAACCAGTCTCATTACTAAATTACGTGCTGGTTATAGCTTCAAAGAGGCGGATGCAGTCGCTCAGATTCGTAAAAACCACTTGCCTATCATGATTATCAGCGGCACCCGGGATGATTTTGTCCCGACTAGCATGGGCAAGACGCTGTACCGCAATGCTCACCAACCCAAGTCTTTATGGTTGGTGAAGGGAGCCGGCCACACCACGGCCATTACTCAGAATTACCAACGTTACAAGCGTCACGTCGCCGCATTCTTGGAACAATACGTGCAGTAATGTTAGCTTGCTTGAATTAGCACTGATTTGTCATGAATCGTGATATTAGGATGCTAACTTTCAAGGACAAAAGCAGCCAGCTATGGACCACTGGAAGAAGTGCGAGTTAGCGTAACCTTGCTTAGTTAGTTCGTCCTACGCTGACTTCCAGGCATTTCTGCCAATTGCCGGAACGTGGCGGGCACAGATTTGAGCCGAAAAACCACGTCTCAAATACTAGCCTTTCACTAACCAAGCACAGGACGCTTGCTAAGTGAAATTTCACCACTGGGCATTGTCAGAAACGCCTTCCAGTCGGGAGAGTATTCGAATGGCGGACAGGGATATACCCAACTTTTGCTGGATTTGTCGTTGCTTTTCATAAACGGTAATTTTCTCAATCAACATAGTAATAATTGACCGTCTAGACAAAGCGGTTACTGTAACCTTAAATTTTCGTTGGAGGTTCCTTTGCCAAAATAGCCAACGACAAATTGTACCGAGTTCAGTGGCCGTTCATCTGCCATTCGAGCGGCTTACCGACTGGAGGCGCTGGGTGACAATGCTCAGTAGCCAAATTATTCTTAGTCGGAAGTGGGGTGCTTTCGGCTTAGAATAAGACTCGTATTTGAGACCGGGCGGGTTGTGCACGGGCTCAAATCGACGTCGGCTTACGTTCCAGCAATTGTCACCCAGCCCCGGAGGTCGGAATCGGATGATCATTGCTGACAAACAGGAATCAAACAAACGGCCTCTTAATATCACAAAAGCTCCCAAATTGATTCGATCTGGGAGCTTTTGTGATATTAAGATAATTATGCCCGGTATGGGACCTGGCAAGGTACATCGACGCCATCTTTGAGTGTGATCAGGTATAACTGGTCAAGTACGGCGGGGCCTTGTGAATGACGAGCCCCCCAAGTAGTTAGCAACTGGTTTAGGCGGCTAGCGACTTGATGGTGGTCCGCAACACAGTCTAAGTCTTGTGCGGCCTTAGCTAAGGCTTGTTGTAATTCGGGAATTGCGCGTACTTCGGGGTCACTATAAGCGACATCGATGGCGCGAATTAGCGCAATGGCGTTTTCGTTTTTTAACATGCTACCATCCCTCTCCTGTGATGTGGCGAACTTAGTCCACGTCCTAATTTAAGTATAGCGCTCCTAAATTGAGATTCAAGTTACAAATGTAACCGCTATCACAAGTAACAGTAGGTCATTATTGTACTTTTGGTATCAGCTGTGTTATATTGTAATAGTAAAATAGGACACCAAGGAGGCCGTTAAATTGAAATTTGATGACAAGGTTCCGATTTATTATCAAATCAAACAGTATATTTATCATAAAATGATTGACGGAACGTTACCACCAGGGGCAAAGTTGCCCGCAGTCCGGCAGCTTGCGTTGGACTTGACGGTTAATGTTAATACAGTTCAGCGGGCACTCAGTGAGATGATTACGGAAGGCACTCTGACGTCCCAACGAGGTAAGGGGAATTTCGTAACGGAAGATCAGGCGCATATTATGCAATTGAGGACTACACTGGTGAACGAGCAATTAGCATTAGCGTACGACCAATTGCACGCACTAAATTTAAGTGACGCCGAAATCGTGGCGAGTCTGCAACAATACATTGCCCAACGAGAGGAGCACAATCATGACAGCATTGACGATTAAGGATTTACGTTATAAACATAATCAACGAATGATTTTACAAAATGTTCAATTAACCCTGGCGCCCAGCAAGATTGTCGGTTTATTAGGTGAAAATGGGGCGGGAAAAACGACCTTGATGCGACTAATTACGGGTAGTGCCAAGGGTCAGGGCAGTATTGTGATCAATGGCGCGACAACTGCCGTAGCCCGTAAGCAGCAGGTAAGTTTCACGGATCATTTGACTGGTTTTAGTGCCGGTATGAAATTACAACAAATCGCGCAATTTTATCAACTTGTTTATCCTGATTTTGACGCCAAACGCTATCAAGAGCTGGTTGACTTTCTGGAACTCAACCAACAACAAAAATTGGGTGAGTTGTCTAAGGGGACCCGCGAGAAATTAATCATTGCGCTGACCCTGAGTCGCAAAGTGGCTTTGTACTTATTAGATGAACCGTTTAGTGGGATCGACAGTATGAGCCGCAAAAAAATTATTAACAGTATTATCAAGTGGACGCCTGCCGAAGCGACATTATTGATTAGTGATCATTATGTCACTGAAATCGCGCCGATTCTTGATGAAATCGTGGTCGTTAAGGACCAAACAATTGTTGTTCATCAGGGTGCAGATGAGATTCGCGACGAACATGGCATGGAACTTGAAGATTATTATGAGAGCTTATATATGGGAGGTGTGACGGATGACAAGTAGTTGGTCACTATTTAAGGCCCTCAGTTGGCCACGCTTTAAGCAAATGAGTTTATTGATTGGTATCGAAGCTTTGGCGGTGATTGTCACTAGTTTGTGGACTGCCATCAAAGGAAACTTCACAGCTGCCACATTATTCTATAATTTATGTGCTTGGATGGCGTTACCTTTAATCGTTGGGTTTATCTTATTGGCAGTTTCAAATGAAAAATTCTTCCGGGCGGGGACGTTCTGGTTATTGCCAATTAGCGATTGGCGACGCTATACGATTAATTTAGTCGTTTCGTTGGTTGATATTGTTTATGTTTGGTTGGTCCAAGTGATTTTATTCTGCTTAACTCTGTGGATTGGTTGGAATGAACTGATGGGAGGCTTAACATCAGCGTCGCTGTTCTTTAGCCAGTTTGATGCGGGTAGTGCCGTGCAGTTCGCACTCGGAACGTTGCTAGTCTTGGTTCTTGTGACGATTCTGATTTGGAGCACGATAACGCTTTGCCATTTTGTTACGAATGCGACCAAGGGCTTTTTACCACGATTTCGGCAACGGTTCGTCAATGTGATTATCACGGTGGTGGTCATTTACGTAGCTTTCCGCTTAGCTAATTTGTTGATTAGCATGGTCAGCTTTCTCTCCAGTCAGCTAGTCAACCAGGGACAAATCGATTCTTTATGGGTCGGTAGTCTCGTCATGTTGGCAGTTATCTTAGTTGAAGGTGTGTTAAATACCTTGATGTTGCAAAAATGGGTTGAGCCAACCTTGAATTAATTTAGTAATCCTAAAAAATCACTCATTCGTATTGAATGAGTGATTTTTATTGCGCATTTTTTAAACGATGGTTGCACCTAAGCTGTTTTTGAAGTGACGCAACGCCCATTCGTGACCAGCGGCGTCAAAACTAGCAACGGCATCCTGATGAATGACGAGTTGGTAACCCAAATTATAGGCGTCAACAGCCGTGTGAAGGACACAAATGTCGGTACAAACACCGACTAAGTGCAGGGTGTCAACATGGCGTTCTCGCAGACGTAAATCCAAATCAGTACCCGCAAATGAACTGTAACGCGTCTTGTCGAATGCCCAAACATTATCGGCGGCTTGATGATCAGCGTACCAATCTTTGAGTGGCCCATAGAGTTCACGACCCCAGGTACCCCGAACATTATGAGGTGGAAACAACTTGCTTTCGGGATGGTAAGGATCATGCGGGGTATGGACATCGGTTGGCAGTAAGACCCAGTCGCTTGCCGTAGCCATTTGGTTGGCGAGTTTGACGATCGTTGGTGCGAGCGCTTGGCCAGGTTGCCCACAAGTGAGTGCCCCGCCGTCAGCCACAAAATCATTCGTATAATCAATAATCAGTAAGGCTTGGTGACTTGCCATAATAAAGGCCTCCAATATTAGGTTTGAGATTGGTTTTACTGTAAACAACTCTGATGGGACTGTCAATTGTTTAACTAGCGTTGGATTGACTAAATAATTATATTAATGAGATTTGGAGCTATAAGGACAGCAGCTTGCTGAAAGTCTTTTCTGAACAATAAAATATTAATAATATTTTGTGGCCGACCAAGGCGCCAGGTATTGGGCGTTAATATAAATAATTGCGAATGGCGACTTATTAGCCGGCGTTCTGTTTGCTAATTGCTGATTTTTGCCCCAAATTGGCACAGTAGCCGCCGTCCTGTTTTCCCAATCGTTAAACTGAGATTGGGTTATTGTCAGTTAAATATAAAAAGTCTAGCCAGCGTGTTGAGTTCGACAACATGCTGGTTAGACTTTTGATGGGTAAACGAAAGTTGAGTCGCTGGCCTGATGATTATTCTGCTAGTTGATCAGTAATTGCCGTGACAATTTGGTCAGGGGTCAGCTTAAATTCATGTCGCAGTTCATTAGTTGTTTCACGGTCATTAAAGCGTTTGGCAGCACCAAAGTTCAGAACGTGCATAGCGCTGTTGCCATAGTAGCGACTGACTTTTTCACCAAAACCACCGCTGAGACTGGCTTCCTCAACCGTGACAACTAACTGATGGTCGGCCTTTAAGTTGGCCAAAGTCGTCGTATCGGGGTCAGAAATGTCCCGGGGATCAATGAGCGTCGCGTCAATGTGTTGCTCAGCTAATTGTTGTTGCACGGCTGTTGCTAAAGGCAGGAGACTGCCTACACCGAGTAAAGCAACTTGCTGACCAGCGTGTAATGTGTGCATCTTAGTTGCGTCAAAATCAGGCGCTAGAGGTACTGACTGGACGTCATTACTTGGTACCCGGATGGCAACCGGACCGTTATTTTGATGGAGAGCCCAGTGCATCATGGCTTGAAGTTCTTCCTTGGTCGTTGGCGCTAAGTAAGTTAAGTTAGGAATATTACTGAGCATGGCAACGTCAAAGATACCTTGATGAGTTGGATCGCCTGCGTTAATGCGGCCACCGGCAACCATGATCGTAACGGGCAATTTATTGATGCCAAGATCATGGGATAGTTGATCATAGGCCCGTTGCAAGAAGGTACCAGAATGGAAGACGATTGGCCGTAAGCCTTGTTGGGCCTGTCCGGCAGCAAATGTAATCGATTCTTGTTCGGCAATGCCGACGTCAAAGTACCGGTCTGGATATTGGCGAGCAAAGCGTTTGAGGTCATAAGTTCCTGGAACAGCCGCCGTAATTGCCGTGATAGGCGTCTTGGCTGCTAACTCATCGGCTAACGTGGCATGAATGACATCCGTATACGTTTCCTTGGTGTTGGGATGCAACGTCTGACCGGTCGCTAGGTCAAACGGCACGTGCCAGTGGAAAGCTTCTTTATTAGTGATCGCGGGTTGATAGCCGTGACCCTTTTCGGTATGGACGTGCAACACGATTGGGTGGTCAACATCCTTAATTTCCTTAAAAGTCGTTAGCATGGTCTCAAGGTCGTTACCATCATCAACGTAGCGATAATCGAGGCCAAAATCTTTGAACAAGTTATGGGAACTCGTGCCGTTAGTTTCGCGGAGTTCACGGAGATTTTGGTAAATGCCACCATGGTCTTCTGCAATTGCCATGCCATTATCGTTAACCAGAATAATGAGGTTAGACTTTAAGGTGGCCGCGATGTTTAGACCTTCCAATGCTAAACCACCGGATAATGAGCCGTCACCAATCACTGCCATGACATTGCCTGTTTTGCCCTCAAGGTCACGAGCAACAGCCATGCCAGTTGCCAAGGCAATCGAGGTTGAAGTATGACCAATATTGAAATAGTCGTGGGGGCTTTCTTCTGGGGCAGTGTAGCCGCTGACATCATTATAATGAGCGAGGTCAAGCCAAGCTTGCTTTCGGCCCGTTAGAATCTTGTGTGTGTAGGATTGGTGTGAAACATCCCATACAACCTTATCAACTGGTGAATTAAAAATGGTGTGAAAGGCAATGGTTAATTCGACTACGCCCAAGTTAGGGCCAACGTGACCACCAGTTTGACTAACTTTATTGAGTAGGACGTGACGTAACTTGCTTGCGAGTTGTGTTAATTCCGGCAAGGATAATTGTTTCAGATCGGCCGGCTGATCAATGCGTGCTAAAATCGGTGTTTCCATTATCTATCGCTCACTTTCTCATTCATGAATACTTTTATAGATTAGCACCTTAGAGCCACTCTAAGACAAGTGTTTTGTTTCAAAAATATCATAAAAAATGACGCCGACAAGTTGTCAGGCGTCATTAGGTTACCATGGTCACAAGATTGGGGGGCTTGTTGAGACGTTCAGTTGGCAGTTCGACCAATGGTACAACGTTAGTGTAACGGACCCGATGCCCAAATAGTGGTGTGGACAGTTGGTCACGTTATTGACATTACTAAACGAATTTAGTCGGTATTGATCGATTGCAAGTAAACTAACTGATCAGTTGAAATTTGTTCATAGAGTTGGTTACCAAGTTCTGAGCTGAATGTTTTATTGGCTAATTGGGTCTGAATGAAGTTATATTCCAACTGGAATGCTTCAATTAGAAGCTCATTTTGAGTTTCCTGGAAATCCCGTTCACCAGATAGGCGGCGATGACGTTCATCATAGGCGCGGCGAACAATCCCGATAGCTTGCTGATTGTCAGCAGTAATCGTGTCGGCTAAATAAGCTAACACGGCCTCATACGGCTTTTGTTCGATCTGTCGCATTTGTTGCCACATTTGCCGATTACGAGTCATGAGCTCAGTTCGACTCTGACCACCACGGGGCCGGTATTGTCGGAACATTTTACGTCGGGCACGAGCTTTTTTGCTGAGCGACCATTTGCTGAGTGTAAACTGGAAAAATAATTTCAAGCGTTCGAAGAAAGTTTGTTGATTCTGCAGACGCGTCTGACTAGCGACGCGCATGTACTTTTCGGCGGCATGGGGCGTGATTTCATTGTTGGCAACCATTTCATCAATAGTGGTTTGTTCAACTTTGAAAGTGGCGTCGAACAAGCTCGCCAGTTGCGAGCGCTTAGGACGACCATCTAGTACTCGTTGGCCGGACAGAATCGCAATCACTTTACTAGTGCCAGCATTATTACCATGGCGTGCTTGCATGAGATCAATAGCGTGAGTTACCATGTCAGCTTTGGCGGTTGCCAATTCATCTTCAGTGACCTTAACAACTTGTTTTGGCAACGTCAACGGTAACAAAAGTGTTGGCACCAGCAGACTAGTTAGAATGACCACTGCGGCAACGAAAATAATATCGTTGCGATAAGGAAAAGCACTGCCATTGAGTGTTAGTGGTAATGAAAAGGCCATCGCCAGCGTAATCGTGCCGTGAACGCCGCTCAGACCCATCACGAATGCATTACGGGTCTTTTCATGATTATCCCACGCGCGAATACGGGCTAAGTCGAAGCGCGTCCAGAGAAAACGGGCGAACGTCATGATTAGGTAGAGCAAGATTCCCAGACCGACTAATACCGCGACTGAACTAGTATCACGTTGCTGTAAGTGGTTGATGACACTTGGCAACGACACACCTAATAACACAAAGACAATACCGTTCAAAATACTAGCCACGATTGACCAAGTCGTTGTCATCACGATTTGTAGCCGGGAAGTGGTCAACCGTAATTGATCGGACTGGACACCATGAATGAGACCGGTGGCAACAACAGCCAAGATACCGGAAACGCCTAATGATTCAGCTAAGAAATAGACGACAAACGGTGTCAGTAATGTGTAGGGGACGATCACAGAAGGTGTATCGACCCGCATGCGAATCAGCATGATCCTGACAGCAACAATGATATAACCGATGATTAGGCCGACGAAGATTCCACCGGCAAAAACATATAAAAAGTTAGTGACTCCGTGCCAGACCGAAAACTTACCAGTGACGATCGCAGCAATCGCTAAGTTAAAGGCCACGATTCCGGAAGCGTCATTGAACAGTGATTCATTTTCAAGGGTCGTCATGACCTCACCTGGAATCGCAACTTTAGTCGTAATCGATGAGACCGCGACGGCATCGGTTGGCGTAATAATAGCGCCAAGGGCAAAAGCAAGTGCCAGCGAAAACTCGGGAATCAGTAAGTGAGTGACCGTACCAACAATTAGGATGGTCACGATGGCTAACACTACCGAAAGCGAAAGGGTCGTGCCAAACTGGTGACTGAGCTTGCGAATGTTGGTGTTTTGGCCATCGTTAAACATTAAAATCGAAATAATGACGAATAGGAAAATTTCAGGTTCCAATTCAAAATTTCGATACAATGGAATCAGAGACAAGATTAACCCAGCCCCAATTTGTAAAAAGGCGACTGGAATTTGATTGAAACGTGCGTAGACGGCGTTAGCAACGACGACAGCCGCGACGAGTAATAAGACTAAGAAAACGGTTTGCAAACCAAATTTCCTCCTAGATTTTGTAAAGTAGTTTAATTTTAACGCAATCATATGAATAAAAGTATTATCTGCAATGATTAATTTGGGGCTGGACCTAATGTTTAAAAACAGACCGATTAGAAGTTAATTATTGAACGTTTTGACCTAAGGTATGTCATTAGCTTGGCGTGACGTTCTAAGTCAGTATAATGAAATTATCAACTTAACTGGAGGACATCGCGATGTTAACAATTGCTTATATCGGCAACGGTAAGAGTGCTAACCGCTATCACTTACCATTTGCACTGAAACTCAAAGATCAAATTAAGGTGAAGACCATCTATTCACGTTCAGGACGTCAGAATTGGCAACCAATTGCGGACGTGCATTACACGACTACGTTAGCAGATATTTATGAGGACCCTGATATTCAGCTCGTAGTTGTTTCAACACCTAGTCATACGCACTATTCGGTAGCTAAGGATGTCTTGAACCATGGTAAGAATGTCTTGGTGGAAAAACCATTTACGGAAACATCAGCGGAAGCCCGCGAACTTTTTGAATTGGCTAAGCAAAAGCATTTGTTTATTCAGTGTTACCAGAATCGGCGCTTTGATTCGGACTATTTGACGACACAAAAGGTCATTGAAAGCGGCGTCCTCGGTGACTTGCTGGAAGTCGAAATGCACTTTGATTATTTCCGGCCAGAGGTTCCAACCAATGTTGACCATTTTTCATTAGATACGAGTTATTTATATGGTCATGCTTGCCATACTTTAGACCAAGTGATTGCATACTTCGGGGAGCCGGATGACGTGCACTATGATGTTCGGCAACTATTGGGAAGTGACCGGATGAATGATTATTTTGATATCGATCTGTATTACGGTGCCTTGAAAGTCTCTGTAAAATCTAGCTATTTCCGCATTAAATCACGGCCGAGCTTCGTGGTTTATGGCAAAAAGGGCATGTTCGTAAAGGCGACTAAGGATCGTCAGGAATACGATCTGAAACATTTTTACATGCCGAATCACGCTGACTTTGGCATTGATCAACCTGAAAACTATGGCACGTTAACTTATATCGACGATGCGGGTCAGTATCACGAAGAGGCAGTCGTTTCGGAAGTTGGTGACTACAGTCGGGTTTACGCCGGCGTTTACGACAGCATCATCAATGGACAACCCAAGTTAGTCAAAGATGAGGAAACGTTGTTGCAAGTGAAAATGTTAGAAACTGGTATTCAACAATGCCGACATTAGCGCTTCTTGCGTGTTGCACTAGCCCAGCTATTGGTACGTGTCAGCTTTAGATTGTTGTTCGGCTACCGGTGCGCGTCCTAGGAGGTTGGTGCCAATTGTTGGCGGTCGGCGCAAGCCGACGCTGGCTAAGCATGTTTACGTAAACTTGAGCTTTTTTCAGTGGGCCTTAGCTGGTTGCATTTGGCCGGTATTAATTCGTTAATATAAATTATGAGGAGGATTATGATGCGATTAGGAATTTTAGGAACAGGCAAGATTGTTCAGGACTTCTTGCCAATGGTGAAGAGCATTCCCGCGATTGAATTGGTGGGATTGCTGTCAACGCCGCGGAGTGTGGCGCGAGCACGCGAGCTGCAAGCCACGTATCGTATTGGAACGGTCTACACAGATTATGCAGCTTTGCTAGCCGATACGACAATTGATACAGTGTACGTCGCTTTGCCGAATTCGTTACATTATGGCTATGCGAAGCGGGCATTGCAAGCGGGGAAGAACGTCATTTGTGAGAAGCCGTTTACGTTAGTGGCATCCCAGTTAACGGAACTAATCGAATTGGCAGGTCGCCAAGACTTAGTGTTAATCGAAGCAATTACGAATCAGTATTTGGAAAACTATCAGGCAATCAAACGTGATTTGACCAAGTTGGGCGACTTGAAAATTATCGAATGCAACTATTCGCAGTATTCATCACGTTATGATCAGTTTAAAGCCGGAACGATCTTACCAGCTTTTAATCCTAAGCTTGGTGGGGGCGCCCTGATGGACTTGAATATTTATAATATTCATTTTGTGGTTGGCTTGTTAGGCGCACCAACGCACGTGCAGTATTTAGCTAATGTTGAACGAAATATTGATACATCAGGCATCTTAGTGTTGACCTATCCGAATGTTAAAGTCGTTTGTATCGGTGCCAAGGATTCGACTTCACCGGTACGTTCCACGATTCAGGGGACGACTGGTTCGATCATTGTCAACGGTCCTACTAATACGGTCGAAAGTATCACTGAAATTGCACATGATGTAACGACAACTGATTTAGCGCTTAATCAAGCTGAGCATCGGATGTATGCTGAGTTTGTGGCGTTTGAACGTCTTATTGCTAATCACGATATGGTAACCGTTAAGCGGCAATTAGATCATTCCCAAGCGGTCATGGAAGTTGTTGACCAAGCGTTAGCGAGCGCGGGATTGCAATTGGGCTAATGCGTCGTTGCTAACGTGGCTGCACAATAAATAGAAGATATTGTAAAAAGCGTGTCCTAGAAACTGTAGGACGCGCTTTTGAGTCGTTAGATGTGTTATTTTGTGGTGAGCGGGCCGTCCTGGATTAGGTGCTGTTTTTGTCGCAGGTCTTGTAAATGGTGATGAAAATCATGTGCATACATGACTGCGAAAAGACTGTCTAAGACGTATTCAAACGCCGCTTGGGATGCAAAAGTACCGATTTTGGCAAAATTATATTCACTCTGAACGGTGAGCAAGTGCTGGGTCGCTTGACTGATGAGTGGTGATTGTGGATTACCTGTTAGGACAATCATGGGAATTTGATGAGCGTGAAAATAGGTGGCAACTTGCTGATGGATTTTAGTAGTACCAGCATATGAAATAATCAGAGCACAATCATCAGCTGTTAAGTTGGCTGCGTTCCAGGATTCGTCAGCATATTCTTCGGCGATTATAGCAAAACGATTGATTTTGACGAGTTTATTTTGAAAACTACGGGCCCGTAGTTGTGAGTCACCTTGCGAGAAGATAAAGATTCGTTTTGATCGCGTCAATAAGTCAGCAGCTTGGGCTAATTGGTTCGTATCAAGTTGCTGCTGGGCTGTCTGAATGGCCCGAATATTCAAGGCGGCCATCTTTTGGCTGATTGTGGCGACCGAATCTGTCGCCGAGAACGGAAAATTGGCATCCACAGTGGCGGCTTGATGTGCCTGGGCAATGCTTTCGGCAGTCAATTTCCGTTGGAAATCGCGAAAGCCCCGGTAGTTCAATTTTTGGGCCAACCTAATGATTGCTGAATGGGATGTGTACGTCTTAGCGGCTAGGTCTTTGATCAGAATAGTTGGCATTTGATCTAGATGTGCCAGAATATAGCTACTGATCCGCTGTTCAGTACTAGTAAAGTCTGACTGTTGTTGCAAGGCAATTAATATTGACATGTCATCGACCTCCATAGTTAGTATCATACGGTTAATATTGGAAAAAAGCGACGATTATCATAAAACTGAGTAAAATCAGCTTGACCTGGTACCGGTTTCATAAATTATGGTAATTATATGAAACAACGTGGTATCATCAATTGAGAGAGGAAGTTCTGTGATGACGAATATACATGATATTGCGCGACTATCGGGTTATTCCGTCTCGACAGTCTCGCGGGTAATTAACCATCAGAAGTACGTTGCGGATGATAAACGGGCCAAAGTTGAGGCTATTATGCAAGAACTGGATTACGTACCTAACCGGGTCGCTCGTGATTTAAGTCGGGGGCGGACGAAGACAATTGGCGTGGTACTACCGTATGCGAATCACCCGTATTTCGCACGGGTAGTTGATGGTATCGTCAGTGCAGGCTTTGCGGCGGGTTATAAAATCATGTTGCTACCGACTAATTATGATATGACGATTGAACGCCATTATTTAGAAGACTTAAGAAGTAAAGCCTATGATGCGCTGATTTTTACGTCACGTAGTAGTTCACTGGATACACTGGAACGTTACCGCAAGTATGGTCAAATCGTCTGTTGTGAAGATCCAGGTGATGACCGGGCATTGGCCGCAGCTTATACGGACCGCATGGCTTCATATGTTACGGCATTACGGTGGGCGAAGCAACAAGGTTATGCGACGATGGGCGTTATTTTGAGCCGTAATAACGTCATTAGTGCTAGTACACGGGTTACGCGGCGAGCCTACCACGAAGTATATGGTCAGTTGGATGACGAGCGACTCTATACCGGTGCTGCCACTTATGAAGACGGTTACCACGCTGGTAAGTATTTTGCCAATCAAGCGTCTCGCGTGGCCGCGATTTTTGCAAATGGCGATGATATTGGGGCGGGCGCCTATCAATATTTTATGGATCACGGGTTAGCCCCCATTCCAGTGATTGGGCAGGAGAACTTGCTGACGAGTCGACTATTAAAGTTTTCGACGATCGACCATCATCTAGAATCATTGGGTCAGTCAGCATTTCGATTGGCAATCGGCAAGAGCCGTACCCATGAATTGATTAAATCAGAATTTATCCCGCGATAACTTGGAGGAGCAATTAATATGGTAGCAAGATTAGCAGTTTTTGACATTGATGACACACTATTGGCTCGCAATAAGCAATTATTACCGAGCACCATTGAAAGTATTCAAGCACTTAGAGATGATGGGATTCATGTAGCCATCGCCACGGGTCGCAATTTAGCGATGGCCCGGCCAGTTATTAATGCCTTACAATTACAAGATTATGTACTGTGCAATGGTTCAGCAGCGTTTGCTGGTCGCCAACAAATTCATCAACACACCTTATCTAAAGACAATGTTGGCAAATTGGTTGCGGCGGCGGATAAACAGAATATTGATATTGTGGTCGAATCACTGGATGGGCTACATATCCACACACATCCGTCCACCACGACGCGCCAGGTGTTGAACACGTTTCGGGCACCTGAGTTGGATTATGCCCCTGATTACTATCAGCACCATGATGTGTATCAGGCCATGATGTTTTACCCGGATGTCCAAAATCGATTGTTGCCGCATCCAGATGAGTTTTCCTTTGTTCGTTTTCATGAACGCGGGGTTGATATCATTCCCAAAGTGGGATCTAAGGCGCAAGGAATTGCAAAACTGGCAGCGGCACTTAATGTCGATTCGAGTAACGTTGCGGCCTTTGGTGATAATGATAATGACCGAGAGATGATTCAGAGCGCCGGTATTGGGGTCGCTATGGGTAACGCGAAAGCTGAGATTAAAGCATTAGCAGACATTACGACGACCGATTGTGATCACGATGGCATCGCCAATGGACTAAAAAAAATTGGTTGGCTATAAATTTTAATGAAATAAAACTGTGATCCAAACAGTTGACTTGCGGAATTCGGTTCCAGCAATCAGTATGTTGGGGTCACAGTTTTTGATTAGTTATCGCGTAGCATCTTCTTGATTGCCGCTACTGAACGGGCGACTTGTTCGGGATCAACTGGCTTTTTTTCAGCTGGTGTCGAGCGTACAGTGGCCGATTGATTAGACTTAGTTGGTGTTGGGTTCGACATAGTCGGCTGTGGCACACTAGTTTTAGCTGGCTGTGGACTAATTTTAGCACCAGTCGAGGCTTGGGCCGGCTGACCAGCGTGCATTTGATCCATAGTTTGATTCAACAAATGATCGACAAAGACATTGCCCTGATTGGTAGCGTGGCCCTTAGTCCAGCGGTAATTAAGTGCAGTGAATGCTGGAAGCAACCGGTCGACTTCACGCCATAACTCAGCGTTAACTAACGGACCATTGCTGCGTTTCCAGCCGCGTCGTTTCCAACCAGCCAGCCAGCCCTTAGTGACTGCGTTGAGGACATACTGTGAATCAAGTACGAACAGAATCCCAGTCTTAGTTTGGCCAAGCTGTTGCAATTGTTCAAGAGCTCGTAAGAAGGCCATGATTTCCATGCGATTATTGGTGGCACCCCATTCGCCGGCAGAGTCAGTGACGAGTTGGTCGGGCATTTCAATCCGATAAGCCCAGGCAGCCTTATCATCTTGGTGCACGTGCTGACCGGCAACGTTTCCGGTATTTCGCGAACCGCCATCAGTATAAACAGTAATGGCTGCGTTGACCGGCGTTTGATTAGATATTGATTTTGAGTGAGCTAGTCGGGTTGGACTGGCCTTACCAGCCATAAAATCCTGAGCGTCTTTCTCGCTTGTGAAGCTCTTGTACTGTGCTTGTGGATAACCGCTAACTTGCTTTTGAGTTTCGGGCCAGGTGCGGTAAATACCAGGTTGGCGTCCCTTACGAACAGCGTAATATTTTTGTGCCATGGCGATACCTACTTTCTGAATGGTGATACTGCTAATTTAACATAAATTGCCGGGGAAAAATGAAAAATTAGCAGACTTGTAAATAAATAATAACAACCGGATCACGGAAGCGAACTTCTGTGATCCGGTTGCCATGATGAAATATAACTAATGGGCTTTAAATAATGTCGTCAGGTAATTCATGAATGTCTTCAAATAACGATCCTTGTCGACCGTTAACGCAACCGTGACGTTAGTTGGGTCATTGAGTCGCGCAGGGTCACCAATTGTCCGGCCATAATCTTCACCACTAGCCTGGACGTACATATTCAGGTCTAACGTGGTGACAAAACTTGGATCGAGTGAAACGCCGACTGCCAGTGGATCGTGTAAGGCACAACCGTGTAAGTCAGGACTCGTAATATCGTAAGCCGCAATGTAATAGTCAACAATGTCAGCAAATTTTTCGCCCGCAGTTGTCTTTAAGTCCCGCCATTGTTGTGTTTCAGTCTTGGTTAATAATGTCCGTAACGTTACGTCGAGTCCGACCATCGTAAGAGGCATCGTACTGGTGAAGACGGCGTTGGCCGCTTCGGCATCTTGATTAATATTGGCTTCAGCGTAGTGACTGACATTACCTGGAACAGTCAGTGCACCACCCATTAAGGTCACATTACCAATGGTGCTGGCAATGTCTGGTGCTTTTTCGAGTGCTTCGGCCAAGTTGGTTAAGGGACCGGTTGGCACTAGGGTCAGATCGGCGCCATATTGGTGAACGGCATCAATTAAGAAGTCGACACCGGACTGCTTTTCCACGGCGCGTTTCGGTTCAGGAAGGTTCACGTCGCCGATACCGTTCATGCCATGAATCTGCTGTGAAATCGGCATAACGTCAAAGTGTTCCGTCGTACTGGAGTGGGGTTCACCTAGAAAGACGGGTACGTCAGTGGCACCTAGTAGTTCTAGAATTTGTAAACTGTTAATCGCCGCCTGATCCACTAGGCAGTTCCCATAAGAACTGATAATCCCAATTAAATCAACGTCGGGTGCACCGACTGCGTAGGCAATGGCCATTGCGTCGTCAATCCCGGTGTCTAAGTCTAAAATCATTTTACGTTTTGCCATGTAAAACATCCTCCCTGATTAGGTCTGAAGCGCTATAAAGCTATGTTTTAATTGTAAACGTTTCAGCTGATGCTGACAACGGCTAGCGGCGAATTAAATTAACATTGAACAGAAAAATGTTCGGAAATATTTCACGACCACGCTTACTGGCGAAATGTTGAAGGCTGTTTTATACTGACAATTAAGGAAGGTGAAGCTGATGACGACGAATAGTCCATTAGAAGCAATCATGAATGCGCGCCATTCGGTTCGGCAATATGACGGCCAAACTAAAATTGGGCGTGAAGAAATGGGCGCGATGTTACAGACCGCATTTTTGGCACCAACCGCATTGAATCAACAACCGATTCGGGCGTTGGTGATTGAGGATGCAGCCTTGCGACAATGGTTGTGTGCCGCGACTGGTAATACCAGTCAGTTAACTACGGCCAGTGCCGTCGTCTTATTTGTGCTGGATCGTGAAAATCAACATCAAGCGCCAGCGTTTCAGGCCAGTCAGGGGCAACAATTTGATACTGGTGACGAGACCATTGGCGCCCTAGATGCTGGCCTGATTGCGATGCAATTTATGTTAGTGGCTAAAGATCATGGCTTTGATACGA
>Ga0214925_100022_pt1 | contig 193396 bp, 167 predicted proteins | sample Stichaenrichment_FD_168299 | JGI IMG/M metagenome (GOLD analysis project Ga0214925, IMG submission 168299) | Xylose enriched microbial communities from anaerobic bioreactor in Madison, Wisconsin, United States - 63SRT | ecosystem: Engineered > Bioreactor > Anaerobic > Unclassified | place: USA... | reverse complement strand
TAGTGTGTCGGTCTTGCAAGAAAAGAATATCAGGAATTGGGAATAGTAAAAAGAGCGAAAAGTACCTCGGTTTTCATAACCCCATCGGTGCCTTTCGCCAGAAAGGCGGATAATAATTATGAAAAAGAATACGGCCAGAGATCTTTGCCTGATTGCTGCCTTCGCAGCGATCATCAGTATTGTGGGACAGTTTAGTATTCCGCTTCCCGGTGGTGTACCGATGACACTGCAGACGCTGATCGTTGCGCTTGCGGGCGTGATTCTTGGCGCCAGAAGGGGTTTTTTGTCAACGCTGATTTATCTGCTGATCGGTGCGATCGGCATACCGGTATTTGCGGGATGGACAGGCGGCATTGGCATCATCATGGGTATGACAGGAGGATTTCTTGTGTCATTTCCTTTGATTGCGCTTTTTGCCGGGCTTGGCGACAGTCTTGGCGTCCGTCTTGGAGCATCTAAGGAGGGAACGGCAAGAAAGGTTATCTATTCTGTCAGTGTTCTGGCTGGGATTCTGGTGGGATATGCTATCAACTACGCAATTGGATGCATCTGGTTCATGGCTGTGGCACAGGCAAATCTTGCAACGGCGCTTACAGCCTGTGTGATTCCCTTTATTCCCACCACAATCATCAAGGCGGTCCTTGTACTGATTATCGGACCGGTACTGAAGCATGCTCTTGAAAAGGCACATGTGCTGGAAATCCGCCGTCAGGCTGCTGTTTGAACAGACTGCTCCGGTATTTCTGATTTATGGAAATACATGCAGGTTTTGATGAGGATACAGGTATTGATACAATGGAAGATATGAAAATGCGGCCTCATCATCTTCTCTGTACGCAGGGATATGAGGGGAAGGGATATGATCAGGCGTTTGTGGAACATATGAGCATGTATGTGCGTCGTATGAGATCTGATCCTTCCTTCCGGGTCCGGATTACACTTTCACCAGATGACCTTTGCGCGGCATGCCCGAATCTGATTGATCCGATGCATTGTGCAAGTAATGAAAAGGTTTGCAGCTTTGACAGAAAGGTCATGGAGTATTTTAATCTGGAAGAAGGAAAAGGCTATAATTATCGGGAACTGGTTCAGATGATAGACCAGAAGATAACGGAGACGGACATGGAATCTATCTGCGGTACCTGTGCCTGGTATCCGGTCAGTCTGTGCAGAAGCAGGATACTTAGTGGCATTTGGAATGCGGGTATCTGAACCCCGAAGTATTCATACGATGCTATAAAAAGAGCGGCGCTGCCGCTCTTTTTTCAATTTCATACCCTGTTTTTCGGCTAAATTCCTTGTTTTGCAGGCACCTCCTTTCAGGACATGCTATACTGTAAGCGTATATTGCATATGTGACCGGAATTGTAAAGCAGATTAATCATGGCTGAATGCAATGAACAGATAAATGAAATGAACTGATAAATGCAATGAACAGATAAATGCAATAGACATGTAAATGCAATAAACAGATACAGGAATAACAGATAAGCATATGAGTTTTATTTTTTATATTATGGGGAAAAGCGCAAGCGGTAAGGACCATATTTATTCTGCGCTGCTTGCAAGAAAGGAACTGCATCTGACGCCTCTGGTATTGTATACGACAAGACCTGCCCGAGAGGGAGAGGTGAACGGCAGAGAGTATTTCTTTTCGGACGAAGAGCACCTGCGGCAGCTTCGAAAGGCAGGGAAAATCATTGAGGAGCGATGTTACCAGACGGTTTACGGACCCTGGTATTATTTTACCGCAGATGCGGGTCAGATCAATCTGAAGGAGCATGACTATCTGGGCATTGGGACACTGGAATCCTATGTGCAGATGGTCAGATATTTCGGCAATGCGATAATGGTGCCGATCTATATCGAGGTGGATGATGGTATCCGTCTGGGGCGGGCACTGAAGCGGGAACGAAAACAGAACCCGCCTGGGTATGCGGAGATGTGCAGAAGGTTCCTTGCGGACCAGGAGGATTTCTCCGAGGAAAAAATAGTGCGTGCCGGCATAACGAAAAGATATCTCAATAACGGAGCGATGGATATCTGTGTGGATGAAATCGCAGAGGCTATCCAGGCCGCCAGAAATATGGTATGATTTATTTTTACAAAAATTATTTCATACGATCAGAATGAGTACATATTTTTGATATCGTTTATTTCGTGCAGTTTACTTTGTACATTTTGCAGAGGAGGAATCGGATATGCGTGAACCTGATGAGATGAAGGGATTTGCTGGAATTGTCGGGCATAAGGATGTGGTATCCCATATTCAGAATGCAATCCGTACGGAAAAAGTATCGCATGCTTATATAATCGGCGGTGAAAAGGGATCGGGTAAACGGCTGATTGCCACACTCTTTGCCATGACGCTTCAGTGTGAGACGCATGGAACAGAACCATGCGGAAAATGCACGTCCTGCAGGAAGGCCCTTGCAGGAAACCATCCGGATATTATTTATGTGACGCATGAGAAACCAAATTCCGTTGGCGTCGGGGATATACGGGAGCAGCTCGTGGATGATGTGCAGATCCGTCCTTATGAGAGCCCATATAAGATTTATATCGTGGAGGAGGCAGGGAAAATGACACCTCAGGCGCAGAATGCCCTGCTGAAGACGATTGAGGAGCCGCCGGAATATGCGATTATCATGCTTCTGGCGGAAAATCCGGAAATTCTGCTTCCAACCATACGCTCCAGGTGTGTGACGCTGAATCTGAAGCCGGTCAGCGATGAAGAGATGCGGACGTATCTGATGCAGCAGCTGCATGTGCCTGATTATCAGGCGGATATCATGACCTCCTTTGCGCAGGGGAATATCGGGAAGGCAAAGCGGATCGCGGAGTCCTCTGAATTCATGGAAATGGTGGAAAATGCTGTTTATCTTCTGAAGCATTCGAATCAGATGGCGGTCTATGAGATGATAGACGCGATCAAGGCGATGGCTGGAGATAAACAGAAGGTATATGACTATCTCGATATATTTACCATCTGGTTCCATGATGTGCTGATGTTTAAGGCCACAAATGAGGTAGACGGCCTTGTGCTGAAGGGTGAAATCAAGGCGATTCGGGAGAGAGCAAGCACAAGTTCCTATGAGGGACTGCAGAAGATTCTGGAAGCTATTCAGACAGCTGCAGCAAGGCTTCGCGCAAATGTAAATTACGATCTGACGATGGAACTGCTTTTCCTTACCATGAAGGAATGCTGATTCGCAGATATGCATAATATGTCAACAGGAGCAGGCAATCTATGACAAAAATTGTAGGAGTCCGGTTTCGGAATGGTGGAAAGGTCTATTATTTCGATCCGAAGGATCTGGAACTGAAAAAGGGAAGTTACGCGATTGTGGAAACCGCGAGGGGCGTTGAATGCGGAAGGGTTGTTTTCTCTACCCGTGAGGTGGAGGATCAGAAGGTGGTATCTCCGCTTCGACCAGTCATCCGGATCGCAGGAGAGGCGGATATTGCGCACGAAAAGGAGAACCAGGAGAAGGAAAAGGAAGCATACCGGATCTGCAAACAGAAAATCAGGGACCATCATCTTGATATGAAGCTTGTGCAGGCGGAATATACCTTTGATAACAAGAAGATGCTCTTCTATTTTACTGCGGATGGCAGAGTGGATTTCCGGGATCTGGTAAAGGACCTTGCATCCGTATTCAGAACCAGAATCGAGCTCCGCCAGATTGGTGTGCGTGATGAAACGAAGATGCTCGGAGGGATCGGCTCCTGCGGAAGACCACTGTGCTGCAGCACATATCTGTCTGATTTTGCACCGGTTTCCATTAAGATGGCGAAGGAGCAGAACCTTTCTCTGAATCCGGCAAAGATTTCCGGTGTCTGCGGCAGACTGATGTGCTGCCTGAAGAACGAGGAGGAAACCTATGAATATCTGAACCAGAAGCTTCCGGGTATCGGGGATATTGTACAGACACCGGATGGCCGGGAGGGAGAGGTTCAGTCTCTGAATATTCTCCGGCAGAAGGTGCGTGTTCTGATTGAAGAGGGCGATAACAAAGAGGCAGTGGATTGTGCGGCGGACGAAATCACGCTGATTCAGAAACACCGTAAGGGCAGTGGCAAACCGTCCAGAGAGGCCGGTGAGCAGAGCAGGAAGAATGAAAACGGTGAGATGGCAGCACCTGCGAGGCGTGAACGGGATGGAAAGGAGCAGCGGGAGCGGCAGAGGAAAGGCCCGGAGAGGGATATGCAGTCTGATCGTGAATCCGGAGCTGACAGAGCGGATGTCCGGAATGCAGCAGACGGTGGTGAAAAAAGAAGCCGAAGAAACCGCCGCAGCCGTCGCGGTGGAAGAGACCAGAAGGCAGGTGCGGAAAATGACAGGCTGCCATCCCGTAATAACGGAGATGTCAGCGCGCAAGGTGAGTCCGGGGATATGTCTGCAGGCGGACGCGATACTGCCCGGCCGAGAAGGCGGGACAGAAGAAGACAGGACCGTGGCAGGGCGGAAGCACAGGCACAGGAGCAGAAAAAGGAGTCGTGAATGTAATGTCCCGGACATTGAAAGAAGGAGAGCATCTGGACGACCTGCAGAACGGTTACTTTATTATTCAGGGCCGGAAGAATTTTCGCTATGGAATTGATGCCGTCCTGCTGTCGGGCTATGCAAGAGTAAAGAGGGGTGAACGGGTGCTGGACCTCGGTACGGGGACCGGCATTCTTCCGATTCTTCTCGCCGCGAAAACACAGGGGAAAAGCTTTACCGGCCTTGAAATTCAGCAGGAGAGTGCTGACATGGCCAGGCGGAGTGTGACGTACAATCATCTGGATGACAGAATTTCTATTGTACAGGGAGATATTCGGGAAGCCGTATCCATATTCGGTACGGCTTCCTTTGATGTCATTGTCAGCAATCCGCCCTACATGATCGGGAAGCATGGGCTGACCAATCCGGACCCGGCCGTTGCCATTGCAAGACATGAGCTTCTGTGCACGTTTCGTGACATCGCGGAGCAGACAGCAGGGCTGTTGACGGACAGGGGACGTTTTTACCTGATACACCGCCCCTTCCGGCTGGCTGAGATCCTCTGCACGCTGAAGGAATTCCGGCTGGAGCCCAAGCGGATGCAGCTGGTGTACCCTTTTGTGGATAAGGAACCGAATATGGTACTGATCGAGGCGTGCAAGAATGGCAATCCGAGGATTCAGGTCGAAAGACCACTGATTGTCTATGAACGTCCGGGCGTTTATACAAAAGATATCAGAGACATCTATGGAGATGGCAGATAATGTTCTGCCGGGCTGCTTTTTCGGATGCAGATTCTTTGAGGTAAGGATTCGAAGTCAGGTTTTTAAAACTATTTTTCATCATCGATTTTTTGACTCCATCATTATTTTTATAGCAGAAGGAGATTTTGTATGCCGGGCAGACTTACACTTTGTGCGACACCTATCGGCAATCTGGAGGACATCACCTTCCGGGTGTTAAAGGCATTGCGGGAGGCGGACCTGATTGCTGCCGAGGATACGCGGAACAGCATAAAGCTGTTGAATCATTTTGATATTCATACGCCGATGACGGCATACCATGAGAATAACCGGTATGACAAGGGACGTCAGCTGGTAGAAAAAATGCTGGAAGGCACCAATATTGCGCTGATTACCGATGCGGGGACACCGGGAATTTCCGACCCGGGAGAGGTCCTTGTGCAGATGGCTGTGGAGGCCGGCATCGAAGTGACCTCCCTGCCGGGACCCGCAGCCTGTATCACGGCACTTACCATGTCCGGACTTTCCACCAGACGATTTGCCTTTGAAGCCTTTCTTCCCATGGAGAAGAAGGAGAGGGCGGCTGTCCTTGCACAGCTGCAGACAGAGAGCCGTACCATTGTTCTCTATGAGGCACCACACAGGCTGGTTCGCACGCTGGGGGAGCTGCAGAAGGTACTTGGCGGATCGCGCAGAATCAGTCTGTGCAGAGAACTCACGAAGAAGCATGAACAGGTACAGCGGACCACAATCGAGGGTGCACTGGCGCATTATAGCACTGAGACGCCACGCGGGGAGTATGTTTTGGTCATTGAGGGCAGAAGCCTTGACGAAATGAAGGCGGAGCAGGAGGCATCCTGGCAGGAGATGACCATAGAGGAGCATATGGCCTATTATCTGGAGAAAGGTGCAGACCGAAAGGAGGCCATGAAGCAGGTGGCCAGAGACAGGGGCTGCGGCAAAAGAGAAATTTACGCTTATCTGAACAGGGACCGGTAAGCTGTATCTGAAAAGCGGAAGCGCGGTACCGGCATGCATCAGTGGCCGGCAGGCGGCCTTTTATCCGCACTTTACGAATGACCAATCAGTTGCTATAATATTTTAATCAAAATAGGGTGTATGTACCCCTCGAAAGGAGATGTTTTTATGAATATCACAATCAGTGGAAAGAATATAGAGATTACTGAAGGACTCAGAGCTGCTGTGAATGAGAAGCTGAACAAGCTGGAGAGATATTTCACACCGGACACAAACGTAATCGTCACACTGAGTGTTGAAAAGGAAAGACAGAAAATCGAGGTTACGATTCCTGTCAAGGGAAAAATCATCCGTTCCGAGCAGGTCAGCAATGACATGTACGTATCCATTGATCTTGTGGAAGAGGTTATTGAACGCCAGCTTCGCAAGTATAAGACCAAGATAATAGACAAAAAGCAGGCATCCTCAAATTTCCAGAAGACATACATTGACAATGATTACATGGAGAATGAGGAGATCCGTATCGTACGTACAAAGAAATTTGACATCAAGCCGATGTATCCGGAAGACGCTTGCGTGCAGATGGAGCTTCTCGGACATAATTTCTTTGTATTCATGAATGCAGATACCGATCAGGTAAATGTAGTATATAAGAGAAAAGGCAACACATATGGTCTGATTGAACCGGAAAACTGATCCGGGATTTGATGGATCCGCGGCATTTTCATCAGGCCTGTTTCAGGGAAAAGACGCCGAAAGGCGTTTTTTCCTCGTATAAAATACACAGGAGATCAGAGTTAAAGCATGAAATTAACAGAGAAAATCTTTGGAACGCACAGCCAGAGAGAGCTGAAACGTATTGAACCGATCGTTGACAAGGTGGAATCCTACCGCCCCGCCATGCAGGCCCTCAGTGATGAGGAGCTTCGCGGAAAGACCAGGGAGTATAAGGAGCGTCTGGCAAATGGAGAAACGCTGGACGATCTGCTTCCGGAGGCATTTGCGACGGTACGGGAGGCAGCAAAGCGTGTACTTGGCATGGAGCCCTACAGGGTTCAGATTATCGGCGGTATTATACTGCATCAGGGACGTATCGCAGAAATGAAGACAGGAGAAGGAAAAACGCTTGTATCCACCATGCCGGCGTATCTGAATGCGCTTACAGGCAGGGGTGTACACATTATCACCGTCAATGATTATCTGGCCAGCCGTGATGCCGGATGGATGGGCAAGGTTCATGAGTTCCTCGGGCTTACGGTAGGATGCGTTCTGAACAGCATGAAGAATGATGAGCGCCGCGCCCAGTATAACTGTGATATTACCTATGTCACCAATAATGAGGATGGTTTTGATTATCTGCGTGACAACATGGTAATTTACAAGGATCAGATGGTACAGAGAGATCTTGCCTATGCGATCATCGATGAGGTTGACTCCGTTCTGATTGATGAGGCCCGTACGCCTCTGATTATTTCCGGACAGAGCGGAAAGTCCACAAAGCTGTACGAGACCTGTGATATTCTTGCGAACCAGCTGCAGAGAGGTGAGGCCTCCGGAGAGGTCACAAAGATGACCGCGATCATGGGTGAGGAGATCGAGGAGACCGGTGATTTCATCGTCAATGAAAAGGACAAGATTGTTACGCTTACCGAGCAGGGTGTCAAGAAGGTAGAGCAGTTCTTCCATATCGACAATCTGTCGGACCCGGAGAATCTTGAGATTCAGCACAATGTTATCCTGGCGCTTCGTGCACACAATCTGATGTTCCGTGACCGTGATTATATCGTCAAGGATGATCAGGTTTACATCGTAGATGAATTTACCGGACGAGTGCTGCCGGGACGCCGCTATTCAGATGGACTGCATCAGGCAATTGAGGCGAAGGAACACGTCAAGGTAAAACGCGAGAGCAAGACCCTGGCTACGATTACCTTCCAGAATTTCTTCAATAAATATGAAAAGAAGGCCGGTATGACCGGTACTGCTCTTACCGAGGAGCAGGAATTCCGCGACATTTACGGCATGGATGTCATTGAGATTCCGACCAATAAACCGGTTATCAGAATCGATCATGAGGACGCGGTTTATATTACCAAGAAAGAGAAATATCGTGCCGTCATTGAGGATGTCAAGGAGTCCCATGCGAAGGGACAGCCGGTGCTGGTCGGCACGGTAAATATTGATACATCCGAGCTTCTGAGCCGTATGCTGAAGCGGGAGGGAATCCCGCATCAGGTACTGAATGCAAAGTATCATGAGCTGGAGGCTGAGATTATCTCCCATGCCGGTGAGGCAGGAGCAGTGACCATTGCCACCAACATGGCCGGCCGAGGCACCGATATCAAGCTGGATGATGAAGCCAGAGCAGCCGGAGGGCTGAAGGTCATCGGTACAGAGCGGCATGAATCCAGACGTATCGACAATCAGCTGCGTGGCCGTTCCGGACGTCAGGGAGATCCGGGAGAAAGCCGCTTCTACCTGTCCCTGGAGGATGACCTTCTGCGTCTGTTCGGCTCCGAAAAGCTGATGTCTGTATTTAAGTCTCTCGGTGTTGCGGAGGGCGAGGAGATTCATCACAAGATGCTTTCGTCCACCATTGAAAAGGCACAGGAGAAGATCGAGGGCAATAACTATGGTATCCGTAAGAACCTGCTGGAATATGACCTCGTAAATAACGAGCAGAGAGAGATCATTTATAAGGAACGCCGTCAGGTGCTGGATGGAGAGAGCATGCGCGACTCCATCATGAAGATGATCTACGATACCATTGACAATACGGTAGAGCGGGCCATCGGAGAGAGCGGCGATGAGCCGGAGAACTGGGACCTCGATGAACTGAACCGTCTGCTGCTTCCGATTATCCCGCTTCAGAAGGTAACGAAGGAGGATGTTGCCTCCCTGCGCAAGGGCAAGGAGGAGCTCAAGCAGAACCTGAAGGATAAGGCAGTCAAGCTTTACGAGGAGAAGGAGGCGCAGTTCGCATCGGAGGAGCAGATCCGTGAGCTTGAGCGTGTGATTCTGCTGCGTGTCATTGACGAGAAGTGGATGAACCACATTGATGACATGGAGCAGCTCCGTCAGGGTATTGGTCTGCAGGCCTATGGGCAGAAGGATCCGAAGGTGGAGTACAAGATGCTCGCCTATGATATGTTCAATGAGATGACGGCAGCGATCCAGGAGGATACGATCCGCCTTCTGTACCATGTACGTGTGGAGGAGAAGGTTGAACGCGAACAGGTAGCCCAGGTTACCGGCACGAACAGGGAAGATGATTCGAAGAAGCAGCCCGTCAGGAAAAAAGCCAGAAAGATCTATCCGAATGATCCCTGTCCGTGTGGAAGCGGTCTGAAGTACAAGCAGTGCCATGGAAGAAAGGGTGCGCCGCCGCTGAATCTCTGATTTCTGCCGGCGCACAGATCCCGGGCCCCGATTACCGGTTTTCGGAACCGGCCCGGTAAAGGAAAGTCAAACCGGAATAAAATGTTCACAGAACAAAAGGTGGTGAAGCTGATGGTAGTAGAACTTGAGAACATGAAGCAGGAGCTCAAATCCTTTGATCAGCCATTGGTGGAAGTGAGGGATTCACTTTGACCTCGCTAGCAAAGAGCAGCGGATCGAAGAACTTGAGAGAAAAATGGAAGAGCCGAATTTCTGGGACAACCCGGATGAGGCACAGAAACAGACGCGGGAGCTGGGAAATCTGAAGGATGACCGGGATACCTACAATAAGCTCGTTTCTTCCAAAGAGGACATTGAGACATTGATCGAGATGGGCGAGGAAGAGGATGATGCTTCTGTTGTACCGGAGGTCCGTGAGATGCTGGATGACTTCAAGCAGAAGCTGGAAAACATCCGGATCAAGACACTGCTCTCCGAGGAGTATGATTCCTGTAACGCAATTGTACGTCTGAATGCCGGTGCCGGCGGCACAGAGGCAATGGACTGGTGTGCAATGCTGTACCGCATGTACACGAGATGGGCAGAAAGACATGGTTTCAGTATTGAAGAGCTGGATTACCAGGAGGGCGATGAGGCAGGCATCAAATCGGTGATGTTTCAGGTCAATGGCGAGAATGCCTATGGTTATCTGAAGTCTGAGGCCGGTGTGCACCGTCTGGTCCGGATTTCGCCATTTAATGCGCAGGCCAAGAGACAGACCTCTTTTGTATCCTGCGATGTAATGCCGGATCTGGACAAGGATATCGATATTGAGGTGCGGGACGAGGATATCCGCGTGGATACCTACCGTTCCAGTGGTGCCGGCGGACAGCATATCAACAAGACCTCCTCTGCAATCCGGATCACACATATACCGACCGGTATTGTGGTTACCTGTCAGAATGAGCGTTCCCAGCACATGAACAAGGACAAGGCAATGCAGGTCCTGAAATCAAAGCTGTATATGCTGGAGCAGGAAAAACAGGCAGAGAAGGAGGCAGGTATCCGGGGCGAGGTCACGGATATTGCCTGGGGACATCAGATCCGTTCCTATGTCCTGCAGCCATACACCATGGTCAAGGATCTCCGTACGGGAGAGGAGCGCGCGCAGGCGAGCGCTGTACTGGACGGCGATCTGGACCCGTTTATCAATGCCTACCTGAAATGGAGCGCACTGAAGAAAAAAGAGCGCGCAAAGTAAGGCAGCAGTTTTTCAGTGGCTTAGGAAAAGTGATGTTTCATCATTTTTCATAAACCATACTTTATTAAAAAATAAATCAGATGAGAGCGAGGATACATACAGATGGTTAATGTTGCCGTTCTGGGTTACGGAACCGTTGGTTCCGGTGTAGTGGAAGTTATTAATACCAATCATGACAGTATCAATAAGAAAGCAGGAGACGAGATTAACATCAAGTATGTCCTCGATCTCAGGGATTTTCCGGGTGATCCGGTTGAAAAAATCCTTGTGCACGATTTTCAGGTGATCTTACAGGATCCGGAGGTTGACATTGTGGTGGAGACCATGGGAGGACTGCATCCTGCCTATGATTTCACCAAGAGCGCACTTCTTGCGGGCAAGAGCGTGTGCACCTCGAATAAAGAGCTGGTGGCGACCCATGGCACAGAGCTCTTGAAGATTGCGAAGGAGAAGAACATCAATTATCTGTTTGAGGCAAGCTGCGGAGGCGGTATTCCGATTATCCGTCCGCTGAATTCGTCCCTCACGGCAGATGAAATTGATCAGATTACCGGTATTTTAAACGGTACAACCAACTATATTCTGACCAAGATGGCGCGGGAGGGCTCCGATTTTGACGAGGCTCTGGCAGAGGCGCAGAATAACGGATATGCGGAGCGCAATCCGGAGGCTGACATTGAAGGCTATGATGCCTGCCGCAAGATTGCAATTCTTTCCTCCCTGGCATATGGAAGGCATGTGGACTACCATGATATCTATACAGAGGGAATTACAAAGATTACCGCTACGGATATGAAATATGCACAGGAGATTGGCGCAAGCATCAAGCTGCTTGCAACCAGCCGCAAGGCGGATGATGGCTTCTATGCCATGGTCTGCCCGGGCATGATCAATGATTCCAACCCCCTGTACAGTGTAAATGGCGTCTTTAACGCTATTTTTATCCATGGCAATGTACTGGGTGATGCAATGTTCTATGGCAGCGGAGCAGGAAAGCTTCCAACGGCAAGCGCAGTTGTGGCGGATGTCGTAGATGAGGCAAAGCATCTGCACCGCAATATCATGATGAACTGGAGCAGCAAAACACTGAAGCTTTGCGATGTCAGCAACATGGAGAACCGTTTCTTTGTACGTGTCAGAGGGTCTATTTCCGAGAAGATTGATGCGGTCAATGCGGTATTTGGCAGAGTAGAGCCGATCGGCCTGCCGGCGGTACCCGGTGAATTTGCCTTTATTACCGGAAAGATGCGGGAGGCAGATTTCCAGGAGAAAGCGGCACAGTTGGGCGACGCTGTTCTGGGCCGGATTCGTGTTTTTTTCTGATCAGGGCAGAGTATGACAGTTGAATAATCTAAGGGCACCCGGGGCTGTATATAGCGGGGTACCTGCAGATGGACAGAAACCGGCTCATTTGTCGGTGAGAGAGGTGGGAAGCATATGGTTAAACACACAGGAGAAAATTATTATATTTCTACAGCAATCGCTTATGCGTCGGGAAAACCGCATATCGGAAATACTTATGAGATCGTCCTTGCGGACAGCATTGCCAGATTTCACAGGATGCAGGGATATAATGTATTTTTCCAGACGGGCACGGACGAGCACGGGCAGAAGATTGAAAATAAGGCAAAGGAAAAGGGATGCACGCCCAGGCAGTATGTGGATGATGTTGCTGCCGAGATTCACCGGATCTGGGACCTGATGGACACCTCTTATGATAAGTTTATCCGCACGACAGATGACTATCATGTAAAACAGGTTCAGAAAATATTCAAAAAGTTCTATGATCAGGGAGACATCTATAAAGGTTTCTATGAGGGATGGTATTGTACACCCTGTGAATCCTTCTGGACGGAATCCCAGCTGGTAGACGGCAAATGTCCGGATTGCGGACGTCCTGTCACGAAGGCAAGGGAAGAGGCCTACTTCTTCCGTATGAGCAAATATGCGCCAAGGCTGATTCAGTATATCAATGAGCATCCGGAGTTTATTCAGCCGGCGTCCAGAAAGAATGAAATGATGAATAATTTCCTTCTTCCGGGATTGCAGGACCTCTGTGTTTCCCGAACCTCCTTTAAGTGGGGCATTCCGGTTGACTTCGATGACAAGCATGTCGTATATGTATGGCTGGATGCGCTGACAAACTATATCACCGGACTTGGATATGACGCGGACGGAAACAGCAGCGAAAACTACAAAAAGTTCTGGCCGGCAGATCTGCATCTGGTGGGCAAGGATATCATCCGCTTCCATACCATTTACTGGCCGATCTTTCTTATGGCACTTGGAGAGCCGCTTCCAAAGCAGGTCTTCGGTCATCCGTGGCTGCTTCAGGCGGATGGCAAGATGAGCAAATCAAAGGGCAATGTGATCTATGCGGATGATCTGGTGGACCTGTTTGGGGTAGATGCAGTCCGTTATTTTGTGCTTCATGAGATGCCCTTTGAGAATGACGGTGTCATCAGCTGGGAGCTGATGGTGGAGCGGCTGAATTCCGATCTTGCAAATACACTGGGCAACCTGGTCAACCGGACGGTTTCCATGTCCAACAAGTATTTTGGCGGCATTGTCGAGAATAAAAATGCAGCGGAGCCGGTGGATGACGACCTGAAAGCGGTTGTGACTGCGACTGCGGGCAAGGTTGAGGAGAAGATGAAGGGACTGCATGTGGCGGATTCCATCACGGAAATCTTTGCACTCTTCAAACGCTGCAATAAGTACATTGATGAGACTATGCCCTGGGCGCTTGCAAAGGATGAGGCAAAGCGGGACAGACTGGCAACTGTGCTCTATAACCTGGTTGAGAGTATTACAATCGGGGCTTCTCTTCTGGAGCCGTATATGCCGGAGACGACGGAGCGGATTCTCAGACAGCTCAATGCCCAGAAGCGTGATTACGCCGATACAGACAAGTTTGGTCTGTACAAGAGCGGGACAAAGGTTACGGAGAAGCCGGAGATCCTTTTTGCAAGACAGGACCTGAAGGAGGTCATGGAGAAGGTTGAGGAGATCCGTGCGAAGCAGAAGGCTGCCTCCGGGGAATCCGGGACGCAGGCTTCTGGTGAAGCATCTTCTGCAAAGCCGGCTGCCGCAGATGGTTCTGATGTGAAGAAGCCGGAGATCCACATTGAGCCAAAGCCGGAAATCACCTATGATGATTTCGCAAAGATGCAGTTTGCTGTTGGAGAAGTGCTGGAATGTAAAGAAGTGCCAAAATCCAAAAAGCTTCTGGTATCGCAGGTGAAATTTGGTGACCAGACCCGTCAGATTGTATCCGGGATCAAGAAGTGGTACAGACCGGAGGATATGGTTGGCAGGAAGGTGATGTGTCTGATTAACCTGAAGCCGGCAAAGCTTGCCGGACTTGAGTCCCAGGGAATGATTCTGGCAGCGGAGGACAGCGAGGGCAACATTGCGCTGATGTCTCCGGAGAAGGATATGCCTTCAGGATCAGGAATTTTCTGAAGCCAGGTATGGGCAGAGAGAACCAGGACGTTGAAACCTGAATAAAGGAGGACTGCAGTGTGGGAGACATGCTGCGGTCTTTTTTGTTTTTAGACGGTGAACAAAAAGCGTTTTATAGCATAGAGTTTCATAGCATAGTCAGAAGGACAAGGGGCAGAGAAATGATCTTTGACACACATGCACATTATGAGGATGAGGCTTTTGACGAAGACAGGGACGCAATGATCCGGACTCTGCCGGATTATCGGGTGCAGCGCTTTGTCAATGTAGCGTCAACCTGGGAAAGTCTGGAAAAAACGAAAAATATTGCCGGGAAATATAAGAACGCATATGCTGCATATGGGATTCATCCGGATAATGTCGGAGACCTGGACGATCAGAAAATGGCAGTACTGAAGGACTATCTGCAGCTGCCAAAGGCGGTTGCCGTGGGAGAGATCGGACTGGATTACCACTGGAACAAGGATAACAGGGAGCAGCAGATTTACTGGTTTCGCCGTCAGCTTGCCCTCGCCAGACAGCTGAGGCTCCCGGTGATCATACACAGCAGGGATGCCGCCCAGGATACCATGACGATTGCAAGGGAGGAAGATCTGGGAAACATTGGCGGTGTCATTCACTGCTATGCCTACTCGACAGAGCAGGCAGAAGAATACGTGAAAATGGGATTGTACATTGGTGTCGGTGGTGTTGTGACATTCAAAAATGCTAGAAGACTGAAGGAGACCGTGCAGGCAATATCACTGGACCATATCGTGCTGGAGACGGACTGCCCATATCTGGCTCCGGAGCCGAATCGCGGTACACGCAACAGCTCCCGCAATCTCCGTTATGTCGTGCGCGCCATTGCAGACCTGAAGGGAATTACGACGGATGAGGTGGAGCAGACAACCTGGAGAAACGCCTGCAGAATGTATAAACTTCCATATGAAATTTCATGATGTTTTTGTACAGAATACTTCCTTTATGTGTTATGATATTTGTACAATTATACAAAATATACGCGTTCAGCGGTAAGGAGAGACGCATATGGATCAGGATAATCGGGATCATACCGGAGAGAAGGGCAGAGAATCTGTCAGCAGGATGGTGGAGGCTGTAAAGGAGGCTTCCGGAATTGCAGAAAAATCGGCAAGAGAGGCCTCGGAAAAGGCTTCTAAAATTGTGAAAGAGGCAACAGAACAAGCCGGAAAAAATGCGGCAACAACGGTGGAGGCAGTGAAGAAGAATGTGAAGCGGACGGTGGCGAAGGCACAGTCCGGTAAAATTGTGGATGCTCCTCAGGCCACAGAGGAGACATCCGGATCGGAGACGAAGCAGGATCCCCATATTTTCACGGATCTTGATTCCTATCTCTTTGCCCAGGCAACGCATTACGATCTGTACAAGAAGATGGGTGCGCATACGGCGTCACTGGATGGAAAGGACGGTACCTGGTTTACACTCTGGGCACCAAATGCGACGGCTGTATTTGTGATCGGGGAATTTAACGAATGGAACGAGAGCGCAAACCCGATGAATAAGATCGAGGACCAGGGAATCTGGGAGGTTTTTGTTCCCGGTGCATCTGTCGGGCAGCTGTATAAGTATCTGATTTATTCCCGTGACCATCAGAAGCTGTATAAGGCGGATCCTTACGGAAACTGGGCTGAGCTGCGTCCGGGGACCGCGTCGAGAATTGCGGACCTGCGCTACCGCTGGGGAGATGCCACATGGATCAGAAACAGACAGAAGATGGTTCCGGAGACGGAGGCACTTTCTATTTACGAGGTGCATCCGGGATCCTGGATGAAGCATCCATACAGCGAGGAGAATCCCGAGGGCTTTTATAACTACCGGGAGTTTGCAAAGCGTATCGTCGAATACGTAAAGGATATGGGTTATACCCATGTCGAGCTTATGGGCATTGCGGAGCACCCGCTGGACCAGTCCTGGGGGTATCAGGTGACCGGATATTATGCCCCGACCTCCCGCTACGGGACGCCGACAGACTTCAAATATCTGGTGGATTATCTGCACAGGAACAAGATCGGTGTCATTCTGGACTGGGTACCGGCACATTTTCCGAAGAATGCGGAGGGCCTGGCGAATTTTGACGGTGATGCGGTCTATGAGCATGCAGATCCGCGTCAGGGAGAGCATCCGGACTGGGGTACGAAAATCTTTAATTACGGTCGTCCGGAGGTGAAGAATTTCCTTCTGGCAAATGCGCTCTTCTGGGTCGAGGAGTTCCATGTGGACGGGCTTCGCGTGGATGCCGTTGCTTCCATGCTGTATCTGGATTACGGCAGGAAGGATGGCGAGTGGATTCCCAATAAGTACGGAGACAACAAGAATCTTGAGGCAATCGAGTTTTTCAAGCATCTGAATACGCTGGTTCCAGGGCGGAATCCCGGTGTCATGATGATTGCAGAGGAATCGACCGCATGGCCGAAGGTGACAGGCAGTGTGGAGGACGGCGGACTCGGCTTTACCTATAAATGGAACATGGGATGGATGCATGATTTCCTGGAATACATGAAGCTTGACCCGTATTTCCGGAAGTTTAACCACAACAAGATGACCTTTGCCATGACCTATGCCTTCAGTGAGCGCTATATTCTGGTTCTCTCCCACGATGAGGTCGTACACCTCAAGTGCTCCATGATCAACAAGATGCCGGGTCAGGAGGATGAAAAATTCCAGAATTTGAAGGTCGGATATACCTTTATGTTCGGTCATCCCGGCAAGAAGCTCCTGTTTATGGGACAGGATTTCGGACAGTACAGGGAGTGGAGTGAGGAGCGGGAACTTGACTGGTTCCTGCTGCAGGACAAGAAAAACGAGCATCTGCAGGCTTATGTCAGGGACCTTCTGACCATATACAGGAAATACCCGGCTCTTTATGCCAATGACAAGGGATATGAGGGGTTTGAATGGATCAACGCAGATGATTGTGACAGAAGTATCTTCAGTTTTGTGAGATGGTCACCGACGAAGAAGAACAATCTGCTCTTTGTCATCAATTTCACACCGGTGGAGCGCACCGATTACATGTGCGGTGTTCCCAAGCTGGGGAATTATACGCTGATTCTGGACAGTAAAAATGTAAAATACGGCGGCAATCATGAAGTTCCACTGAAATACAAGGCGCTGAAAGGTGAGTGCGACGGACAGGATTTCCATATCGCCTATGAACTGCCCGCGTATGGAGCGGCAGTATTCCGGTTCAACTGATGTGCCTGCCAGATATAGATTAACATGAAAACGGGAACCCGGTACAAGTGTGCCGGGTTCCCGTTTTCTGCAATTCCGATTTTTCAGTGATTTCCGTTATTTCATTACGTGACAGCATTACGTAATAATATATTTTATACGTAACGGTTCACGTTGAAGGAGATGCGCCGGCCTGCCAGATTCGCGGCCCAGAATGCAAGTGCGCGATATTTACACAGACTTTACACAGGATTCACGCAATATGATAGTTTATATACTGTATATTTTGTATGCTTTACCTGAAAGTTAATACAGTGTTATTTAGCCCGGAGGTAGGCGTGATGAATGAAAATGTAAAGATCGTATTTGGTTTGCTGGGTGGTCTTGCGATTTTTCTGTTCGGCATGAATATGATGAGTGAGAGTCTGCAGAAGGCGGCCGGTGAAAGAATGCGCACCGTTCTGGGCCTGCTCACCAAGAATCCTGTGCTCGGTGTGATCTCCGGCGCCCTGGTCACGGCAGTGCTGCAGAGCTCCAGCGCGACAACCGTCATGGCAATCGGTTTTGTCAGCGCCGGACTGATGACGCTTCCTCAGGCGATTTCCATTATCTTTGGTGCGAACATTGGAACGACAATGACGGCGCAGATTATTGCGTTCAAGCTGAGCGATTATATTTATATCATTATCTTTGCCGGCTTTATCATCAGCTTTCTTGCAAAGAAGCAGAAGATCAAGTACATCGGTAATTTCATTCTTGCATTCGGCCTGCTCTTTGAGGGCATTGACATTATGGGAAATGTTATGAAGCCCCTTGCCTCCAGTCCGTTTTTTGTCAATCTGATCGGGAAGGTTGCGCATATTCCGATTCTGGGGATGCTGGTGGGACTTATGATGACACTGGTAGTACAGAGTTCCAGTGCGACCATTGCGGTGCTTCAGAATTTTGCCTCGCAGGCAGCTGCAGACGGCGTTACAAGTATCATCGGGCTCACGGGAGCAATTCCGGTCCTGCTGGGCGACAACATCGGCACAACGATCACAGCAGTACTGGCAAGTATCGGGCAGAGCATCGACGCGAAGCGGACAGCCCTTGCCCACTGTATTTTCAACATCAGCGGAAGCCTTCTGTTTATCTGGTTTGTAAAGCCCTATGCGGCTTTCATTACCATGCTTTCGCCAAAGGGCAATGAGGTGGATGTCATTTCAAGACAGATTGCCAATGCACATACAGGCTTTAACGTGATCATGACCCTGATCTGGACACCGCTTCTTTGGCTGATGGTGAAAATTGTCATGAAGGTAATTCCGGATAAAAAGGAGATAGCCGTTCCGCTTGGTCAGCCAAAGTATCTCGACAATAAGCTGATCGGACAGCCGGTGGCGGCACTGCATCTTGTCGCACAGGAAGTACTGCACAGTGCACATATTGTACAGAAGATGCTTCGAAGTGCGGAGAATATTACCCAGAAGGACAGCGCGGCAGTTCTCGAGACCATGCAGACAGAAGCGGCAGGCGTGCATGCGCTTTCGGAGAAGATCAATACATATCTTTCCTCTGTGTTCTCATTTGGCGCCATTACGGAGGCCCAGGCTTCCATGGCAACCGGTGTGCTGCTGATTCAGAGTGAGATAGACAGGATTGCTGATCTGTGCAGGAAGATCGTTGAAAATCTTGCTTCTTCCAAGGGGCAGAAACAGCGGTATTCCAAGGACGCGATGAAGGAGCTTCGATGTTCGGCGGAGCTGATCCGGAAAATGTTTGATGAAACGCTGGAACAGATGGCTGATCCGAAGCTTGCAGATCCGGAAAAACTGAAGCGGGAACAGAATATGATTATGAACATGGATGATGCCATGCGGAAGAGCCATATGAAGCGGGTAGCAAAGGGAAAATGTGATGCAAAAATGACTGTGAGCTTTAATACGCTGCTCCATGATCTGGGACGCATGGGAAGCAGCTGTCTGGATCTCTCAGACACAGCCCTGAGGGAAATAGATTTCAGCACGCTGCTGCAGGGAGAGGGAGATCCGGAAGCGGATGAGGAAAGAAATGTCCTGCAGGTCGCTGATCCCGGTACTGCAGAGCCGGACATGGTGAAGGCTGTGCCCAAATCTTCGATCATTTAGAAGATTTATTTTCTGATCGTATACAGGTCCGGTTTTCCGTCAATATAACAGGTTCGATTCCTGGCATTGCGGCAGGTCTGCTATCGGAACATTGAAGAAAAAGTTCATATCTGCTAATATGGGGATATCGTGCAGACATCTGCACAGGAGATCTTAGTACCAATGGTCGGAACAGGCAGAGATATGAACATGGAAGAAAAGAAATACAGTGGCTATATCGGCGTTTTTGATTCCGGAGTGGGTGGTATCAGCGTATTGCGTGCCCTGGTCCGTGAGCTTCCGGATGAGAATTTCTATTTTTTCGGGGATTCCGCGCATGCACCGTATGGAGATAAGACGGTCAGTCAGGTGCAGGAGCTGTCCATGGCGATTGCTGACCGGATGGCCGAACAGGGGTGCAAGGCTATTGTCATCGCCTGTAATACGGCTACCAGTGCGGCAGTGAAGCTGATCCGTCAGAAATACAGCGAAGGAATGCCGATCATAGGGATTGAACCTGCCCTGAAGCCGGCAGCGACGCAGGAGCATCATGGCAGGATTCTTGTCATGGCTACGCCCGTCACATTGAAGCTGGAAAAATACCATGAGCTTTCGGGAAGGCTTGCCGGCGAAGCGGAGTTTATTCCGGTTTCCTGTTCCGGTCTGGCTGACAGGGTAGAGCAGGGGAATCTGGATGCACCGGATGTGACAGATATGCTGGAGCAGATGATTGGTGCCTATCGGGGCAGGGTAGATGGAATTGTTCTGGGCTGTACGCATTATCCGTTTCTGAAGAAGCAGATACGGAAGGTGATGGGGGATGTCCCCCTTTATGATGGCAGTGAGGGAACCGCAAGGGAGCTGCACAGGCAGCTTGTCAGATATGGAATTTTGAGTCAGTCTGATAAACCAGGTAAGGTGGTTTTGGATTCCAGTATTCACACCGAACAGGAAATGAGATTATATGAGCAGCTTTTTCATTTCCATGCGTGACTGCAAAGAGATTGATGCTTATGAAATTGTCTTGAAATTCTCACGGTTTCGACAAGCAAGAAGTACTACGGTTCTTCTGGCATGTCTGCAAATGTTCGAATTTCAAGACAATTTCTTAATAGCGCATTTTTTTGATTCTTGCATCATCAATAGAGAAGAAAAATGTCAAATGCTTTGTTTCGCGGTCAGCCGAGTTCCCTGACAGTTTTTGCCGCGGTCTTGAGCGCGATTTCCATCATCTCATGGAAGGATGTTTTGATTTCTTCCGGTGACAGATGTTCCGGCTTGAACAGATGGTCGGAGATGGTAAACAGAGCCAGGGCTTTCTTGTGCGCGTACATTGCCTCGGTATAAAGTCCGGCGCTTTCCATCTCAACGGCGAGCAGACCTGCCTTCTTCTCCTTTTCCGCAACAGCGGGGTCTGGATAGTAGAAGAAATCTGAGGAATATACGCTTCCCACAGAGGTGCGGACACCCATTGTATCGGCAATGCTTACAGCGTCACGAAGCATGCCCCAGTCCGCAGTGGGAGCGATGGTTCCCGGAAGACCATAGCGGGAAGGTGCAGCGGAGTTTGTAGAAGCACTCATCGCGACCACGACGTCCCGTACATTTACATTGTCGCCGACACCGCCGGCAGATCCGATCCGGATGATACCCTCGACACCGTAGAAGCTGAAAAGCTCATGGGCATAGAGTGTGATGGAGGGAATGCCCATACCACTTCCCATAACAGATACCTCCACGCCGTCATAGATACCGGTATAGCCGAGCATGCCCCTGACGTCGTTAAAGAGAACCGGGTTTTCGAGATAGGTCTCGGCAACATATTTTGCGCGAAGCGGGTCACCGGGCATCAGCACGACCTTTGCTACATGTGTCCCGTCTTTGACCTCCATACACGCAGATGGTGAAATTTTTCCCATAGTGATATAACTCCTTTCCATGCGTTTTTCATGCATTCTGTGCAGTGCATGTCTGATGTAATTCTGTGATTTCCCTGTGCGTCTGGCACTTTCGATATTTTACCATATTTTTTCTTAACATGATATAATTCTCTTCAAAACCGGAGGCAGCATAAGGTGCTGTTTCCAGAATGGTGGTTTGTTATGCATTTTAGAAAAAAATTAAGCAGGACCGTACCGGCAATTCTGCTGTGTGGCACACTGCTGGCAGGATGCGGGACCGGTTCTGATGCTTTTCAGGTTTCTGATCTTGGAAAGATGTTCCGTAATTTTTTTGATATGGGAAACAGCCTTTCCTCTTCATCCGGGACAGCTGCCGCGCAGGGGGAAGACGGAAACCAGGGGACAGGTGCCACTGATACGGATAGTGGATCTGGTACGGGTTCCGGAGATGGCGTCAGCTCCGGATCGGATTCATCGATTATCTCTGATATATCGTTATTTCTGGACGGGATGACAGAGGATTACAAGGACAATGTTCCGGACGGATCCTCACTTTTTATCAACAACGCACCTGTATTTTATTACTATTCACAGCTTTCGGAAGAAGAGCAGGGTATCTATGATGCGCTTCTGGCGGTGACCAGAGATCCGACCTCGACAAAATATCACAAAAAGGCCACTGTTCATGAGGATCCGTCATCGGATGCGTTCAGTCAGGAGGTAACGACAGCCTATGAGGCGATGATTTATGATCATCCGGAGCTGTTCTGGTTTCGGCAGAGCAGTGGGAATTTTCAATATTACTACAACAGTCTTTCTACAGATGGCACCTATGACGTGATGTTCCGTCTCAGCAGGATCTACGATGATTATCAGACACAGATGACCGCATTTAACCAGGCGGTCAGCAGTTTCATGGCGGACATTGACCTGACGCAGTCACAGCCGGTCATTGCGCTTCAGATTCATGACAAGCTCATAGATATGGTCACCTACGATACAGATCTGGCAGCTGCGTATACACCGGATGGCGGTTTTGATTTTGGCTATACGGCGTATGGCGCACTGGTGACGAACAGCCGCGGACAGGCGAATACATGTGTGTGCGACGGCTATTCCTACGCCTATGAATACCTGCTGCAGCAGGCGGGGATTACCTGCACCCGGGTTGGCGGATACGCGGGACAGGATGAGAATTCCATGGAAGCGCATTCCTGGAATCTTGTGCAGCTGGATGGCGAATGGTATGAGGTGGATCCGACCTGGGATGATCAGGATTCCGATCCGGACCAGTATGCGGCCCAGGGACCCATTATTTCAGCAGCCCTGGGTGATGCCGCATACTGGAATAAGATCCGGCATTTTATGTTCAATCTGACAACGGACCAGATCAGCCATTATACACCGGGGCAGGAATATACCTACTATACAGATGATGGGTACGCAACATTCCTGTCCTCCTCTGTACATGTACGAGATGACGGGACGGAATCATCCGGCGGTGCCGTAGATTATGTCACAAAGCTGGCACCCACCGCAAACGGGACGACCTATACCTATTCAAATCTGTCCTCCTACGCGACCGGCTATAACGGGCAGACGGATTATGACGGAGATGGGATCCCGGGGTAAAGAAATGTGCATCCGTGAAAGAGGCTGAGTGAGAAAATGACTGAGGACAAAGAGGATTGTAAGGAAATGCCTGAGGACAAAAAAATTTGTAATGAACTTTGTAATGATAAGAGAAAAAACGATATCCGGAACATGAGTACGCTCTGTTATCTGCAGAGGGACGGGAAATATCTTATGCTGCACCGGACAGTTAAAGAAAGAGATGTAAACAAAGACAAGTGGATCGGTGTGGGCGGTCATTTTAAGCTCGGCGAGAGTCCGGAGGAATGCGTTTGCAGGGAAGTCAGGGAAGAGACCGGCTATATTCTGCATAACTGGAGGTACCGGGGGCTTGTGACCTTTGACTCCGGAAGCGGAGATTATGAGTACATGTCACTGTTTACCTCGGAGGATTTCAGCGGACAGCCGATTCCCTGTGATGAGGGAGAGCTGGAATGGGTAGACCGGGAGGCCGTGTGGAAGCTGAATATATGGGCAGGTGACAAGATTTTTTTCCGGCTTCTGGATGAAGAGGTGCCGTTTTTCTCTCTGAAGCTGGTGTATAACGGACATGACAAGCTGGTTTCGGCTGTATTAAACGGACAGCCGATGGAGCTTTTTGATGTACTGCATGAGGATGGAACCCGAAGCGGCGTCGTACAGGAGAGAAATGTGGTACATCGGGAGGGGGATCCCCACGGGACGGTGCATATATGGATTGTCAGACCATCGGCACACTGTCCGTCCGGATACGAGGTTCTTCTGCAGAAGCGCAGCGCGAACAAGGATTCGAACCCCGGATGTCTGGATATTTCTGCCGCCGGTCAAATTGATGCCGGAGATGAACCTGCGGAGTCAGCGCTCCGCGAGCTGGGGGAGGAACTCGGCATACATGCCAGGCCGGAAGACCTGAAATATCTCGGCGTACACAGGGGATATTATGAGAAGATCTTTCACGGACGGATGTTCCGGGATTTCGAATTTGCGCATCTGTTCCTCTATACAGGCGAATTCGATGAGGGCAGCCTAGTGCTGCAGGAATCAGAGGTTGAAAGCGTCCAGTGGATGGACCTGGAAGCATGCCGCCGGCTGGTTGAGGGGAACCGTGAGGCAACCTGCATCTATCCGGATGAATTTCACACGATCAGCGAAGAAATGCGCAGGTAATGCGGGTGCGTAATACTGGCAGGAAGCTGTGCAGAATACGATAACCGGATCTTGCTGTCATGACTGAATCACCGGAGTATAGCGTGATTCAGAAGAGGAGCTTATGCAGAAGCACCAGCAGTGTCAGATGTGCCGGGTAAAAAATATAGAAGAAGTATTTCATCGTGGATTTTCCCCGCGTATGGCTGTAGGCGGAGACCGGAAGCAGGGACAGAAAAGCCGCCGGTTCCTGAAACAGGCAGACGCACGCCCAGGCATCCGCGAGGACAGGTCTGCTGCATATACGCCCGTTCAGATAATAAAAGCAGGCGAGTGCGCCGATACCGGTGAAATTATAGTCCAGACGCAGGACCCATGCGGCGAGTGCGAAGAAAGCAAGGGTCAGAATCTGGAGCAGTATGGAAATACGGTGGTCTATCATGCCCTTTCCCCGGATCAGGTCCAGTACGGCGTACATGCACAGGCCGAACAGAAGCGTGAAAATCGTGTTCTGCCAGCCGGGATCGTATAGATTGCCGGACATTGCGAGATTAAAGGGGATTTCTGATACAAGGGCCAACAGCAGCATACGGATCATGTATCTGCGCAGATTCCGGGTATGAAAGTAGCCTTCTGCCAGAAGAAAACAGAAAACCGGAAAAGCAATCCGGCCGAGAATGCTGTCCAGTACAAAATACAGGACGGGGTTCAGCTGAGTGTGAAATACCTTTGCAAAATGGTCCAGAACCATGCTTATACAGGCAATGCCCTTGAGCTGGTTCCCGGTCAGGGTGTGTTTCCATGAAAATGACGGGTGCATAGCTGCTCTTTTCTTATTCAAATCTAACGAAGTAACAGAATCTTTTTTGGCTAATGTGATGCATCTGAACGGGTTGAAATCATCATTGCTATATATTATTCTTGATTCATCCAATCCAACAGCTTTTTCCAGTAATTTTCTTTTACATATCATAACAGCATATCATCTGTCGCGTAAATCATAAGCGTCTTTTTCTTTTCTTTTTTTCTTTATGAGTATTTTGTCCGCTGGCTGATTGATCTTCTGTCGGTACGGTCTGTTCCAGGGGGATTCCCTGTTATCCAGTGTTCGTTTTATTTTTCCAGGTTATGAAAGGTTTTTATGGATTTGCCGGTATTGATACTTTTTCTGACGGAAGGGGCAGCGATGCTGGACCTGAAGGAAGAGCGCATCCCCAATGGATGGCTTTTGACCGGGCTGATGCTTGGCATGGCGGAGCAGGTTTTACTCCCGGGAGGCAGAGCTCTGCGAACGGATCTGCTTTCTGTCCTGATTCCCTTTCTGCTGCTGTTTCCATTCTTCCTGTTCCGTATGATTGGAGCAGGTGATATTAAGCTTTTGATGCTGATTGGTTTCTTCATGAAACCGCAGGAGGTTCTGATCTGCCTGTTTCTTTCCTTTGCAGCTGCTGCAGGCTATGTGATTTTTGTATTTCTTCGGTCCGGAGATAGCTGGAAAAGCTGCTTCTCACGAAGAACCCGGTATCTGCAGCGTTATATGCAGGGAGTCCTGCTTCGCGGTGAAAGACCGGCGTATTGGAAACAGAGCATGAGGGAAGACCGGCTGCACCTGGCGGTGTTTATCTGTTTTGCAGTGATACCCTGGGCCGCGGGGTGTTATTGAAGGGAGGATTTTCTATGAGAAAAGTGCTTGCAATCTGTGATACGGAACGAGAATATGCGGTCCGCTTTATGGACTACCTGAACACAAGACAGAATCTTCCCTTTGAAATCCACAGCTTTACGGCATTGGAATCCCTGAAAGAATTTGTCCGGGAGCATCCGGTAGAGATTCTGCTGATTGCGGAGGGGGCATTTCGTGAGGAGGTGCGTCAGATGCCGATCAGGACTGTGGTTCTTCTGACAGAAGACGGAAGTGCTCTGACGGAAGGGGGATGCCAGAAGGACTTATCCTTCCGTCAGATCTATAAGTATCAGGGTCAGAGTCATGTGGTTCGCGAGGTGATGGACTGCTACGGCGCAGAAATCGAGGCGACGGGTCCGGCTGCATTTGCCAAACCCTCGTGCAGAATGACCGGCGTGTGTTCGCTGTCGGATGCGGGACAGAAGGTGATCTTTTCCATGGTCTATGGTCGTTTCCTTGCAGAACAGACTCCCTGTCTGTATCTGAATCTGGAACCGAAATCCGGCATGGAGCGGCTGCTGCCTGACGCGGAAAAAAATACCCGTACGCTCAGCGACGTGATGTATTTCTACCGGCGCGGCAGGAATGGCCTGATCTATCAGCTGAACACAATGCTGCATAAATTCGGCGCGCTGGATTATCTGATGCCGGTGAAGAACGCGGCAGATATCCGTGAGATGACTGAGAAACAGTGGATTGGAATGCTCAGTGAGCTGATGCAGACCAGTACCTATGGAAGAATCCTGGTGGATCTGGATTGGCAGATGCGGGGATTTTCCGATCTGATTGACGCCTGTGACGAGGTGTTTGTGATCAGCCATGGGGATCCGGTCTCGGTCATGCGCAATCATGAATTTGCCGTTGAGCTGAGGGCAGAAGCGGGAGCAGAAAAAATTCGTGAAGTGATCCTTCCGGATCCTGACGGGCATCCGGGAAATGATCATTTTCTGGAACGACAGACATTTGGGAGGGTGGGAAGAACGATACGCAGCGGGATGCAAAGCGGGTGGAAGGAGGAAAGCGGAGCATGATGCCGGCAGAGGATGTATTTGAGAAGCTGCGGTCCGTCATGATGGATCATCTTGAGGAAAATCCCGATCTTTCGGATGAAGAGATCCGGGAGGTAATCGATACGCTGATTCTCGATGAAGCCGCGGAATACGCTCTTTCTCTTGCCGATAAGGAGCAGCTTCATAAATCTCTTTTTTATTCCGTACGGAAGCTTGATGTCCTGCAGGAGCTGATGGATGATCCCGAAATCACAGAGATCATGGTAAATGGCTACAGGCATATTTTTTATGAGAAGGGCGGGCGGCTTTTTCAGTGGAACCGGCACTTTACATCTCAGGAGCGTCTGGAAGATGTCATCCAGCAGATAGTGGGGAGATGTAACCGCGTAGTCAACGAGCAGAGACCAATCGTAGATGCAAGGCTTCCGGATGACAACGGATCCCGTGTGAACGTTGTGATGAATCCGGTTGCGCTGGAGGGCCCGATCCTTACCATCCGCCGGTTCCCGGAAGAGGCTGTGACACTGGAGCATCTGATCCGCTGGGAAAGCATCACAAGGGAAGCGGCAGCCTTTCTTCGGGATCTTGTTGAGGCACAGTATTCCATGCTGATCGGCGGAGGGACCTCCACGGGAAAGACGACCTTTCTGAATGCGCTTTCCTCCTGTATTCCATCTGAGGAACGGATCATTACAATCGAGGATAATGCAGAGCTGCAGATCCAGGGTATACCGAATCTTGTACGCATGGAGGCCAGAGACGCGAATATGGAGGGAGCCCACGCATTAACCATACGTGATCTGATCAAGGCTGCCCTGCGGATGCGCCCAAACAGAATCATCATCGGTGAGGTACGGGGCGCGGAGGCAGAGGATTTTCTGATGTGCCTGAATACAGGGCACGCGGGAAGTCTGGGGACTGCGCATGCAAACAGTGTGCGGGACATGATTTCCAGAATAGAAATGATGGTGCTGATGGGAGAGCCGCTTCCGGTACCGGTCATCCGCAGACAGATTGTGTCCGGAGTGGAGATCATGATTCATCTGACGAGAGATGCACAGGGCAGAAGAAGGCTTGGGGAAATTGCGGAGCTTTCCGGTATACATCAGGATGAGCCGAAAATCCGGACGTTATTTGCAAGAGATGAGGAAGGAGTCCTGAAGAAGGTCAATGAACTTGAGAACCGTGAAAAACTCGAAAATCTTTACAAGAGAAGGCAGGCATTCTGAGCATACAGCTACAGGAGAGCCCCAGGGCCGGGTAAAAAAGGAGCAGAGCAGTGCGCTCAATAAATTTTCCGGAGTATTCTCCACAAAAAAGGAGGCAGGCGGAAAAAAGGTCAGAACGGATTACCGGGTGTACCATTTTTCCCTGCGGGAACTGCTGCTGTATGGGGCGGGTGGCATCCTGCTGGGAGCTGCAGTGGTGTGGCTGTGCTACGACTCTGTCTATGGGGCTCCGCTTGCGGTCCCGATCCTGATTTTTTACCTTGTTATGAAAAAGAAACAGAAGAAGGAGGAGAGAGCGCAGATCCTGAACTATCATTTTCGTGACTTTCTCTCTTCGCTGCACACAAACATGCTTGCCGGATATGCGCTGGAGAACGGTGTGCGGCTGTCTGCTGGTGATATCGCAAAGCTGTACGGAAGAGGAGACATCCTGGCGATGGAGCTGAAGGATATGGTCGGGCAGATGCGGTTCGGAAAACCGGTAGAGCAGCTGTTTCTCGATCTCGGCATACGGAGCGGCGTGGAGGATATCAGAAATTTCAGTGAGGTCCTTGTGATCGCCAAGAGAACCGGAGGGAACATGAACCATATCCTGGAGTCTACCTGGAGGAATATCTGCGAGAAAATAGATACCCGGCAGGAAATTGATACGGTTACGGCATCCAAGCGGTATGAGCAGGGCATCATGAGCCTGATGCCGGCGGGAATTATTTTATATATGAGAATTACATTTGAGGGTTTTTCAGAGAAGGTCTATGGGAATCCGGCAGGTGCGGTGCTGATGACGGTCTGTCTGCTGATCTATGTTGTGGCATTTCTGGCAGGCCGGAAGCTTTGCAGGATAGAGGTCTGAGGATTTCCATGGTCTCTCCTGTGAGGTGGGCGCATGATCAGAATGTTACTTCCGGTGGTTACAGCAGCGGCAGTCATCTGGCTTTTCCGGCACAAAAAAATTTCCAGGATTTTCTTTTTCGTTCTGATGGCCGGTACGGTTATGACAGGCGCGCTGGTTTTCCAGGAGATACAGAAGGGTGACTGGGAAGAGGTCCGCTCTGTCCAGAGACAGCAGGGCACGGATCAGGCAGCCGGACAGGTGGAGCTGGCGGTAGATAACGCACAGGGCAGGAAGCAGAAAATAACACTGGATATCCCGGAGAAACAGTACGCATCGGATGAAGCCCAGGCTATTCTGACAAAAGAGATGCAGTATCTGGACACGGCGATACTCGGAAAAAACCAGAGCCTTGGCCGGATTGAATGGAATCTGCAGCTTCCGGACACACTTGGCGATTCGGGAATCACTGTGACGTGGTCCACAGACAGACCGGATCTTGTGGGATGGGACGGCGTACTCTCTGACAACATTTCCAAAAGCGGGGAGAAGGTCACCTTGACCGGAATACTCAGGCTGTCTGATACAGAGGAGGCATATCAGAGGGTCCTGACTGTTTTCCCATCCAGGGAAGAACGTGCCCTGCAGGAGCGGATACAGAAGGAAAGTGATGAGCTGAACCGGAAAGCCGTCGAGGAGGGAACAGCCGGTGCGGGGGAATACCTGCTTCCGGAATCGGCAGACGGACAGAAGCTTACCTGGTATAAACGTACTGAGCACAAGGGGGCTTATCTGTGTCTTTTGATCCTGCTTGCCGGTGTGGCGCCCTTTTTCACCGGAAAAGAGAAAAAAGAAAAGGAGGAACAGAAGCGCCGGAAGCTTCTGACAAGACAATATCCGGAGCTGATCAGCAAGCTTCAGCTTCTGACGGCAGCGGGACTGAGTGTCCGCAAGGCGATGGAACGGCTTGCAAAAGAATACCCGGAGATCGCCTGTACGGTGGCGGAGATGCACAACGGTGTCTATGAGCAGGATGCGCTTGCCCGTTTCGGGGAGCGCTGCGGTACACCTGAGTACAGAAAACTGGCTCTTCTGCTGGTGCAGAGTCAGAAAAAGGGAGGCAGTCAGCTGGCGGTCATGCTGGAAAAGGAGGTGCAGGATGCGTTTGAAACGAGAAAGAGAAAGGCCAGGACAGAGGGTGAGCGTTCCACGATACGAATGCTTTTTCCAATGTTTATGATGCTTGGCATTGTCCTGATTCTCATCATTATTCCGTCACTTATGGAGCTTTGAAGAGAGACTGAAAGGGCAGGGAAACGTTGTTGTGAAAGCTGTTCATGCTGTGCAGAAAAAGGAGGATATGATGAAAGGAATTGCGAAGGAGTTTATGGATTTCTGGAAAGAGGAGGATGGAATCAGTACTGTTGAGATTGTGCTTATTATTGTGGTTCTGATCGGGCTCGTGATTATCTTCAAGAGTCAGCTTACGAGTCTGGTATCGAATATTCTGAGCAAGATTACCAGCAAGAGTGACAGCATTTAAAACGGAGGAATGCTCAGAAAGAGTGCAGTATCTGAGAAGGTGAACAGCCCTTGCGATGAAGCATCTTAAGAAAAAAGTTTCTGGATAGATAGGATATTTTCCGAAAGGATAAGAAGCTTGCGAAAATGAAAGTCCCGGGAGGGATGGAAGCGCAGGAGATGAGAGATGTACAGGAAGAAAAAAACAAAATGGTCAGGGGTTCCGAGGCTTGGCCGTGGCAGCATCACGTTGTTCGTAAGTCTGCTCCTTCTGCTTCTCCTCGGGCTGATCTTTGCGGGGTTAAAATCCATGCGTCAGGCGGCCGCGAGAACTGCTGTTGTCAGCGGACTGGAGCAGGGTCTCTACTCCGTATTTGCCCAGTATGACCGTGCGCTTTTTGAAGAGTATGGGCTTCTTTTTATTGATGGCGGGTATGGGTCCGGTGACCTGAGGCTGGATGAAGTGCTCAGGGAAACAGAAAACTATGCGGAGTATATTCTGGATCCGACGAAAAATAATCTGATGGGCGGAAGCAATCTGCTCAGTCTGGAGCTGAACAGAGAAAAATGCTCCGTGACGGGTTATGTTCTGGCCGTTGACCAGGAAAATACGCCCTTTATCAGACAGGTCTGTGAACAGATGAAACTTCAGGCCGGAGAAGTGCTGCTCCGGAAAATAGCAGGGAGTACATCTTCACAGGGAGAAAACGCTGACAGGCTCCGAAAGAAGGCGGGTACCTGGCATGCCGGTAATGCGAGGGAATACTACAACAGGGACGTGGCGCAAGGCTTGTGCCCTCCCGTGCCGGTGATAGCCAGATCTGAGAAAAAGGAAGAAAATGCCGGACGGGGTGAAAAGCCGGAATCTGAGGGTGTTACTGCAGAGCAGATTGCAGCTGAATTTGGCGGTGGCGTTGTCCCTGTCTGGAATAATCCGCTCGTTTCCTATAATCAGCTGCGCGGAAGAGGAATTCTGAAGCTGGTTTTTCAGGATGAATCGGTTATTTCCGGAAAAAATGTGAATCAGAAGCTGCTGATGACCGAAAGAGAGTGCTCCAGTGGCATGGGGATGCAGCCTACAGAGTGGAATGGAACCCTGGAAAAAACACTGCTGCAGGAATTTCTGCTTGCGGATTTTCCCTGTTATACGGACAGTGCACAGCAAAAGGTTCTTTCCTATCAGGTGGAGTACGTGATTGGCGGAAAGAAAAATGACAGGGATAATCTGAAGGCTGCGCTTTCCGAGATGCAGCTTCTCAGGGCAGCGTCTAATCTGACATTTCTGATGACGGATCCGGAGAGAAGATCGCAGGCTGACCTTCTGGCGGCAGGGATCAGTGCTGCACTTCTCAATCCGGAGCTTGCGCCGTTCCTGTCTTTTGCGATCAAGGTGGCCTGGGCATATGGAGAATCCATTCTGGATCTTCAGGTTCTGGTCGAAGGCGGGAAGATCCCGCTTGTCAAAACGGCAGATACCTGGCAGCTTTCCATTGAAAATATCGGAAGGTTTTCAGGGGCAGGCAGGGAAGAAAGAAAATCCTCACCGGGCGGTCTGGATTATGAAGATTATCTGAGGGTACTTCTGCTTGCCAGAAGTGAAGCTGTACTTGCAGAGAGGATCATGAATCTGACAGAACTGAATATCAGAGAACAGAAAGGAAAAGAAAATTTTCGGCTGGACCATTGCATAGATGCCGTCACTATAGAAATCGGGGCCACGGTTGGAAATAATCGCTACCAGGCAGAACGAAGCTATGGATATGATTTGAAATGAAATCCGGCAGAGTGCCTTCCGTTTTGCATTAGACGCCGGAACTCCCCTCGAAATGATAAAGATAATGATTCAGCATGAGAAAGGACATGAGATAATTCTGCGAAACTTTTTTTCGGGGTTGTAGTGCATCCGGAGGGCAGCCTGGCGGATTTCAGACTCTGCAGTCCTTGTGCGGGATGAAGATGACAGGGTATCAGGTGGCTGAGTTCAGACCATTCTGCAGGAAATAATGCAGGAATGACAGGTGTGTGTTGACAATGCTTGTGAAAAATCCGGACTGCAGTTCCTATGGCAGAGGATTGACAGGGGTAAGCCAGAGGATTAATAGGGATAAGTCAGCGGATGAACAGGGAGAAGATGATGAATAGGGAGAAGACAAGATGATTCATGGAGATGAGAGGGAAAAGCAGGACCGGTGCGGGAGGCGGGAGATACTGCGCAGGAGACTTCGGACGGGAAGTCTGACGGTGGAGGCTGCCTGGGCAGTACCCTTATTCTTTCTCTGTGTAACGTCTCTGATCTGCATGATGAATATTTACGGCCTGTATGTAAAGAATCTGATCCGGCTGCAGGAAATGGCGGAGAAGGCGGGTGCCGCGCAGGGAATTGCCGGATTGCAGACGGACCCGGTGATTGATCTGTGCGTTCCTTATTTTTACAAGCCTGAATGGTTTCCCGTTCCGATTCCGGGGAAACGCGTAGCTGTCCGGGGAAGGGTACATGCGTGGACAGGAAGGGATCTGCAGGAAAATCAGAATGTCCCTTCTGCAAAGGAAAATCGTCTGGTTTATATGACGGAATATGGAAGTGTGTATCATACGCATTCCGGGTGCACATATCTCGAGTTAAAAATTCAGAGAGTACCAGCAGTCCTGGTTTCATCTCTTCGGAATACCGGAGGCGGGAAATATCATGCCTGTGAAAAATGTGTAGGAAAGGGTGGCATGCACACACTGGTCTATATTACAGAGGAAGGTGCCCGGTATCATAATTCCGTCAGGTGCAGCGGTCTGACACGTAAGGTACGTCTGATTCCTGTTTCTGAGGCAGAGGGAAAGCATATCTGCAGCCGCTGTGCTGCAAGCGGTGTGGCAGAAGAGCGCAGGGCTGGCTGATGTTTCTATTCCGGAACCATTTCGGATAAGCCTGGTTTTTAAGACTGCTTGCAGAAAAAGGTGGGTGGAAAAAATGCAGGAGACGCGGGTGACAGAGATGATGGTCTTACTGATTCTGACTGTCAATGGCTATTCTGATTTAATGAGACGGCAGATTGTGCTCTGGTTTTCTCTGGTCCTGCTTGCAGCTGGTATCATCTGCCACAAGGGTGTGCACCTGTCAGCCATGCTTCCGGGCTTTTTGTTTCTTGCTGGAACAGTATTGTCCGGTGAAAGAGTGGGTGCGGGAGACGGCATCGTACTTTTATCCTGTGGTGCATGGACAGATCTTATGACCATCTGCAGTATACTGATACCCGGTCTGATGGCAGCATTTCTGACAGGTATGGTCCTCGGAATAATCCGTCAGCGGAGAGAAATGACCCTTCCGCTGGTTCCTTTTCTGTGGCTGTCCTGGCTGCTGCAGCTTGTTCCCAATCTGTGGTCTTCATAAATAAGTGGTCCGTGTAGTGATGTCAGGGTCAAAGGATGTATGACTTTGAAATTGTCTTGAAATTCTCGCGGTTTCGACAAGCAAGAAGCGCTGCGGTTCTTCTGGCATGTCTGCATATGAGGAAGGACGGTGGGGTATGAAAAAGTCTGCAGATCCCAAAAAGCGAATCACAGCACAATGGCTTACGCGGGGAAGTCTGACAGTGGAAGCCTCTGTGATTGTTCCAGTGACGGTAATTCTTGCTGCCTTGCTGATGGTCTTGTTTTTTTATGTACATAATCGCAACTGGTACCAGGCAGCGGCCGCAGAGGTATGTCTGACGGGCAACAGCAGGTATGACACCGGTGTGGATGCAGGGGAGATTGCCAGACAGAAGGCAGTCGAGAGAGCAGATCGTCAGATTATGCCGGCCAGTCGGCCGGAGATCGAGGTGGCCTGCGGAAAAAGCGGAACCTCAGCTTCATTCTCGAACCAGCGCTTTCCGGCTTTCCAGAAATTTTTTCACCTTTCGGTTCGTGCCGATGTTGACAAAGTGGCACCGGTTGATGCGTTGCGGCTTGCAAGAGCGGTAAAGCATACCGTGGAAGAGGGGCAGGGCAGGGAGGAAGAGGACAGATGAAGATAGAAAGCAGCAGGGACATGTTTCATAATTACAGGATTCTGTCGGAGGGCAGAATGCCGGAGCGGAACAGTTATACAATCCGCATGCTGACGGACAATCGTATTCCGGGGTTTCTGGAATGTCAGATCCGGGAGATCGACACAGAGATGAAATTTCTGTATGATGTTACATCTATGCAGTCGCTGGAGGACATGCTTGTCACAGAAAAGATTTCAGGAGCTTTTCTGGAGCTGCTCTATACTTCCCTGATTCATGCAATAAAAAGTCTGGAGGAATTTCTTCTGGATGAGCAGGGTATTTTGCTTTGCCCGGAATTGATTTTCATGAATGCGGATCGGACTGCCCTCTTTTTTATCTACTATCCGGACCAGGAGCTCAGGTTTTCTGAAGAGCTGAAATTGCTTGGAGAAAAGCTGCTTCCGCATCTGAATCACGCAGATAAGCAGTCGGTCATTATGGGTTATGCCTTTTATCAGAGAACCGTGGATGGAAATTTTTCGGCTGATACTTTTCAGGAGCTTTTGGAGGAATGTCAGAACCGGAAGCATGACCGGGAGGCAGCTTCCGGAGACGAGGCAGGGGAACAAAAACGTGAGCAAAAAGAACAGAGAGAGAAGCTTCTGGAGGAATTTTTCAGCGAAGAGGATAACGCTGAAGAGGAGGGCATGTTCGCACGTGCGCGTAAATGGTTCAGGCGAAGAAAACAGAAAGAGACCAGAATGAATTCTGACAGAATCGAAACGGAAGAACAGGCAGAGCTGTATGCAGTACCAGAGAGTGGTCTGGGTGATACGCAGGAAGGCAGGCTTTGTCAGGAAAGAGAAAGTGTGCATGCCGGTGTAAAAGAAAGACAGCATGGCAGCGGCACTGTGACTGAGCAGGATGGTGGGGCTGAGACGATGCTTCTTGCAGGTGAGAAGAAGCATGGGGATCAGAGAAGGATTCTGGCAAGGCTTCTGCCAGACCAGAAGAATCCGGATGAAGGAAGTTATTCCAGGCAGGCAGGTACAGAAGGCTATGATCTGTGGAAACCGCATCATATTCTGGGAAAAAGCAGGAAATCCTCCGACCTGATTCTGGAGGTTCCGGCGGTAAGCAGAATTCATGCCAGGTTTATTCAGAAGGACGAGGGGTATTCTGTTATCGACATGAATTCCAAAAACGGGACATTTCTCAATGGAAGGATGCTTGTGTCAGGGGAATCCTGTCCGCTCCATCAGGGCGACAGACTCCGCTTTTCTGATCAGTCCTTTATATATCAGGATGTATAATTATAATATGATGTCAGGATCAAAAGATGTAAGGCTTTGAAATTGTCTTGAAATTCTCACGGTTTCGACACGCAAGAAGTACTAAGGTTCTTCAATTTTGCTAAAAGCGTTCAGAAAAAGTCAAAACTCGCTGCATTCTGCAGCTCAGACAATTGACTTTTTCTGAACAACGCAAAATTTCATCACCAAGTACTTCTAGCATGTCTGCAAATGTTCGAATTTTAAGACAATTTCTTAAGCACTTACCTTTTGACGCTGACATCATAATATTTGTCTGCAGACATGATAAGGGAAGCGATTTACACGCCGGGAATCTGCGCCGGGATTGTTTCTTATGTGGATAGAAGAGTGTATAATGGGGAAGTGTTCAAAGTCTGTATATATCATCAGATATGGAGGATTATATCATGAGTGATTGTATTTTCTGTAAAATTGCGGCAGGTGAGATTCCCTCGGCGACGATTTACGAGGATGATGATTTCAGAGTCATCCTGGACCTGGGTCCGGCAACGAAGGGGCACGCGCTGATTCTTCCCAAAAAGCATTATGCGGATATTAAGGAAATTCCGGATGAGCTTCTTGAAAAGGCTGCTCTGCTGGCAAAGAAAATCGTGACTTTTATGATGAAAGAGCTGCCCTGTGACGGGTACAATGTGGTACAGAATAATGGCGAAGCTGCAGGACAGACAGTATTCCATTTTCACATTCATCTGATTCCAAGATATAACGGGGATGGTGCCGGTGTCACCTGGAAACCGGGCAAACTGACCGATGAGGTGAAGAAGGAAATTCTGCAGAAGGCGGAAAATCTGAAATAAAAATAATATGAGGCGCCCCTGTCATCATACATAATGGTAACGGGGGCGCATCTGTTTACATCCTGCTTTGTGCATATATTCCGGCTGGCAGGCCGGTATACCTGTGCTTATACAGTATATTCTTTAACTTGTGCAGTATATTCTTTAAGCAGTATATTCCTTAATCAGAGAGAGGATGACCGGAATGGCATCGGTGTGCTGGCTGTTCTTCATTGCAGTGATATATCGGTCACGATTCTCATACAGCTTCTGTACGGCGGCAAGGAGTGTCTCCTTCGTCAGATTCTCCTCTTCAATCACTTCGCTGTATCCCTGTTTTTCGAAGGAACGGGCGTTCAGTATCTGGTCGCCGCGGCTGGCATTGGCAGAAAGTGGAATGAGAAGATTCGGAATAGACAGGGAGCTGATTTCGCAGATCGCGTTTGCGCCTGCACGGGATATGATCAGATCTGCCATCGCAAAAAGATCCGGCAGCTCTTCCTTGATGTATTCGTACTGACGATATCCATCGGTGTGGTCCAGAGCAGGATCCAGATTTCCCTTTCCACAAAGATGTACCACCTGGTACTGCTTCAGCAGCTCCGGCAAAGCTTCGCGGACATGGTTGTTGACGTTTACAGAGCCGAGGCTTCCACCCATGACAAGGATTACCGGTTTGTCAGAATTGAGGCCGGTGAAATCTCTTCCTTTTCCGGCATCTCCCTCCCGAAGCTCTTTTCGGATGGGGGTACCTGTCACAACTGCTTTTCCCTCTGGAAGATTCTGGAGTGTTTCAGGGAAGTTACAGCAGACTCTGGCAGCATATGGGATACAGATCTTATTTGCAAGACCGGGCGTCATATCCGATTCATGGATGATGACCGGGATTTTTCTGCTCTTTGCGGCGAGTACGACCGGTACCGCTACAAATCCTCCCTTGGAGAACACAATGTCCGGCTTCAGCTCCTTCATGAGCTTCTTGGCTTCGGATATTCCCTTGATGACGCGGAAGGGGTCCGAGAGATTTTTCAGATCAAGGTAGCGGCGTAATTTACCTGTCGAGATTCCATAGTATGGAATTCCTTCTGCCTCAATCAGAGTTTTTTCAATTCCGTTATAGGAACCGATATAGGAAATCTGATATCCCATCTCTTTCAGCCCGGGAATCAGAGCAATATTCGGGGTTACATGTCCGGCGGTTCCTCCGCCTGTCAGAACTATGTGTTTCATCTGCGCCTCCGTGTTATCGTGTCATATCGAAGAAAACTTTTGTATTGCGTTTTCGCATTCCCTATACTAGCTGATTTCCTGCCGGAAATCAATTGCCCGCGCACTTGTAAATGAATAAAGAAGTTGTTTATAATGAAAGCAGGTAATGCGGTGTAATGACGATTGGGGGATTGTCTATGAAAGTAACTTTTTTGGGAGCCACACATGAAGTGACCGGCAGCTGCTATTATCTGGAGGCTGCAGGAAAGAGATTTCTGGTTGACTATGGAATGGAACAGGGAAAAAATATCTATGAAAACAAACCGATTCCTGTTCCTGCCGCTGAAATAGACTTTGTGCTTCTGACGCATGCACATATTGATCATTCCGGAATGCTGCCGGTGCTCTATGCGAGGGGCTTTCGCGGTCCTGTATATACGACGGATGCAACGGCGGACCTCTGTGATATCATGCTTCGTGACAGTGCACATATACAGGAGTTTGAGGCTGAATGGAGAAACCGCAAGGGGAAGAGGGCCGGGAAGGAGGACTATGTACCGCCCTATACGATGAAGGATGCGCTGGGCGTGATTGAACTTCTGGTGGGCAAGCCCTATAACCAGATCATTGAGCTGGCCAAGGGGATCAAGGTAAGATTCGTGGACGCAGGGCATCTGCTTGGGTCTGCAAGCATTGAAATCTGGCTTACCGAGGGACAGACCACACGTAAGATGGTTTTTTCCGGTGATATCGGTAATCTGAACCAGCCGCTGATCCGGGATCCTCAGTATATACAGGAGGCGGATTATGTGGTCATGGAGTCCACCTATGGCGACCGCAGTCATGGTCCGGTCCCGGATTATGTGACTTCTCTGGCCCGGATTATCCAGGAAACCTTCGACCGTGGAGGCAACGTAGTCATTCCATCCTTTGCGGTTGGAAGAACCCAGGAGATGCTGTATTTCATACGTCAGATCAAGGAGCAGCATCTGGTGCAGGGACACGGGGATTTTCCGGTGTATGTGGACAGTCCGCTGGCGATTGAGGCAACGACAATTTTTCAGCGGCATCCAGATGAGTGCTATGATGAGGATGCAAAACGGCTCATTGAACAGGGAATCAATCCCATTGCCTTTTCCAATCTGAAAACATCGATCACGGCAGCGGATTCCAAGGCGATCAACTTTGATGAAAATCCAAAGGTGATTATCTCCGCAAGCGGTATGTGCGATGCCGGAAGAGTCAAGCATCATCTGAAGCATAATCTGTGGCGGCCGGAATGCACCATTCTGTTTGTCGGATATCAGGCAGTGGGCACGCCCGGGCGGGCAATTGCAGACGGTGCGGAAAGCATCCGGCTTTTCGGGGAGGAAATTGCTATTAAGGCGCATATAGAAATACTTGCGGGCATGAGCGGGCATGCGGACAATGCGGGTCTGATGAAGTGGGCTTCGTCCTTTAAGGAGAAGCCAAAGAAGGTATTCGTATGCCACGGCGAGGATACCGTCACGGAAATCTTTGCGGAGCGGCTCAGAAAGGAGCTTGGATATGACTCCTTTGCCCCGTTCAGTGGAACCGTCTTCGACATAGCTTCCGGCGAAATTCTCGAGGCGCCTGCCGGAATCAGGATCACTGGTGAAGCCGGTACCGGAAAGCTTCCGCATCGCAGGGCATCTGCCGTATATGAACGCCTTGCTGCTGCCGGGCAGCGGCTGCTGGCTGTTATTCGCAGAAATGAAGGCGGGGCGAATAAGGACCTTGCAAAGTTTACGGATCAGATCAACGCACTCTGTGATAAGTGGGACAGATAAAGGCACAAGTGATATAGACAGAATATACAGGATAACAGGGAGTTTTTTATGAGCATTATTGGAATTATTGGCGCGATGGACCAGGAAGTAGCTGAACTGAAGAATCTTATGAGTGAGGTAAATGTGAAGGAAAAAGCCGGGATGGAATTCTATCGCGGTGTCCTTGAGGGAAAGCCTGCGGTAGTCGTGCAGAGCGGTGTCGGAAAGGTTAACGCTGCAATGTGCACGCAGATTCTGGCGGATGATTTTCATGTGGATTATATTATCAATACAGGTATAGCAGGGAGTCTTCAGAACAGGATTGATATCGGGGATATCGTGCTCTCTTCAGAGGCGGTCCAGCATGATATGGATGCGACGGTCTGGGGATACCAGCCGGGTCAGGTGCCGGGTATGGATACCTATAAGTTTCCTGCCTCCGAAAAGCTGATTGAACTTGCAGAGAAGGTCAATGCGGTGGTTAATCCGGATATCCATACGTTCCGGGGCATGGTGGTCAGCGGCGACCAGTTCATTTCTGATCATCAGGTAAAGGCGAAGCTGGCCGAACAGTTCGGCGGATACTGCACAGAGATGGAGGGTGCGGCCATTGCTCAGACAGCATGGAGAAACCAGATCCCGTTTCTGATCATCCGTGTGATCTCAGACAAGGCAGACGGAAGCGCTGTCGCAGATGATAACAGCTTTACAGATGGCTGTGTAAAGCACTGTGTTCGCCTTGTGTGCGGCATGCTGAAAAAAATCTGAATATTAATTCTAATCTTCCTCCAGAACCTGCAGTTCCAGGTAGTCAAAGGGAATTTCTTCGCCAACAAAATTATCCTGACGGAAGCGGACTTTTCTGGTGCGCTGAAATTCCCGGATATTGGCATCCAGCCATATGGGTGCGCTCAGGTCCCATGCATGGCAGATCTGTTCAAGCGCATGAAGGATCTTGTGGGTTCTGGTATCATCGCTGTCATCTGCAACGGTCATATCCTTCAGCATATGATTGTTCTTCATCATTTTTCCCCATATACGCATTTTGCACCTTCCTCTCTGCTTGCGAAATCAGTCTAAATAATATATGATAAACACGTAATTTGCAAACCACAGGGATGTGATGTTTCGAAATTTCTGATTTTGTTTGCACAGTACAGTTTTTTTACTATCATAGAAAGCTTATATCCATTGCGTGCAGTCTGGATACACATTGCGTGGTTTGGTTACATCGCACGCTGCATATTAAGCACTCGGATTTTTTTGAAGGCAATAACAGTCCTGATGCATGCGCAGCATGTATGAGGGGTTGCGTATTTTTATATGATACGCCGGCATGGATTACGCCGGCAGGAGGATTCAAATATGATAAAATTACAGAATGGCGGGGTGTATCTGGTAAACGGACAGACCGTGATTCCGGATGGGCCGGATGCTGCAGCGCAGCTTCGGCAGGCTGCCGGCAAGACACCTTCCGCGGATGAAGCAAAAAAGGAGACCATGGCGTACAATATCCTGAAATCGCACAATGTTTCAGGCAGCATGGAGAATCTCCAGATCAAATTTGATACACTGACTTCACATGATATTACATATGTCGGTATCATTCAGACAGCCAGGGCTTCGGGACTTGAGAAATTTCCTGTACCGTATGTTCTTACGAACTGTCATAATTCCCTCTGCGCAGTGGGAGGAACGATCAATGAGGATGATCATATGTTTGGCCTTTCCTGTGCAAAGCGTTATGGCGGCATGTATGTTCCGCCGCATCAGGCAGTGATTCATCAGTTCGCACGGGAAATGCTCAGCGGAGCAGGAAAGATGATTCTTGGGTCGGATTCTCATACCCGTTATGGTGCCCTTGGAACGATGGCAATGGGCGAGGGTGGTCCCGAGCTGGTAAAACAGCTTCTTAACAAGACATACGACATTGCAATGCCGGGTGTCGTTGCAGTCTATATGACAGGTGCACCTGTGCCCGGTGTAGGTCCGCAGGATGTGGCACTGGCTATCATAGGAGCGGTCTTTGACAAGGGCTACGTGAAAAATAAGGTAATGGAGTTTGTTGGTCCGGGAGTTGCATCTCTGTCCGCAGATTTTCGTATCGGCATTGATGTCATGACAACGGAGACGACCTGCCTGTCGTCAATCTGGACAACTGACGATACCATTAAGGATTACTATGCAGAGCATGGACGTCCGGAGGCATATAAGGAACTGCGTCCGGGTGCGGTGACTTATTATGACGGCTGCATTTATGTTGAGCTGGACAAGATCAAACCGATGATTGCCATGCCCTTCCATCCGAGCAATGTGTATACGATAGAGGACTGCAACGCAAATCTGCTGGATGTACTGGATGATGTGGAAAAACGTGCACAGGTGGCATTTAACGGGAAGGTTGATTACAATCTGCGGAATAAGGTGCACAACGGAAAGCTTCTTGTAGATCAGGGCGTGATCGCAGGCTGCGCGGGCGGCGGCTTTGAAAATATCTGCCAGGCAGCGGATATTCTCCGGGGTCAGTATATCGGCTGTGATGACTTTACACTGGACATCTATCCGGCAAGTGCACCGATCTATAAAGAGCTTGCAGCAAACGGTGTGATTGCGGAGCTTATGGAAACTGGTGCGGTTGTAAAGACTGCATTCTGCGGCCCTTGCTTTGGCGCGGGAGATACTCCTGCAAACGGAGACCTTTCTATCCGTCATTCCACACGTAATTTCCCGAATCGTGAGGGATCCAAGGTGCAGGAAGGACAGGTTGCCGGCGTTGCATTGATGGATGCCCGGTCTATTGCCGCTACTGCGGCAAATCAGGGCTTTCTGACACCGGCTACGGAATTTGCGGGTGAGTATCGGCATCGTGTATACCATTTCGACTCCAATATCTACGCCCACAGAGTCTTCGACAGTCATGGTGTTGCCGATCCGTCGGTTGAAGTCCGGTTTGGTCCGAATATCAAGGATTGGCCGAAGATGTCTGCGCTTCCGGAAAATCTGATCCTGAAGGTTGTCTCCGAAATTCATGATCCGGTTACAACCACAGATGAACTGATCCCGTCAGGCGAAACCTCTTCTTATCGTTCCAATCCGCTCCGGCTTGCGGAATTTGCGCTTTCCAGAAAGGATCCGCTTTATGTGGGCAGGGCAAAGCAGGTGCAGAAGGCCCAGAAAGCGCTGGAAGAAGGTGGATGTGCCGGAGATGCGCTTCCAGAGCTGAAACCGGTCATGAAGGTGATCCATACGCAGTTCCCGGATGTATGTCACAACAATATGGGGGTAGGCTCAACGATTTTTGCGGTCAAGCCGGGTGATGGCTCTGCACGTGAGCAGGCGGCTTCCTGCCAGAAGGTACTGGGAGGCTGGGCGAATATCGCCAATGATTATGCTACAAAACGGTATCGTTCGAATCTGATTAACTGGGGCATGCTGCCCTTCCTGATTCCAGAAGGAAAGCTTCCCTTCAAGAACGGAGATTATCTGTTTGTGCCTGAAATCCGTAAAGCAATTGCGGAGAAGGTTGACACCATTCAGGCTTATGTGGTGGGTGACAATGCACTGACAGAGTTTTCGCTTCGCCTCGGTGCTTTGACGGAGGATGAGAGAGAGATCATTCTGGATGGCTGCCTGATCAATTATTACCGGAATCATAAATAAATCATAGATAATAAATCCTAAGTAATAAATAAAGATGATCAGCCCTTCCGGATTCCAGAATTCCGGGAGGGTTTTTTCTCGGGCAGAGTTATTATTGATGTCTGTAAATGTTCGGATTTAAAGATAATCTTCTAAACGCCTGCCCTTTGGCTCCAATATCATGTGATTGTTCATTGTATAATTATGTCACGCTGTTATACGAGTGATATCTGTCAGAGTGAATAGAATGTACCTATGCCGTTATAATTATCAGAATATAATAAATATAACAAACAATAAAGCAAAATAATGAAACTAACCACTATTAAATAAAGATAAAATTAAAATAAATAAAATAATGTGTTGACAAATATGAGGGCGTATGTTATCCTGTAGTTACATTAAAGAAAGGGCAACAGAATTAATTCGATAGAAGTTCCCTCTGAAATATTCAGATCGGAAGTGAAGGAAGCTGAATATGACGAGCGGCCTTTTAGATTACATCGAATAAACGTTAAGTCCGGTTCTTTAAGAGTATACGAAAAGGAGGATAGTCCAATGGGAATTCCACCGGCACATCATCCTCAATATGAAAGTGGTATTGCATAAGCAGTTCCCTCAGAGAAGACCTTTTATCAGATAGAAAAAAGTAATCGAATTCCTGGAAGATCCGGAATCCATGATATGAAAGGTAATGTGAAGCCTGCAATTCATATTGAGTATTTACCACGGAAGATTTATGAATGGGATTTGGAACCGTGTAAAGAAACGGAATCCCGGCAGTTGGAAGATGTGCATCTGCTGTTGCCATAATAAATCGGACAAAACATTCAACAATTCACAGAACTTTCTAAGCAGGAGATCTTGGAATTGAAAGAACTGACTGGACGTGAAGGATGCGTAAACAGCACAGGAAAGTGGCATTGAAGCTTGATGTTACCGGAACTGGTGATTAAGCGCAGAAGCAGAAGGCGGTTCAAGAGAGAGTATCCTGACGAAGCAGGGAACATATAAATCTTTTATCGAACTTTTATTTTCTGAAAGAGATTAGAGGGATCGCAGGAAAGTTCCTGTATAGAAAGATCCTGTTAAGAGTAAAGCAGCATTAATTAGAACACAAATAGCAGCAGAGCAGTTTGTGTGATATACGAAATGTTTTGAATGGAAAAATACAGATAAGACGATAAACAAGAAGAAAGGACAGGCTGATCAGGAAACAGCCTGGAAGCAGAAGAAATCAATCCGGAAACGGATGATTAAATATCAAATCGCAGCATTTTTTCAGAATCGGCTTTCAGAAAGATAAGCAAGAGTGAATTTGTACAACCTGGAAACAGGCGGAGAAAGTGTAGAAAATTGAATAGTAGTGAACCATTTCAGTAGTGGCCGTCTTGTCAGATTGAGGTTTAATTTGATAAGGCGGCCATTACTTTTGTGTAGATAAGGCCGGAGTGTATGGTGTATAATGCAAAACATAACGAGTATCTATGATATATGCGGTCACAGAGGGGTCAGATGCTTAGAATTCTTAAAGAGACAGATCAGTATATTGCTGTTTATAAGCCTGCCGGAATGGCAGTGCAGTCCGCAGATGTGCGCCGGATGGACCTGACGAATCAGCTGATGAATGAACTGGTGCTCCGGCAGCGCCGGTTACAGAGGTCTGGAAGGACAGATGTATCCTGTACACATCCATATCTGGCGATGATCCATCGCCTGGACCAGCCGGTAGAGGGAATTGTGCTCTATGCAAAGAGCAAAGGAGCGGCTGCAAGGTTATCAGATATGCTGCAGAAGCATCAGTTTACAAAGAAGTATCTGGCAGTGACAGATCTGCCTGAGGGGGCAGATCAGAGGGAAGGACAATGGTATCATCTGACTGATTATCTGGTTCGTGACGGGCGTACGAATACTTCCAGAATTGCCAGTCCGGGAGAGGCTGGTGCCAGAAGAGCGGAATTACAATACAGGATCATCGGGAAAAGTATTCCGGAGAAAAGTATTCCGGATCAGAAAAGTTTGCAGGAAAGTGTAAATTACGGTCGGACGGAATTGTGCAGGGCTCTCCTGGAGATTGATCTGTATACAGGAAGACATCATCAGATCCGGGTTCAGCTGGCGCACGCAGGTATGCCGATTGCGGGGGACCGGAAATATGGCATTAACAATGTTTGCGCAGGGGAAAACTCTGCAGGTGTTTTCCCGGCCCTGTGCGCAGCGGAACTGGCCTTTGCCGATCCATGGAGCGGGGAAGACGTCGATATCCGGATTTGTCCGGAGGGGAAATGTTTCTCTGAGAAGGGCTGGCTGCAGGAGTGGCAGCGACTGAAGCGAAGAGAATGAAATCATGGTTTGAATTTGAGACAGCATATGACAGATCAGGCATCGGGCAGGGGAGCGTAAGGGGATTTATGAAAAAAGCAGTTCGTCTGATACTTATTTTGCTTGTGATATTGGCAGCGTGTGCCGCAGGGGTTTTTGCTTACAGGTACCGAAGCAGCCGGGAGGAACAGACGGCAGAAACGGTAGAGGCAAAAGGACCGACTCTTCCGGTCGTGTTCATGCAGGTGGATGGAACGGATGTCAATGAGATGTTTGGAATCAGGGAGGATATTCCGACGTCTTATGAGAGAGAATCTGTCACACCGCTGACCACTGACAAAAAGTTATCCATTAAAATAGACCCGAAGGATTCGGAGATGGAAGGGGCCAGCTATGAGCTTTCTTCTATCGCGGATGAGAGTCTTGTGGAAAACGGGGAAATCACAGATCTGGAGAATGGGACGGATGGGACGGTTACTGCGTCTTTTACAGTCCGTTCCAATCTTCGCTCAGGTCAGGAATATATGCTCCGCATAGATCTTCGCCTGAAATCCGGAGAGGATGTTTATTACTATACCAGGCTGGTGCAGGGAAGCGGCATTGATTTCAGCGGATATCTGGACTTTGTCCAGAATTTTGTGAACATGTGCCTGGACAAGAAGAATCAGGACGATCTCGCAAATTATCTGGAATCGGAGAACACAGCCTATGACAGCAGTTTTACTGATATCGATATTACATCCAGCACAGATATGGTTACGTGGGGGAGTCTGGCACCGGAGCTGGTGCAGGAAATGGCGCCTGTCATCTGTGCCTGCAACACAACAACGGTGAGCATTGCGCAGACTTATATTATCAGTGCCAGTGATAGTGACGGCAATACAGAATACTATAAGGTAAGAGATTATTACCGCATGAAGTATGCGGACGGCACAACAACTATTTCGCTGCTGAATTTCAAGAGAAATGCCACCCTGATTTTTGACAGCAGTCTCCCGGCCCGGACGGATACAGGGCTGAACCTCGGCGTACAGGGGAAGACGCTGACTTACAGTACGAGTCAGTCAGGGAGTATCGTGGTTTTTGCGGAGAATGGCGATCTCTGGTCTTATAACGCAGAGACCGGAGCATTGACCAGCCTTTTCACATTCCGTGAAAAATCCGGCGGAAGTTATGCCTTTGATGATCGAACAGAGACAGAGGCCCATGACTATGCAATTGAACAGGTGTCGGATAGCGGAGATGTCACCTTTGTTTTATATGGATATATGTCCTCCGGGTCTCACGAGGGAGAGATGGGGGTGGCGGTATTTTCCTACTCGGCAGATACGAAGACCTCTGAGGAAACGATGTTTCTTCCATTAAAGCAGAGCTTCGCTGTGCTGAAGCAGAATATTTCACGCCTTTCTTATGTGAGCAGTGCAGGTGAGCTGTATCTGTTTCTGGGTACGGAACTGTGCAAGGTCAATCTGACGGACGGGACCTATGCCATGGTTCAGGATTCCATTGACAGCGATGGCTTTGTGTCTTCCAATTCCCAGCAGGTTGTCGCCTGGCTGGACAAGGATAATGAGGGCGGCTCTTCCGAGGCAACGGTTCTTGATCTGGAAAGTGGAAAGAAATTGCAGATTACCGCGCCGCAGGGAGAAGGCATCCTGTCGTGTGGCTTCATCAATAGTGATTTCGTTTACGGCCTGGTAAAAGCAGAGAATGTGATCACCGGCAGCGATGGTGTTGTTGTCTGCGGGATGTATCAGCTGGATATTGAGGATATTGACGGGAAGATAAAAAAGACCTATCAGAAGGATAATACCTACGTAACTGCGGTCACAGAGGAACAGAACGATCTTGCGCTGTCTCTGGCAACCCTGGAGAATGGAAGCTTTCAGGATGCGGGTACAGATCGTATTGTCAACAATGAAACAGAAGATAGCGGTGCTTCACTGAGCCTCTCCAGTGACAGCCGTACAGGCCAGGATACGATACTGACGCTCTCTGTGACGCCATCCGCGGATGCGATCAGTCCGCAGAGTGCGCAGATTCTTTTTACCACGGAGGGAGCAGAAACAACGTTGAACTGGCCTGATACAGATACAGACCAGAGTCTGTATACTGTTTACGGCTATGGTACGCTGCAGGGTACATACCAGAGCGCCAGCCGTGCTATTGTGGCGGCGGATGCCGTATCAGGGCTGGCTTTAAATCGTGCGCAGCAGTATATCTGGGTGAGGGGTGACTGGCCGTCCTCCTATACCATTGATACATCGACGCTGCCGGAAGGGTTCCTGGATCTGAAATACGATGAAAAAGCACTTGGAGACCTGCTGGGTTCAGATTATTCAGTGCTGAATCTGTCCGGCTGTACCCGGGAAGAGCTGTATTATCAGCTTTCACAGGGCTATCCGGTGATTGCAAAAACATCTGATGACAGTGTGTATTATATTATTGGATATGATGCGTACAATATCTGGATTTACGATAAGAGCACCGGGGAGGCAAAGGCAGTTGCCACGGATGATGCAGATGCTTTATTCAGCAAGAATGGGAATCAGTTCTTAAGCTATATAAAATAAAAAACCATTTCAGGCTCCGGGAGTGATACCCGGGGCCGTGAAATGGTTTTCCTTCATTTCTGAATATTATGGAATTATTCTACCGGTGTGAAATCTTCCTTACCAGCGCCACAGACCGGACATACCCAATCGTCCGGAAGATCCTCAAAGGCTGTTCCAGGAGCGATTCCGTTATCCGGGTCCCCTTCTGCCGGATCATATACATATCCACAAGGTCCACATTCATACTTCTGCATAGTTTTTTACCATCCCTTCTGCAATGAAATTACATATATTAAATATATACAGATCATTTTGCCATAAAGCCTGCCCTCGTTGTCTTCAGCGGGCCAGGATGACTTATGGCTGATATGATTATAGTATGAATGACTGGGCTTTGACAAGGACAAACAGGATTTTGTGGAAGAAAAGAGATACAGAAATGTTAAGATACAGAAACATTAATATGAAAGGACGGTATGACAGATGGAATTTCGGCCATGTATCGACATCCACAACGGAAAGGTAAAGCAGATTGTGGGCGGGACACTAAAGGACGCAGGGGATTTTGCCGCTGAAAATTTTGTATCAGAGCAGGATGCTGCTTACTATGCCAGACTTTATCAGAGATATGGGCTGCGCAACGGGCATATTATTCTGCTGAACCCGCCGGAATCCTCATATTATGAAGCAACTCTTGCGCAGGCAGAGGCGGCTTTGTCTGCCTGGCCGGGAGGCCTTCAGATCGGTGGAGGAATCCGCGCAGACAATGCAGAGCGTTTTCTGAAGATGGGGGCAAGTCATGTAATAGTGACGTCCTATGTCTTCCGCGATGGACAGATTTCCATGGAGCGGCTGGAGCAGCTGGTGTCCGCGGTTGGCAGGGAACATCTGGTTCTGGATCTGAGCTGCCGTAAAAAGGATGGAAAATACTATATTGTGACAGACCGCTGGCAGAAATTTACCGATGTAGAGGTGACAGTGGATTCTCTGTGTGCGCTGTCGGGAAGCTGCGATGAATTTCTGGTTCATGCGGCAGATGTTGAGGGAAAGGCACAGGGTGTGGAAAGAGACCTCGTGAGAATACTTGCGGAGGTATCCACCAGAATTCCGATTACCTATGCAGGCGGAATTGGCTGCTTTGATGATCTGTACTGGGTAAAGCGTGAGGGAAGGAACCGGGTCAATGTAACAGTCGGGAGCGCGCTTGATCTTTTCGGAGGTGAAATGTCATTTGAAAAAATATTAAACATATGCAAGGAGAGTCTTCAGGCGGATTGACTCGATTTGCAGGACATTTGTAGAAAAATACCATTCTTTTGTGCATGAGTGCACAAGAAATACCGTCATTATCACGGGTAATTTTTCGCGATTTTTCTTTGACTTGTGTACTTTGACCAAATTAATGTTATACTTTATACATGCTTGATTACGGAGCCTTGCGGAAATGGTTCCGTGTGTCATACAGAATGTATTAGGAGGAAATCACGATGATAATTATTGGAGAAAAAATCAACGGTTCGATTCCTGCTGTGGCAGAGGCGATCAAGAATCGTGACGCAGATGAAATCAAGCGTCGTGCGCTCATTCAGGCAAATGCACGGGCAGATTATATTGACTGCTGCGCATCGGTTCCTGAGGCAGAGGAAGTAGAGACTCTGAAGTGGATGATTGACTGTATTCAAGAGGTGACAGATGTTCCGATTGCAGTCGACAGCCCGAGTCCGAGAGTACTGAAAGAGATTTTTCCGTACTGCAAGAAACCCGGCATCATCAATTCTGTTTCCGGCGAGGGAGACAAGATCGACATCCTCTTCCCGGCAATTGCTGATACAAAATGGCAGGTAATTGCCCTGTGCAGTGATGATACAGGTATTCCGAAGACCGCAGATGACAGATTGAGAGTATTCCATCATATCATGGATGAGGCGAAGAAGTATAATATTGCACCGAGCCGTATCCATATTGATCCGCTTATTGAGATGCTCTGCACCTCAGAGGATGGCATCGGAATGGTAGAGAGTGTTATGCAGACGATTCGCAGCGAGTATCCGAGCATCCATATTACCGGTGCAGTCAGCAACATCTCCTTCAACCTTCCGGCTCGGAAGCTTGTGAATATTGGATTTACAGTTCTGGCGATGAAGGCAGGACTGGACAGCGCAATCTTTGATCCGACAAATCGTGACCTCCTTGGTGTTGTATTTGCAACAGAGGCACTTCTTGGCAATGACGAGTACTGCATGGAATATATTCAGGGATTCAGGGATGGCCTGTACGGACCAAAGCCGAAGGCATAATCGGTATTTTTCACGATAACCCCTTTTTATGCATAGTTACCGGACTGCATGAATAAAAAAGGGATCAGGATTATTCGTTATTACTCATTATGTATTCATTTCATCTGCGTTCCTGCGGAAAGGGCGCACATGATTGCGGAATGAATAGAAATAAATAACAGAAAGCGGAGGATTTTATTATGGGAAGTATTGAAGAAGTTGCAAATCTGGTAGAGCATGGACGTTCCAAAAAGGTTCCGGCTGCGGTACAGGCTGCTCTGGATGATGGCATTGATGCAAATGATATCCTGCAGAAGGGTATGATTGATACCATGGGTATCGTTGGTGAGAAATTCAAAAACAATGAGATCTTCGTTCCGGAAATGCTGGTTGCTGCAAAGGCTATGAAGGCTGGTGTTGAGGTTCTGAAACCATATCTTGCTACCGGTGCAGCCGGAAAGCTTGGCAAGGTTATCATCGCGACAGTTGCAGGCGACCTTCATGATATCGGAAAGAATCTGGTTGCCATGATGATCGAGTCCGCAGGATTTACAGTGATTGACCTTGGCGTTGATGTACAGATCGACAAGATCATCGAGGCTGTCAATGAGAACCCGGATACAAAGATTGTTGCACTTTCCGCCCTGCTGACAACTACAATGCCGTCTCTGAGAGATACGGTTGCCGCATTGAACGGTGCTCCGTTCCGCAGCAATATCAAGATCATGGTTGGTGGTGCTCCGATTACGCAGGAGTTCGCAGAGGAGATCGGTGCAGACGGATATTCCGAGGATGCTGCCTCTGCAGCGGAGCTTGCAAAGAAGCTGGTAGGTGTAGCATAATAGCAGCTGTCTGATATGTGAGATTTTGCATGCGGATCAAATAGTCTGATATTTGCGCAGATCCATCGGTTTGTATGCAATTAAGTAATGAGATTTCAAAGAAAAAAGGGCCGTCGCATGATGCTCGGGTATTGTGCGCCGGCTCTGTTTTTATCAGTGCGAGGTGGACAGTGTGAAAAAGTACAGGATTTGCTTTCGGCCTCAGAATAAGGAAATAGTGGTTGAAGAAGGTACAACTGTTCTGGAGGCTGAAAGAATAGCTGGTCTGGAGCCGGACGCGCCCTGCGGCGGCAACGGAAAATGCGGGAAATGCAGGGTGGATGTGTGCAAGGGCAGGAAAACTGGTGTGGTTCTTGCGTGCCAGACAAAGATCGAAAGCGACATGATCGTTGACACGATGTACCAGCAGAAAGTAGAAAAAATTTTGGCAGAGGGACTTTCCAGGAAGGTGGAGGTGGATCCCGGTGTTCATCCGGAAATCCTCCATGTTCATTCTATAGAGGCGGGAGATCGAACGAATACCGGCCAGCAGGAAACAGGACGACAGGATACAGAAACCGAGCCGTTCTATCTGATGGCCTTTGATATCGGCACAACAACGGTGGTTGGCTACCTGCTGGATGGCAGAATCGGAAAGACTATTGCAGTGGCAAGCCGTATGAATCCGCAGCACGCTTTTGGAGCGGATGTCATCTCCAGGGCTAATTATGTGCTGGAGCATGGAAAAGAGGGAAGCTGCGCACTGCGAAGCGCAATCGTTAACGCGCTGAATGCGCTGATTCGGGAGGCGGCCGGCAAGGCCGGTGTGCAGGTGGCTGACATTCTGCAGATTTCTGTTGTGGGAAATACCTGCATGCACCATCTGTTCCTTGGCATATCACCGGATACACTGGTACATGCACCCTATGTGCCCGCGGTCCGGAAGGGGATGATTCTGACAGCAGAGGAAACCGGTCTCCGGTTTGGACCGGCCACAGAGGGTACAGAAGAAGGAAAGGATTCCGATCTCCTTCCACCCTTTGAGCTTGAAGAGGAGCTGGCTGCTAACGAAAGAAACAAGGGATCAGATAGCTGCTCTCCTGAAGCTGGAATTACCGCACATAACACCGAAGAAGAATGGATCACCTCACGCAGGATGAGAAGAACCCGGAATGAGAATCTGCATACCGGTGTGGTACTGCTGCTTCCGAATATTGCTGGTTTTGTGGGGGCGGATACTGTGGGGTGCATGGTTGCCGCAGCCTTTGACAGGCTGGATCAGCTGACCCTGATGGTGGATATTGGCACAAATGGAGAGATGGTTCTTGGAGACCATAATCGCATGCTTACCACATCTACTGCAGCAGGACCGGCTTTTGAGGGAGCAAAGATCGAATGCGGCATGCGTGGGGCCGATGGGGCCATCAGTCATCTGAAAGAGACGCAGTATGGCATTTCACTGGAAATCGTCGGCGATGTCAGAGCGGCAGGCATCTGCGGTTCCGGCCTGATTGATATTCTGGCTTTTCTGATCCGGCATGGATTCGTCAATTCCTATGGCGCTTTCCGCGATCCGGAAGATCTGGAGGACCCGCTTGCAATCAAGCTGAAGGACCGGGTGATTTCTGTACATGGACAGCCGGCTTTTCTGCTGGTAAAGGGCGAAGCATCTGCGACTGGAGAGGATGTCTACCTTACGCAGAAGGATGTGCGTGAGGTACAGCTTGCAAAGGGTGCGATTGCGGCAGGCATACAGATTCTGACAGACAAGCTGCAGAAGAGGATTACGGATATCCGGCAGGTATTTCTGGCAGGGGCGTTTGGAAACTATATGGATTCACAGAGCGCCTGTGAAATCGGCATGATTCCCTATGAGCTGCATGACAGGATTGTGGCAGTGGGAAATGCCGCCGGAGAGGGTGCAAAGCTCGCTGTTGTCAGCAGAGAGGAGTTCCGCTATGCCTGCAGACTGTCCCGGGAGACGGAGTTTATCGAGCTGGCAGCGGAGCGCGATTTTCAGGATGTCTTTGTGGACAAGCTGGAATTTGACCGTGCGGTAGACGAGGATTGAAAATATATCGCAGAAAAACCATACAGTAAAGCCGTACCGAAAAACCATTCAGCAAAGCGGGCAGAAAAATAATGCCGTAGATGCATTCTTGCGGCAGGGGGGAGTGAAAGTGACAGGAATTGGAATTGATACAGGTGGCACCTATACGGATATTGTTGTGTATGACATGGATCACGGGAAAGTGCTCGATGCCGGGAAGACACCGACGACGAAGGACCATCTGGAAACCTGTATTCTCCGGGCACTGGACAGTATGGACCAGCGATATATACACCAGGCACAGCTGCTGGCATTGTCCACAACCCTCGCGACCAATGCGTGCCTGGAGAATAAAGGCGGACGCGCGAAATGCCTGATGATCGGGATGCAGCCGGAGTCCATGCGTAACCTGAACGAAGTTTACGGATCTTATGGGTTCTCTGATCTGGATCAGCTGGTCTTTATGGAAGGAAAACCGGAGCACCTGTTCCGCGATCCTGAGGAGCCTGACTGGCAGAGACTGCAGCAGTATGCACAGGAATGGTTCCATGGATGCAGGGCGGTTGGTGTCACGCAGGTTTACCCGGACGCAAATGGAGGAAGATTTGAGAGGACAGCGGAACAGATTCTGAAGGCGCAGGGATTTCAGGTGACGACTGCCTGGGAAATGTTCCGGGACGTGGATGTGCTGCGCAGAGGTGCAGGCACATTGCTGAACGCACGCCTTGTGCCGATTATTTCAGATTTTCTGCAATCTGTCCGAAGCGCTCTTACCGAGCGGGGGCTGTCACTTCCGATCGTGATGATCGCAGGAAATGGAAATCAGATGGCAGAGACCGTGGCACGTGAGAGACCTGTGGAAACGCTGCTGTCCGGGCCGGCTGCAAGTGTAGTGGGAGGCAGTGTGATCTCTGGTGAGCCGGATGGAATTCTGGTTGATATGGGAGGAACCACAACAGACATCGCATTAATTCGTGACAGTCAGCCTGTCATGGCTGAACAGGGAATATCCATTGGACGCTGGCGAACAACCGTGCGGGGACTATATGTCGATACGACACTGCTTGGCGGTGACAGTGAGGTTCTGTTTGACAGGCAGCGTATACTGCTGGGAAAAGAGAGAGTCATACCGATTTCTGCGCTGGTACGCAGATATTCCATGCAGGCGCCTTCTATCATACATAAGCTTCAGCTGCTGGCGGATTCTGGAAGAAAGCATACCCGTATGCTTCACGAATTCATGGTGCTGCAGCGGAATATACTGGATGAGCCTGAACTCTGCAGCTTATATACGGAACAGGAGCTTCGGATCTGTAAAGCATTAAAGGATGGACCGCTTATCCTGGAGGAGTTCGCGGAAAAGGCAGGTACCAGTGTCTATCATCCGGGTACGGAGCGGCTTGAAGCTGAGGGAGTCGTCATCCGAAGCGGGCTTACACCGACGGACATGATGGTGCTGAAGGGCGATATCGATCTTTATGGCAGGGATTCCGCGGCGGCCGTCCGCGCGGCTGTACAATTTGTGATACAGAATACAGATCCCCGAAGCTATCATCTCCGCCGTCACCGGAACTGCAATGGGAACGGAAAGAACGGAAATGCCGGATGTGAAGAGCTGCTGCTGGCAGTGGCGGATGAAGTATATCGCTGTGTAGAAAAGAAAATGTACCGGAGGATTGCCGAGATTCTGCTGGCACAGCAGCACCCGGGCCACAGGCAGGAGCTGGAGCAGGACGGTGTCAAAAAGATGATAGACTGGTCCTTTGACGAAGCGTGGAGCAGCGAGATGGGGGTAAAGGCATCGGATGATGGAAGGCTGCAGGATGGAACGGGAGAGCAGGACGACGAGACCTGGGACTGGGTGCATTTTGGCATCACAACAAGGCTCCCGCTGATTGGTGCAGGCGCCCCGACACATATCTTTCTCCCAACGGTTGCAAAGCTGCTGGGAACCAGAGCAGTCCTGCAGCCCTATGCGGGGGTTGCCAATGCGCTCGGGGCGATTGCCGGAAAGGTGTCCGCAAGGGTCAGCGTCCATGTAAAGGCGGATTATCTGGGAGCCGAACCGGATGGATTCTCAGTGACGGATCGACAGGGAAAGCATAAGTTTGAAAAATATGAGGACGCAGAGCGGTACGCGGAGCAGCTGGCGGAGCAGCTGGCCAGAGATGAGGCAAAGCGCAAGGGTGCCGGAGAGCATCCGGATCTGCAGATTCGAAAGCACCAGATCCGGACCGCCTCCGGAATGGGACCGGAGGTGTTCTTTGAGACAGTTGTAGAGGCGGATGCCTCGGGCAGATACTGTATCGGCTGCTGCCATTAATGCAGACTGGTCTTGGGAGGAAGCTGCGAGGAATCTGTGTATGCAGGAATGCGCAGCTCCACCTCTGTCCCGTGTCCCGGTGTGCTGGAGTAGTGCAGCCCGTAATCTTCTCCGTAGAGAATCTGAAGCCGGCGGTGCGTGTTGTAGATGGCAATGTGATTGCCTTTTCCGGTGGTTTCGATCCTGCCGGTCAGAATATCCTTAACCTTTTCCGGAGACATACCGATGCCGTCATCAGAAATCAGCAGGATCATTGTGCCCTCTTCAATCCATCCGGTGAGGACAATAGTGCCCTTCCGGCTCTCCTTTTCCAGGATGCCGTGCAGAATACAATTCTCAATGACAGGCTGCAGTGTCAGCCTCGGAATGCGATATTCCATCATTTCATCCGGCACATCTACCACAAAGTCTATTCCGTTGTCAAAGCGCATGTTCTGAAGGCGCACATAAATCGTTGCATGTTCGATCTCATCCTCAAGCGTGCCGACTGAATCCTTGCGGCTGAGCGTCAGACGGTAAAATCTTGACAGGTCACGTACAGCCTGATTGATCTCCTTTGTCCGGCCCTGCTGTGCCATCCAGTTTATCACTTCCATTGTATTGTAGAGAAAATGCGGGTTGATCTGCGCCTGCAGAGATCGGAACTCAGCAATGCGCAGCTCTTCAGACTGCTTTTTCTGCTGCTCCATCAGATTGTTGATCTGACGGGCCATGTAGTTGTAGGAATCAATGAGTTCTCCTATTTCATCGTTTTCATCTGGAGATTCCATGGGTACTGGCGGTCCGTTTTTGACCTTACTCATCTGATCGCTTACCGCGCGAATTCTCCTGGTGAGAGAGCGGGCCAGGAAAACTGCGACGCAGATGGCGAGAACAGCAGTAACAGACCAGCTCAGCACCAGACGCAGCCAGTAGACCATGGTGCTTTTTCGAAGCGGTGCAGATGGAGTGATGCTGACCAGAAACCAGTTCGCGTCGGGCAGATAGTAATAGGAGACATATACGGTTTCGCCGAGGACTCTTTTGGCCAGAAAGCCGTTTGAGCTCATCAGGTTATTTTGTATGCTGTTGTAGTTCATATAGTAGATGCCGGAAAGTCTGGAATCCGTCGTGGTAACCATGGCGTCCCGCTCGTTGGTGATATAGGACACACTTCCCTCCTGGGAAACATGTTCAGTAAGAATACTGCGAAGTGAGGAGGAAGAAAAATAGCATGCAATGTAGCATTTGGTGACGGTTCCGGAGGAATCCAGGATGGATGCCGGGTGTATGTAGGCGCAGTCCCCCAGATTTTTTTTCTCCGAGACACTCAGGTACAGTGGCGGGCAGAACAGTTCAGAGGGGTGCGTGCTGTAGAAAATACCGTACCAGTATGAGGCTGAAACAGAGCGTAACGGAGCAAAAACGCGCGCATCATCTGTGAAAGCCGCACTGTCGGAGGGAAGGTCCACATAGATCCTGACGGCAGACAGGCCGTTTGGCGAAATATACCGGCTGATATTCTGTGAAAATGTGACTGCCTGTTCGGAAGTGAGCACGTCCGGAACGGTAGTATTGATGGTTTTTGAAAAAATACTTTCACAAAAAGCGGAGTTACGGATCTGTGTGTACTGGTCAAGGACTTTGCTGATCTGATCCTGCAGCAGGGGTGCAGCCTCCGCTGTCCGGATCTGTTCCTGCCGCAGGGTATCGGAGGTGATCAGGCGATACAGACGCGTGGAAAAGAAAATGCCAGCCAGAAACATGGGAATGGCTGCAGTAATTGCAATCATCAGGAACAGCTTGGACTGTATTTTCAGACTTCCATATCTCCTGGAAAAACAGTTGGATTTGTGTGTTGTTTTTTTCAAGTCTGATTCCTGCTTTCACGATAATCGGACGGAGACTGTCCGGTATATTTCTTGAATGCTTTGCCGAAGTAATTGCTGTCATTGTAGCCGACACTTGCCGCGATATCCGCAATATTATTTCGTGGATCCGCAAGCAGCTCCTTTGCCCGTTCGAGACGGAACTCCGTGAGATACTGGTTCAGGGTTTGTCCGGTTTCGTTCTTGAATACTGTGCAGGCGTAGGAAGCGGAGAGCGAGACATATTCGCTGATCTCCTTTGTGGAGAGCATGGGGTTGTTGTAATGCTGTCTTATGTAGGTCTTGATCAGATAGACAGACGAGTTTACCGGCACATAGTTCTCCACATCGTCAAGATACTTTGCAAGCGCAGATTTCAGCATGTCATGCAGTTCCGGGAAGGAAAAGCAGTGATTGAGCGCGTCCAGTGCATTGTCAAAGCCTGAGGATATTCCGGATCCGGGAAGCTGCCGGATCCTTCGCTGGGTAAAGACAGCGTCAAGGAGACGGTAGTACATGTTCTGAATGTTTCCGCGAAGCAGGACAGGGTTCTCATAGATAGAGCGGTAGAGCCTTTCCTGCAGCTGCTGCAGGGTATCACGGTCCGGATTTTTCAGTGCTGCAAGAAGCGCATCGGAAATTTTTCCGGGATCCTCCCGGGCAGGTGCCGGAATTCCCGGATCTTTCAGAAGGACAGTCCCTTTATTATAGAAGAAACTGCTCTGCAGCCGGATGGCGGCGGAGCTGTAGGAGGTATAGAGCTTCTGAATGCCATTGACAATCTGTCCCGCGGAGATATACCAGTTTTTCACGGCAATATGACCGGAAAGAAATGACGTGATCGTTTTCACGGTGTTTTCGGAGAACGAGGCCTTCCGAAACAGGTGAAAGACAAAGAGATTGGGCTTCTTTTCAGCAGCGATTACATGCAGATGAAGCTGCCGGGCAAAGTCGTGTAATACATCCTGCAGATGCGGAAAAAATTCCGGCGAAAGATCTTCCTTTTCATCGGTCTGCAGCAAAACTGTAAAGGCTGCATGGAAAAGGTCCACGGAACCATAGCGCGCACAGTATCTGCGGCTCAGGTCCTCAACAGATTCTCTGGAGGAGGAGTAGGGCATGGTGAGACAGAGTGCCAGGTGCGCTGCGGATATGGATTCTGTAAGGCTTTCGGCATTTCTGGCCTGTTCGAGCGCGTGCCGGCGTTCTATGGCAGAGCGCACCGTGTCCTCAACCTCCTGAATATCCAGGGGTTTTTCCACATAGTTTACAGCCTGCAGCCGGATGGCAGCCTTCAGGTATTCCTTGTCCGAGTAACCACTCATAAAGATAAAGATCGTATCGGGCATGAGCGTGTGAATACGGTTCATCATCTCTATGCCGGACATTTTGGGCATACGCACATCACTCAGAATAATCTCGGGCTTGTGTGCAGAAGCCTGGTGCAGTCCGTCCAGACCATCCTCAGCGACATAGACCTCATCGATACCGAGCCGGATCCAGTCGATGGAAGATGTCAGGCCGGTCCGGGTCAGATTTTCGTCATCGACAATCAGAAGTTTAATAACAGCATCCTCCTAAATAGTGTTTTTGAATGTAGAACAGCAGGACAGATATCAAAACAAATATCTGATAATCACAAGAGAAAGTTGCACTGCCCGTTACGTCAGCATTTTCTTTATCATAGCATGAAATGTAATTGATTTGCATTTAAAAAATATTACCCGATTCCATAAAAATTTCCTCTTAAAGCCCTCCTTTTGCAAATGTTATACTTTTATCAAATGGAAAGGAGGACAAGAGCGTGTCAGAAGATTTGATTCTGGAACTTAAGGGTATTACCAAGATTTTCCCCGGCGTCAAAGCGCTGAACAACGTACAGTTTCAGCTGCGCCGCGGAGAAGTGCATGCTCTGATGGGAGAGAACGGAGCTGGTAAGTCAACGTTCATCAAGGTTATTACCGGCGTTCATGCGGCTGAGGAAGGACATATGTACCTGAATGGCAAGGAGGTGCATTTCAAGGGTCCAAAGGATGCACTGGCGGCAGGTATCGCAGCTGTATATCAGCATCCAACCACATATCCGACCCTGAGCGTAACGGAGAACATCTTCATCGGCCATGAATTTGTCAAAAACGGGATCATTCAGTGGAGACAGATGACACAGGAGGCGAAGAAGCTTCTGGATCGTCTGGATGCGGATTTCAAACCTGGCGATGAGATGGGTACGCTTTCAGTTGCCCAGCAGCAGATGGTTGAGATTGCAAAGGCGCTTTCCACAAATGCCAAGATCATTATTCTGGATGAGCCGACAGCAGCCCTGACAGCCAATGAGTCGGAAAAGCTGTATAAGATCGTGGACCAGCTTCGGGATGAAGGCGTTTCCATCATCTTCATTTCACACCGTATGGAGGATATGTACCGCCTGGCAACACGTGTTACCGTATTCCGTGATTCACAGTATATCGGAACCTATGATGTGGATAAGATCACTGAGGCTGAACTGATCAAGGCAATGGTTGGCCGTGAGATTTCGGACATGTATCCGAAGCCGCAGGTCAAGATCGGCGGCGAGGTGTTCCGTATCGAGGGCATGAGCCGTACAGGATATTTCAAGGATGTTTCGCTGAATATCCATGCGGGCGAAATCGTCGGACTGACCGGTCTGGTCGGTGCAGGCCGTACAGAGACCATGGAAGCTGTCTGTGGTATCACAAAGCCGGACGCAGGCAAGGTTTTTGTCGACGGCAAGGAAGTGCATATCAAGAACCCCGCAGATGCGATGAAGGCAGGTATTGTACTGCTTCCGGAGGACCGTCAGAGGCAGGGACTGATCCTGAGCTGGGGTCTTGGCGATAATGTCATTCTTCCGATTCAGGATGAACTCGCAAAGGGTCCGTTCAAGGTGAAAAACGAGCTGAAGGAGCGGGAGCTTGCAAAGAAGTATCTGGAGGAGATCGACACAAAGGCGGTTACGATCTTTGATCCGGGCAGCAGCCTGTCCGGTGGAAACCAGCAGAAGGTTGTAGTTGCAAAGGCCCTTGTACAGGACAATATGAAGGTCCTGATCATGGATGAGCCCACAAAGGGTGTCGATGTCGGCGCAAAGGCAGAGATTTACTCTATCATGGGTGATCTGGCCAAGAAGGGATACGGCATTCTCCTGATTTCTTCTGAAATGGCAGAGATCCTGGGTATGAGTGACCGGATTTATACCATGTGTAAGGGACGTGTCACCGGATGCCTCGATATTAAGGAAGCAAGTCAGGAAAGACTTCTGGAGCTCTCCATGGAGAAGAGCAAGACTACCGGGAAGGAGGCAGTTCAGTAATGAATAAGAAAAAATCATTATGGAAGACAATTACCAGTTCCCGTGAAGCAAGTCTGCTGCTGATCCTCATCGTCATGCTGATCGTTGTTGAGATACTCAGTAAGGGAACATTTCTGACACCGACAAATATCTCACAGATCTTCCGGAATAATGCCCTGACAATGCTGATGGCACTTGGCATGCTCTGTGTCATGCTGACAGCAGGTATCGATATTTCCATTACATCGACACTGGCATTTACCGGTATGATCATCGGTATGCTGCAGAAGAGAGCCGGATTTACGAATACACTGGTGCTGTTTCTGCTCGCGGCGCTGATCGGCATTGCCTGCGGTTTCCTGAATGGGCTGATCATATCCAAGGGTCACCTGGCACCGATCATCTGTACGATGGGCTTTATGTACATCTGGCGTGGTCTTGCCTACGTGGTTTCCAATAACCAGTGGGCATCCGGTGCGGATGTTGCGAAGTTCGCCGAGTTCGGAAAGGATGGATCCGTCGGACCGTATATTATTCTGATTGTCGCGTATGTAGCCTTCTTCATCATTATGAAGTGGACGACCTTCGGGCGCCGGATCTATGCAGTTGGATCCAATGCCGATGCGGCACGTGTATCCGGTATCAATGTGGACAAGGTCCTGATTGAGGTCTACACCATCATGGGACTTCTCGCAGGACTTTCCGGTGCGCTTTCCGTTTCCATTTATGCATCGGCTCAGCCGAATATGCAGTATGGCAAGGAAATGGATGTAATCGCAGCCTGCGTTATCGGTGGAACTTCCATGAACGGTGGCCGTGGTTCCGTCATCGGTACCTTCCTCGGTGCTCTGTTCTATGCGGTACTTGCAAAGGCACTTCCGCTGGTTGGACTGGATTCCATCTGGCAGAACCTGATCAAGGGCGTGGTTGTACTGGCAGTTGTTCTGATCAACGTACTGACACAGCGTTCTATGGATAGAGCTGCACTGGAAAGAAGGGAGATGTAATCATGGCAGGAAAATCAGGAAGAACCATTGACGCCACCCCGAAGACCAGTATCAAGAAAAGAATCCTCAGCTGGGAGGGTGGTCTGGTTGTTATTTTTATCGCAGTTTTGATTTTCGGCTCGATTGTCTCCAAGAGCTTCACATTTACCAATGTGCTGCGTGAGATGCCGAAATATCTGTCAGAGCTGTTTATGATGTATGCAATGGGATTCATTCTCGTCATTGCCGAGATTGATATCTCTGTGGGCGCTATTGTCTGCCTGGCAGGCACAATGACCTGCTTTGCAAACCGCGCTGGTGCACCGCTGATAGTACAGATCATCATCTGCATCGGTGTTGGCTTCCTTTGCGGAACCCTCAATGGTCTGATTGCGACACATTTCCAGGAGCTGCCGACGATGATTATCACCCTGGGTACGCAGATTATCTTCCGTGGTATCGCAGAGGTTTCCATGGGAAGCGGCGGATCTGTTTCTCTCTCGGACACAATGGGCTTCGCAAAAATCGGAGGAATGATCGGACCGTTCCCGATTGCCTTCTTCCTCATCGTCATTACGGCAATCATCTACATCTTTATTCTGTCCAGAACAACCTTCGGACGGAAGATGTATGCAATTGGTTCCAATCATACAGCGGCCCTGTATGCAGGTATCCCTGTACAGAAGATCCGTCAGATCTGCTTCACCCTGGTTGGAACGATGGCAGGAATCTGCGCACTCTTCCTTCTGGCAACCTCCTTCGGTGCCAATACGACAACCGGACAGGGCTTCGAGATGGATGTCATCGCTATGTGCGTATTCGGCGGCATCGCTACCACCGGCGGCAAGGGCAACCTTGTTGGTGCAACCATCGCAGGATTCACCATTGTCTGCCTGCGTATCGCCCTTGGACAGCTGAACATGAGCGGACAGACGATCCTCGTTATTATCGGTATTCTTCTGATCGTGTCTGCGCTGATTCCGGGTATCAATCAGTCAATCCGGAACAGAAAGAAAACAGCAGCAGTGGCAAAATAATGGATTGAGAAAGTATTCATTTTCAAAAAATAATACCTTTAATCCAAGAAATTTACCATTACTTAACAGATACGGCAATGCTACACTATGCATGTGAACGGAAATCAATGCAGATTTCCGAAGTAATTGTTCAACATGAACAAAAACATATCTTAGGAGGGATTTACAATGAAAAGACAGGTAGTTAGCGTATTACTGACCGCAACGATGGCTGCCGGACTGCTTGCAGGATGCGGAAGCTCCTCAACAACCACCAGCCAGTCCGCATCCACAGGAAGCTCATCAGGCACCTCTGCTTCCACCAGCACTGCTGCATCCAGCAGCTCCACTGCAGCTGCTTCCACCAGCACGTCAGCAACGTCCGGAACATCCGAGGCTGTGGCTTCCACATCCGGCAGCACAGCAAGCGTCGGCGATGTAAGCGGCACCTATGCACTGGTTCCGAAGTCAGCAGGAAACCCGTTCAACGAGAAAGAGGCTTCCGGATTCCAGGATGCACTGAAGGCACTGGGATGCAAGGATGATCAGATCATCGTTTCCTATCCGGATTCCGCAACCGCAGATGCGCAGATCACCGTTATTCAGTCTCTGATTTCTCAGGGTGTAAGCTCCATCGCCGTTGCAGCAAATGATGCCAGCGCACTGGACGCAGCTCTGAAGCAGGCATCTGATGCAGGCATCAAGGTCTGCACACTGGATTCCGATGTAGACGCTGATTACCGTTCTGTATTCTGCAACCAGGCTGGTGTTCAGGAAATCGGCCAGGCCCTGATGGATGCTGTATATGATATCTCCGGTGGTTCCGGTGAATATGCAATCCTTTCTGCTACTTCTCAGGCAACCAACCAGAATGCATGGATTGACGCCATGAAGAAGATTGCAGAGTCTGATGACAAGTATGCAGATCTGAAGCTTGATGAGATCGCTTATGGTGATGATGAAGCGCAGAAGTCCACTGACCAGACACAGGCTCTTCTGACAAAGTATCCGAACCTGAAGGTTATCTGCTCCCCGACAACTGTTGGTATTGCTGCAGCTGCAAAGGTTCTGCAGGATCAGAAGTCTTCTGTAAAGCTTACCGGACTTGGACTTCCGTCTGAGATGAAGGAGTACATCGGTGATGATGATTCTCACTCCTGCCCGTACATGTTCCTGTGGAACCCGATTGACCTTGGTGCTCTTGGTGCATATGCTTCTGTAGCACTGGTTAACGGTACAATCACTGGAAAGGTTGGAGATACATTCTCTGCCGGAGATCTGAATGATGGCAATCCGTACAAGGTAACTGCAAATTCTGACGGAGCTTCTGAGGTTATCCTTGGACAGCCGTTCAAGTTTGATCCGAGCAACATTGATGAGTGGGCTGCAGTATACTAAGCCATTCGAAATAACAATGCACTGAAATTCAATACAGTGAAAGGAAGGGGAGGGGCCCGGACGGTACAGCCGTTCGGATCCCTCCCCTTTTAACACTCCTTGGATTGCCGGACTCTCGGGCAGCATAAGATCAGCTGACATCTGAAATTTTCGAAGCAGGAGGCCCCTGCAGAGCAACAATACGGTTTTTGACAGACGTCAGGAAAAAATAACAACCCGGTTTTATATAGAAAAAGGCGTGATGGACTGACATGTGTCCATCACGCCTTTTTAGCGGAGATGAAGGGAGTTGAACCCTTGCGCCGGTTACCCGACCTATCGCATTTCGAGTGCGACCTCTTCGGCCACTTGAGTACATCTCCAAAACATGTCTATTTTATCAGAGTTGCAGGGCATCTTCAAGGTGCTTTTTTCAAATAGACCATCAGGTGTATGGTATATACTTTATTTTTAACAGAGGCTATGGTATAAAATAAGTATTTTCATGCATCATTCTGAAAGTTATGATGTCATACATGTAAATTGCGGAACTCTGTGCGTTTCAGATTTGTTTCGGGAAAGGTCAAAGCATATGGGGAAATATACAAAGCAGGATATTTTCAGAATCGTGGAGGAGGAGGATGTAGAGTTCATCCGTCTTCAGTTTTCGGATATTTTCGGTATGCCGAAGAATCTGGCAATTACAGCCAGTCATCTTGAGCAGGCACTGAATAATGAGTGCACCTTTGAGGCATCTGCGATTGGCGGTCTTCAGGATGGTGTTGAGGAATTATATCTTTATCCGGATCTGGATACATTTGAGATTTATCCATGGCGGCCGCAGACCGGGAAGGTCGCGCGTATGTATTGCGATATTTATACCGAGGATGGAAAGCCCTTTGATGGAGACTGCCGTCAGGTTCTGAAGCGGGTGCTGCAGGAGTCGCGTGAGATGGGCCTGAACTTTGAAATCCGGCCGGAGCTGGAATTTTTCCTGTTTCATACAGATGATGAGGGACACCCGACGACAACGACCCATGAAATTGCGGGTTTCTATGATGTGGCGCCGCTGGATCTCGCGGAGAATGTCCGCAGAGACATTATCCTTACGCTGGAGGATATGGATTTTGAGGTAATCGGCTCTCATCATGAAATCTCTCCTGCACAGCATGAGATTGATTTTGCGGAGAACCGTGCGGATAAGATTGCAGATGATGTCGTGACATTCCGCATGGCAGTAAAGACGATTGCCAAGAAGCATGGCCTTTATGCTACTTTTCTGCCGAAGCCGACAGAGGGCATCAATGGGTCCGGCATGCACATCAATATTTACTGCAGGGACCAGCTGGGGAAAAATCTGTTTGCCGGAGAGGACGGGAACGGTTCTCTCTCTGAAATCGGTCAGCAGTTTGTGGCAGGCCTCCTTGCACACAGCAAGGCAATCACGCTGTTTACCAATCCGATTGTGAATTCCTATAAGAGACTGATCCCCGGATTTGACGCCCCGACGCAGGTGGCGTGGTCAGATAACCTGGCAAACCGTTCGGCAGTAATCAGTGTACCGCACCGAAAGGCAAATCAGGCGCGGATTGAGTACAGAAGCCCGGATGGGGTATGCAATCCTTACCTGGCATTTGCCGTTGTTCTGTCTGCCGGACTGGATGGCATCCGCAATAAGATGCAGCCGCCAAAGAAAGCGGATATCAGTCTTGCTGGGAAATCAAGACGTGACCTGAAGGACATGCATCTTGATACGCTTCCGGAGACGCTGGGTGAGGCCATGGATTATGCGGATCAGGATCCCATGGTACGAAGAGTGATTGGTGACCTCATTTATGATCTGTATAAGAAGGAAAAGCTGGGAGAGTGGAGAGCTTTCCGCTCGGTCGTGACGAACTGGGAGATCCAGACATATCTCGGAAGGTTCTGACCTGGAGACATTTCGACAGTGACAATTGCGTAAGGATTGAGGAAAAGCTATTGCGTAGTATTATTGTTGCATATTCCAAACTGGAAGACGCCAAAAGAATACGTGCAATTCTGATTCGTCACGGCCTGAATGTAAATGGTGTATGTACGACGGTCGATCGTGCTATATCGCTTGCCAGTACGCTGTATGGCGGAGTGGTTATCTGCGGCTATCATCTGTCTGACGGTATCTACCTGGATCTGGCAGAAGGACTGGCGGAAAATTTTCAGGTTCTTCTGGCAACTTCTCCGAGAAATGTGGATGACACATCCATCCCACCCAACACTGTATTTCTGCCGACGCCGCTGAAGGTGCAGGAGCTTCTGCAGACGCTGCTTCCGATGCTGGGAGAGGTCCCTCTTCGGAGGAAGAAGGAGAAGCCTGCACCAAGGAATGAGGCGGACCAGCAGAAGATTGACCAGGCAAAGGAAATCCTGATGGAACGGAACCACATGACAGAACCGGAGGCACATCGTTATCTGCAGAAATGTGCGATGGATTCAGGAACAAAGATCGTTGAGACTGCAGAGATGGTGATTCTTCTTGCAAGTCCCAGCTGAGAGCGTTCCGCGATTATGGATTACGAATTATGGTTTGCGCTGCTGTTTTGAGGCTGATAAATTTCAGAAACGCCGATGAACCGGATGATCAGAATAAGTTTAATAAAACGTGTCTTTTTTGCGTTGAAATTATTAAAAAAGTTTAATTTTCGAAGCGAATATAGGCTTTCCACACTTGTAACACCTGAATAGTTATGTTATTATTGAAAAGATTAATGAAATGTTTCGTTTTTATTACTATGCTCTGATAGCATAATAATTCGCTTTGGAGATTGTCGGATGAAAAGAAAGAAATTAGCAGTTATCGGATTGATTATAGCCCTGGCAGCGTCACCAGTTGTTCCGGTAAGGGCAGATGATACAGCCACGACCACATCTGAGAGTTCACTGAACAGTTCTATTGATGCCCTCGAGACTCAGAAGCAGGAACTTCTCGGACAGATTGATGATCTGGAGGCACAGCTTGTCACAACTATTGCGGAGATCAACTCTGTAAACAGTAAGCTGGATTCCCTTGCAACAGATATCGAGCAGACAAAGACTGATCTTGAAGCTGCCACAGAGGATCGTAATACGCAGCATGAAGCGATGAAGAAGCGTATTCAGTACATCTATGAAAAGGGTGGAGATGCAGGATGGATCAAGGTCTTTCTTGAGGATGGTGATCTGAATGCATGGCTGAATTCCAAGGACTATACGAGCACACTTTACAAGTATGACCGCGATCAGCTGCAGTCCTATGCAGATTCTGTTACAAAGGTCACAAATCTTCAGCAGCAGCAGAATGATCAGGAAGCACAGCTGCAGAAGAATAAGGATACACTGACAAATGACAAGACCCGTCTGGAGACGCTGATTGCCCAGATGAAGGGGCAGTACAGCGATGCAGATGCAAGGATTGCAGATGCATATCAGAAGGCAGACCAGTATCAGGCACTGATTGATCAGCAGAATCAGTACATCAGTCAGGTTGTGACACTTCAGAGCTCCGGCAGTGATACGCAGGCGACACAGTCAGAGGCCGGACAGAGTTCGGGTTCTGCAGGCAGCTCCAGTACTTCTGCCGCTTCTGCAGCATCCAATGCGGGCTCTTCGAATACTTCATCTTATGCTGCTTCGGATACAGGCTCTTCTTCTGCTGCTGGAAGCACAGGCAGTACCACAGATAACGCAGCTGCTTCTGCAGCAATTGAGCAGGCAGCACAGCAGCTGGCAGCCAGCACCGGAACGGATGTCTCCACAGCGCGGCAGGCGGCACAGCAGGCTTATCAGGCAACGGGCAGTACATCTACAGCATCTGGTTCTGCACTTCTGGCATATGCGCAGCAGTTCCTGGGCAATCCGTATGTATATGGCGGCAACAGTCTTACCAATGGTGTGGACTGCTCCGGTTTTGTACAGCAGGTATACAGCCACTTTGGGATCAATACTTCGCGTACTTCCTGGGACATTGAGAATGATGGTTCAGAGGTTTCCTATTCTGATGTGCAGGTAGGTGATGTCATATGCTATGATGGCCACGTCGGTATCTATGCAGGCAATGGGCAGATCATCAACGCCGCAAATGAGGCACAGGGAATTACTTATACCAATGCTGATTATGACAATATCGTAACGGTGAGAAGACTGCTTCCGGATGGTTCTTCTTCCTGAATCATGATGGATCAGGACGCAGTAAAATAGATTTCAGAATGAAAAACAGGAGCAGAAATGCTCCTGTTTTTTGTGGCAAAATGTGGATATTGATCCGGGAAAGAATCACTTGATGCGATACACTTTATGCACTACATTCAATAGAAGTGAGATTAAAATAGACAATTCACGCTAACCACTGCGAAAAGAATGCGAATAATTATGTACAATTATCCTGGAAATGTAAAGCATTATTTGTAGAATATGCTATAATATTGCTTTATAAAGCCCGGATACATTTACATTTTTTGTTGCGAAATCAGAAGAAATGATTCAGGTGTGAGGAGCATTTCAGGCATAAATGCGGGCGAAACAGTGGGAGGTTTTTGGGTATGAAGAAGGATTTCAGATATCCGTCAAAGGATGGCAGGACATCGATTCACGCATTGGAGTGGATTCCGGATGGAGAAGTGAAGGCTGTCGTACAGATTGTGCATGGTATGGTGGAGTTTGTAGACCGGTATGACCGGATTGCCAGGCTTTTAAACACGAAGGGGATCTATGTGGTGGGAAATGATCACCTTGGGCATGGGGCATCTGTGGTCAGTGAAGAGGACTACGGGTACTTCGCAGAGAAAGATGGCAACGCCTGTGTGATCGGGGACATGCATACACTTCGGGAAATGACAGAAAAGAAATATCCCGGGATACCTTACTTTATTCTGGGCCACAGTATGGGCTCTTTCCTGACAAGGCAGTACATCACGGAGTATGGAAGAGGACTTGCGGGTGCTGTTATTTCCGGAACCGGTTATCAGAGCAAGGGAACACTCCGGGCGGCGAAGGCGGTCTGCCGGACTATTGCCACATTTAAGGGATGGAAATACAGAAGTAAAATGGTTGACAATATGGCACTCGGTTCTTACAACAAGAAGTTTGAACCGGCACGGACGGCCAATGACTGGCTGACGCGGGATACGGCAATTGTCGATGCCTACTGTGCAAACCCGTGGAATAATTTTCGCTTTACACTGAATGCATACTACAATCTTTTTACAGGACTGGAAAAGGCAGAGGATGAAAAAAATATTCAGAATATCCCGAAAGATCTTCCGATTCTGATTTTTGGCGGAGGTGATGATCCGGTGGGAAATTTCGGAGAGGGCCCGAAGAAGGTAGCAGAGATTTACCGGGCAAGCGGCATACATGATGTTGATTGCAAGATTTATCCGGGAGACCGGCATGAGGTGCTCAATGAGATCGACCATGAAGTGGCTGATAGAGACCTGATTGCCTGGATTCTTCAAAGAATCTGAAGCAATCACGTAATAACCGGAAAAATTCATGCAAGGCCAGAGAAGTATTTATACAAGACAGAAACAGGGTTCATGTCAAAGCCGGATGTGAATGGGGCGTTTCCGCAGGCAGATGGGGGAGAAGAGCGATGCTTCAGAACGAAGGAAAACCGTTGGGATTTACATTAAACAGAAAAGGAAACTCTGGTCTCCCGGTTGTTTCCGGACATCACATCCCCATGCTGCGGTTCCCATCACTGGATCGGACCGGCATTGTGGAGCATGGCTTTACTACCAGATTGGGAGGAGTAAGCGGATTTGAGCCCGGGATGGAGCATCTGCGTTCTCTGAATCTCAGTTTTACCTGGGGAGACCGGGAAGAAAATGTCCGGGAAAACTTCAGACGGGTTGCCGGAGAGTTCGGTGTGTCGCTGGATCGTTTTGTTCTTTCCGCACAGACGCATACGAAGAATGTACGTCTGGTAACAGAGGCGGATGCCGGGATGGGGCTGACGAGACCGCTGGCATGGACAGATGTGGACGGACTGGTGACAGATGTGCCGCAGCTGGTGCTGAGCATTTTTGTCGCGGACTGTGTCCCGGTGGCTTTTGTCGACCCGGTGCATCGGGCCATTGGTCTGGCGCATTCCGGCTGGAGAGGTACTGCAGGCAGGATCGGTCAGGTCACGGTTGCGATGATGAAGGATCATTTCGGGAGCAGACCGGAGGACCTGATCTGTGCCATTGGCCCCTCGATCTGCCGGGACTGTTACGAGGTTGGTGAGGACGTGGCGCAGCAGATGGACGCGGCGTTTCCAGGACATCTTGATGAGATTCTGGAGGACAGGCATAACGGGCATTATCAGCTGGATCTCTGGAAGGCAAATCGTATTGTGCTGGAGGATGCAGGTGTGCTGCCGTCCCATATTTCTGTAACGGACGTATGCACCTGCTGTAATCCGGAAGTGCTGTATTCACACAGGGCATCACACGGAAGGCGCGGAAATCTCGGTGTCTTTCTTATGCTGAAGCCGTAAGGCAGCGGCAGGGCTGCATTCCTGATCCTGCAGCTGAAGCTGTAAGGCGGCAGCAGGGTTGTATGTCTGATCCTGGATCAGAATCTGTGCATGAATGTATTGACACTGATTTTTGAATCTTTCATCACAAAAAAATTCTTTTTGCCCCTGCTGTTTCTATGGAAAATCTACAATTATGCAAGATTGAGATGCATTACTTGCATATGGGTGTTATAATGGTCTGCAGTGGCCGTATGGCCGGATGACTGCAGACCTGTTTTTTTCTAAAGACAGAACAGAAAAACCGGAGCGGAAGGAGTACAACCTATGAAACCCTACAAGGAAATGAGTAAGGAAGAGCTTGCGTCAGAAATTGAGCTGCTCAGAAAGCAGTACAAGAAGTATCAGGGCATGGAGCTGAATCTGAACATGGCCCGCGGAAAACCCTGCAAGGAGCAGCTGGATCTTTCCATGGGACTGATGGACGCACTCACATCAGATGCAGATCTTACCTGTGAGGATGGGACGGACTGCAGAAATTATGGTGTGCTGACCGGCATCCATGAGGCAAAGGTTCTGATCGGAGACATGATGGAGAATAATCCGGATGATATCATCATCTATGGAAATTCCTCTCTGAATGTTATGTATGATACCATTTCCAGAGCATATTCGCACGGGATCATGGGAAATACTCCGTGGTGCAAGCTGGATAAGGTGAAATGGCTCTGTCCGGTTCCGGGCTATGACCGTCACTTCGGTATTACAGAGTATTTTGGGTTTGAGATGATTCCGATTCCGATGTCTCCCACTGGTCCGGATATGGATATGATTGAGAATCTGGTTTCCAATGATGACACAATCAAGGGAATCTGGTGTGTTCCGAAGTATTCAAATCCGCAGGGTTATTCCTATTCCGATGACACGGTCCGCCGTTTTGCAAGACTGAAGCCGGCGGCAAAGGATTTCCGGATCTTCTGGGATAATGCCTATGGCATCCATCATCTCTATGATGACAAGCAGGATTATCTGATTGAAATTCTGGCAGAGTGCAAGCGCGCCGGTAACCCGGATCTGGTCTATAAATTTGCTTCTACATCCAAGATCACCTTCCCGGGCAGTGGTATTGCAGCGATGGCTACCTCACCGAACAACATGAAGGATATTCTGGAAACCATGAAGCATCAGACCATCGGACATGACAAGGTAAATCAGCTTCGTCATGTGCGTTTCTTCGGAGATATCCATGGCATGGTAGAGCATATGCGCAAGCAGGCTGATATCATTCGCCCGAAATTTGAGGCCGTAGAACAGATCCTGGATGAGGAGCTGACCGGGCTGGATATCGGTACCTGGACTACGCCCAGAGGAGGTTACTTCATCAGCTTTGATGCTCTTGACGGATGTGCGAAGGAAATCGTCGGAAAATGCAAGAAGGCAGGCGTACAGATGACCGGTGCCGGAGCAACCTGGCCCTATGGAAAGGATCCGCACGATTCCAATATCCGGATTGCGCCTACCTATCCGCCGATTGATGATCTGAAGGTTGCGGCAAGACTGTTTGCACTGTGTGTAAAGCTGGTCAGCGCCAGGAAGATTTATGAGCAGATGCAGTGAGCAAAAAACGGAACCGCTTTAAAATGCGGTTCCGTTTTTTATGCCATTCATTTCTATACTATTTTCACTGGATCTCGGATCCGGTCAGAAGCTTGTAGGCCTCCTTGTACTTTGCAATGGTCTTGTCAATAACGTCCTGTGGCAGGTTGTAATCGCTGTCCGGGTGTGACTTCAGCCAGTCGCGGACAAACTGCTTGTCAAAGGATGGCTGTGAATGTCCGGGCTCATATCCCTCTGCCGGCCAGAAACGGGAGCTGTCCGGTGTCAGCATCTCATCTCCAAGCACAACATTGCCATTTTCGTCAAGACCGAATTCAAATTTGGTATCCGCAATGATGATGCCTCTGGAAAGTGCGTACTCTGCACATTCTGTATAGAGCTTCAGAGTATAGGTCTTCAGGCAGTTTGCATAATACTCACCATGTCCGGGATACAGCTTCTCCAGCACGTCAATGCTCTTCTCATAGCTGATATTCTCATCATGATCGCCGATTTCAGCCTTTGTGCTTGGTGTGTAGATCGGCTCAGGAAGCTTGTCGCATTCCTTCAGGCCTTCCGGAAGGCGGATGCCACATACAAGGCCGGTCTTCTGATAGCTTGCCCAGCCGCTTCCGGTGATGTATCCACGTACAATGCACTCAATGGGAAGCATTGTCAGCTTCTTGCAGAGCATGCTGTTGCCATCGAACTGTGGCTGCTGGAAGAACTCCGGCATGTCCTTCACATCCGTGCTGATCATATGGTTTGGCAGAATGTCTTTCGTATAGTCAAACCAGAATCTGGACATCTGTGTGAGGACGGTGCCCTTTTTGGTAACCTTGTTCTTCAGAATCACATCAAAGGCAGAGATACGGTCTGTGGCAACCATGATCAGGCTGTCGCCATTGTCATAGATCTCACGGACCTTGCCTTCCTTGATCGGCTTGAATTCCTTCATGAATTTCCCTCCTGTTGGATACAATTTCATCCTGAAATAATCTCCGGTTGTCGTCTTATAGTATAAGAAGAAACACATTTAAAGGCAAGATAAAAAAGATATGTAGTATAATGTCCCTGTCTGCAGGAGTGCAGAGAAATGCAGGCCATGAGGATATTTCAAAGGGGAGGAACATTTTTTGAAAGCAGTTTATTTTGATCTGGACAATACACTATACAGCTATGACCATGCAGACGCAGCGGCTGCGGAAGCAGTGCAGGCTTTCTGCAGAGAGCAGTTTGGGTTGGAGCCGGAATATACACATCAGGAGATTATAAAAATTATGAATCTGCTGATCGATGAGATGGGCTGGAAGCAGGCGGCAACCCATGACAGGCTGATTCGCTTCTCACGTTTTCTGCAGAAGATCGGTCAGCCGGTGTTTCCGTATGCCGGCATCATGTATAACCTGTACTGGGACACGCTGATTCAGAATATGGTGCCGGAAAAGGGCATTTATGCGTTTCTGCGGCTGCTGAGACAGCGGGGATATTATGTGGCCTGTGCAACCAATATGCTGTCTGCCGTACAGTACAGAAAGGTACAACATCTGGGTATGGGAAGTCTTCTGGAGGACATGATCACAAGCGCGGAGGCGTGCACAGAGAAGCCGGATCCTGAATTTTTCCTTTTCTGCGTGCGGAAGGCGGGTTTTGCGCCGGAGGAGTGTGTCTATATTGGAGATAACTATCGCCTTGACGTGCTGGGATCCGCAAAAGCCGGTCTTCACGCAATTCTGTACCAGACCCCAGACCTTGCAAAGCGCCACGAGGGGGCACCTGCCGGAGTTCCTGTCATCTGCGATTATACTGAAACAGAAAAGAACCTTGACCTGATTGATGGTCTAAAGATCAGCTAATAGCCTAAGGATCAGCAGCCAGCTCATAATCAGCCAATAGCTTAAGGATCAGCAGCCAGCATATAGATCAGCAAAAATCTGATCATCTGCAGCGTTTATACGGCTGTCAGGCGTGGCTATAGGATGCATATGCATGAAGTTTTTGTGAATTAAATGTGAAAAACACTTGATTCAAAGAAAAATTATGTTATCTTAGTAAACAGTGTCTAATCACAAGGTTAATTTCCAGTGTTTTTGCAGAAAGTTGGTATCCCTGAAATGAAGATCTCCTTTAACATTACCAGGAAACGCATGATTCTCTTCGGAGTCTTTCTGGCGGTTGCGGTTGCAATGTTTGCAATCACACGCTATATGCTCTGGACACTGCTTCCGTATGCTGGGGCGCTGTTTGTTATTGTCAATCTTGACTTTGAGCTCGATGACCGTCTGCCCTGGCTTTGGACTGGCATCCTCTTTGGACTGAGCTGTATGTTCACAGAGTTCTGTGTGCAGCATGTGATTCTGTCCCCGGATTTTTATAGCCGGACGTCAAAAGCGACGCATTGGATGAATATCCTCCTGATTTTGGCTGTGTATTTTTTTTTTCAACTGATTCTTAGCCGTCCGTCCTGGTCGGCAATCGCGGCACACTGTGCGCTGACTGCTTTTGCATACACAAACTATTTCGTATATACAGTTCGCGGAAACGAGATCACGTATTCGGATCTGATTACCGTCGGAACCGGTATCAGCGTTGTGAAGAACTATACCTTCGTTCTGCATGACAGAGGTGCCTACATCATCATGATGAGCATTCTGTATGTTCTTCTCGTCAGAAAGATCAGAGTTAAGTATACCTGGCACTGGCTGCAGAGGATCATCAGCGCGGTTCTTATGCTCGGCTTTTTTGGACTTGTTTACACACATACATCAACAACTGAGACACAGACCTGGGAGCAGAAGGGAACCTATCAGAACGGCTTTGTTCTGAACTTTATGCTCAGTGTCCGTGACAATTTTGTCAAGCCGCCGGCTGGCTACTCAGCGAAGGCTGTGAAACAGCTTGAGGATGAGTACAAGGACGCAGATGCTGTGCAGAATGTGACGACCAATAAGGATGTCAAGAATCCGACGATTATTTTTATCATGGATGAATCCTTTGCGGACCTTTCTGTTCTTGGAGATCTGCAGACAAACGTCGGGGATTACATGCCCTTTATTCATTCCATGAGCGAGAATACCATCAAGGGCTATACGCTTTCTTCTGTGTTCGGTGCAAAGACGCCGAATTCCGAGTGGGAGTACCAGACGGGAAATTCCATGGCCTTCCTGCCTTCCGGATCGGTGGTTTATCAGCAGTACATGAATAGTACGCCGTTCTCCATTGTCTCTACGCTGAAGAATCTGGGATATACCACGGTTGCCATGCATCCCTATTATGCTGCAGGATGGAGCAGAAAGACCGTATATCCGAAGCTGGGATATGATGAGACCTATTTCATGGATGACCCGGCCGGATTCTTTGATCAGACGAATGTCATGCGTGACTATATTACTGATCAGGAATTGTTTGACAAGATCATCGACCGCTATAAGGAAAAGAAGGATGGCGAGAGCCTTCTGATCACTGGCATTACCATGCAGAACCATGGCGGCTATACCGGCGTTTATTCGAACTTTACACCGACGGTAACAGCAGAGCCCGGCATCTTTACGGATGTGAACCAGTATCTGACCTGCGCGCAGGCAACGGATACCGCGGTGAAGAACCTCATCACCTATTTCCAGAGCGTGGATGATCCGGTTGAGATCGTGTTCTTCGGAGACCATCAGCCGAGCCTGGATGAGTATTTTTACAAGTATCTGAACGGCAAGGGGATGTCCGGCTTAACCATGGACGAACTGGAGGATTTCTTCAAGGTTCCGTTCTTCATCTGGACAAACTACGATACAGATGCTACAACGATTGACTGCACAAGTTTGAACTATCTGTCCACGCTGACGCTGGAGCGGGCGAACATTGAGCTTCCGGCGTACAATAAGTTCCTTGCGGAAATGATGCAGACAGTTCCGGCCATCAATTCCAGGGGCTATTATTCAGAAGCAAATCAGAGCTTTGAGCATCTGGATGCGGCAACGGGTGATGAAGCCGACTGGATTAAGAAGTATAATATCCTGGAATACAATTCGATGTTTGACAAGGATAACAGAAGTGATGTCTTCTTCCCGTATATAGAGGATAGCGAAAGTACCACATCATCATCTTCTTCGGAACAGGCTGCGGGCTGAAGTCATAGCCAGGGAACTGTGAATAGAAAAAATAATAAGGGATGCCCATGAGGCTTATGCTTCATGGGGCGTCCCTTTTTTGAGAAAATTTTTCAGGTATTTTTAGTTCTAGCAGACAGGGCTATGAAATTTCTGCCTGCATGAAAATTATGGCAAGCGTTTATTAAGGATGAGAATAAAGCGGAATACAATGCAAATATCTAACAATGAAGATAATTTGATTTTGTACGATATGGAGGTTAGGCCTCATATATTACGCCTGCTTCAGCGTAAGATCTCCATCCTTCACCCATCCCCTTCTGCGGCAGAACTGATTGATGAGCGGGCAGATGACAGCCGGAAGCACAAAGCAGATAAGCACCAGACCGATCCAGTCCGTGGCAGTAATTGCGGTCTTCGTGCCGGCAGCAATGTCATTTATCCAGCCCTGGAAAATGCCGATCTGTCCGACCAGTCCGCAGGTGCCCATTCCGGAGTCGATGGCCGGTCCGTTCATCTGCATGTGGAAGAGGCAGGTGGAAATCGGCCCGGTGATGGCTGACGTGAGAATCGGTGCAATCCAGATTTTCGGGTTCTTGACGATATTGGGCATCTGAAGCATGGAGGTGCCGATTCCCTGTGACACGAGACCACCCCATTTGTTCTCACGGAAGGACATAACTGCAAATCCCACCATCTGTGCACAGCAGCCGGCAACTGCCGCACCGCCGGCAAGACCGGTCAGCTGAAGCGCTGCGCAGATTGCGGCTGAGGAGATAGGAAGGGTCAGGGCAATGCCTACAGCTACGGATACCAGAATGCCCATCAGGAAAGGCTGCAGCTCGGTTGCCCACATGATAAAGTTTCCAACCATCATGGCCAGCTTTCCAAGAGGAGGTGCAATCAGTGCGGAGAGGAGTACGCCCACCCCGATGGTGACAAGAGGGGTTACCAGGATATCGACCTTTGTTTCTCCTGCTGCCATCTTTCCGATCTCTGCGGTGATAATCGCTACGAAAAGGACGGCAAGCGGTCCTCCGGCGCCTCCGAGTGCATTGGAGGCAAAGCCTACCGTGATCAGAGAGAACAGAACAAGCGGCGGGCATTCCAGCGCCCGTCCGATGGCAACTGCCATGGCAGGCCCGCTCATGGCCATTGCCAGTCCGCCTACGGTGTAGTCAACGCCTGATACTGTGGCAACGGTGGCGGACAGAGCTGCTATGTGAAACAGCGTGCCGATCGTATTGATGATGGTGCCGATCAGAAGAGAGCAGAACAGACCCTGGGCCATGGCACCGAGCGCGTCGATGCCATAGCGCTTCAGAGAGATCTCAATGTTCTTTCTCTTCAGAAATGCTTTGAAGTTTTCCATGATTGAACATCCTCCTCATTGGCTTATACCGGCTGTACCGAAAGGATCAGCCTGTACACGATACGGTTCAAATGTATATAAGTTGTCGTATTTTTATATGACAAGACACGTGACATAACGGATTATAGCATCTGCATCAAGAAGGGTCAATGACTGAAAGGTGCCAGATTGCTGAGATGTCTGCAAGGTGCCAGATTGCTGAGCTGCAGACAGATGTGGAGAGTCGCGCCTGTTGGAGAGTCACGCCTGTTTCATATGATTTCATATCCTGTCGGAATCAGCAAGACGTCTGACTATAAAAAAGGTGGAATCGGTTTCATGAAAATGTAGCACGTAAATATTCGTTGTGATATTATGATAAACATACAGGTGTCATTTCCTGGCAAGGAGCAGGGCCGTTGTCAGGAGAAAAATTGTGCCCGAAGGACGAAGAAGTCATGCCTATTTCTAAGAATCCTCTTTTTATTGAGGAAAAGAACCGGCGTAATGCGAAGCTGTGTCTCAGCGCTGCTGTGGTGATCTGCCTGATCTGTGTGATCGGTCTGGTCGGGACATATGCTCCATTTAGCAGCGGACAGGTTTTGTCGAGAATCAATGCCACCTTTGTATACCTGATCATCGGGAGCATCAATTTCTTATTTATTCTTTTCTTTCTGCATACAAGCAGAGCATACCGTTCTACGCAGAGAGATGCCCGTATCTTCCGTATTGTATACCGGCTGTTCCAGATCACGAATATGGTGCTTGCCAGTCTGACCTTTTTTACCACGCAGGAGGGCAGCAGCTTCTTTTTCGAGTATATTCTGATTACAGTGATTATCAGTCTGATGCCTGTCAATGATCTGAAGGATACGCTGCTGAATGCATCTGTAAATCTTCTGGCAATGCTGGTCATGATTGCGATGATCATGCAGAGCGGACGTCATATTGCCTGGCAGGACTGGGTGGACCTCATCGCCTTTCACATTGTCTGCATTACCATTTCACAGGTCCGGTGGCAGGTATATGTCCGTTATGAGGGCATTCAGATTGAATTAAGAAAAAGTGAAGTGGATGCAAACAGCAGGGCCAGAACAGATATTCTGACGGGCCTTCTGAACCGGACGGCGCTCCGGGAGGATTTTCATTCTCTTTTGTCTGCGAAACTCTGCGTAGCCATGATGGATATCGATGCATTCAAGCGGATCAATGATGAATTCGGCCACTCTCATGGTGATCAGGTGCTCAGTGCCGTGGGTGAAAAAATGCGCGATATTTTTAATGGAAACGGAGATTTCTGCTTTCGGTATGGCGGCGATGAATTTCTGATCGTCTCAAGGCGCAGGGAGGAGGATTTTGCAGATTGTCTGCGAAAGTTCAGAGAACAGTGCGCTGGGAGGACGAATCTGCTCCGCGCAAGTCTGAGTATAGGTTATGTCTGTGCGGATATTCAGACAGAGGAGGATCTGCGATTCGCTATCCGTATGGCGGATATGTGTATGTATCAGGCCAAACGATCAGAAGATAAGAAAATCATGGCGTGTGATCCGGCAGAATTTGCCAGAAAAAAAGCTGCCGGGCTGGGTTCAGATCACGTCACAACGCTGTCTGACCTCGCAGACAGGTATGCATCGGGCAGACAGCAGGTAATGCTGGTTTATTTCAATATTCTGCGATTTATTGAGCTGAATGAACGGATGGGAAGCAGCCGGGTAACCGGTATTCTGAATCAGGTGCTGCAGGTGATTCAGAAATACTTTGGGGAAGCGAATGCAGTTAATCTGGAGGTAGACCATTTCCTGGCATACACCGTCATGGAAGAGGAGAAGGCGGTATCGCTTGCACGGAAGGTGCAGGACGAGGTGCTTTCTATACTTCCGGAGAAACGTATCATTCTGGATGGCGGCGTTGTGTACTGCGATCCTGAGGGAAAACGAATCAGGGAGAATTTTCTCACAGAGGTTTCCTTTGCCAAATATGCCTGCTTCCGGGCAGGACTGCAAAGCAGAGAAAACGCGCGTCTTTGCATTTTTGATGAAAAGATGCGTAAGGAGCGGGAGAGGGATATATTTGTCGAGGAACATCTGGATGAGGCCATTTAGAAGGGGGAGATTGTTCCCTATTATCAGCCGCTGGTTGGGAGCCTGAGCAGGAATACGGTCGGCTTTGAGGCGCTGGCGAGATGGAAGGATCCGGAACGGGGTATGATTTCTCCGGCGGATTTTGTACCGGTACTTGAGAAGACAAACCGGATTGCAAAGCTGGACCTGTGTATGTTAAAGCAGGTGTGCAGGGATATCAGCCTGCATCCGGAGGTCTTTTCTGATGAGATTTTTGTAACTATCAATCTTTCCAGGTCTGATTTTCTTTGTATGGATGTGATGGGGGAGATCGAGAAGATTATGCCCCCCCTATGGTTTTCCGGCGAACCGGGTACAGTTTGAGATTACAGAGTCTGCCATTGCAGACTCACCGGTTATCAAGGAGACTGTGCAGAGGATGCACCGCAAGGGATACAGCATCTGGATGGATGATTTTGGAACCGGACAGTCAGCACTCTATTCGCTCAGTGATATTCCATTCAGCGGGATCAAGCTGGATCAGTCGTTTTTCCGGAAGCTGGAAGAGAGCAGCAGGCAGGGGATCATTATTCAGACGATTGTGGAGCTGAGTCATAAGATGGGATTCCTGATGATAGCAGAGGGTATTGAGAGCGCAGATGGATGCAGGTATGCCCAGAATTGGGGTGTCAACTTCATTCAGGGTTATTATTTCAGCAAGCCCCTGCCTCTGCAGGACCTGCTGGAGAGCCCGTTTGTGCACAGACTGACGGGCAGGAGGGATGTTCTGCTATATCGTCCCGCTGCCAATATTCTGCTGTTCCGGCCGATGGAAAGAAGTTTTTATTCGAAGGAGAGAGAACCGCTTCTGTTTGGGAAGGCCGTCCTGGAATGGAATGGCAGGCAGATCCTGTTCCTTCGTATGAGTGAGGGAATTCAGGAAGTGATGATGCCATATCTTCGGGAAGTGGATATGAACAATAAGGAATTGATTCCTGACCTGCCGTTTTTCCAGCCGCTATATGAGCGCATGCAGCAGGCAGACGGGGTCAAAGATGTCGTTGACTTTCCGTTACAGATTGGTCAGAAGCATTTTCATGCGCAGATTACGCTGCTGACAAGGGGGCAGGAAGATGCCATATATGTATTTGCGCTTACCAATTATGGCATAGAAAATCCAGTTTAAACTGCACAGCACATCTGTTTCAGGATTGAGAAATCCAGGATTGAGAAAAGACTCGCCGGTTATTTGATGACCGCCGGGTCTTTTCTTTTTTCAGACCATCCCCATGCTGCGCAGCAGCCAGATCCAGAAGGTCAGGGTGAATACGCTGCCAAGTGTAGTGATCATCACGATGCCGGAGGACACAGTGCCCTCGTGGTTCATATTTTTTGCCATGACATAGCCGGCGACGGTGCTTGCAGAGCCCAGCATGATCAGGGCTGCAATAAGTTTCTCCTTTCGGAATCCGAGCCATACTGCCGCTGGAAGAAAGAGGGCAGTGAAGCCGATCAGCTTCAGGAAGGACCCTGTCAGAATCGGAGCGAGCCGGCCGCGGATTTCACGGAACTGCAGGCTTGCACCCATTGCCAGAAGTCCCATCGGACTTGCCAGGCGGCCGATGTAGATGATGGTGGTCTGAAGCATGTCAGGCATTTTCCATCCGGTTATTGCCCAGGCAAAGCCCAGAAGAATGCCCCAGATGATGGGATTGGTGAGAATACCCCGCAGGGCGCTTTTCAGTCGTTTCCGGTCCAGACCTTCTCCGCTTCCGTTCATCAGGGAAAGAACCAGGACCGCCATCACATTATACAAGGGCACGCTGCCGAGCATCATCAGGGAGCCCATGCTGGCTGTTCCATAAATGTTCTCTATATAGGCCATGCCAAGAAGGGAAGCGCTGCTCCTGTAAGATCCCTGCACGAATTCGCCGCGGACATCCCTGTCACGGAAGATAAAGGAAACCAGGACGGCGATGCCGATGCTGATGAGTGTTGCAAGGAAACAGAACAGCACATATTCTGCGTCCCAGACCTCTGCGAAATCTACCGAATCCAGCTGTGAGAACAGACTGACCGGCAATGCAATTTTAAACACAAAGGTATTCATCTTCCCGGCAAAGGATTCGTCAATGATACCTGTCCTTCGGAAAAAATAACCCAGCATCATTACCAGAAAAATGGGAAGGGTTGCATTCATACTAAAGATCAGATTGGACATGGGATTTTCTTTCTTCTCCTGATTTGTCACATAGTTTTCAATTCTGTTTGATTTTTTTGGTGGTGCTTCAATTGGCGGACAGGAATATTGCTCTTGTTGTTTTCATGTCGTGCATTATCAGATATATTCTTCGAGCTTTTCCTGATCCAGAATGACCAGAGTCTGCCCCTCGTTCCGGATAATGCCTTCCTTCACCATCGCACTGATCTCCCTTGAGAGGGAGGGACGGGTGACATTCAGGTAATCGGCCATTTCCTCGCGCGGCATGACACGGACCCGGTTGCCACTGCCCTGCCGTTCAATGAGCAGCCGTGCGATCTTCTCACGTATACTCGGACTTCCAAGAATGCGAAGCCGTCTGTTCATCGTATAGGCCTTCGAGGCGAACATCATCAGCTGATTCCGCACCATCCGGTCTGCGCTCTGCATGTATTTCTTATCGCACTGGTCAGAAAGCAGGGATGCATTTACAAAAAGGATCGCTGTCGGCTCCAGCGTTTCTGCATACATGTCGTAGGATGGCAGGTGCTTGAAGACATAAACCTCTCCAAAGGTATCCCCGGGATCGGTAATTCTGGAGAGAATCATCCGCTTTCCGCTCAGGGTATTCTGGGCAATGACGAGATTTCCCCTGATCAGAAGCATGATATCCGTCGGCTTGTCCGATTCATCAAAAATCTGTTCCCCCTTACGGAACTGCTGTGTCCGGAGGTAGCTGCTGTCCAGAAGCTGCTGAAGCTGGTCCTCCGTGAGACCCTGGAACAGATAACTTTTTTTCATGATATTGATGCAGTCAGAACGTAATTTTACTGGTATTCTCTCCATATCTGACCCCTTGTCTCCTATTTTTCAGAAAAATCTTCTGCAATCCTTCTTCATTAATAGGCTAATAATAAAATTTAAAATCCCCTGTCTGTCCACGTCGGACGCAGGGGATGAATGAACGATCAGGTGTAATTTCAGCTGCAAAGCTCCGCGACGATTTTGCTGATAGTCTTTCCGTCAGCCTTTCCCTTGAGTGCGGGCATGACATTCTTCATGATCTGTCCTTTGTTCTTTGTGGCGAGAACGTCCGCAAACTTTGTCTGCAGTACTTCACGGATCTGGTCCTCAGACATCATCTTCGGTGCATATTCGCTGATGATATCAAAGCGGGTCTTATATTCCGCTTTTAAATCCGCTCTGGAATCCGGGCAGCTCTCATACTGCTCCTTTGCTGCGCGCAGCTCCTTCATGATGGCACGGTCTGTGATATCCTCCGTGATGTTGTCACGGCTGCCCTCATCAATGGCAATCTTCTTTGCTCCGGAAACCAGTGCGGCAATGGTATCTTTTCTGACCTTGTCACGGGCCTTCATGGCCGCGATCATGTCTTTCTGTAATTTTTCAAACTGCATTATTAAACACCTCTTTTCGCATCCAAGTATAGCACGGTTCTTTGCATGTCTGCAACGCAAAGTCCATAGCGCTGTCGTCGTTTGCAAACCGGTTGTAACGGCCGCTAATGCTCCGACAAATGGGCTATGGAATCCCTGTCCGCGTGAAGCCTGGCAAATGGCCAGGATTAAAATTAAAAATATTTAGATAAATATCCTGAAATATATTGACAGGGCTTTTGCACAGGGGTATAGTAACCCTCGAAGCAAATAGATAAAATTATTTAACTAAATAATTTAAACAATGTTGGGAATTGTATAAGAACACGGTGCAAAGGAGCGGAACGATGGATACATTTGAGAAGGTTAAGGAAATTATTATCGATACCCTGAGCTTTGATGGAGATGAGATTAAGCCGGAATCTGATTTTTTCAAGGACCTGAAGGCGGATTCTCTGGATGTGGTGGAATTGATGATGGCTGTTGAGGAGAACTTCGGCATTACTGTGCCGGATGAGGAACTGCCGAATCTGCACACGGTGCAAAGCGTTGTGGATTATATCAATGCACATAAGGAAGACTGATTGCTGAGGCAGAGGGGTTTCCGCTGGAAGGGTATTTTCCTGTGGCAGTTGTGCGCCGGGTATGGAGGTTTGTAATGAGTTATTCAGTAGATGAACTGCAGGCACTGATGATGGGGTTTCAGAAATCGGGTCTTAGCAGGTTCAGGTACACGACCCAGGATGGGACGCTGGAATTGAGAAATGAAGCGGTATGCAGGGCGATGGCGTCAGATCAGGAACTCCTCCCGCAGTCCACACCTGCTTCCCATTCTGCAATAGTCCCGGGTCAGAGTGATGAGAGGGCAGAGCAGACGGTTTCTCTGAAGGGAGACAATGGGGAGCCGAAGGAGTCTGTACCAGAGAAGGCATCTGCATCGGAGGCGGAAAAGCTGGTTCAGATCAGGACACCGCTGGCAGGTATTTTTTACCGTGCTTCAAAACCGGGAGAGAAGCCCTATGTGGAAGAGGGGCAGAAGGTAAAAAAAGGAGATGTTGTCGGTCTGGTGGAGGCAATGAAGATGATGAATGAAATTGCTGCCCCATGTGATGGTGTCATTCATGAAATCCTGGTCGACGATGCAAGCTTTGCTGCGTATGATGCAGTCTTAATCACGATGGAGGAGTGCTGAGATGTTCCGGAAGGTACTGATTGCAAACCGGGGAGAAATCGCAATGCGGATTCTCAGATGCTGTCAGGAAATGGGCATTGATACTGTAATCGCCTTTTCTTCGGAGGACAGGGATTCTCTTCCGGTCCAGTTCGCGACGGAATCTGTCTGTATCGGGCCTGCACCGGCAGCGGCGAGCTATCTGAATCAGGATGCGCTGATTGCGGCAGCGAAGGAGTATCAATGCGAGGCAATCCATCCTGGATATGGCTTTCTTTCCGAGAATGCGGATTTTGCAGAAAAATGTGAGAGTAATGGCATTGCTTACATTGGTCCTTCCTCCCGGATGATTCGTGACATGGGTGACAAGCAGAGTGCCAGGGCGCTGATGAAGAAGCACGGTGTACCCGTTGTTCCGGGGTCAGAGGGAATCCTGAAGGACTGGAAGGAGGCGGCGCAGATCGCGGAGAAGGTCGGCTATCCGGTGCTGCTGAAGGCTACGGCAGGCGGAGGCGGACGCGGCATGCGCACGGCCTTTGATGCATCAGAAATCCAGAATGCCTATGAAAGTGCACAGGCAGAGGCACTTTCTGCGTTTGGCGACGGATCGCTCTATCTGGAGAAGCTGATCCAGCATCCCCACCACATTGAGGTACAGATTCTCGGTGATACCAAAGGCAATCTGATCCAGCTTGGAGAGCGTGACTGCTCCATGCAGCGCAGAAACCAGAAGCTGCTGGAGGAATCACCGGCCAGAATCCTGACACAGAAGCAGCGGGACGCCATTCACAAGGCTGCGTTGCGGGCGGCAAAGGCAGTGCATTATGTGAGTGCCGGCACGGTGGAGTTTGTGCTGGACCGGGAAAATAATTTTTACTTTATTGAAATGAACACCCGGATTCAGGTGGAGCATCCGGTCACAGAGGCAGTCACCGGTGTAGATCTGATCCGGGAGCAGATCCGGATTGCGGCAGGGCTTTCTCTTGGCTATAAGCAGAGCGATATTCATCTGACTGGGCATGCAATCGAATGCAGGATCAATGCCGAGAACCCGGCAAGGAATTTTTCACCCTGTCCAGGGCGGGTATCCTTTCTGCATTTTCCAGGCGGGAATGGTGTGCGGATAGAAAGTGCCCTGTACAACGGAGCCATGGTGAGCCCCTATTATGATTCCATGGTTGCGAAGGTCATTGTACACGCTCCCGGCAGGCTGGAGGCGATCCGGAAGATGCGGGTCGCGCTGGAGGAGATGACCGTGGAGGGAATCGACACCAACATCGATTTTCTGTATCTGATCATGTACAACAATGATTTTATAACGGGAAATGTGGACACCGGATTTCTGGAGAAAAATACAGACGCAATTATCCGGTGGGGCGAGGAAAGCCGGAGAACATAAATGAGCAAAAGTATTCTGGGAACGGTATTGCTTGATGCAAAAATCAATACAGCAGATGGCATTTTTTTTGACAGAAGGAAGACACTTCTGGGATTCCGGAAAATGCGGCAGAAGAAAGGACGCCGGCGTATGGTCGGCGACCATCTGGCTGCGCTTTTTGATGGCGGTATTTTTCTTGAAGAATTCGAACCTGATCTGAAGAGCAATGATCCTCTGCAGTTTCCCGGTTATCATGAGAAGCTGGAGGAAAACAGGAACAGCACAGGGCATGCTGCGGGATGTGTTGCCGGTGTCGGAAGGATCGAAGGAATAAATGCTGTCGGGGCGGAGCTGAGCAGAAATTTTATGATGGGAAGCATGGGCAGCGCCGAGGGCGAAAAACTGACCATCGCCATAGAAGAGGCGGACAGGAGAAAGCTTCCGCTGATTATCTTTTCTGCCAGCGGCGGTGCGCGGATGCAGGAAGGGATGCTGTCTCTTATGCAGATGGCCAAGACCAGCGCGGCGGTTCAGAAATTCCGGGACCATGGCGGGCTATACATTTCTGTACTGACCCATCCGACCACAGGAGGGGTCAGCGCCAGCTATGCGAGTCTGGGCGATATTATCCTGGCTGAGCCCGGGGCGCTGATTGGATTTGCCGGTCCCAGGGTGATTGAGCAGACGATCGGTGAAAAACTGCCAAAGGGATTTCAGCGTTCGGAGTTTCAGCTGGAGCATGGTTTTCTGGATGGAATTGTGCCGCGTGAGGAGCAGAGGGATGTTATTGCAAAGATTCTGAGACTGCATGGGTTCCGGCCGGATGAGGATGGGAGTGCGGGACGCATACAACCGCTAGATGATCAGGAAGTGAAGCCTTTGCAGTCCGGAGATGAAGAGCTGGCTTCAGGGCAGATGGACAAGCCGGGATGTGCAGAGCCGGAGGTTCATTCTCAGATGCTTTGCGCGTATGACCGCGTCCGGATTGTCAGGGACAAGAGCAGGCCGAAGATCAATGATTATATAGAAGGAATTTTCGATGACTTTATCGGGCTTTCCGGCGACCGGCTTGGCAAGGAGGATCCGGCGATGCTTGGCGGGATCGCAATGCTGAAGGGGCGTCCGGTTACCGTGATCGGGCATCGGAAGGGTAAATCCCTGTCTGAAAATCTGAAATGCAATTTCGGCATGCCTGAGCCGGAGGGATATCGAAAGGCTCTCCGTCTCATGAAGGAAGCTGAGAAATTCGGCCGTCCGGTTCTGACGTTTATCGATACACCCGGTGCATATCCGGGAAAGGAAGCGGAAGAAAACGGACAAAGCGTTGCGATTGCGGAAAATCTGGCAGCCATGAGCAGCCTGAGGGTCCCGGTGATCTCTGTTGTGACCGGTGAGGGAAACAGCGGAGGCGCACTGGCCATAGGTGTCGGGGATGAAATCTGGATGCTGGAAAATGCCGTGTATTCTGTATTGTCACCGGAGGGGTTCGCCAGCATTCTCTGGAAGGACGCCTCGAAGTGCAGGGAAGCCAGTGATGTGATGAAGATGACGGCAGAGGACCTGCTTGCACTGGGTATCGCAGACCGGGTGGTCCCGGAGCCTGAGGGCGGTGCACAGAAGGACATGCCGGGTATGTGCCGGGTGCTGCGGGATGCATTGGACCAGGCACTGAAAAGGCTGGAAAGCCAGAGCCCGGAACAGCTTCTTAAAAACCGGTACAGAAAGTACAGGGGTATCGGGAGCGGGAAGATGCCTGCTGGCGGAAATCCTGTGTAACATGGGACGGAGAATATGATAGTGGCAGTTTATTGTCACTAATCGTGATGAATGGCCGATTGGAAACCAGGGAAAGCCTGGAACGGTCATAGAGGGCAAAAAATTTCGCAGAAAACAGAAAGTCGGAAAATCTATGATGGGTATGGAAATTGCCGGTCTTGGAAAAGCACTTCCGGGAATGCGGCTGCAGAATGATGAACTGAAACAATATATGGACACCTCGGATGACTGGATCCGGGAGCGGACCGGTATCAGGTCGCGCTATCTGTGCACAGGGGAGGAAAATCTGACGGAGCTTGCGGTACAGGCATCCAAAAGAGCTATTGCGGATGCAGGTATCTGCCCAGAGAAAATCGGACTCGTGATCTTTGCCACCTGTACCACGGATTACATGGTGCCCTCCATGGCCTGTGCCGTGCAGGAGCAGCTGGGGATTCCGGGCGGGGTGCCGGCCTTTGATATCAACGCGGCCTGCTCCGGCTTCGTCTATGGGCTTCAGATGGCGCATGCGCTGATGACGGTTACGGATGCCTGCCAGGGCAGGCGCAGATATGCGCTTCTGATCGGCGGAGAGCAGCTCTCCAAGATGCTGGATTTTTCGGAGCGTTCCGTCAGTGTACTCTTTGGAGACGGTTCTGCGGCCGCAGTCCTGCGGCTGTCTGAAAAGAAGCGGTTTTTCAGCCACACGGCTGCACAGGGAGACCGGGACGCATTGTATGCACATACGGTTGGCAGAAACCAGATTCCCGCCGCCGAAGGCTCCGCAGCTGTCGGACCCTCAGGCAATCCGCTTCACATTTCCACGGGATACGCGGAAAAAATCATGCAGGAGGGATATCTTCGTATGGATGGCCGCAAGGTGTTTCGCTTTGCAGTAAAGGTCCTTGCGCAGGAAATTGAAGAAATGGAGGCAAGGAGCGGTATCAGCGCAGATGCTGCAGACTATATCGTCTGTCATCAGGCGAACAGCCGCATCATTGAGCATGTCAGAAAGCAGAGGAATCTCCCGGCGGAAAAGTTTTTTATGAATCTGCAGGAGTATGGAAATACGTCAGGAGCAAGTATTCCACTGGCACTTGCCGATATGAAGGAGAAGGGCATGCTGACGCCCGGATGCAGGATCTTCTGCATTGGATTCGGCGCAGGGCTTACCTGGGGCAGCTGTTATCTGGAATTTTGACATGGTTTCTTTATTACAAATAGAGGATAGTGCAAAAAGCGCTTTTCGGACAGGTGGAAGGTAGTGCGCAAAGAATTGTTTCCCGGCTGTTTCTGCCGGAAGCGGTCGCGCACGGAATGGAGATTTTATGAAATTTCTGAATGAAATACTGGGAATCAGATATCCGTTTATACAGGGCGGTATGGCCAACATCGCGACGGGGGCGTTCGCAGCGGCCTGCTCCAATGCGGGAGCGCTTGGCATCATCGGCTCTGGCGGTATGAATGTGGAGAAGCTGGAGGAGAATATTCAGATCTGCCGATCTCTGACGGACCGGCCCTTTGGCGTCAATCTCATGCTGATGAATCCGGATACGGACCAGATGGCGGAGCTGGTGGCACGAGAGCATATCCCGGTGATTACCACCGGTGCCGGCAATCCCGGTAAATATCTTGCAGGCTGGAAGGAAAGCGGATGCAGGATTTTTCCGGTGTCGGCCAGTGTTCTTCTGGCAGTCCGTCTGGTGCGGGATGGCGTGGACGGCATCATTGCAGAGGGAACGGAGAGCGGCGGGCACGTCGGTGAGATGACGACAATGACGCTGGTGCCCCAGATGCGGGACGCACTGCCGGAAGAGGTTCCTGTCATTGCGGCTGGTGGTATCGCGGATGGAAGGCAGCTGGCAGCGGCCTTTGCGCTTGGCGCCTGCGGGGTACAGATGGGAACGTGCCTGCTGGTCAGCTCGGAGTGTCCGATTCATCCGAATTATAAAGAGGCGCTGCTGAAGGCGGGCGATAACAGCACAGTCGTTACAGGCCGGTCCGTTCATTCACCGACCCGTATCCTGAAAAACAAAATGGCGCGGCAGTACATCCGCAGGGAGATGGCAGGCGCGGACCAGATGGAGCTGGAAAAATTCACTCTCGGGTCCCTCCGGAAAGCGGTCTTTGACGGGAATACATCGGAAGGGTCTCTGATGGCCGGACAGGTCTGCGGACAGCTGAAGGAAATCCGTCCTGTGGCAGATATTTTTTCTTCCATGATGCAGGAGGCAGAAAAAACCGCAGCGGGATTGAAACTGCCGGATGTCCAGGGGTAAATTGATGTGCGATGATACGGAGGTCCCGGGTCAGGAAGGAGATAAAGAATGAAGACAGCATTTTTATATGCCGGACAGGGCAGTCAGAGAGCTGGTATGGGAAAGGATTTGTATGATGCGTTTCCGGAATTTGCCGCGGTAATCGATCAGTCACAGGGGCAGACGGATTTTGATTTGAAGCAGCTGATGTTTCAGGGGCCGGAGGAAACGCTTTCGAGAACAGCTTATACGCAGCCGGCCCTGGCAGCCTTTGCAGCCGGCATGACGGCGGTGCTGTCCGCAAACGGTGTCCGCCCGGATTTTGTGGCGGGACTGAGTCTTGGAGAGTACAGCGCGCTGCATGCCGCCGGTGTTTTTTCAACGGAGGCGCTGATCCGGATCACGGCATTTCGCGGACAGGCTATGACCAGGGCGGGACAGGGCCTTGACACAAAGATGTGTGCAATTCTGGGGCTTTCTGCAGAAAAGACTGCGGAAATTGCCAGGACAGCCGCGAAGGAGACCGGCAGCATCGTTGAGGTATCCAATTATAACGCCAAGGGACAGAACGTGATATCCGGTTTTGCGGATGCCGTCACAAGAGCGGAGGAACTGGCAAAGGAACAGGGGGCCAGGCGGTGCATGGAGCTGAAGGTGAGCTCTGCATTTCATACCTCGCTGATGGCACCGGCTACCGAAGAGCTTCATGCATATTTTCAAAAGGTAAAGTTCGGTCACATGCAGATTCCGGTGCTCTTTAATACCCTTGGCACCCCGGCGGACAAGCAGGGGAGAAAGATCGACGATGTTTCACTGGAATCCTCCGCCTACATGGAAGCTACGGGTGATGCCATTGCCGGACTTCTGGAGAAGCAGGTGATGTCCAGTGTGCGGATGGCGCAGACGATTACGTGGCTGAAAGCCGCCGGTGTGGAGAGGATCATTGAGATCGGTCCCGGACATGTCCTGTCAGGCTTTATCAGCCGTACGGTAAAGGGAATCGAAACGATCACGCTGGATACAGCGGAGGATGTCGCGGATTTCCTCAGACTGCAGGAGATACCGGATTGCAAGAGGTAAAGACAGGCATCAGGTCATAAATTATCATTTCAGGGCCAAAACCGGCTATAGCAGACATGCAGCGAATGGATGATAAAAGTTATGAACAGGAGATAAGGAATTTGGTATGAATTTAGAAAATCAGACAGCCATTGTGACAGGCGGAAGCGGCGGCATCGGGCGGGCGATCTGCCTGGCACTGGCAGAGCAGGGCGCGAATGTCGTGATCAATTATGCCTCGAATGAGGAAGCCGCAAAAGAAACGGAGAGGCTCTGCAGGGAAAAGGGTGTGCAGACGCTTCTGGTAAAGGCTGATGTGGCAGAGAGTGCGTCCTGTGACAGGATGTTTCAGGAAGCAGCAAAGCTGACCGGCAGAATTGATATCCTGGTCAACAATGCGGGTATCACGAAGGACCAGCTGCTGCTGATGATGAAGGAAGATAATTTTGACAGGGTGATGCAGGTAAACCTGTATGGCACCTTTCACTGCATGAAGCGGGCGTCCAGAATCATGCTGAAGCAGAGGTGTGGACGGATTGTCAGCATCTCCAGCATTGTCGGTCTCCACGGAAATCCGGGGCAGGTCAGCTATGCTGCCAGCAAGGCGGGAATCATCGGCATGACGAAGTCTCTGGCGAAGGAGCTGGCGGGGCGTGGGATCACGGTAAATGCTGTTGCCCCCGGGATGATTGATACAGAGATGACAGCATCTCTACAGGATGCCGCAAAGCAGGCCATGCTCGCAGAGATTCCCATGGGACGCGTGGGACGGGCAGAGGAGGTTGCGGATGCTGTGGTATTTCTTGCATCCGGTGCGGCTTCCTATATCACCGGACAGGTGCTGGGCGTTGATGGCGGCATGGGCTGCTGAGACAAAAAGGAGAGGAACATGAGTCGGAGAGTGGTAATTACCGGACTGGGCATTGTCAGCCCGATTGGCAACGATAAGGACGAGGTGTGGAGCAGTGTAAAAGCGGGGCGATGTGGCATCGGTCCGATTACCCTGTATGATACTTCTGAGCAGAAGGTGAAGCTTGCGGGAGAGGTGAAGAATCTTGACCTGGAGGCATATGTGGACCGGCGGGAGAGCCGCAAGATGGACCGGTATACCCAGTTCGCCATGGCGGCTGCAGAGCAGGCAATGCGTGATTCCGGTCTTCTCGAGTCTTCTGCCGATGCGTCCAGAGACCGATGGGGCGTGATCATGTCCAGCGGCATCGGAGGCATCGGAACTATTGAAAACGAAAAGGTAAGGGGTATGGAAAAGGGGTATGACCGGGTATCTCCTTACTTCATTCCAATGTCCATTGCCAATATGGCAGCGGGGCATATCGCAATCCGCTATGGCCTGCATGGCATGTGTGCCTCTGTGGTGACCGCCTGTGCGAGTGCGGCAAACGCCATCGGTGATTCCTTCCGTCACATTCGTGACGGCTATGGCGATGTGATGGTTGCCGGGGGCGCGGAAGCGGCGATTACACCGCTGTGTATCGGAGGTTTTACTTCACTGAAGGCGCTTTCACCTGCCACGGATCCGGAGCGTGCATCCATTCCGTTTGATGCGGAGCGCAGTGGCTTTGTGATGGGAGAGGGTGCCGGGGCACTGATCCTGGAGGAATATGAGCATGCCAGAGCAAGAAACGCACATATCTATGCGGAAATTTCCGGCTATGGGGTGAACTGTGATGCCTATCATATTACGGCCCCGTCTCCAGAGGGTACCGGTGCGGAAAAATGCATGCGTCTTGCCCTGGAGGATGCGGGTATTGCGCCGGAGGATGTTGATTACATCAATGCGCATGGGACATCCACACGGATGAATGATTCCTGTGAGTCTGCGGCGATCCGCCGCATCTTCGCGGATGATCCGCTGCGCGTACGCGTGAGCTCTACAAAATCCATGACAGGCCATCTTCTGGGCGCAAGTGCCGCAGTAGAGGCGGTCATCACTGCGCAGGCCGTTGAGAAGGGATTTGTTCCGCCCACGGTCAACTACCGGGTTCCGGACCCGGAGTGTAATCTGAATGTGGTGCCCCGTCAGGGCTATCCTGTGAAAATCCGGTATGCGCTTTCCAATTCCTTTGGGTTTGGCGGACATAATGTGACACTGGTGTTCCGCAAGGCAATAGAACAGTAGCTTTCTAAGGTCGGAAAAGGCAGAGAGGAAGGAAAATTATGCAGCTGAATGCAGATGAAATCAAGACAATCTTGCCGCACCGGTATCCATTTCTGCTTGTAGACCGGATTACGGATTGTGATCCGGGAAAATACGCAGATGGACGGAAATGTGTGTCCGTCAATGAGATGCAGTTCTGCGGGCACTTTCCGGGACAGGCGGTTATGCCGGGCGTCCTGGTTCTGGAAGCACTGGCACAGACGGGAGCGGTCGCGCTTCTGACAGAGGAGGAGAACAAGGGAAAGCTGGTATTCTTCGGGGGCGTCAGGCAGGCGCGATTCCGCAGGCCGATTATTCCGGGAGATGTCATAGAGATGCACTGTGAGATCATCGGGCGCAAGGGGCCGATCGGTTTTGGAAAGGCCGTCGCTACAGTGGAGGGAAAGACTGCTGTGACAGCAGAGCTTTCCTTTGCGATCACGGACAGAAAATCTCCGGTACAGACAGAGCCGCAAAAAACCCAGGTACAGGAAAAGCCGCAAGATTGAACCCATAGGCTGGATGTGCTACTATATACTTCATTAATAGTATGATCTGCTGGTTTATGGGAGGTTACGATGGGGCTCGCAGGAGATGATCTGAAAGAGAAAGCCAGGAAAACGAAGGAGCTTTTTACAGAGGTGTATACAAATTTCAAGCTGCATTTTTATCGGGAGGTATTTCGGAACTTTGACCATCGTGAGGCGACACTTACAACGGTAGAGACCTTCTGCATGGAAGTGATTTATGCCATGAAGAACCCGACAATCAATGAGTTTGCCAGCTTCATTCAGATTTCATCGCCGAATGCCGCCTACAAGGTCAACAGTCTGATCCGGAAGGGGTATCTTCAGAAAATACGGTCCAGGCAGGACCACAGAGAATATTATCTGCAGGTGACCCAGAAGTACATCGATTATTACAACGTCAGCAGCTCCTATGTGGACCGGGTGCTTGACCGGGTAGAGGGAAAGATGACAGAAAAGGAAATTGAGGCTTTCTATCATACCCTGACGATCATACAGGAAGAGCAGATGAAGGACGTGCCGCATTACAGCCGGGCAAGAGAGGAACTGATGGAGGACCCGGAAGCGTAGAGTATAAGATCTGAAGGCAGAAAAGATAGAAGCTGACAAAATAGAAGGTAACAACAAGAGACCCTGTATAGCGGAAATTTCTGAGGGGGATGCTATACAGGGTCTCTTTTGATGAAAGTGAAAGGATTTATATGAAAAGCCATAGTAAATGGCTGTGGCTGGCTAACTTTTTAAATCCTGTTTGTAGAATACAGCGGTCTTTGCTATAATACATGCCATGGAACGCTTGAAAATAAGACATTTTTTGCGAAGGGGGATGTGGTATGCTGCCGCTGTATACTGAGACTAAAAATAACCTGCAAATTGAGCTGAGACCATCCGTACATGTTTCACCGCATCTTCATAAGTCGCTGGAATTTGTCTTTGTCACAAAGGGAACCTTGGAGCTTGGCGTGGGGGAGGACCTGTATCACATGTCGACCGGAGATCTGGGGGTTATCTTTCCGGAGCTGATCCATCATTATCAGGTGTTCGATGACACCGAGTGTGAGGCCTATTATCTGCTGGCTTCTCCCTCCATGGCAGATGCTTTCGGTTCCATCATGAAGCAGAAATCGCCGGAGGTGCCTGTGATTGCCGCCGGAGATGTGCATCCGGATATCCGCTATGCGCTGGATACGCTGTACAGCCTGGAGCAGGACAGTCCGTTCCCGTTTAAGCGGCGGATGGAGGAATCCTCTCAGGACCGTGTTCGTGAGGTGCTGCAGCAGGCTTATGTGAATGTAATCATGGCGAGATGCCTGCCATGCATGACGCTGGTCGACAAGGATACGGTGGGAAGCGATGATATTATTTACAGAATGGTTTCCTACATTACCGGGAAGTTCCGGGAACCGCTGACCATGACAAGGATGGCACATGATCTGGGGATCAGCCCTTATGCGCTTTCCAGGATTTTTTCAGGTACATTTCACAGGAATTTCAACCAGTATCTCAACGAGGTCCGGCTGGAATATGCCGCAGAACTGCTGCACCGCACTGACGAGCCGATTACAGATATCTGCATGGACGTAGGCTTCGGGAGTCAGAGGACATTCAACCGTGTATTTATGGATCATTTTCATACCTCGCCCAGAGAATTCCGCAATCATCAGTGGGCGGCAGATGCTGTCCGCAGCAAGACGACAGACTGGAACAGATGAACGTCCATAGATACAGATAGTGTTTGACATGCCGGTGAAATCGTGTATAATCTGATTGCGAGCAATTAATTGCTGTGTTTAAAGGAGTGCTTTGCATGGGTAAATACGATTGTATCCGGCTGCAGAACCAGCTGTGCTTTCCGCTGTATGCGGCGTCAAAGGAAGTTGTAAGAAAATATAAGCCGATTCTCGACGAACTGGATCTCACATATACGCAATATATTACGATGATGGTTCTCTGGGAGAAGAAGCAGACAAATGTAAAGGAGCTTGGCAAGTGTCTGTTTCTGGATTCCGGGACGCTGACACCACTGCTGAAGAAGCTGGAGCAGAAGGGATATATTATCCGTCATCGCTCCACCCATGATGAGCGCAATCTGATGATACAGATTACAGAACGTGGAGAACAGCTGCAGGAGAGAGCCGTTCAGGTTCCGAAGAAAATCGTGAAGTGCGTAAATCTGGAACCGGATGAGATGAAAGAACTGTATCGGCTTCTGTATAAGCTTCTCGGTGGCATTGAGGAAGAGCAGAATGATCTGTGATAGAGCCATGCGATGAATAGGGGCAGCGTCCTCTGATTGTCGGTGTAGCAGTGCAGGAATGTATTTTCTGCATGCGGGCATGATCATGCGATGTATATGGAACGTGTAAGAATAGAGTATTGAGTATGGAAGACGAGTGTGACTATTATATACAAAGCAGCTGCATCGCGTGCGGGAAGTGTATCACCCAATGTCCGCAGCACTGTATCGACATGAAGGGAAGCATGGCAGTGATCCGTCAGGAGGAATGCCGGCACTGCGGAGCATGCAGTGAGATCTGTCCGGTAGGTGCAGTAGTGGTTTTCGACTGAAAATCCACATGTTAATATTAATGCGCAAAAAGACAATCATATTAATATACAAAAGATAATAAAGAAAAAAGAACCGGGAAGTGTGGACAGGCACGCTGCCCGGTCCTTTTCTGTGTGTAGAGAATGTGGGAGGGCAGCGAATTTAATCGCTGCCCTCCCGCAGGGTATGCACCTTTTTTGCGCACCGTATATCATTTTTACAGAAATGCTTAGAGAATGTCGTCGCGTTTGACATAACCGGGCTTGTCCGGTGTTCCGATAATTTCCTTTGCGTGGATGATCTGCGCCCATTTGTCGACAACCTGGTTCTCGATGTGCACGTCTTTGCCGATTCTGGAATAGGCGAGGATGACACTGTTCTTTACGACTGCGCCGTCCTCGATGGTGACACCACGGCCGATGACGCTGTTCTCAACGATGCCCTTGATGGAGCAGCCGTTGGATACAAGGGAATTCTTGACATCCGCCTGTTCGTAATACTTTGTGGGAGCGGCATCACTGGTGACGGTATAAATGGGCCAGTTCTCATTGAACAGGCTGCTTGCATTGTCTACATCAATCAGGTCCAGGTTTGCCTCGAAGTAGCTCTTGAAATCTGTCACCGTTGCAAAGTAGCCACGATGCAGTACGCCACGGACATCCAGATCATTAACTTCTGAATTGATGATCTGTGACAGTGTATAAATCGAAGACATCTTCTGTGCATCCCGGATCAGGGAAATGAAGAGGTCCTTCTTCATAACATAGGTATCCATGAAGATGTTCTTGGAATTTGCGGTTCCGGTATTGCGCTCAATTGCCAGGACACCCTTCTGCTTATTGAGATTCAGTGTATCGCAGTGCAGATAAGATTCCTTCGCATTGTTGACATGCTGATAAAGCAGTGTCACATCCGCGCCGGAGGCGATGTGCTGCTCCAGAAGCTCATTGTAGTTCTGGGTATAAACCATATAGCTGGGGGCAATGATGACATACTCCTGCGGCTTTCTGGCGATGATGTTCATGTTCTCCGCAAATCCTGCAACGTCTGTATTGTATACATCGTTTGCCGTGCTGTTGTCAGAGAACAGAAGCTGAAGCTTGCCCTTCTTGGAGTTGATGTTGAACGCGCCCTCATTTCCCAGATGTTCTGCAAGGGAACGGGGGTTTTCTCTTACATAAACCTGAATGTTATCAATGCCGCTGTTACTCATATTGGAGATCGGAAAGTCAATGACACGATATCTTCCGGCAAAGGAAAATGCGCCCATAGGACGATAATCCTGCATACCGGCGACCTTGATATGATTGGCGGATGAAGTAATAATTCCAAATGCGGTTGCCATGATTTATTCCTCCCCCTTTACATTCTTTGCTACAAGGGTGATGTTCTCACTCTTTGCGTCGCCAACGATGGCTTTTGCACCGATCCGGACGTTATTCGCCACAAGGGCACGGGTAACTACGGCACCCTCTTCCACAACAGCGCCTGGCATCAGAACCGTATCCGTTACCTTTGCGCCCTTCTTTACAACCGATCCGGTAAACAGAACGGAACGGGTAACCTCTCCGTCGATCTTGCAGCCCTGTGTGATGAAAGCCGTCTTGATGTGTGCATCAGGTCCGATGTACTGGGGAAGTGCAGAGGCATCCTCTGTGTAGATCTTCCAGGAGGGGTCCTCAAGATTCAGGCCGCTGTTGTCATCCAGAAGGTCCATGTTTGCTTCCCAGAGGGAATCAATGGTCCCTACATCCTTCCAGTATCCCTTGAACTGGTAGGCCCAGAGGGATTTTCCCTCGTTCAGCAGTGTCGGGATGATGTCCTTGCCGAAATCGTGGCTGGAGTCCGGATTCTTCATGTCGGCCAGCAGCATCCTGCGGAGCAGCTTCCAGTTGAAGATATAGATACCCATAGAGGCGAGATTGCTCTTCGGCTCTGCAGGCTTCTCCTCAAATTCCACGATTTTGCCGTTTTCATCAGTGTTCATAATACCGAAACGGCTTGCCTCCTTCATCGGCACGCCAATGACAGCGATGGTGGCATCAGCATTGTGCTCCTTGTGGAAGGTAAGCATGTCATCGTAGTTCATCTTGTAGATATGGTCCCCGGAGAGTATCAGGAGATATTCCGGATCGTAGGAATCAATAAAATCAATATTCTGTGAAATCGCATCCGCGGTACCACGGTATACATCGAGATCTGCATCCGCCTTCTCACGCGGTGGAAGAACGAAGACGCCGCTTCCATTGGAATCCAGACCCCAGCGGCGGCCCTGTGCCACATAGCTGTTCAGGAGAACCGATTCATACTGTGTCAGTACACCGACTACGTTGATACCGCTGTTGGCACAGTTGCTCAGAGGAAAATCAATGATGCGGTATTTTCCACCATAGGAAACCGCTGGCTTGGCGACCTTGTTTGTCAGGTCCTTGAGACGACTACCGCGTCCGCCGGCCAGAATCATCGCCAGCATATTATTTTGACTCATAGATTGAACCCCACTTTCTGTATAAATTTGCAAATGATGCCACATACTGTAAAAATTCTCATACCGTAGAATGCAGATCCCAAAATGTATATCAAAAACCTATCCATTTGATGATTTTCAACATTCCTGAAGAACCCCTGCAGTGCGCGGCGGATGTTTTGACACAATTATACTATATTTATAGAATATGGTAAACGCTTTTGTATCAAAATATTTGAAGAAAAATAAATAAAAACTGTGTTAATTGTGTATGTTTTATAAAAGTATAAATAGGATGCCCAACATTACTGTACAAAATATCCATATTAAATCTGCAAAAACAATAAAAAATATACATAATAAACATAGACACCGGATTGCCGGGGCTGCGCTATGCAGCCATCTCCACTGTGTCTGCCGGTCATATATGTGAGAATAGAGACATTATGTGAAAAGCATCCTGTAAACTGAAAATATTCTTTTATGAAAATCGAATGCATAGTTAAAAAAAGGTGCTTGCGTGCATCTGTCTGCCTGCGTTATACTTTTGTCAGGCAAATGAAATAACAGGGATTTCCTGGCCTTTATTTTCTTTATATTTTGTGTGATGTGATTGCAAAGGACATAGGGGTAACCTTATGTCCTTTTTTACTGCAGGGAACTTTAGAAGCAGAAGGGAGTTATAGCGGGCTAAATGAATGAACAGAGGTCCTTCCTGAACAAAAAGGCACTGACAGTGGATGCTGTGTTTCTCACCGTTGTTATTTTATTTGAACTGTTTGTTGCGCTTCGTCTGAATACTGCAATGGACAGGATCAAGGCCACGATTCTTGTGGCCATTACACTATTGGCATCTCTTATTTTTCTCTGGCGGTACCGGATGGAGATGAAAAGAGCCAATAAGGAGCTGCAGAGGCAGGTGGATTATGATGCCCTCACGGGTATCTATAACCGGGGAGGATTGATCCGGGTTATGCAGGAATGGATGGAGGATGAGAGTATTGTCAATCTGACAGGATTCTTTATTGATCTGGATGATTTCAAGCTGATCAATGATGTATACGGGCATCCTGCGGGAGATGCGGCCCTCTGTCATATGGCGGATTTTCTGCGCGTTACCTTTGATCATGCGCTGGTAGGAAGAACGGGCGGTGACGAATTCTGCCTGATTGTGAAAAATGTGAGCGCAGAGTCATGTGCAGAGGAAATTGGAGATGTCCTGAAGAAGCCACAGTCCTTTACGTACCAGGATAACCGGATTTCCTTTACACTTTCAGCGGGTTACGCGGAATATCCCGCACAGGCGAAGAATACGGGAGAACTGATGCGCGTGATGGATTATGCTTTGTATGCGGCAAAGGTAAGTGGAAAGCATCAGATCAAGCGTTATGAGCCGGAAATGGGGGATATCAAACGGGATAATCTCGGATTTAATGTGAAGCGGATCGCCTCCGGCATGCCGGGTTTCTTTCTGATCTATAAGGCGGAGGGAGACGAGAGGATTCTGTTTGCCAATGATCACCTGATCCAGCTGTTCGAATGTGACGATTATGATGATTTTCTGAAATATACGCACGCGAGCTTTCGTTATATTGTGCATTCGGATGATCTGGACCGGGTGGAGGCGTCCATTCTGCAGCAGATCAAAAATGGACAGAACCAGGCACCGGATAAGAAAAGCGGGTATGAGGACTATGTACTCTACCGGATCCGGACCAAAAAGGGAAGAATCCGTCAGGTCATCGATATGGGCCGTCTGGTAAAGGATGAGCATTATGGATATATCTATTATGTATTCCTGCAGGATCTTGAGGCTTTGGAGCATTTAGACATATTTGCGTCGTGAAACCGCATTGCGGGCATGCTGTTTCCGGGTCAGGAATAGGAGGAAATTTCATTGTTCGAGGCAGGCAAAGAGTTTACATCAGGGGAAAGACAGCTTCTGGAAGATATGCCGATGGCCATTGGCGTGTATCAGTATCTGGATGGACGCATTGTTCCTGTTTTTGTGAATGAACGGTTTGTGCATCTGATTGGGTATGATACAAGAGAACAGGTTCTGGAAACCATGCGAGGAAATATGTTTGCCGGTGTGTATCCGGATGACGTACCAGTCCTGTCTGAGAGTGCAGCCCAGTTTCTTCGGGAGGAAAGTGGGCTGGATGTCTGCTTCGCTGTCAGGAATCCGCACACGGACAAGTATCATTTTCTGCGTGCGACCGGACAGGTGGTGATCCGTGGTGGCGTGCGCTTTTATCTGGTTTCCTATATGGATGAAGATAGCCGGCGGATTGGAGAAGCAGCACAGGAACCGGATAAAATTCAAAATAAAGGAGCCGGGCTGAGCCCGGATGAAGAGCATCGCAGAGACGGTTATGATGCGCTCACAGGGCTTCCAAATGCCGGATGGTTCTTCCGTGTTGCCGATGAACAGATTAAAAACATGGAGGACCAGGGGAAAAATCCGGCAGTGGTCTGGATCGATTACAACGGATTGAAGGATTACGATAAAATTCACGGCTTCTCTGCCGGCGATGCATTGATCAAGGGCCTGGGGGAACGGATCCGGCAGTATTTCGGGCAGGACATGGCAGCAAGATTCAGCAGTGACCACTTCCTGGTTCTGGCAGAGGAAGAGGTTCTGGAGGAGCGGCTGCAGAAAATCTTTGAGGAAGTACGTACGCTGCACCATGGGAATTCGCTTGCAGTGCATGCGGGCATCTATCCGCTGTCCTTTCAGGAGACAAGTGCTGCAACAGCCTGCGACCGTGCCAAGATGGCCTGCGACACACTGCGCACAAGCATACAGTCCGGCTATGCTGTTTTTGACCGGAGGATGATTGAGGACGAAAGGACAAGCGCCTATATTTTCCGGAATTTTCAAAGGGCTATGAAAGAGGGATGGATTCAGGTTTACTATCAGCCCGTTGTCCGCACGGTGACCGGCATGTTATGCGGGGCAGAGGCCTTGTGCCGCTGGATCGACCCAAACCTGGGGATGATCTCTCCGGGACAGTTTATCCCTGTGCTGGAGGAGCACGGCCTGATCTATCAGCTTGACCTGTATATGGTGGAGCAGGTATGCCAGGATTATCAGGCCCTGGTACAGGCTGACCGGACGATGGTTCCGGTTTCAGTCAATCTTTCCCGCAAGGATTTCACAAGAGCGGACCTGGTGAACCAGATTGAAAAATTGCACAGAAGTATAAGGTTCCCCGGGAGATCCTGAACCTTGAAATTACAGAGAGCGCATTTGTCAGACATCAGGAAAAGCTGAGCTATCTGATCGGTCTTTTTCATGATCTTGGTTTTCAGGTCTGGATGGATGATTTCGGAACCGCCTATTCTTCTCTTGGCTCTTTGAAGGACCTCTCCTTTGATGAACTGAAGATTGATATGAGCTTTCTTTCATCTTCCACGGACAGGGCGCGCAGTATTGTCCGGTCGGTAGTCCGTATGGCAAAGGAGATCGGTGTGCAGACACTGGCAGAGGGGGTGGAGACGCAGGAGCAGTATGAATTTCTGCGCCGCATCGGCTGCGAGAAGGTGCAGGGATATCTCTGCGGACGTCCCATGGACAAGAAGACCTTTGATCAGTACACAAAGGATCACCACCTTGTAAAGGAACAGCTTCGATGGAGAGCCTATTATGACGCGCTGAGCCGCATTGACTATCAGAGTGAGCAGCCGCTGTGCGTCCTGGAGGATGATGGCGTTACCTTGAAGAATATCTTCACCAATGAAGCATACAATAAGGTGCTGAGAAGTGACGGGGTGGAGGGCATTGAATCATGGCTGGAGGTAATCAATATGCCCGGGACACCGGTGCATGCCATTCATCGTCAGTTTAACAATGAACAGCTTCGAAAGCGGACCGGCACACAGACGATGACTTATCCGTCCGGTGACCACTATATGGAGCTGAGCGGCAGGACGGTAACACACTTTGAAAACCGATATATCTATACCTGTACGCTCCGGCGTATTTCTCTGAATCCGAATCCGGAGCTTCAGGAAAATGATGATTTTCTCCGCAGCCTCTATTACATCTGCCAGGACATTGCCATAATTGATATGGAGAAGCAGACGATCTATGGATTGAAGTCCTCAAACCCGGAACTGCCTATCGGAGAAGGCGGAAAAGAGGTGGACTTGCAGGAGGCGCTGGATGTATGGGGCGATCGCTTTGTGTACTTTATGGATTATGACCGCTATCGGGAGTTTGTGGATCTTTCCACGCTGCAGTCCCGCCTGCTGCACAACAAGGGCCAGATGCTGGCCGATATTTTCAGAAGCAGAGCACAGAATGGGGAATACAGGTGGCTTCTGCATATTCTGATGCTGATACCGAAGTCAGGCACCCGGAAAATTCTGGATGTGACGATCTGTCCGGGATTCGATGCGCAGAAAATGAGTGAAATTCTGCGCAAGAGTACAGTGCTTGCCGCTGAAAGGCAGAGCGGAGATACCGTGGAGCATGGCATCTCTGATTCGCTGCTCTGGATCAATCTGGTAAAGCGTGGAGCCGACATGTACTTCTGGAAGGACGTAAACCGGAGATTTCTTGGCGCGAGCCAGAGCTTTCTGGATTATTACGGGTTTGATTCGGTGGAGGAAATTCTCGGAAAGACAGACGAGGAGATGGGATGGCATGTAGAAACCGAGCCCTTTAAGAGTGATGAGCTGCGGGTCCTGCAGCAGGGGGCGAGTATTTCCTTCGCACTGGGCAAGTGTATATCCCAGGGAGATCAGCGCAACATTCTGGCAAGCAAGGTACCAATCTACCGGAATGGGAAAATTATGGGATTGCTGGGAAAGTTTGTAGACGCAGACAATCTGCTGGAGATTCTGAATGATTCCCGCAGGGAGGAGTACCTGGATCCGGTCACAGAGATTGCAAACAGCAGTGGATTTATGAACAGCCTGCGCAGCTATCTGGAAGAGCTCTGGACAAAGGGAACGGAATTTTACATTATCAATCTGTACAATCCGGAATTCGATATTTTCCTGAAGAATTATGGTGAAGAGGCAGGAAGGAAGATTCTCAGGCATGTTGGGAAAATTCTGCGGGAGACTGCCGGAAGCCAGGCTGTGATTGCCCGGCTGACAGGGAGTTACTTCTTTATTCTGATGCAGGACACAAATCGGAAAAAGGTGGAGCAGTTTGCGACAGATATCCGGCAGAGACTGGGCGGTATGATGAAGGTTGGAGATCTCCAGTGTGCTGTTTCACTCTGTCTCGAAATTTCTCACCTGAATGCGGAGAATGCTTCTGAGAAAAAATATGTGGACGTTCTTTCACAGATTATGGACAGCTTCGGGGCAGTCAGAATGGGATCAGATGAAAAAAATCAGGAGAATTGAGTGGTGTAAACCTTTTTTTACAGGGAAAAACCGGTTTTGTAGCGGTGTGTTTATCGACAGAACTGTGGGAACCGTATATGCTCTTTTCAGATGGAGGTCATCATGGAGAATAATATCGAAGAAATCCTGAAGGCTGCCAGAAACCGTTCCGGCATGACACAGGAAGAGGTGGCAGAGAAAATTCAGGTTTCAAGGGTGACACTTTCCCACTGGGAGACGGGTAAGTCTCTGCCGGATATCCTGAGCGTTCTGAAATTAAGTGACCTCTATCAGCTGAGTCTGGATGTGCTGCTGAAAGGAGACACTGGTATGGAGAAAAAAATCAGGGAGGACGAGCGCAGGAGCGCAGAAAATCAAAGACTGATCCGTGTGATCGCAATTGTATGCGGGATCCTGATAGCTGTGGAGGTAGTCTGTATGATTGTGGGAGGACCCGCACGGGAGTTCTATGAGGCTGCACTGCCCTGGATCGCCATGGGATTCTCAGTCGCCGTGCTTTCTGCTTCCCTGGGTGCTCATGCACAGGGAAAGAGCAGTGAAAGCGGAAAATCAGAAAAGTAAAAATGACATATGAAAACACAGCATATGAAAATTCACATGGACTTGACTTTGTTGATAATGCGAGAGGGCAGAAGGGTAGCGTTGATTATCCCTCTGCTCTTCTTTTTTTATTTTTTGTCTGAAACAGCACTTGACAACATGGACAACCCGGTTGCCTTCAAGCTTCATAAACATACAATCTTATTCCCAAAAACTGCATGGAATTCGGGTTGAAATTAGATATTATGTATATATAAGATGCGATTTCTGTGCGTATTTAAGTAAAAATACACGGAAACTCTGATAGAGGGAGGGACAGATGTATTCGCTGCTGATTGTTGATGATGAGCCTCTGATCAGAAGAGGAATTTCGAAAATACTTAACTGGAAGGAACTTGGTGTTGACCGCATTTATGAGGCAGGTAATGGAAAGGAAGCGCTGGATATTGTACGAAACAACCAGATTGATCTGGTGCTGACAGATATTGTCATGCCCTTTATGGACGGCATTGCCCTTGCAAAAGAACTGCATTCGGAGTTTCCCAAAATTCAGGTTGTCATTGCCAGCGGTCATGAAGATTTCGAATATGCTAGGCAGAGCGTGGACCTGGGGGTTTGTTCCTACATTCTGAAACCGATGGGAGCAAAAACACTGTTTGCCAAAATGAGTGAAATTATCACAGGGATTCGGAAGCAGGATGAAAAGCAGCAATATTTCAATGAGATGCGCGCACAGCTCCGGAATCATATGCCGATTGTACAGGAACGCTATCTGAATGAGATTGTATGCATGAAGCATGGAGATAAGAACCAGCTAGTCCGTCAGGGCGCTTCCGTCGGATTGGATTTTTCATCGAAGCAGTATATTGTCGCAGTCCTGAATCTGGAGCTTGATTCCATTCCGGATGAGGATATTCCTTTGTATATGTTTTCTTGCAAGAATATTGTCCATGACTGCATAGGAAATCGTCATAATATTTTTGCGCCGAATTCTTATAAAAAGCTGGTTATCCTGTTTCATTGCGATGTGCTTGGGGATGAACCCAAGGACATTGTATATCAGACCATGGAAGTGATTCTGAAGGCACTGGACCTGACAATTCATGTAAAAGCGACAGGAGGAATAGGCACACTTGCAGAGGGCGTTGAACAGCTTCCATCTTCCTTCTATGCGGCAAGAAGAGCCTGTGAGTTCCGGTTTTCTCTCGGAAATAATGTGGTTTATGACATTGGGGACCGAATGCTTCAGCCGGGTGTGTTCAATTATCCGGCTGAAGACGTTAAGGTACTGCTCCATGCGATCCGTTTTGGAGACAGAGAAGCAATCTGCGGGGCGGTTCAGGAAGTTCGCAAATATATACAGAATGAGGAAAAGTTATCTGGAAACAATGTCAGGATTGTGCTTTCCGAAATTGTAACAGATATTCTGAAGGATATTTCCGAGATGCCCGAGGTATCAGCTGGAATGATCAGTCAATGTATGCAGCTGTACAGCGAGATCTCACAGATGTCATCTCTGGAAGATATGATGGACCAGATTCAACATACAGCGCTGGCGGTTTCTGAGGAATATCACAAGGCTGAAAAGACCAGCAGCCACGCCCTGATTCTCAAAGTGAAGGAATGTGTAGAGAAAAATTGATGTGGAATTCTCGCTGGGTAAGGCGGCGGAGGCTGTTTCGGTCAGTACAGGGTATCTGAGTGCGCTTTTCAAAAAGGAAACCGGTACAAACTTCGTGAAGTATCTGACAGATGTCCGTATGCAGAAGGCAATGGAGCTGCTTCAGCAGACAGACAAGCGTACCTATGAGATTGCGGATGCGATTGGTTTTGATAATACGCATTATTTCAGCGTTTCTTTCAAGAAATATACAGGAATGTCACCTTCTGAATTCCGAAACCGTCAACAGGGAGCATGTGGACAGGATATAGACAAAGAAAAACATGCAGATCACGGGGAGTGGGCATATATGTCATGAAGAGAATAGACAGAGACAACAGGGCAGTAAGAAGATCAAGACTTGGGATTAAGGGAAAAATACTGCTCTTTCTGACCGCTGTTATTGTGCCTTTTACGGTATTGATCTCCATACTGATCTACCAGAATGCCTTGCGGCGGTCTACATATATGAGTGTAAAACATGCGCAGGACCTGGTAGGAAATACCGAAGCAAACCTGACATCTTATCTGGATGAACTTTCTCTTATTCCAAATGAATGCAATTATAACTACTATATTCAGGAGTATTTGAAGGATGCGATCAAACAGGGAAAGCAGGAGAGCATTCCCAAGGACGCGGAAAATCTTCATCGATATGAAATGTTTTCTTCTACAATAGAAACAACATTACAGGAACGTTCGGATACAACATCTATTCGCATTTTTGGCAAAAACAGGCAGCTGCTTGCCAAGACAATTTATCCCGATGAGCAGGATGATGAGATATCGGTAAGGGATGGATGGTACAGAAATGCAGTGGCAGGCTATGGAGATGTGTATTTCTGCGGACCAGAGGATATCAGAAGGTCCGGAAGTACTACTAAGAAGGGCAGTAATCTGATCCTTAGCAGCATGATTCGTGATTCGGATGATGGCTCCTTTCTCGGTGTGGTGCGGGTGGATTTTAATCTGAACAAGATAGCAGAGTTCATGGACAATATCACGATTGAGGATTATGAGCATATCGGCCTTCTGAATCAAGAAGGAAAGCTGATCTATGAAAAGCATTCGGGAAATAATTTATTAAATGAAAAAATGCTGGCTGCCCTGCAGACATGTCTTCAGAATGGACGATGGAAAAATGGCTTCCATCAGACAGAGCTGTGTGGGACTCAATATCATATTGTAATGACAGATATTCCTATGGCAGGATGGACTATCGTCGATTTACAGCCACATGCGGAGATCGTAAGAGACGCACGTGGATCATCTCTTACGATAGAGATTGTCGTGCTGTTGATTTTTGCAGCAATTTTGATTTTGCTGAACAGCCTGCTGAATCGAATTGTCAATCCGATTGTGGAACTGCAGAGACACATGAACATGGTCACACTGGATAATGACATGCCTGCACTGCCAGTCGACACACAGGATGAGTTGGGCATGCTGGTTTACAACTTTAACCGCATGACAAACAGAATTAATCATTTGTCTGCGCAGTTGATGGAGGAACAGAAAAAGAAGAGGCAGTATGAGCTGCAGGCATTACAGGCACAGATTAATCCGCATTTCATTTATAATACACTGGATTCCATCATCTGGATGGCGGAGCTTCAGGATCCTAATGTCGTTCCCATGACAGAGGCCCTCGCAAAACTGATGCGGATTTCTCTAAGCCGGGGTAGGGAATTTATTCCTGTAGCAGATGAGATGGAGCAGGTAAGAAATTATCTGGTTATCCAGTCTATGCGTTATCAAGACAAGTTTGATTACAGCGTTGAGACAGCGGAGGATGTCAGGCAGCTTTTAACGATCAAGCTGATCGTACAGCCACTGGTGGAAAACAGTATTTATCATGGGATCAAGGAAAAGGAAGGAAAGTGCCACCTGGATGTCAGGGCTTTTCGTGAGGGAAAGGATCTTGTCTTTCTGGTCAGGGACGATGGACTTGGGATGGACGAGAAAACCTGTGCCAGTATTCTGACTGAAAGGAGCTTCCATGACAAACCGAAGGGAAAGGGAAATGGCATAGGTGTTTTCAATGTGAATGAACGGATTCAGCTGGAGTACGGAAAGGATTACGGTGTTTCCTATCGTTCGGAGGTCGGAAAGGGAACAGAAGCCAGAATTTGTATTCCGTGCGTAGAAGAGAATAAAGAGGTGTCATTGTGAGAAAACTGTTTATTATTTTAGTGCTATGCACCTTGTCCCTGGCAGGCTGCGGGAGTTCTTTTGAGGGTGAGAAGATTAGTCTGTCATCTGAAGAAAACATATCGGTAAAGACAGATTCAGGCGCATTACAACAGCCGGACCGGTTGTCAGAGGAAGGAGTAAGCTCCTCAGTCTCTGCGGGAGAAGCAGGAGAAGAGGGGCAGGAAGATGCGCAGATCGTCTGTGGTGTGTGCATTGCTTCAGATCAGGCATCCTATCAGGTTCGTCTGCAGAAGCTGATGACAGAGCAGGCAGAGGTCAAAAATATTCGGATTTTGTGGAATTACGCGGATTGGGACCCGGAACTGCAGAATAGTCAGATTGAAAACATGATTGAACGCCGGGTGGATGCATTGATCATATCTCCGGTTAATTCCAAGTCGATCCTGGAGTCACTGAAGGACGCATCTTCTGTGGGGATACCTGTGATCAATCTGAATATGAAGGTTGACGCCTATTCATCTGTCTATATTGATACCTATGTGGGGGCAAGTTCTTCAGAAGAGGGTGTGCTGGCAGCGGAGCTGGCAGACATTCTTCTGCCGGATGGCGGCAAAGCAGCTATTATTGAAGGGTCTGCCGGAACGGATCCGCAGATTTATCGTACACAGGCTTTTATTGATGAATTGCGTGACAAACCTGAAATACAGATTGAGGAAATTCTTTCAGCCAACTGGGACAGAAAACAGGCAAAAACTTGTGCAGAAGAATTGCTGCAAAAGTATGCGGATTTGTCCTTGATTTACTGCCAGGACAACAATATGGCAGCTGGAGCAATTGAAGCAGTTAAGAGATCTGGAAGAAGTGGAAAGGTATATGTGATCGGGATTGGAGAGGCTGATGAGGAGACGGTCGGACTTTTGAAGGAGGGAAGTCTGAGCGGTTTTATTGTTCAGGATCCAGAGTTTGAAGCTGTGAGTGCGATAAACAGTGCGGATCAGCTGGCAAAGGGAAGAAAGATCCGGCCATGGATCAAAAACCCTGTCAGCATTCTTACAGCGGATACGATTGGTGACTATCAGAAGCCGATTCCATATCTGTAAGTATTGTGTTGTATGCCTGTACAATTGATTGATTCAGGAGTGGTCCTGGTATCGGTCTTATGTAATAAGACACGGTATCAGGTCTTTTTTTTCTGTGCACAATGTGCAGATGAAAAAAAGACAAATCTGATAAAAAAATTGAATTTATAAAAAGTTTACCGGAAGTTAAATTATAAACAGAAAGAAGATCGTTGAAGAACGTGGCAGGAAGTCTGTTTCACAAGATATCTGGCACAATCAGACGACTTTCAGGTGCGGAACGATTTATTCTGCATGGGGCAGAATGAACGTAATTATATGTATGAGGAGGAACAAGAAATGAAAAAGAAACTTCTGGTCAGTTTATTGTCAGCCACAATGATCCTGACGTTCGGTGCGTGCGGTTCATCGTCACAGGGCACATCGAACGCATCTTCCGGATCTGGTAGTGCGTCAGGCAGCTCTGCCGCAACGGAGACGGCAGGGACATCCGCAACTTCTGCTGTTGAAGCAGCTGCTGAGGTGAAAGAAGCCGAGACCGGTGACAAGCCGACCATCGCCTTTGTACCAAAGGTTATGGGGCAGGCATGGTGGGACTATGTACAGAAAGGTGTTGAGGAGTGGTCCAAGGATACCGGTTATGATGTGATCTACAAGGGACCGACAGAGATCGATGCGGCTGCGCAGGTACAGATCATGACAGACCTTGTAAACCAGGGCGTTGATATCCTCTGTTTCTCGCCTAATGATCCGGATGCGTGCGAAGCAATCTGTAAGGAAGCCAGAGATAAAGGCATTATTGTCATTTCAACAGAAGCTTCTGGCATGGAGAATATTGACTACGATGTTGAAGCATTTGATGAAGAGGGCATGGGCGGATTCCTTATGGATCAGCTCGCCAAGTCCATGGGTGAGGAAGGCCAGTACATTACCATGGTTGGTTCCATGACAATGGAGTCACAGAACAACTGGGCAGACGCTGCTGTTAAAAGACAGCAGGAGAAATATCCGAAGATGGAGCTTGTAGCAGACAAGAGAGTTGCAGATGATTCCGATGCAGAAAAGGCTTATGAGCTCACCAAGCAGCTGCTGCAGAAATATCCGAATCTGAAGGGCATCCTGGGAACAGGATCCTTCGATGCACCAGGAGCAGCACGTGCAATCCAGGAGCTTGGACTTCAGGGTAAGGTATTTGCCATTTCAGTTGCTATGCCCAGTGAGGTGAAGGATTATCTCGAGGATGGAACACTCCAGAGCGTAGGTCTGTGGGATCCTGCAATTTCCGCGAAGGTTATGCTGAATACGGCTGTAAAGCTGTACAACGGCGAAAAGATTGAGGATGGCGCTGATCTTGGAGAGAAAGGATATGAATCCGTTAAGCTGAACGATAAGGTGATCGTAGGTGATGGCGCAATTGCAATTACAACAGACAATGTAGACGATTTCGGATTCTGAAGCCTGCAGTTGAAATTAGATCATTCGGTATGTCATACGGCTCTGAATTTGTCATATGACATACAGGAAAGTACATCGAAAGGGGCAGGGAAGGCTTGCTTTCCCGCCCCTTGCTTTTAGAAGAAACAATAGAAGGAGCGCAGTGGTATGGCAGAATATTTACTTCAGATGACCGGGATTTGCAAATCCTTTGCGGGTGTTCATGCGCTGGACCACGTAAATTTCCATATACGTCCGGGAAAGGTTATGTGTCTGGCAGGAGAAAACGGATGTGGAAAATCCACGCTGGTCAAGGTGATTTCCGGTGTGTACATAAGAGATGAGGGAGAAGTGATTTTTGAGGATCAGAAGCTGGATCATATCACACCGGCTGAAGCAACCAGACTCGGTATCCAGGTTATTTATCAGGACCTGTCTATTTTTCCGAATCTGACGGTTCGGGAAAATCTGGCGATCAACTCTGAGATCACTGCGCGAAGAAAAATCGTGAATCAGAAGCGCTGGGATGATACCGCCAGAGAAGCGTTGTCCAGAATTGGTTACAAGATTGATCTGGATGCCAAAATGGGAGAACTGAGTGTTGCAGATAAGCAGCTGGTGGCCATCTGTCGCGCACTGTTGTTTAATGCAAAACTGATTATCATGGATGAGCCTACAACTGCTCTGACCAAGCGTGAGGTAGATGCTCTTTTCAAGACAGTGCGGCAACTCAAGGCAGAGGGAATTGCAATCATGTTTATCAGCCATAAGGTCGATGAGATTTTCGAAATATCCGATGATGTCTGCATCATGAGGAATGGAAAAAATGTATTTGAGGGACCTACAGCTGAGCTGACAAGGGACGATTTTTCCTATTACATGACAGGAAGAAGGATTCGTCCGGAGCCCTTTGTGCCGGAGAATATCAGCAAGGATCCAGTGCTCGAGGTAGAAGATCTGAATCTTGGAAGATATTACCACGATATCAATTTTTCCCTGCACAAGGGGGAAATCCTTGGGATCACCGGACTTCTCGGATCTGGGCGTACGGAGCTTGCGATGAGTCTGTTTGGACTTATGAAACCTGAATCCGGAACGATTCGTCTGAATGGGAAAGAAGTCAGGATTACCTCTCCGGTCAGGGCAAAGGAATTGCGGATCGGCTATGTCCCGGAGGACCGGCTGACAGAAGGATTGTGTATGCGCCAGCCGATTGCAGATAATATTATGCTTGCATCGTTAAACAAGGTATCTCACCGAGGCTTTTTGAACCATAAGCGTTTATTTGCAGAGGCTGAAAAGTGGGTGAAGACATTTTCTATCGCGACAGATGATGCACATAAGTATGCACAGACGCTTTCTGGTGGAAACCAGCAGAAAATCGTGCTCTCAAAGTGGATGAACAATGACCTGGACATTTTGATACTGAATGGCCCAACAGTAGGTGTAGATATTGGTGCCAAGCAGGATATTCATCATCTGGTACATGGTCTGGCAAACAATGGGCTTGCTGTGATCATTATCTCAGATGATATTCCGGAGGTCGTAGAAAATTGCAATCGTGTCATTGTCATGAAGGATGGCGGAATCGTCGGAGAGCTGGACGGCACAGACTTCACGGAACAGAATATCACGGAAATCATTCATTGAGGGGGCAGCTGGTATGAGCAAGAGTACTTGGAAACGTCTGATAAAACGGACGGAGTTTTATATTTTTCTGGTTCTAATCGTTCTGATGGTCGGGGTACAGATTGTGTCCAAGGGACAGCTGTTTGAACCTACAACTATGGTTACAATCTTAAGAGGCATGGTTGTAGATGGGATGTTTGCCCTGATTTCTCTGATCGTTATGATCTCCGGAGGGTTTGATATGTCCTTTCCGGCGATTGCGGCTTTTGCCTATTCGGCATCGACCACGATCTGCGTGAACAATGGATGGTGCAAGACGAATCCTCTTGCAGGCTTTCTCCTGGCTATACTTTTTGGCGCAATTCTGGGAGCCTTTAACGGCTGGATTATCGCCAACTTTAAATTGAATACAATGATTGTCACACTTGGAACGCAGACATTTTTCACCGGACTCACCATGGGCCTTTTCCAGATGAAGGAAATTACTTCGACTCTTCCGGCATCCTTCCGTGCGTTAGGTGAGAGTTATTTCTTCGAGGTATTTAATTCCCAGGGACAGCGTTCCACCATGACGACATCGATTCTGTTCCTCGTGATCATGATTGCTGTTACGTCTTTTGTTCTCAGAAAGACGATGTTTGGCAGGGCACTTTATGCAATTGGGGGAAATGAGACCTCTGCAGAGAGAGCCGGATATAATGTGAAGCGGACGAAGTTTATTCTTTATGTTGTAGTTGGCGCATTGGCAGGATTTATCGGCATGGTACGTGTCTGCCTGGCAAGACAGTCTATTCCCAAGGCGATGGTTGGCAAGGAGATGACAATCATTCCTGCTGTTATCCTCGGTGGTGCAAGTATTTTCGGAGGCGAGGGTTCTGTATTCGGAACAATCTGCGCGATCGGGATCATTACGGTTGTTTCTAACAGTATGCTGCTGGTCGGCATTGATTCCTATTGGCAGGATTTCTTTAACGGACTGATAATTTTGATTGGTATTACGATTTCAGCCGTACAGGCCAAGAGACAGAGCCGATAACGGAGGTGGGGATGATGAAAGTCAAACAGTTTGCAAATAAAAATCAGTATACAGTGATGCTGCTGTTTATGCTGGTTGTGGTTTTGATCTTTTTCTCGATTACCAAAGGCAAGGTTCTGTGGACCGGAGATACATGGAATGGTATCGCCATGCAGTTTCCTGAGTATGGAATCATGACGCTTGGTGTTATGTTCTGTTTTATTACAGGCAACATCGATATGTCTTTTGTAGCTCTTGGTAATTTTGCGACGATTATGGCAGTTCGTTATATGGCTGCACAGGCGGGGGATGGGGCATCAGATACCCAGATCCGGATGGCAATTCTGACGGGTATTCTGATCACATTGGTGATCTGCCTGATTGGTGGATTGATCAACGGAATTCTGGTTACAAAGCTTGGAATACCTCCGGTTATGGCAACAATTGCAATGCAGCTGGTATGGCAGGGGCTTTCTACTGCATTGACACAGGGAAATACGGTGACCGGATTGCCAACCATGTATACGGATATTGGACATTCTAAGGTCTTTGGATTTATTCCGTTCCCGCTCTTTGTTTTTATCATTGCCTTTATCATCTGTGCGGTAATACTTCGCTATACCGTGTATGGCGAGATGATTTATATGATTGGTACCAATGTTAAAGCGGTTCGATATTCCGGGATCAATACGGACAGGCTTGTGACCATTACTTTTATGCTTACTGCGCTGATCTCTGGTGTTGGAAGTCTGATTATGGTATCCACCATGGCTTCCGCTAAAGCGGACTATGGTTCTTCTTATGTAATGCGTGTAATTCTGATTCTGGTTCTGGCAGGTATTCTGCCAGATGGCGGAATGGGAAAGCTCTCTGATCTGTTGTTTGCCACGATTATCATTCAGATCATTGCCTCCGGTGTAAATATGTTTGCACAGTTGAACACCTATTATGCAAGCCTGATATGGGGCGGCATGCTGCTGATCGTACTGATTCTCAGCACGAAGCTTGCAAATGGCATTTTCCGGATCAAAGAGCCGGTACACACCGGGAAAAAGGAAGCAGAGAAAAAATCATAAGATATTGCAGCTGGCAGGGTATTGTAAATTGCAAAGTGTTGCAAATCGTAAGGTATTGCAAATCGTAAAGTATTGCAAATCGTGAAGTATCGTAAATGATAACATACAGCGATTTATGGGGTGACATGATTTTTATCCAGGGAGGAACAGAATATGAATAGTATTGAAAGATTCTATGCAACCATCGAGAGAAAGCCGGTGGATCGTCCGGCATGCTGGCTGGGAGATCCCACGCTCGATGCAATTCCAGGACTGTGCAAGTTCTATGGAGTAGATAATGTCAATGAACTGAAGAAGGTATGCGGCGATGATTTTTACGCAGTCGATATCCCATATCATTCTCCACATTGCTCAGCTATTTTTGCAGCTTTTGACTGGTATATGAATGGAAGCAATGTTGATACAGAGCATCGTACTCTGACAGCGGACGGATGCTTTGCGCACTGCGAGGATCTGGATGATGTTAAGGCAGTTAATTTCCCATGGCCGGATCCGGAGAAATATATCAGTGTAGAGGAATGCAAGAGGGTGGTTGATGAGGCACCAGACGATAAGACCGTCTTTGCGCTGATGTGGGCCTGCCATTTCCAGGATACCTGTGCAGCCTTTGGCATGCAGACCTGTCTGATGAATATGATCGAGGATCCCGAGATGGTACATTATGTGGATGATCATATTGTTGATTTCTATCTGAAAGCACAGAAAATCTTTCTGGAAGCAACAAAGGGTAAGGTACATGCCATGCTCATCGGCGATGATATGGGAAGCCAGAGAGGACTTATGGTCAGCCCGTCGATTATAAAGGAATTCATCATTCCCGGAGCCAAAAAACTGATCGACCAGGCGCATGCATATGGCGTAAAGATTATTTATCATTCCTGTGGTTCTATCGTAGATGCGATTCCGCTGCTGATTGAAGCCGGTGTAGATGCCATTCACCCGATTCAGGCGCTTGCTGCAGGCATGGATGCCAAGAACCTCAAGGAAAAATTCGATGGAAAAGTGTCCTTCTGCGGAGGCGTTGATACACAGCAGTTGCTTCCGATGGGAACACCTGAAGAGGTACAGGCAAAGGTAAAGGAGCTTCGCGAGCTCTTCCCGACCGGTCTGATCATTTCCCCAAGTCATGAGGGACTGCAGCCAGATGTACCGCCGAGAAATGTAAAGGCTCTTTTCGATGAGGCGACCAAGATTTATTGACATGATAGCGTGTGGATTATTGTAATTCATGTGGAGGAAAGGAAGGCAGACCAATGACAAGAAGGTTTGGACAGGTGATACGGATCAACCCGGGGGATCTGGAGCAATACAAGAAATATCACAAGAACCCGTTTCCGGGCGTTAATGAGATGATCAAGAAGTGTCATTTGAAGAATTATTCCATTTTTTCCAAGGGAGACTATCTGTTCACATATTTTGAGTACGATGGCGAGGATTATGATGCAGATATGGCGAAAATGGCAGAGGATCCCGCAACGCAAAACTGGTGGAATCATGTAAAGCCCTTGATGCAGCCTCTTGAGGACCGCAAAGAAGGGGAATTCTGGTCTGATATGGAGGAAATTTATCATTTGGATTGATCAGGGATAAACCTGATCAGAAAAAGCAAGATCCGCCAGTAAAATGGCGATCAGAATATTCATGTTTTTCTTTTATCGGCAGGTCTGTCTCTGCATATTGCAGAGGCAGACTTTTTGTTGCCCGTGAGGGACAGTCAGGTAAACGATAAAATGCGGCTTCCTCCTGCAATATTGATAAACAAACTATCCGTCTGGCCAGTAATATCTAAGGGTGTTTTTTCTTACAATAACACAAAATGTGTATTGCAAAGGAGGGATGGATTATGAATGCACGACTGGTCTATTTTCGCATCAGTGAACAAATGTCAATGAAAAAAATGGCTGAGAGCCTTGGGGTTTCTGAATCATATTATCAAAAGATTGAATATGGCGTAAGGAATCCTTCTTTTAACTTCCTGAGGAAATTTAAGTCGGTGTTTCCGGACACGGATGCAGATTATCTGTTTCTGGATCCGGTTTGTGAGGGTGCACCGCTCAGGAAAGCGATTGCCGAATAAAGCTCTCTATTTCATTGATCTGGGCATCATTTAGCCCGCCGTTTTTCAGATAAGCCTCGGCGCTTTCTTTGAAGCTCGCATTCTTCAGATCTGTGTCGGTTGCGTCCGGATTGCTCTGGTGCAGAATATAGAGCAGGATGTCATAGCCCTTGGACTGCTCAATGGCATCATATTTGTCGGATGCAGACTGTTTTGAAATGCCGTAGTAGTTATCGTAGGTAATCATATAGTCGTTAAGAATCTCATCGCAGGAGGCGTCTGCCAGAGCCATGATCAGTGCGCAGGCAAAGCCGGTGCGGTCTTTTCCCTCGACACAGTGGATCAGGACCGGACCATCTGACTTTGTCATGGCGTAGATGGATTCTGACAGGGTCTTCTGAAAGGAATCAGAGCCATAGTCAGCGGAGAGGTTCAGCAGCTGTACATTTCCGGATTTGTATAAATTCTGGTACCAGTCCGTGGAGAAACTGTCATTGGCGATATCCTTCATGTATTCCTCTTCGTTGTCAGACAGGTTAAGGACATAGCGGATGCCTGCCTGTTCCGCCAGCTGGCTGGCATATTCTGCCCGGTTATAGGAGTTATCTATCGGCGAGGCGGAACGATAGAAGAAATTCTGCTTCATATCTCCAGCGGCGAAGGTGCGGAAATTGGCAAAGGCCTCGTCGCTGTTATAATCCTTCCGGTCATTGGTGTACTGTGTGCCGAAGGATTCCTCAGTTACCCTGTATTTTCCCTTTTCTCTAAGCCTGACGGTTACTTTGCTGTTCTCTGTGACACCGGTCTCCTCCCACATGGAACCGGATGAGGTCCTGGCAATATAGGGATGCTCATATCCGGGATATCCGGCAATCTGTGCGTCTCCCCTGCGGGCGTAATAGCCGTCATAATAGGGGATGTCCTCCAATTTATAACCGTTGTCAAAGATCACGTCCACAGAATCACCAAAAGAGAAACCGGCGTTGTTGAATTCATCCAGGGACAGGCCGATTATGACACTGCCGAAATTCTTATCCTCCAGAACACCGGTGGTGATTTCTGTTTGCCCGGAGGAAGGTGCCGAAGTAGAAGACATCACGGAAGATGAATTTGAGGACAAGAATGTAGAGGCTGAAGACGCCGGAGAAGAAATCGTTATAATAGAAGAAGCTGCGGAAGAAGATGTTCCGGAGGACGGTGTTCCACACCCGGCCAGTCCGGTGCCAAGTGCAAGTGTGACCGCGAGAAAAATTCCGGTAACCACAGATGAATTGATTTTCATGCTCTTATACTCCTTTTCTCTTTTGCCTTATACCTTGTAAGGCTCTTTATGCTGCTTTCGATATGATGTGTGAATCTGTGAATCGTATACATTTATTTTTCTGGAAATTTCGTTCTTGTATCATTCTGTTTATTGTATAAGTCTCCCATGTTTTTCAGTGTGCAGATAGTACTGAAAATATTTCTTTTATATCAGAAATGGCACTTGACTTCCATCTGTTTCAGCACTTTATAGACTTACTGCTTTTTGCATTTTGATTCATCATGTACGCATTACCCTGGATATTGCAGGACAATCGCTCAAGGAAAAAATACAACAACACAAAACTTTCTGCGTTATTTTGACTGTTTTTTGTGCTTTGGTACCATATTTTATAAAAATACTGAAAACTATAATGGAAGAGAAGTAAAGACAGATGTCCATTGATGGGGAATGGAAGCTGTGCAATAGTTTTGATTCATTATGGGGGATTTTACTATGGCAGATGAAAAACAGACGAAACCTTTGAGCAGATCGCTCAAAACTATGTATGGCATTGGTGATTTCGGTTTTACCCTGATGTCAAATGTTGATACGTTTTATGCGAATATCTTTTTTACGAATATCGCACTTCTTCCGCTGGCGGCAGTCAGCGTTATGACAACGATATCGGCAGTCGTTGATCTGATTCTGTCCATGATGTACGGGGCATGGATGAATAAGATCAAACCGCATAAATGGGGACGTTACCGTTCCTGGCTGATTATGACACCATGGATCGTGCCCTTCCTGTATGCATTTGAGTTTATCAAGGTCGGTGACGGTATTGTCAGCATTATTATAATGACAGCCGCTATGATTACGAGCCGAATTGCATGGAATCTGCCATACATTGCGAACGTTGCAATGATCAACATCGCCGGCAAGACAACCCAGGATCGTATGGCGCTTTCTTCGATCCGAATGGTGTGGACAGCACTGGGCAGCGTAGTTTATTCTTTCCTGGGACCATGGGCAGTTGGTCTGGCGGCACAGGCAATCGGGCAGAAAAATTCCTACGCGGCCGTAGCCTTTGTTTTTGCCGCATTTATGGCATTCGCTTATTTCCTGCATTTCCGCATGTTCCGGGGTTATGAGGAGACCGGAGAGAAGGAGATGGCAAGACTGGAGAGAGAAGCAAGGGAAAAGCAGGCTGAATCGAAACCGGTTCAGAAAGCCAATGCGCTTGCAGTTGTCAAATGCAACCCGCATCTTATTGCGCTGATAATTTCTTCTATCACAAAATATGCCGTGTTGTTTCTGGTAAGCGGTACTGCAGCCTATTATTTTACATATATTGCACAGGATCAGAACAGCCGTCTTTTTACAATTTTCATGTTTGTAACAAATCTGATCGGTGTGGCAGCATCGTACTCCGCCCGTTTCATTGTTGGAAAAATGGGTGCAAAAAAGGCGGTTTACTCCAGTTATATACTGATGGGCATTGTGATGCTGATCGCCTTCATTATATTTAACAACGTAGGCATGGTGATTGTTCTGATGGGCATTATGTACTTTGCTTTGAATCTGAGCTGTGCCAGTGAGCCGGAGCTGTTTTCCAATTGTGCTGCCTTCAGCTCTGAGAGGGTCGGCTATGATACCACAGGAACGGTTATGGGTCTTCTGACAGTTCCGGTCAAGGTCGGTATTGTGCTCCGCGGTATCCTGATTAACGCAGCGCTTGCCATCGGCGGGTTCAGTGCATCTGTTGACCCTGCGGCGGCAACGGAATCTGTCAAGCGGGGTATTTGTGTGGGCTTTATGCTGATGCCGGCGATTTTCGTTCTCGCAGGAGCCTGCATATTGATTTTTGGTTACAGGCTGAAGCCGCAGCAGTAAAAAAATCTGTTATTCTTCAGCTGCTGCTTTTGAGATATAATATTGCAGACGAGTCGTCCGGAAACGGAAAGTGGCCGATTCTGAGACGATCTGCAGAACTTATGATTAAAAGCAACGGCTGGAGGTGTTTATATGCTTCAAATTGGAATCAAAGGAAATCAGAAGGCGGTTGTGACAGAGCAGCTGACCGCGAAGGAGATCGGCAGCGGCGAGCTGCCTGTGTATGCTACGCCCGCTATGCTGGCGCTGGTTGAGGAAACTGCCTGGAAGAGCGTGGCAGGTGAACTGGAGGAAGGACAGGGCACAGTCGGGACAAAGCTGGATGTATCCCATATTGCGCCTACCTGTGTCGGACGAACCGTCCGCTGTGAGACGGAGCTTGTACAGATCGATCGGAGAAGGCTGGTCTTTTCTGTTAACGTGTTTGATGAGGCGGGCAAGATCGCTGAGGGAACTCATGAGCGGTTTATTATTGTGAATGATAAATTTCTGGATAAGGCAAAGGCCAGATAAAATGCATAAGGGTCTTCAAAAATCATGAAAATACTGCTCCACATGTAAATAGGCTCATGAAAATGTATAAAACTATGAAAAATAGGCTCATGAAAGTGTAACTAATTAGAGATTTGCATTAGATATTTTTAAGAAATGCCATTTTTCCGAGGCTTTTAATCAGATTGGAAAAGATAATAAAATAAAAAGAGTGCCTGCGCAACCCAGCTTATTCAACTGTGTGCGCAGGCGCTTCATTATTGTAGTTTCTAATGCGGGTCAAATACTTATACAGGTGTTATCGCAGCCCTGCCTTCCACTCATCCATGATTTTTACAAATTCCTCGGATGGTCCGGTGATGACCCAGCTTGAAAGAATCGGGCATGGTGGATTTTCCACAACACTTTCCACTGCAGCCTTGCATGCAGAGATGTCCCCGCCTACAACGATGGTATCATGTCCCCCGTTTCTTGTATTCTCGGTTTCAAAGGTAACGGCAGCGGCTTTGCACATCTGATCCAGAACTCTCACACCGTTTGCGCGTCCGCGGACTTCAACAAGTCCATATGCTCCATATGCCATGGTTCTTCCTCCTTTTACGGATCAGGTATACATAGTCTCAGCTACAGCCCGCTCGGTATCCAGGGTCGGTGCCGGAATCAGGTTCTTCGTCAGCAGCTTTCCGCCTGCGGCCTCTCCTGCCTTCTCGGCGGCGTCCAGTGCCTCACGCAGCTCGGACAGGCGCCCGCGCATCTTGACGCATACACCGGCCACAAGACGGTTTCTCTCAACCGCTTCAATCTGAATATCCGCAGTCTTTGCCGCGGCATCGAGCGCTGCAAGACTTGGCACCATGAGGTCAAACTCGATTGTCGCAACCGCAAGTCCGCTGTATTTCTCAACAATGGCTGCTCTGTTAATAGCTTTCTTCTCTGCCATTTCCAATCCCCACAAAAAACAACGAAATCATTTAGAAATCAACATATGGTCATTATACTATTTACGAAGGGAAAGTACAAGATACTTTCGTATCCTGATGATCCTGAGTACTTTCGAACTTGGAAGATTCTGAGGCATACTTTCGCATTCAGATGCTCCTGAGACGGACGCAAAATTGGCTCTTATTATACGCTGCATTTTTCAATATATCAAAAGAAGTATCAAAAGAAGACAAGATCAGTAAGCAAGTGCTGAAGAAATTGTCTTGCGATTCGAATGTTTGCAGACAGGCAAGAAGTAACGTTTACCTGGCGGGCGGTCCTGTGCAGGCATGAGGATTCTGTGCTATGGTAAGGATATATTGATAAAAGGGATATAAAAAAGGGACATATTAAGAAATCCAAATGTTTGATCTGGAGGTACAGAACATGATAAAGACAAAACAGGACCTGCTTCGCGATCTGCGGAGCATCGATCACAGAGGATATCCGGCGTATAAAGCACTGAAGGGAGTCTATGATTTTGGATCTTATGTGCTGCACATCGTGCATGTGCAGGGAGATCCGTTTGCCTCCCCGTCGGACCTGATGATCACGGTAAAGGGTTCTGCTGCACGCTGGCCGCAGCAGGCCTGCAGCCAATATGAGACGCGTGTGGCGCTGCAGGACATGATTCTGCGGCGGTTCAGTCACAGGCTGTCTGCGGTATCGGGAAAGGCCGGAGGTTCCGGAAAGAGCGGCCGGATGAGCGCAAGCAGACCCGGGCAGGAGATCCTGGATCGCAGTGCCTGCCAGCTGGGCGCAGATGGCGCCCTGACGCTTCGGTTCTATGCGGGTTTTCCGGCCGCGGGACGGACGGTGCTGGCAGGGGAGCTGGAGAAGATGCTGTTTCAGTATCTTCCGGATGTGGTGCAGGGCACTGCCTTTGCGAATGCCTGGGACGGCGGGCAGATACAGTCAGTGATGGATCTTGCGGAAGACCAGATGTTTCTGAGAGCGGAGCTGGAGCGCCGGTCTCTGTGTGCCTTTGTTGCAGACGGATCGATTCTTCCGAGGGAGAGTGGCATTTCCCAGCGACCGCTGCGGGAGGCGATTCCCTTCCGTTCCCCGGAGGAAGACCGGATTACGATTGATCTTCCGCATCATGGACCAATTCAGGGCATGGCAATTCGCAAGGGCATCACATTGATCATCGGCGGGGGCTATCATGGAAAGTCTACACTTCTGAAGGCGCTGGAGCGGGGCGTATACAATCACATAGCAGGCGATGGACGTGAATACGTGGTGACAGCGGAAAATGCAGTCAAGATCCGGGCGGAGGATGGCCGCTGTGTCAGCAGGGATGATATATCACTCTTTATCAACCATCTGCCGGATGAAAAGGATACCACCTGTTTTTCAACGGAGAATGCCAGCGGAAGCACCTCACAGGCTGCCTCTGTGGTGGAGGCTATAGAGTGTGGCGCAAAGACGTTGCTGATGGATGAGGATACCTGCGCGACGAATTTTATGGTGCGGGATGAACTGATGCAGAAAATTGTGTCCGGAGATGAGGAGCCGATCACACCTTTTTCCGACCGGATGCGGGAGCTGTACGAGAAGAAAGGGATCAGCACCATACTGGTGGCAGGAAGCTCGGGCGCTTTCTTCCGAGAGGCGGACACGGTGATTCAGATGGACCGCTACGAGCCGAAGGATGTAACGGAAAAAGTGCGTGCGCTCGTTCCGTTCCATGGAATGGGGGCGCACAGTGCATCCGAGCGTGCCGGCACAGGTGGAAGTGTTATCGCAAACAACAGCATCAGCACGGGCGGAAGTGTTATCACAGACAACAGCATCAGCACGGGCGGAAGTGTTATCACAGACGATAGCAGCGGCACAGGCGAAGGCGTGAAAATGCCTGATCAGAGCAGACGCTGCCCGCGGCCCGGCAGTGACTTTCAGGAGCAGAGGGGACGGATAAAGCATAAAAATCTCGGGACAGAGGGATTTCTGATCGGACACGGGCAGACCGATCTGCGGCTTGTGGAACAGCTGGTGGACCCGGAGCAGAGCGAGTGTCTGGCACAGACGTTTCTGATTCTGGCAAAACAGGCCATGAATGGCAGGAATACCGTTGGAGAGATTGTCCGTGACTGGGAACGGCAATTCCGGGCAGAGGGATTTCAGATGTATGCACAGAATGGCGCTATCTCAGGCAGTATGGCAAAGCCCCGGAAGGAGGAGCTGGAGGCGGCACTGAGCCGGTGCAGAGGTCTGCGCTGGTGACAAAGCGTGAAACCAGGCAGGACAATGAAAACAAATCAACTTGAAATTTGATTGCACTGTCGAACAAAATCAAAGAAAATTGAACACTTTCCTCTATTTTCAGCCTGGGCCGGATCTTACAATATAGATAGTTCAGGAATATGACACAGATCATAACTTTCTGCTGCCGGGACAATGAAGTTCTACGAGTTTTTTCCTTATAAAAAATTGATAATTTCTAAAAAGCTGAGAAGACTTCTGAAAAAGCTGATATGTATTCTGAAAAAGGTGGAGAAAACCCGCAGTAACTGTGTTTGTCTGTGCAGCGTATAAAGTGAAGCTGCAAAAGGCGAAAATGAAAAGGAGGAAAATCATGGAAGCTAAGAAAATGACATTTGCGCTGGCATTTGCCAATCGTGGCTTTATGCCCGGTGAACTGATTTACGATGCCCGCAGGGAGATGATTCAGGCCGTCACGGAGGCGGGATATGATTACATTGCGATGGATGCGGATCTGACACGCTATGGTGGGATTGAGACCCGGGATGAAGGACTGCTTTATGCGAAGTGGCTCAAGGAGCATGAGGGAGAATTTGACGGCGTGATCTTCTCCATGCCAATCTTTGCGGACGAGAACGGTGCCATCACAGCGCTGCGGGACGCGGGCGTTCCCATTCTCATGCAGGCCTATCCCGATGAGATTGGCAAGATGGATTTCCAGCACAGGCGTGATGCCTTCTGCGGTAAGTTCTCTGTCACAGATGTATTTACACAGTATAATGTGCCCTTCACTGTGCTCAAGCCCCATGTCGTGCATCCGCTCAGCCCGAAATTCTGTGAGAACCTGAGAGATTTCGCGGCGATCTGCCGCGTAGTCAATGGCATGAAGCGGTTCAACCTGGGATGTATCGGCGCGAGGACCACCGCATTCAAGACCACACGCTTTGACGAGCTGACCATGCAGAAGTATGGAATCACCGTTGAAAGCTTTGACTTAAGTGAGCTGATCTACAAGGTACAGAACATGAAGGATGACGATCCGAAGGTAATCGCGAAGAAGGCGCATCTGGAGCAGTACACCGATTTCTCCCATGTTCCGGAAACGAATAAGAATACACTGGCGAAGATTTCAGTCACCATTGATGACTATATTGAAGACTATCATCTGGATGCGCTGGCGCTCCGCTGCTGGAATGAGATGGAACAGGTGCTCCGCGTCTGTCCGTGTGTGCTGCTCTCTGATCTCAATGACCGCGGGATTGCGGCTTCCTGTGAGATTGACATGTGCTCAGCGGTCACCATGCGTGCCATGTCCCTGGCATCCCAGCAGCCTTCAGCGGTACTTGACTGGAACAACAATTACGGTGAGGAGGAGAACAAGGTGATCCTCTTCCACTGCGGTCCGGTTGCACAGAGTCTGATGACCGGAAAGGGAACCGTGACCAGCCACAAGATGTTTGACAAGACCGATCCGGGTTCGGGATGGGGCACCAACGAGGGACGCATCAGGGCCTTCCCAACGACGCTTTCCAACTGCCAGACAAAGGATGGAAAAATCATCGTCTATGCCTCTGAGGCAGAATTTACGAATGACCCGATCGAGAAGGATTACTTTGGTTGTGCAGGTGTTTGTGAGATTCCTGACATGGAGAACAAGCTGATCCGTCTGGCACGCGGCGGCTTCAAGCACCACACCAGCGTGGGTGTTGGACACATGAAGGATATCCTGAAGGAAGCATTTACCACCTATCTGCACTATGACTGGGTGGACATTGATAAGGACTGATCGATATGAAAATCGGAGGACTGGATATAGGAACGACCGGCTGCAAGCTGACGGTGTTTGATGGGAAGGGTATGCAGCTGGGCAGGGCGTACCGGGATTACCCGGTCCGCCGTGCGGTCGGCGGACATGAGATCGATGTACCGGCGATGCTGGAGAGCGTCTATGCGGTGATTGGCGAGATGGCGCGGCAATATCCTGATCTGGCGGGCATCGGTGTCACAAGCTTTGGTGAGACCTTTGTCATGACAGACGAAGACGGGAATCCGCTGCACCCTGCGATGCTGTATACGGATCCCCGCGGCGCCCGGGAATGCCGGGAGCTGACGGAAAAGCTTGGCGCGGATACGATCGCGGATATTACCGGTCTTGCGCCACATGAGATGTATTCCATCGCAAAGATGATGTGGATCAGGAACCATCATCCCGAAATTTACGCCAAAGCCAGGCGCGTGCATCTCATCGAGGATTTTGTGGTCTGGCATCTGACGCATCAGGCGCAGATCGACTACTCGCTGGCTACACGGACCATGGCCTTTGATATTCACACACTTACCTGGAGCCGGAGGATTTTTGATGCGGCGGGCATCAGTCCGGATTTGATGAGCACTCCGGTTCCAACGGGAACATCTGCCGGCAGTGTTACACCAGAGGCGGCCGGCAGGACCGGATTGAATCCCTCCTGCATCATCGTCTCTGTCTCCCATGATCAGGTGGCGGCGGCCGTGGGCGCCGGTGCCTTTGACGGATCGGTGGCGGTGGATGGCGCAGGAACTGTGGAATGTCTGACGCCGGTCTATGACAGCATTCCGGATATCCGTGTCATGGCGAAGGGATATTTTTCCGTCGTTCCATACGTTGTTCCCGGGAAATATGTGGCCTATGCGTTCTCCTATACCGGAGGCGCGCTGATCCAGTGGGCGATGGAAACCTTCGGGAAGGGGATGACCAATGCGGAAATGGAAGCGGCATATGGCAGCGGGAAGCCTACGGGGCTTCTGGTGCTTCCGCATTTTGCGGGTGCGGCCACCCCGTATATGGACACAGGCTCCAGAGGTGCGATCCTGGGGCTGACGACCGATACCACGGCCGCCCAGATTTACCGCGCCTGTATGGAGGGCGTTGCCTATGAGATGAAGGTCAATTACGATGCCCTTGCAGGATCGGGTGTGCATTTTCAAAAGCTGCACGCTACGGGCGGAGGTGCCCATTCGAAGGTGTGGATGCAGATGAAGGCCGATGTGCTGAATCTGCCGATCACGGCACTGCAGACCGTGGATGCCGGCACCGTTGGTTCCGCCATGCTGACCGGAATCTGTACAGGCGCTTTCCGTGATCTTCATGATGCAGCTTCTCACATGGTGCAGGAGCGGGAGACATATCAGCCGAGAGCAGATATGCATGAAAAGTATATGAGAATTTACGAACGGTACAGGAAGCTCTATGCTGCTGTCCGTCCGCTGATGCAGGAGGAAAAGACATGCTTGTAAATCTGAAGGAAATTCTTGCAATGGCAGAAGAAAAACACTGCGCAGTCGGCGCATTCAATACACCGAATCTGGAGTGCGTCAATGCGGTGCTCGGCGCCGCTGAAAAACTGCAGGTTCCGGTGATCATTGCCCATGCGCAGCTGCATGAGGAGGTATCTCCCCTTGCAAAGATCGGGCCCGTGATGCTGCAGGCGGCAAAGGCAGCTGCTGTTCCGGTATGTGTGCATCTGGACCACTGCGAGGATCTGGACTATATGCAGAAGGCGCTGGACCTGGGCTTTACCGGTGTCATGTATGATGGCAGCACGCTGCCCTATGCAGAAAATCTTGCCAATACAAAGAAGGCAGTTGCCATGGCAAAGAACTATAACTGCGGCGTAGAGGCAGAACTCGGTGCGCTTGCCTCCCGTGAGGGAGGAGCATCGAATGCATCCGGACCGGTGTATACAGATCCCGATGAAGCGGTTGCATTCTGTAAGGAATCCGGCATTGACGCCCTTGCCCCCAGCTTCGGAACAGCCCACGGAATTTATAAAGCAAAACCGGTACTGGACCTTGATCGTGTAAAGGTGATAGCAGAAAAAACCGGACTCCCGCTCGTCATGCATGGCGGAAGCGGTGTCAGTCCCGACGATTACCGCACAGGAATCCGCAACGGTCTGCGGAAGATCAATTATTACAGCTACATGTCCAAGGCAGGAACGGAAGCTGTCCGAAAGCTGCTTGCCACTGAGGATGTGACTTTCTTTCACGATCTCGCATTTGCCGCGGAAAAGGCGATGGAGGCAGATGCCGAGAAGGCAATGCGGGTTTTTGCAGGACTCTGATTTTCAAGATCCTGTCCCTGCCTGTTGGTATTACTTTCCAAACAGGTCGCTGTGTGTTCCGGTGCGGGCTAAAGTCAGCACCAGCACATCATCTTCGATACGGTAGATCAATAGCCAATCCGGAAGGATGTGGCACTCACGATGCCCGATCCAATTTCCGGTCAGCGCGTGGTCACTGTTATTATCGGGAAGTGATTCGCCCATTGCAAGTGTGGCGATCACTTCCTCTAACAGTTCGATTTTTAATCCTCTTTTCATTGCAAGCTTGAAATCTTTTTTAAATTGCGTGGTATGCTTGACTGTGTATTTTGTTTTTCTCATGCTTTCAGATCTGCAAAGAGTTCATTCAGATTGTTGTAACCTTTCACAGATGGATCTTTTGCAATCCTTTCCGCCTCCAGCATGGCGGCGATTGTTTCCTTATTAGGCTGATTTAGAGAAATTTCAAAGGGAATGCGGCCCTCGCGGAGTGATTGGCGTACAAAGATATTGAACGCCGTAGACAGATTCATACCGAGTTCCCCGAAGAATGCGTCAGCCTGAGCTTTCAATTCTGAATCCATACGAATACTGATATTGGTAGTAGAACCAGCCATAATACCATCTCCTTTTCTTCAAGATAAGTATATTATACACATTTTGCACGAAAATATCAATGCATTGCACGAATAACATCGCATAAACCAAAATCCTATCATATCATATTCCCAGTGCGAAGATTTACAAAAACCACTTCCGCTCCTATACTGAAAAAGACACCCTGTGCAACAATGAAATCCTGTGTGGCATATGAAGGGGTTTACATGCCTGTGCAGGTCTGTATATGTCAGCTATGAGAAAAGGACAGGAGCATCTTTATGGATTCCGAAGAGACAAAGAAGGAAGAAACAGTGGAAAAAATTTCCTCCCTGCCGCTGCGTAAGCGGCTGGTGAAGCTTTTTCTGTCAACGCTGTATCTCAGTGCTTTTACGTTTGGAGGCGGCTATGTCATCGTGACCCTCCTGCAGAACAAATTTGTCAATGAACTGCACTGGATTGACGAGGACGAAATGCTTGACCTTGTGGCAATTGCACAGTCCTCACCCGGTGCCATTGCCGTCAATGGCGCAATCGTTGTGGGATATAAGGTTGCGGGGATACCTGGCGTACTCTGCTCGATTCTCGGGGCGATTCTGCCTCCGTTTCTGATTATCACAGTCATTTCCATGTTTTATCAGGCATTCAGCAGGAATGTCGTTGTACAGGCACTTCTGAAGGGGATGTCATCCGGTGTGAGCGCGGTGATTCTCTCTGTGGTTTGGGACATGTTTGTCGGGATCTGGAAGCAGCGGGATGCAGTCCTGCTGATCATCATGGCAGGCGCCTTTGCGGCCAATTACTATTGGAATGTGAATGTGGCGCTGATCATTCTTATCTGCGCCGGGATTGGATTTGTCCGGACGCTCTGGAAAGTACGCAGAGGAAAGCAGGACGACAGAAAGAGCGATAAGAAAAGGAAAAGCCTCTCTGACGGGCAAGGAGGCAAATCATGATCTATCTTGAGCTTTTTCTTGCATTTCTGCAGATCGGGGCCTTCAGCTTCGGAGGCGGGTATGCTGCGATGCCTCTGATTCAGGCGCAGGTCATTGACAAATATCACTGGATGACGGCGAAGGATTTTACGGACCTTGTGACGATTTCACAGATGACGCCCGGCCCGATTGCTGTCAATGGGGCCACCTTTGTCGGTCATCAGGTGGCTGGCATTCCAGGTGCGATTGTCGCCACGATCGGCGTGATTCTGCCATCCTGCATTTTTGTGACGATCCTCGCCTATTTCTATACGAAGTACCGGAAAATGGCGATGCTGCAGGGAATTCTGCAGACACTGCGTCCGGCGGTTGTCGCACTGATTCTGGTCGCCGGGCTGACGATTCTGATTCCATCGCTGTTTGCAAATGGCAATGTTTCGTTTGCTTCCGGCAACTTCCAGCTGTTCCCTTTTCTGCTGTTTCTGGCGGCGCTTTTTGCGCTTCGGAAGTGGAAGGCTGATCCCATTCTCGTCATGGTGCTCTGCGGGGTGGCGGAGCTGGTGATGCAGGCGGTGACGGGATGGAAGTGAGAAGTGTCAGCATCGCATATTGATACTACAAAAAATTCGTTTTGTCCATTACATAGCGCTTATCTTCTATTGGAGAAGGTCCTTTTAATGATAAAATGATAGATATAAACAAATGTTTTTTGAAATCAGAAGGTAAGCAATATGGGTGAATCAAATGGAATCGAATTAGGAGCGGCAAATTCACTCTACACCAAGCATATTCTGACGGATGTAGGGTGTAGAAGCATCTGGGACGATAAATCCTATTCTAAATACAGGGATTTATCTTTACAGAATATGCAATTACTTGACAAGGTGAGGGCGCAGTGTGGAATAAAATTTCCGGCAGACATGGAAGGGGAGCATTGGATTTGACTGAAGAAAGACAGAGCTTTTTTCTGCATGACAAAAATTTTTATAAGACGCTTTTTTCCATGATGATTCTGCTTGTGCTGCAGAATATTATCACATACAGTGTGAATGTGGCTGACAATGTGATGCTTGGAGCATATAGTCAGACGGCCCTCTCGGCAGCGGCAGCGGTCAATCAGATTCAGTATGTGCTGCAGCAGTTTACGGTGATGGGGCTTGGTGAAGGTATTGTGATCCTTGCAGGGCAATACTGGGGGAAAGGTGATACTGACACCATGCAGAAAATAGCCGGAGTGGGTATTACTTCTGGTGTGGTGGCGGGAATTGTACTGATGGTCTGCGCCTTTCTGATTCCGGACAGGATGATTGGCCTTTTTACCAATGATCAGGAGATTATCAGAGAAGGCGTCTCCTACCTGCGGATCATTCGATATACCTATGTCCTCTTTATTATCAATAATCTTCTGCTTTCTGCGCTTCGGAGTATGCAGGTTGTGCGTATTGCCTTCATTGTTTCCTGCATTGCCCTTGCGGTTAATGCGTCAATCAATTATGTACTGATTTTCGGAAAATTCGGTGCGCCCAGAATGGGGATTTCCGGTGCAGCCATTGGTACTCTGATCGCGACTGGATGCGAGACGATCATTATTCTTGTCTATATAAGACGGAGCAGATCCGTACCGGTCCGATTTTTTATACGAAAAATGTTTGGCTATGATCGCAACATTGTCCGGGATTATTGGAAGGTGAGCAGTTCGTGCGTACTTTCAGCAATTACCTTTGCCAGTGCAGTAGCGATTCAGACTATGATCTTTGGCCATTTGAGCGCAGATGCGCTTGCTGCGTCAAGTGTTGCCGGGACCTTCTTTCAATATACCAAAATGATTCCCTCCGGAGCTGCGGCAGCCGCTGGTGTGATGATTGCCAAAACGGTAGGAAGCGGAAAGCATGATATGCTCAAACCGATGGTTCATTCACTGGAGTTTATTTTCTTTGGTGTCGGGGTTGTTGCCTGTATTATATTGCTGGGCATCCGTTATCCGGTTGTCTCTTTCTATGAACTTACCGATCGTGCGGCGTCTTATGCGAGAATGCAGATGCTGATTCAGGCCTTTGTCTCGATTGCCATGAGCTATCAGATGCCATGCCAGATGGGAATCATCCGGCCTGGTGGGGATGCAAGGTATTCAATGATCAGCGATCTGATATACAGCTGGCTGATTACAGTGCCTCTGGGTCTGCTCGCAGCCTTTGTATTTCACTGGGATTTTGGTGCGGTTGTATTCTGTCTTAATCTTGACCAGATTCTGAAGGTATTCACTGTGGGCTATAAGACAAATTCCTTTACATGGGTACATTTACTAACATCGAATTCCCGGAAATGATAATTTACTGCGCCCGGCGGATGTCGCGCTGATTCTGGTCGCCGGGCTGACGATTCTGATTCCGGCATTATTCGCAAATGGCAGCGTTTCCTTTGCATCCGGAAACTTCCAGCTGTTCCCGTTTCTGCTGTTTCTGGTGGCGCTCTTTGCGCTGCGGAAGTGGAAGGCAGACCCCATCCTCGTCATGGTGCTGTGCGGGGTGGCGGAGCTGGCGATGCAGGCGGTGACGGGGTGGAAGTGAGTGGCTCACGATTAATGTAAACCGGAAAGCTTTTTGTATATATCTCCACGAGAACCGCCAAGCAGTGTTTGTACAACTACAATCTGTTGATTGATAAGCGTGTATATTACACGATAGTCTCCAAGCCTTATTCGGTAATAGTCAGCCCGTTTCCCTTGTATTTTGCGGACATTTACAGACTCAGGATGGTCGCCGACCATCAGGATGCGAATAGATTGCTCATATTGCTCACGAACCTCTTCGTGTTTTCGAAAGAACTTCTCTGCGATTTTTGTATATTGAATGATATATTCCAAATGAAACACGGCTTTCTATCAGATGGAAAAATGCTTGGTAGACACGATTTCCAGGTCATCGTCGGACAAACTGTCGATGGAATTCAGTACTTCTTCTGTTTCTTCCGGATCTGCATTCCTGGCGTTAATGGTTAGCCGATAAAATGGATCCTGTTTTAATTTGGCAGAATAATCAGCGATAGCATTTTTGATATAGTCGGTTACGGACATATGGAAAATATTCGCAATTGATTTCATTTCTGCTATTTCTTTTTCATCCATTTTGAAATTCATAGCTTTCACAGACATATTTGTTGCCTCCTTTTGCGTACATATAGTATATACGATAAATACAATAATTACAATGCCTGTTCGAGAAATAATAACTGCCGATTCAGAGTAATTGATAAGGAGAGGAAGAATTGATGGCAAATAAAAGGTGTGCAGAGGTGAGTACATTTCAGTCCGGATTTTATCCGCCCCTTCAGGTCATAGCAGATGCGCTGGAGCTTGCCGGAATCGACTACCGGTATCCTGTGCCATCTGACCGGTTTCACTTGCACGGAGTGCGGATTTTTCAGAAGGAACGTCCTGTCGATCCCAGCTATATATATCTATGCAGGAAAGAAGATCTGTCCGGAGTACCGGAGTTGGAGACAGTGCCTTTTCCATCCAGGAGCGTGCCAGTTTCATTGTCGGAAGTATCCTTCCTTGTGCAATGCCCGGATTTGGATGCGATCTTTTCAGAATCCTCGTCTTCTGAGGAATCGGTTTCTCATGGATCTTTATCTTCCAGGGAAACAATATCTCATGGGCCTTCATCTTCTGGTTTCCCGGGGGCTTCTGCAGCAGATCAGAATATCCCGGGCCGGATTTATTTCAGTGCGAAGCACAGCCTTCCGGATATTCTGACACTGGTGCAGGATACCTTTGACCGTTTTCATGGTTGGGACCTTGGCATCCAGGAGGCGTTTCTTCTGCAGACCCCGCTGCAGGAGATCTTTGACCTGAGCCAGGATATCTTTCGGAACCCTATTTTTCTGCATGATCGTGATTTTGTGATTCTGGCGGAGTGTAACCACAAGGAGCAGATGATGAAGCGGGGAAGAGACCGCAGAACAGGGCGGCCCATGGTGCAGATGAGCCTTATCAATGACTTTCGCACAGATCCGGTTTATATAGAGGGCCTGAAGGCCAGAGAACCGGTGATGTACCCTTCTGAGCAGACCGGATATCAGATTCTGTATAGGAACATCTGGCAGGGGGATATTTATCGGGGCAGAATTCTGGACCTCGAGGTAGACAGCCGGATTCTTCCCGGAGATTTTGCAATTATAGATTATCTGGGAAAGCTGCTGGAGCATTTTCTGTATGCAGGGGATCTTCGGAAATTCAGCATATCGGATGAGGAAAATGATATGCTGGAAGCATTGTGTGATAAGAAAGCCACAGATGAACAGAAAATTATGAACTATCTGCAGTTTCAGAAGTGGAAAAGAAATGACCGCTACGTCGTCATGCGTATTGTTACGCAGCAGCGGGAATTTAATATCATTTCTTCCTATGCGCTGCTGAATCAGATCAATACGATTTTGGCCGCAGGGCGGGCTTTTTTTCATCAGGAGGGCATCACACTTGTTGTGAATTTGTCCTATGCCCATGAAAAAACGGCAGATGTCGTCAGCAGGCTTGCCGTGCCCATGCGGGACAGTCTTCTGAAAATCGGCATCAGCTCCGAATCCCGTGACTTTCTGCAGATCGGCACGCTGTTTGATCAGGCAAAGATTGCACTTTCCTTCGGACTCTCCAGTGACAGTATGATCTGGTATTACTACTTTGACCAGTACATGCTGGAATATATGTTGCAATGCTCCACTGGCAGTATGCCTGTGGAGCTGCTCTGTACAGATGCATTGTTAAAGCTTATGGAATATGATCAGAAGAATAGTACAGAGCTATTTCAAACCCTTGAAGCCTACCTGCTCCATGACAGAAATGTACTGCAGACCTCAAAGGTGTTGTTCATTCATCGGAGCACGCTCACCTATCGTCTGGAAAAAATTCAGAAGCTGATCGGTGTGAATCTTGACGATCCAAAGGAGCGGCTGAAGCTGATGATGTCTTATTATATGATGAGCAGTAGCAGCAATCATGCATAACGACATTGAGGTCAAAAGGAAAGCATGAAAAAATGTCTTGAAATCCGAACATTTGCAGACAAGCAAGAAGTCACATGGTACTTCTTGCTTGTCGAAACCGTGAGAATTTCAAGACATTTTTATTTTGAGCCCACATCTTTTACTCGTTATATCGTGTAAAATAGGCCTTCGTACTATGGAAGCAGGATAAATGCCTTCCCGGAAGGGGCGTTTTCTGTCAAGCCTTCTTCCGTGCTTCAATCTCCGTCGTATACTGATCAACCTTGTCTCTGGTCAGGCGGAATCCGAATGCCAGACAGAGCACAGCGATGATCAGCGCGATGGCGGGGATCATCATGAATCCTGCACTGATGGCGGTCTTCAGCTTGTCGGTTGCAGATGCCGGATCGATATCCGATTGAAATGCACCGGCAGCCAGGCAGGCGCTGATGATGATGCCTCTGGTCATGATGGAAACCTTCAGCGGTACATTCTGCAGACCGCTGATCCATCCTGCCGCGTTCTTTCCGGTCTTCCACTCACTGTATACGATGGTATCGCCATAGAGCGCAGGGGTGCAGGCATAGGTGATGCCATATCCGAACAGCGCCGCTGACATCAGGATGAGGACCAGCATGACGTTGTTGTGTCCGATAAAGGCGAGGATCAGCAGAACGGCCTGTATGGCCATGACACCGATGGTGGTATTTCTTGTGGAGAAGCGGTTGCTCAGGGTCTTGCTCAGGTATGCACCGATGATGCAGAAAATATTCGTTACCAGGATATACACCGGCGTCAGCGCGGAATTGTTCGCGACGTACAGGAAGTAGTAGCTTGCAAAGCCCATGCAGATAAAATTAAACATGAACTTAGCCAGGTCTGCGATCAGCAGCGCAATCAGCGGCGGGTTCTGGGCCAGTGCCTTCAGAAGGTCCTTGCCGCTGGTCCGGTCTTTTGCAGGTGCCTTTGCGCTCGCAGCACCTTCTGCAGGGGCAGTCTCCTCATATCCCTTGAACATGCGGAAGTGTGCATAGTACAGGACAACAAACAGGATGCCGAAGCAGAATGCGGCGCCGCCATACATATTGACCTTGCCGATGATTCCTGCGGCCACCGATGCAACGACCGGTGCTGCATAAGAGAAGATTACCTTGGAGGCATTCGACCAGGCTGCTCTGGTTGCTGCCAGCTGGGAGCGTTCCTCCGGTGTTTTGCCGGCCACGGAGATCATAGACACGTTTGCCACATAGGCGAAGTTCCAGCATACATGGCTGGCGATCGCCGCCACAATGATGATGACGGCGGACAGAATCCCGGACCCGATCTTTACAAACTGGAAGGCATAGAGGAATGGAACAATCCAGGGTATAGCGACCAGCCAGGAGCGGTAACGGCCCCATTTCATGGGCTTGGAGCTGTTGATGATGGCTCCGTAGATCCAGGACAGAAGGGCATCTACCGTACTTGCAACAGTTGTGATCATCGTCACTATCGGAAGTGCAAACTGTGCGAGGTTGGTCAGGAAAAAGTTGAAATAATAGCTCTCGATGCTTGACATCAGATTGAAGCCGAAGTCACCGACACCGTAAAAGGCTTTTAATTGTCTGCTCAGCGGCTTATGAGCCGGGGCAGAAGCTTTCTGATCTGCCATAAGTGTTTATCCCCCTTTGAACACCAGAACATCTCTTCATCGTGTTTCTTTAAAACATTTCCTTGCTCATGTTGTCAATTTCCTCTGACAGAGCCTGATATACGCCGTCGTAGGTGCTCATCGGGCCACCCTGGGATGCACACGGGATATAGTAGAGTTTTCCGTATTCTGTGCAGGCGCGTCTCACCTGGTCGGCCACCTCCTGTCTTGTCCAGCCGGGATGATCGACGGAAGCGGAGTCGATGCCGCCCATGAAGGAGATTTTGCCTCCGTAGGTGTCGATGCATTTCTTTACATCATTTCCGGTCATGATACCCTGCCAGATATCGATACCCATCTCAATCATGTCCGGAATCAGAGTGGCCGCATAGGAGTCGGAATGATGAACGATCAGCTGCACGCCTCTTTCCTTGTAGTAGCCGTAGATCTGCTTGTAGGCATCCAGGAAGAACTCCTCAAACATTGCCGGGGAGAAGAAGGTAGAACGCTGGCTTCCCCAGTCATCATGATGGAATACCGCATCGATGTGAAGGTGATCACAGGTCTCCCTTGCGGCGTCCAGCTCCCACTCCGTCAGATACTTGATCAGATCATGCATGTCGTCCGGCTCTTCATAGAAGTTCATCATGGCATCCTCCATGCCCATGAAGTAATGCAGACTCTCAAAGATTCCGGGTGCCTGGAAGTTGGAGACAAATTTGTCTTTTCTGTCTACAGCCTCTGCGGAGGCAATAGCCGGTTCCCATGCAGCCTCCGGGAATACCGGTGAGGGTGCGTGAATTGTGGTTTTCCATTCCGTGATGTCCTTCAAAAGACGATGTGCATCGTCGTGAACCGGGAAGGGACCTGGTGTTCCAACCGGCCAGGAACGGGTAACTCCCCATTCGTTGGTGACATTGAGTTCGCCGTATTTCGGTGCCTTATAGGTACCACGAATCGGATCATTCATGATGATGGAGAGGTACTCGAACTGATTGACAAATCGGTCCGGATGTCCTCCGTGAATGGTTTCCAGCAGATTTTCTCTTTTTGTAAGCATAATAAAACCCTCCTGCATGCCAGATTTATTGTTTGATATTCACAATAAAAACATAGCATCGGAGGGAATTGTGGTCAATATGCACGACAAAAAGGACACAAAGTTCCGCAGTTTCGCAGAATGCACACAAAGCAATTCCGCAATTTTGCGGATAAAATCGTCCCTATTCTTTGCTGCTCATTTCTGCAATTTCTCCAATTGGCATATCGGTTTCCATCAGGAGCTGCTGCGCCTCCCCGATCTTTCTCTCCATGACGTATTGCATCGTGCTTCTGCTGACAGCAGGCGTAGTCAGCAAGAGAGAATGTTGAGAGTACGCTAATTTTACATTTCGTTGTGGACACGCTCCAGTGCATCGATGATGCCATAGAGCCGGGCCTTGTCCTCTGCAGGCCAGTCTGTCATGATACAGATCATGTAGGGACCGCTGGTAGCATAGACGATGCCGGCATCATTGACATTCATCAGCCCTGCGTGCCGGTAGTACCATCCTGCCTTCGTCCGTGTGGTATACTTCCTGCCGAGCCGGTCGTGAATCGGGGAGAAGTTCGGGGACTCGCTGAGGGCACCCAGTGTGTCGCCGAGTTCTCCGCGGTTGTAGTACTGGAAATTCAGGATCCAGAGCTTGCCGAGCTCTCTCGGAGTGATATAGGTGTATTTCGTATTTGCACGGCTTGTATTTACGCCTGCCCGGGTCATCCAGTTACGCATGCTGCCGGTACCATAGCGGTTCCAGAGGGAGGCATAGGCATCGTTGTCAGAATATACCAGGATGCTGCGGACAGTACCCATGTTGGCACGGATGGCACCGGGGTTATGGGCAACCAGACTGATGACGTATGGTCCCTTCATGGTACTCATGGAAAAAAAGGTACGGTCACAGCCATACTGGACACCCTTCCCGGTTCCCAGATCCACCATGATAAAGCCGGCATGGTGGCCGGAGGCCTGTGCAGTGTTAATTCCATTCTGCAGAGCCTGTCTTGCACCGCTGCTGAGTTTGAAATTGCCAAAAGTGGAAATGCTGGCACTGCCTGAAGAGGTATTGACAGACTTCAGGATATCCTCAGGACTCTTGATAAAGGGCTTTGCAACAGATTTAGGTGCAGAGGTGTTTTTGGAAACGAGAAGGATCTGAATACCCTCCAGACGCAGGCTTTGTCCGTCTGTTCCTGCTTCCTCTCCGTTCTTTGCCCACCCAAGCCATCCGAATTTCTGGGCATGTACGCGATACCAGATGTCATATTGCGCTGCCATATCGCCCGTAAGCCGGATCTGGATAGCTTCAAGGCGTTTGGACTTTCCGAGGGTTCCGCTGATTTCTGAATCCTTTTTCCATGTACCTTCCCATCCGTAGTTCTGAATCTGTGTCCGGTATTCGATAGAACCGGAAACAGGTGTGTTCTCCAGATGAATCCGAATGCCTTCCAGACGTTTGGACTGTCCCGAAGTTCCGGCTGTTGCCCCGTTTGTCCTCCAGTCCTGCTAGCCATAGGTCTGTACATGGGTGCTATAGACTACAGATGGTGGACCTTCGATAAAGGACCTGGTATCAGATTTCGGAGCGGAGCCATTTTTGGCGATGAGCAGGATCTGACTACCCTCCAGACGCAGGCTGCATCCGCTGGTTCCGGCTTTCTCACCATTCTTAGCCCATCCAAGCCATCCGAATTTCTGGGCATGTACGCGGTACCAGATGTCATATTGCTTTGCCATGTCACCTGTAAGCTGAATCTGAATAGCCTCGAGACGCTTGGATTGTCCAAGAGTTCCGCTGATTTCGGAATCGGTTTTCCATGTGCTTTCCCATCCGTAATTCTGGACGTGCGTCCGGTATTCGATTGAGCCGGAAACTGGTGCGTTTTCCAGATGGATCCGGATACCCTCGAGACGTTTGGACTGACCAGTTGTTCCGGCTGTTGCCCCGTTTGTCTTCCAGTCCTGCCAGCCATAGGTCTGTACATGGGTCATGTAAGATACGGAAGGCGCAGCTGCCTCCCCGGTTTCTGTCTCACTGCCATTGGCGGTAAGCGGATTTTCCTGGGGTGCTTCTTCCTGCTGTTCTGCCTTTTGTGTATCAGCATCAGAAGTGTCAGCATCAACAGAGGGTGATTCTGTGGTCTCTGTGCTTTGGGCGTCAGGTTTCAGAGATGCATCGCCGGCAGTATTTGCCTCCTGGTTCCCGATGCCGGTACCTGATGTATTTGCATCCTGTCCTTCAGCACCTGCAGTATTTGCATTCTGCATCGATGATGTTGAAGAAGAACTGTTTGATGCATCTGGCGAGGAACTTTTCTCGGCTTCGGACGCTGCTGGCACGTTTGTGGACGTATGATTTTTGGTTCCCGGATCTGTTTCTGCAGAAGCTGTCGTCGTTTCTGTTTCTGCCGCGGATGCCAGGATGGTTGTTTTATCTGCGGCCAGAATGTTTTCCGGGAACAGGGTAACCAGGAGAGTGGCAGATAATAACAGGACCGGTAGTTTCTTTTTCCATTTCATTTTCCTTTTCATGTATAATTCCCCCTCATGTATCGGTTTTTACATCCTTTCTGGCATTCTGCGATGCCGGGAAGTTGTGGGCAAAATCAAAAGAACCGCTCGAATACGCAGGATGGAGCTGTCTGGATGATGCCGTAAACAGGATGAATAATATTATTAAAGCGTTGAAATTCTATCAGAATGTTATATACATTTTAAAATATTTTTACGTTATTTTACTTTTGATTCTGCGCTGAAATAAATGGACCACTGTGCCAGAATCATACATCCTGGCAAAACCGTTTGCTTTCTGGAGATAGGGCGTATAATATGGGAAGAGTCAAAATATGGTCGTTTTTAAGAATCAGGATATTGATGCTTTTTTTATGAAGCAGTCTTAGAAAAATTACAGAGAGGAAGATTTATCAGGAAGGGCTTTATCATGAATATTGTGCTTTATGAACCGGAAATCCCCTACAATACGGGAAATATCGGTCGGACCTGCGTGGCGGCGGACACCCGTCTGCATCTGATCCGGCCCCTTGGCTTCAGCCTGGACCAGAAGGAAATTCACCGGGCAGGCCTGGACTACTGGCCAAAGCTGAAGCTGTCTGTCTATGACAGCTATCAGGATTTTCTGGACAAAAATCCGGGTGCCAGAATCTGGATGGCGACGACGAAGGCCCATCGGCTTTATACGGATGTGTCTTATCGGGAGGATGATTTTCTGATGTTCGGGCCGGAGAGCAGAGGGATACCGGAGGAGATTCTGGTGGACCATGAGCCGGAATGCATCCGCATCCCGATGTATGAGGACACCCGCTCCCTGAATCTCTGCAATTCTGCCGCCATCGTGCTTTATGAGGCACTCCGGCAGAACCAGTTTCGGGGGCTTCGCCTGCACGGGGAGCTGCACCGCCTCCACTGGAAAAACTGAAAGGACAGAAAACAGCCTGCCGCATCATGTAAAGTACATGTTGTGGCAGGCTGTGCGTTATTATTTACTCCAGTTCTGTATGAATCCTTCGCCGAAGGCTTCACTGACTGTGGCGACGATAAAGAAGGGCTTCCGGTCATGCTTGTGGACGATCTCCTTTAATTCCGGAAGATCACGGTTTGCGCAGACGACAACGAGGATGTCCCTTGTCTTTCCGGAGTAGCGCCCGGTGCCCCGGATGCTGGTAATGCCGCGGTTCATCTCGAAGAGAACATCATTGGCAATGGCATCGCTCTGGTCAGAGATGATGAGTGCAATTTTTGCCCGTTTGCCGTGATCGAGCAGCACATCAATGACGCGGCCCATGACAAAGACAGCAATGACAGCGTAGGCAGTATGCTCTACACCGAAGACAAAAAAGCCGATGACAACGATAATGCCGTCTATCACCTGCATCAGGCGTCCCATGCTGATCTGCGGAAAAACTGCGAGGTGCAGGGTGCGCGCAAGCATGTCGGTGCCGCCGGAGGTGGCTCTCGCCATCAGGACGAGACCGCATCCGGTACCGAAGCAGACACCGCCGTATAGCGCCACCAGCAAAAGCTGGTCCTGATGAATGACATACGAACAGCGTGGAAGAATGGCGAGCTCCACAGACATTATCGCCCAGGAGAAGGCAGTCCGCAGGATACTCCGAAATCCCTCAATCCGGGCCGAGAAGAGAAAGAGCGGGATGTTCAGCACGACATTGCTGACCCACAGAGGGACGCCACCGGGTACAAGCCCTGCCGTCAGGTGCTTGATGATAATGGACAGGCCGGAAAAGCCTCCTGTGACGAGACTTGCCGGATCCAGAATGTACTGCACACCAAGTGCCATGATGGTTGTTCCGATAAAGATCAGCGCTGCGTCCTTCAGATGCAGCTTCGCCTTTTCCTGGTTGTGTTCTGATGCAAAAACCGCCATATGCTATATCCCCCGTTCACACACAACCGCACAGGAACAGCAGATTGTGCTGTTCCTGTGCGGTTATAGTTATATTTATCCAGACTTTCTTACAAAGTACTTAAAAAAGATTATAGCATAGTAATGCGGATTTTTCTGCACTTTTCAGACAGATGCCGGAAACTTCAGCGTTTCAGGAAATCAATCCTCCTTCAGGCGGGTCCAGAAAATCACACCAACAAGATTTACAACTGCAAGCGTAATCCAGCATGCCCGGAAGGCGCCGGTTGCATCGACAATTCCACCGACAATCATCGGAGACAGAATGGACGCCATCTGGAATACGCAGTTCTGCACACCCATTGTGGATGCAGAGAGGCCGGAGGGTGAGTATTTGGTCACAAGGGCATTCAGCTGTGCGTTTGGCAGATAGGTCAGGAATCCGTAGATGAATCCGATGACACAGAGCGCTGCGGTTCCGGTCGTATTTCCGAACAGGATGGTGAAGATCGAAATCAGAACGTATACGGCGATCAGATATTTTTTCATTCCAAGGTGGAGTGCCTTGACGATAAAGCCGGTAAGCAGAGATCCGATGACGCCGCCTATGCTGTAGATTGTCATGACATTTGCCGCCTGGTTGGCACTCATGCCCAGATTGTTCAGGTATGTGTTTGCCCAGGTAGAGACACCGAGATTCAGGAACATATAGAAGAACCCGCCAAAGCAGACACAGATCAGGTTTCTGGTGGAAAATACAATTTTGATGCCGGTCAGAAGATTCGGCTTCACGCCGTTCTGGGCCCGGGTATTCCGGATAAAGAGGAAAACCAGGACTGCAATGATGATCGCAATGCATCCGATGACGCGGAAAGCTGCGCGCCATCCATAAGAGGTCAGAATCGCGGCACCCAGCTTGTTGGCCAGAGTCAGACCAAGGGTAGGACCTACCAGAAGGACGCCGAACGCAATGCCGCGGTCCTTCTGCTCGAAGCTTTCGCTGATGACCTTTGTGCAGCAGCTCATGACAACGCCGGCACCAAGACCTGTCAGCACACGCAGGGCAAGACCGGCGCTGTAGCTTTGGATCAGTGACATGCAGATGGTCGCCAGTCCGGAAATGGCAAGTCCTGCGGACATCGTGATTTTGACACCGATCCGGTCGGCAAGCGTGCCGCCGGGGATCTGTGTAATGACATAACCGATGAAAAAGGCTGACATGAAGGAGCCTGCGGCCACATTGCTCATGCCAAGCTCGCCCATGACGGTCTTGCTGACTGGTGACCAGACAAAGCGTGTCATGAATGTGACGGCAAAGGAGGCCAGAAGCAGCAGGAGGATCAGCCACCTGCTCTTGCTTTTTTTCTCTTCCAAAATCATGCACCCCTTTCTGTCAGAATATGGCTACGCCGTATTTTTCCTGGTTGTAGCGGTTGATTTCATCGATAATGATTTTTTCCACGTTCGGGTAGATCGTTCCGGGACCGCCATAGGTGATGCCCGGCCAGTAGCCCTTCAGATCGCCGTACTCCTCACAGGCTCTGCGGGTCTCCTTCCGGATCTCCTCTTCGGATGCGTCCGCACGGTCGATGACAGAATCAATGCCGCCCATCAGCAGCATTCTGTCACCCACTTTTTCGGAGATGGACTTGATGTTGTTGGTCGGAAGAACACCCTGCCAGATGTCTACACCGATTTCTGCCATATCCTCAACGATCGGCTCCATGAAGGAGTCACCGTGGTGCATGACAATGACACCGTTTTCATGCAGATAGGAGTACAGCTTGCGGTACGGCTCCTTGAACAGCTCTCTCCATGTGGCGGGAGACATAAACATGCTTGTCTTGGAGCCCCAGTCGTCATGGGAAATGATGAGGTCCGGGTGCAGGTGCTCCACCACCAGCTTCATGTAGGTCAGACGGTATTCGCAGATCGTGTCGATCAGGTCCTCCATATCATCCGGCTCCTCCAGCAGGTTGCACAGGGTGTCCTCAAACGTCATCAGCATGTGCAGCTGCTCGAAGATACCGGTACCCATGATGACGCAGGTAAGGTAGCGGTCCTGATCAATTGCGGCTTTGTTTTTCAGCGCTTCCTCCCAGCCGTCGCTGCAACGCCCGATCAGATCCGGAACCTTAACATAATCACGCCAATGGGTGATATCCTTGATGACCTGATTCTCCTGGGTGACAATCGGTATGGCTGCCGGAGCATCCTGTGGGAACGAAATATGGGTCCCCCATACGTCCTCTGATTCGGTACCGCGGATCCGGTTTCCGCGGATCAGCTTGAAGCACGGGTCACCGCCAATGGGCCTTACCATCGTAAAGGAATTACACAGACATTCGGGTTTTCCATCCTTTTTCAGGGTTTCCAGAAGATTTTGTTTCGGTGTGAGCATTTTAATTCCTCCTTTTTAAATTGCTTTCATTCTGCCCTGTATCGTCAATCAGGCAAAATGCTGTTTTGCATTTATACAGATCATATCAGGAAATTTTCACTGTTCCCATGCTATTTCATCTGGACTTTTGCGTAATAATCCGTCAATATGATGACATAAGAGTCGAAAGATGGATGCTTGTGAAATCGTCATAATAGCCTGCCTCCTGACTCTGGCATCATATGATGGGTATATGGAATATATATGGAATAGAAATATGGGAGAGCTGATTCTGAAAGCGGATAAGGAGAAAAACCATGCTGATTACTGCGGAAATTCTGAAGCATATGCTTTCTGAACACCACAACATAATGCCGGATACATTGCCATCGAATCCGGCATTATGTGGATTTCGGTTTTATGATGGGACAGCGCCGCAAATGGACCGTCTCTATGTCATCCGGCCGGAAGAGCTTGCCTTTCTTCCTGCAGCGCACAGGCGGGGAATCTTCTTATGTAACGGGGCTGCCCTGAAAGATCAGGATCTGCAGTTTTCGGGGGAAGCAGTCGTTCTTTTTCTCCAAGACCGCGTGGAGGAGCCGGAGCTTTTAAACGTGTTGAGTGGGATCTTTGAAGAGCTGGGACACTGGGAGGAGAAGCTGACAAGGCTTTGCCCGTCTGTAGAAGGAATACGGCTTGTTCTGAACGAAAGCAGGAGATTTTTGCGAGGAAGTATACTGCTGGCGGACAATCGCTTCCATTATATTACGTATACTGATGATTTCCGGGGAACTGCTGCCCTTCTTCATACCGGTAATAGTATCCCGCAGTATGTACTGGAAGATATTCTGACGGATCCCGATTATCAGGAAGTGCAGTCTTCTCACGAGGTGACACTCTATCAGGTGCACACTGAGCGAACGGTGGTCCCGGCCCTGTGCTATAACCTGTTCAAGAAGGACAGCGAAACCTATGGTGCGCGCATCATGCTTGCCTCACCGGCAGGGTTTACGCCGGACCAGTATGACCTGCTGAAGATACTGGGCGATTACGTCGCAGACGCGCTCTGGCAGATTGCGCCGCTGTCCCTGCCGGTTCCGGCATTCAGCAGTCTGCATCAGGCGGTATCCTCCTGCCTGAAGGAGGAGCCGGCTTCACGTCCGCTGGTACAATCCATATTGCGAATGGTACATTGGAATGTGCACGACCGTTATGTGCTTATCCTCTTCTCACCGTATTTTGTAGAGGAAAAATCGGAGATCAATGCGGTTTCCGTCAATCAGCTGGAGCTGCTGTTTCAGAATTCCTGTGGAGTGATTGTGGATGAGTGTGTGGCACTGCTGGTGAATCTTGGACAGGGTCAGGAATCCGGTCACTTCCGCTTTCAGGAAAATATCGCGGCATTCCTGCGGGATTCTCTCTACAAGGCAGGCATAAGCAGTGAATTTGATGATTTTTTCAGGATCCGGTATGCGCTTTACGAGGCAAAGACGGCACTGCAGATCGGTAATATTCGTGACAGTATGTACTGGTACTATCGTTTTCCCGATTATTCCCTGTCATATGTACTGGACCATGCTGTTCAGAATGTCTATTACAAGGACCTGGTAAATCAGTCTTATCTGGATATTCTGGAATATGACCGCCAGCACGGTTCTTCACTGGCAAAGACCCTGGAGAGCTATGTGAAAAACAGATTCCATGTCACGCGGACTGCGGCTGCGCTGTATCTGAACCGTTCTACGGTCCTGGCACACCTGAAGAAGATAGAAGAACTCACCCCGCTGGATCTGGAAGACTGGCATACCCACCTGCAGCTGCTGTTATCCTTTGCATTGCTGGAAAATGAATGAGCTTAAAAGGGATAACAGGATAATACCTGCTTCGGGTTTTACTCGACGCTTTTCAGTGCAGCAGCAGGATCAATCCTGTTCAGGGTGCGGTTTGTGATCAGCTGTACCAGGAATGCAAACAACAGGGTTAAGACTGCCGAATACAGGTAGCTTGCCGGATGTATGTATACATCCAGTGTGATGGAGGGAAGCTTCAGAATCACGGAGATTGTCTGTGCGAACAGCCGTCCAAGCGGCAGGCCGGCCAGGACTCCGAGTATCGTCAGAACCCAGGTTTCCCGATTGATATATTGATGGACTTCCCGGTCATAGAAGCCGAGAACCTTGATGGTGGCAAGCTCCCGCTCCCGTTCCGAGATGTTCGTGGTCTGCAGGGTGAATAGTACAACAAAGGCAAGGGCAGCGCTCATCAGAATGATGATTGCCACGACAACATTTATCAGGCAGAATGTGTCGGCTGATTGTTCCATCAATTCTGAGGTGACCATGACGGTCTGGATACCGCTCTTATTCTTCAGTGATGTGCCGAAATCCTTCTGCGCTTCGGAACTTGCATGGCTCTGGAAGCAGGCAAGGATAGCATTATAGGAGGGATCACCGAACAGGCTGCGATAGGTGCTCTCATTCATGTAGATGTAGTTGCCGATGTAATTGCGTACAATGGCAGTGACCTTAAGATTAGCCTCGCTCAGGTCCGGGAGGCGGCAGGAGATCTGATCCCCTGCGGAAAAATCAAGGATTGTCGCTGCGTTCTGTGTGATATAGATTTCCCCTGTTTTCAGGTTTTCACTGTTTGTATTATTGGTGCTGATATTGATATCTGAACCGGGGGCACTGTCAGTTTTAGAGGACATGCTGCTTACATTGAGATTCACGCTGTGTGTATCCGAAGAAGCGATCTTATCAAAATTCACATAATCTGAGGCATCTGTCGTGTCCGGGAAAACAATCAGAGAGACACTGGATTCTCCCTTGTCGTTCTGTATCTTTGCAGATGTGATTGCTATATTTGTATACTGCCGGATCAGATCAGAATCCATGGCGTCATCCAGGACTTTTGCTGCATCGCTGCCGGTTTCGTCGGAGACCGCCATCAGTCCGTAGTGAAGAATGCGGTTATACTGTCCGGGTGAAAGCTCCGCCACGGAATCCCGCAGCGCAAAGCCGAAGAGCAGCAGAGCCATACAGCCGCCGATGCCGAGAATCGTCATCAGCATCCGGCTCTTGTAGCGGAACAGGTTGCGGGCAGTCACCTTCCGCAGGAAGGACATGCGCTTCCAGATCGGTGTGATCCGCTCAAGAAAGACGCGGGAGCCGGGCTTTGGAGATTTCGGACGCATGAGGGCCGCTGCGCTCTGCCGCAGTTCCCTGTAACAGGAGTAAATGGTGGTCAGCAGAATTCCACCCAAAAACAGGGCAGGTCCGAGAATGGCTCTGCCTGGCATGATGTACAGTGTGTATGAGGGCAGCAGGTACATCATCCGGAAAACGGTGAAGAGGAAAGCCGGAAAGGCCGCAAATGCCAGAACCGTTCCACCGATGCTGCCGGCGAGCCCTGCAAAACCCACATAGAGCAGGTATTTCCCAAGGATTTCTCTGTTGGTGAAGCCCAGGGATTTATAGGTGCCAAGCAGTCCCCGGTCCTCATCAATCATACGCGCAACAGCGGTGAGACTGATCAGAATGGCGACAGCGAAGAATACAATAGGAAAGACGACGCCGATGGAGGCAATGGAATCTGCATCGTTTCGGATATTGGACCATCCGGACAGTGCGCTCCGGTTCATTACATACCAGGAGGCAGGCTCCATGTCGTCGATTTTTTTCTGCTGTTCAGTCTTTTCTGTATCGATTTTATCCTGCGCATCCTGCAGCTGCTGTTCGAGCTGTGCCTTCTGAGCTTCCAGATTTTCCTGTGCAGACTGCTGCGCTTCTGCTGCATTTTCCTGGGTGTACGCTTTCCCTTCTGAAGCAGCCTGCGAAAGCTGTGCTTCTGCAGCGCTGAGCTTTTGCTGTGCTTCGTCAGATTGTTTCTGGAGCGCATCCTCAGCTTCTTTTATACTGTCATCGAGCGCCTGCTGCGCATCCGCGCGGACTTCTTCTGTACGGCGGTCCTCGGCTGATGGCCGGATCTCATCCTCTATACGTTTCTGTACCGTATTTACATAGGCAGAATAGGCATCGCTGTAGCAATTGAAGCCGGCAGAATCCTTCAATGAAATGACGACAGAGGTGTAGATGTCTCCGTCAACAGCTTCAGGTTCGACAAAGATCCTGTCACTGGAGCTCTGGGAGCTGCGGTAGGAAACCTGTCCGAAGGGATTATCCATATCGGTGGGATCTGTGACGATACCACATATTGTAAAGGTGGTCACGGAAAATGCGGGTGAGGGGGAAGACTCTGTCGTATCGGACGTATTTGTTTTAGATACGGTGAACTGGTCTCCAATGGACAGACCGCTGTCTTTCACCGTTTTCTCTGTCAGAAGCGCCTCGTCTGATGATGCCGGAAGATTTCCCTTCAGCAGGTATGGAGCATCTATACCTGCATCGTTCAATGTCGTAACGGTCGCGTCGGTCAGGACGTTTTTTACTTCAGTATCTGTCCCGGCTGTCTTTATGTCTGCGGAAATGCTTTGGATTCCCGCGGCTTGTTTTACATCCTGATCTTTCCGGAGTGCGGTGAGATCGTCCTCTGTCAGACCGAGAGTGGACTGAATCTGAATATCATGCAGCTTCTGCGCATCAAAAAAAGCATCGGCGGATTTTTCCAGGTCATTACAGGAGGCCTGCAGACCGGAAAACATCATGACACCAAGCAGAGTGATGAGAGCGATTGCCAGAAAACGCTTTTTACTGTGACTGATGTTTCGAAAAATTTCTTTGGTGTATGCCCGCATAATGATCTGCTCCAATATCTTTACTTTTCAGCTTCGAATTATTCCCATCCCTCTATGAAGCGCCCAAAGGATAATAATTTGATTTGGGTAAAATGCTGTAAGGATAATTATCTGATTTCAGATTTCGTAATTGAATGAGGATTACGTCCTGATTCCGGTGCAGCAATCTGGGAATTACCATTCTATTTCGGAGATCGGCACAGGATTTTCGTTTTTCCGGATTTCTGTCACCTGGCCGCTTCGGAAGCGGATCAGACGGTCGGCCATTGGCGCAAGTGCGGAGTTGTGCGTGATCAGGAGAACGGTAACACCCTCTTTCCGGCAGGTGTCCTGCAGGAGTTGAAGAACCTGCTTTCCTGTTACGTAGTCCAGTGCACCGGTCGGTTCATCGCAAAGAAGCAACTTCGGGTTCTTGGCCAGTGCCCGGGCAATGGATACACGCTGCTGTTCGCCGCCGGAGAGCTGAGCAGGAAAATTTCCCATGCGGTCCTTGAGGCCGACCTTCTCCAGGGTCTGTGCAGGGTCGAGATGGTCCTGGCAGACTTGCACAGCAAGCTCCACATTTTCAAGTGCCGTCAGGTTTGGCACCAGATTATAAAACTGGAAGACAAACCCAACGTCATGACGGCGGTAGGTCACCAGCTGTTTCGCGTTATAGGCTGCGATATTCCTTTCATCGACGATGACTTCGCCGGAGGTGGCGGTATCCATACCGCCCAGGATATTCAGAGCGGTTGTCTTGCCGGCGCCGGAAGCACCGAGAATGACAGCAAATTCGCCTTTTTCAACCTGAAAAGCTGCACGATCCAGGGCGAGGATCGATGTTTCTCCTGTGCGGTATTCTTTAGTGACTGAACGAAATTCTATATAGGACATAATCAAACAGGTGCGGTAACCCCTGGGCTTGCCCAGGGGCGGAGCACCGTCCTCCTTTCAATCAAAAAAACTTTGCCGGTTTCCAATAGCGTAAGTTTCGCAGCCGGTGCGTTTTCACAGACTTTTGTTCCGTCCAGCCTGCGTACAGAAAATCTTCCCGTATATCTGCGTCCAAACACAAAGCCGACAACACCTGCGAGCTGCACCTTGTCAAACAATCGGAAACCTTTAACCTTATATGGTGCCTGGTTGTTCTTCCGGGTGCCGCCCTTGTTGATCATCAGCTTATGGAGCTGGCGGTTATGACAGCGGACTTTCTTTGTCAGAAAATACTCGTCAGCAGGCGGTACATCGCCATGCCCGGAAATACATCGTGCGTCGTTCCTGTGCGACTTATCAAGATGGTTTTCCTTCCGCTGTTTCGCCGTGATATGGCCGAACGACATATGCATCTGAAGACCAAATTTCTTAAGCTCGTTCCATACCGCCCAACGCATGATGCCCATGAAGGCTGCACTGTTCATCGCTTTCGGGACATCGCCCGGAAGCATCTGATTCGCCTTCTTTCCGCTAAGCTCGCCGGCATGAAAGGCTTTGTGGCACTTTGCACAGACACAGATCAGATTGTCCGGGCTGTTGCTGCCGCCGTCTTTCCTCTGCTGCCTGTGATGAATCTGGATCTGCTCGTGGCTTCCGCAAATCCTGCACTGACAGCCGTCCCTCCATTTCACATAAGCTTTGACGTTGTCGAAACCCTCCGTTTCGCCATGCTGGTAGTCCGTCCCTTTCGGAACGTCCGTACCTGCAAGCTGTGCTTTGAGCTTCTGCGTGTCGAATGGTGCCATCTCTACCGTGATGGATGATACCGGCAGAATCTCCAATACCTTCTTTACGACAGTGATGTGTGTCTGGCACTTCTCCTTCACCGAGGGCGCGAGCCAGCCTTTCTTTCTGCTGTGTGTCCGGTTCTGGAATCGCGGTTTGCGGTAGCGTGTCTTGCGGTTTCTACGTGATCTTCGCAGTGTGTGTCTCTGCTGCAGGTTCTTGTTGATGTCGTCCCGCAGGATGCATTCTTCCGAATACAGCTCTGCTTTGTTGGTGCATGACGATATGCCAATGTGTACCGATCCGGAATCAATACCGAGATCAATCGGCTGCACGCGGTCCGGCGTACTGTATGTAAGCTGTATCGTAAACGGACAGCGTTTCACTACTTTTGCTTTGCCATCCTTTAACAGATGGCGGACTTTGCCGTATCGCTTCGTTGGCATCAACGGCTGTCCGTTTTCGTTAAGTACGTAAACCATACGATTTTGTCCTTTCTCTGCCTGTGTGGCGGTAAGTCTTAACCTTCGCATGTTTCCCAATGGGTACTGCATATTCCGGTTAGTCTGTGATCTTTATCAGATTACGATACCTTCGCCAATGTTAGAAATGCTTGCCGTGATCGGCCTACACGCGGTTGACTGTCCCTTACCCTTAAGGACTGTTTACAGAGCCGCCACAGAGCCATAGGTTAGGTATGACGCCCACGGGTGTGATCACAAATCTAACGTAGCCTCTGTTTCAAGGCTTAGGCTACTCACTCAAGGGTTGTTGGTACCAACCCCCTGGGCTTGCCCAGGGGTTAAGTGAGGGAACGGACTCCTTCCATATTTTCTGCTACCCGTACTTAATAAATAATCCAATGTACGGAAGCGTAAAATAAGCAACGGTGATTCGCTGATAAATGTTTTTCTCTTTGCAGTTTTTGAAATACTGCTTGACGATTCTTTTTTATAGTTTCCAACTTCAAGGGGCGGTATTTCATAAACCTGATTTTAGTATATACTGACTGAGGATTCGATACAAATGCAGTTTTCACATCATGCATAATCATCGCAGAAGAGCATGGTAAAAGCATGGGGGTTTTGCTATAATAGCGACGGCTGTAAAATTACAGCTGTATTTTGGAACATCAGGGTCTGGATTTTTATTTCAGAACCTTGTTTATAGATAGCCGTTAATGAGTGTTTTAACAGGGGAGCTTATAAAAGAGCGTTTTAACAGGGGAGTCTATTCAATTAATGAAGCAGTTATATACTTCGTGGGGACTGGCACTGAACAGGGAGCATGTGCTGGAGGAGTATCCGAGAGAGCTTCTGAAGCGGAAGAGCTATATTAATCTGAACGGATACTGGGATTATGCCATTACCAGGGGACAGGAGCAGGTTGAAAAATTTGTAAGCAGAATTCTGGTCCCTTTTTCACCGGAAAGTGTGCTGTCCGGTGTATCACATCAGCTGAAGCCGGAGGAAACCCTGTGGTATCACAGGTACCTTCCGGAGTTGTCCGGGAGGAATCCTTTGCGCAGGATTTTACTGCATTTCGGAGCGGTGGACCAGAGCTGTGAGATCATTGTAAACGGCCGCAGCGTTGCTAAGCACACTGGAGGTTATCTGCCCTTTTCGGTCGATATTACAGATTATCTGCATCCGTCAGGATGGGCACAGAACAGGTCGGCAGATGACCGGGAGCGCCCTTTCGCGTCAGATGGGTCAGAGGGTGATGGAGCGGACGAGCTGATTGTCAAGGTCAGGGATTACAGCGATACCTCTTATCATGCAAAGGGAAAGCAGAGACTCAGACGCGGCGGCATGTATTATACTGCGATCAGCGGGATCTGGCAGACAGTCTGGATGGAGGAGGTTGCGCAGCAGCATATTGACAATATTGAGACCATCCCGGATATTGGGAACGGTTATGTCAGTATTCTGGTGGAATCAGATTCGGATCTTCCTGTCAGGGTGCGTATCCGCCGTCCGATCATCGCACAGGATGAGACGGCAGAGATTGAGGAGGACACGCTTCTGCAGGGTGTCATCGTTGGCGGCATGTCGAATCAGTGGATGCATGTCAGGATTCCGAAGATGAATCTGTGGACCTGTGAAGAGCCCTGGCTGTATTTCTTTGACGTGGCAATGGGAGAGGATTTTGTTTCCAGCTACTTCGCGATGCGTACGATTCGTCTGGGGAAGGATGCTGATGGCATTCCGCGTATTTATCTGAATAATCGTGAGATCTTTCTGCGGGGGGTGCTGGATCAGGGTTACTGGCCTGATGGTATCTATACCGCACCCTCTGACGGCGCAATGATTTTTGACCTGTCGGAAATGCGGCGGTTTGGCTTTAACTGTGTGAGGAAGCATGCGAAAATTGAACCGGACCGCTGGTACTACCACTGTGACCGTCTTGGACTGCTCGTCTGGCAGGATATTGTCAATGGGGGTGAGCCCTATAAGGACTGGTTTGTCACCGGTGCAGGCACGCGTCTTTCCTGGATGCATGTTCCGGTCAGCGATCAGAAGGAAAAGCTGCTCTCCAGGGAAAATGAAGCGGGGAGGCAGGAATTCCGCAGAGAGATCGTGATGACAGCGGAGATTCTGAAGGAGCACCCTTGCATCTTTGCCTGGACCATCTTCAATGAGGGATGGGGTCAGTTCGAGACAGAGAAATGCACGGACCTTCTGCGCAGAACCGATCCGGCGCATCTGATCGACTCTGCGAGCGGGTGGTTTGATCAGGGATGTGGAGATTTTCGCAGTGTGCACTATTATCACTACACCTTCCATGTGAAGCCTGAAGAAGACAGGGCATTTGTTCTCTCAGAGTTTGGCGGGCTCCCTTACCGGATACCGGAACACAGCATGAGCGATACGGTATACGGTTATGGAACGAAATACAGGGATCGGGAGGATTTTCTTGCGGCTTTTCATGCATTGATTGACCGGATGGAGGCCTGCAGGGAAGAAGGACTGTGTGCATATATCTACACGCAGTGGACAGATATCGAGGACGAGGTGAACGGCATTTATACATATGACCGGAAGCTCCGGAAGGTAGATGTACTCCTCGATCCCGGCTACAAAAGTCCAGATGTATGAGCTCTTCGATAAAAGAAAGAAGGTATGATTATGGCAATGAATCCAATGATGCTGATGAAGCTTAAGGAAAGACTGGGTATTTTTCAGAATCAGCATCCTAAATTTCAGATGTTCCTGCAGGCGGTGGGAAACCAGGCGATTGAGACGGGTACAATTATCGAAGTCAAGGTGACCCGTCCTGACGGTAAGGAAATGGTTACGAACATCCGCCTGACAGAGGAGGATGTGGAGACTGCACGGATGCTGTCAGATATACAACAGTAGCGCAAAGACGGTATCACAGCAAGGAAAATGCTGGCTGGATCCAATTGCACCAGCCTGTTGACGGACCGGGGCTTTGTGTGTATTATTCTCGGTGTAAGTGACGCATATAAATCTCTGTAATGGACGATATATGATCACTTACAGAGTTGGCAATTTACAACAGACTTTAAAGTGCACAGAATCAGATCAGATTGATACAAGGGCGTATCTGCTTATGGCGGATATGCTCTTTCTTTTTTGATATGGTTTTACCTGAGTTGTATATGACTCGTTAGATCTGATGTGATTCAGAAGGGAGCAGATATCATGAGGAAAGTTACACTTGCGGCGACACAGTTCGCCTGCAGCTGGAATCGGGAAGAGACATTGGATAAGGCAGAGCGCATGGTGCGTAAAGCCGCAGAGGCGGGAGCAAATGTTATCCTGCTGCAGGAGCTTTTTGAAACCCCGTATTTCTGCAAGACACATAAATATGAGTATCTGCAGCTGGCTACAAAAATGGAGGACAATCCGGCTGTGCAGCGCTTTCGGAAGGTGGCAAAGGAGCTCCATGTGGTGATTCCGGTCAGCTTCTTTGAAGATGCCGGCAACCTGGCATTCAATACCATCGCCATGATTGATGCTGACGGGACCATTCTTGGAAAATACCGCAAGACGCATATACCGGATGGAGTTCCCTACGCGGAAAAGTTTTATTTCGCACCCGGTGATACGGGATTCTGTGTCTGGAATACACAGTATGGCAGAATCGGTGTTGGCATCTGCTGGGACCAGTGGTTCCCGGAGGCGGCGCGCTGTATGGCATTGATGGGTGCAGAAATGCTTCTGTATCCTACCGCGATTGGCAGTGAGCCGGACCTGCAGATCGATTCAATGCCCCACTGGAGAAACTGTATGCAGGGTCATGCAGCGGCAAACATTATGCCCCTTGTCGCCTCCAATCGTGTAGGCTATGAGGAGCAGGATTATACAAACATCAATTTCTATGGTTCCTCCTTTATTGCAGGACCTGACGGAGAAATCGCCGCGCAGGCAAACCGTACGGATGAGACCTTTGTGACTGCTACCTTCGATCTGGATGAGGTTGCGGCAAAGCGCCGGGAATGGGGTGTGTTCCGTGACCGGAGGCCGGAAAAATACGGTGAGCTTCTGACCATGGGAGAGACAGGAAGGGACGATCGCTGACATATTCCGCTCTGACAATCCCAGGTGCCACAGGCCGGGCATCATCTGATACATATATATGGCTTAAATTGTACATCTGGTGCAGTGACCTTTCATGATACATATGGAAGACAGGGATGCTGAGGACAGCGTCCGGTGTTGTATGTATTGTGGGAGGTTTTTTTATTTTGCGTGGGAAGTGGAGCCGGAAGCCGCAGGCTCATAACCATAGCCCTAAGCTGTGGGATGACGATGATCGTGAAAAACGCCTCTTGCCGGTATCATCCTGGCCATGAAATTGATGCTTGTGTTATACTGAAGTCTCAGGTGCAAATAACGAAAACAACAAAGCTTGGAAATAAACACTGTTTTATAAAAGGAAAGAAAGCTAAAAGATGAAATCAGAAAAAAATAAAATAGACAGAGAATCCTATTCGATTGTGGCAGCAGCTTCTGCCACCGGGGAGGAGTGGAACCGGGCCCTGTCCTGTCTCAGGAAATACGCAGAGAATTCCCTTGCGTATCTGTCACTGGAGCCGGATAAGCAGTGGCTCCTCGCAGACAGCCCGGAGGGCCTTGTCAGCTTTGCACGGTCCGGTCATACCATTGTGGTCTGCGGAGACCCGGTCTGTGCAGATGAGGATTTCCTGGCCATGCTGCAGGTGCTTCGTTCCTTTGCGTCATCAGAGAGATGCCACCTTGTTTTTCTGATGACGGAGGAACAGCATATCCCGGAATACAAGGCAGAGGGGTTTGGATGCTTCAAGAGCGGGGAGGAAGCCACGTTTGATGCGCAGACCTGGTCTATGCGGGGTGGCAAATGCGCCAAGGCAAGATCCTCCTGGCATACAGCAGTGCACTATGGACTGACAGTAAAGGAATATCGGCCGCAGCAGGAACCCGACGAAAAGATTGAGCGGCAATTCCATGAGATTACGGATGCCTGGCTTGGTGAAAAGCATACGGCCCGGCTGCAGTTTGCCGTGGGAAGCCTGATGCTGGAAAAGCCGTGTGACAAACGCTATTTCTACGCTGTGGATCAGGACGGTGTCGTTCAGGGTATCAATGTTCTGAACCCATATCTGGGCGGAAAAGGATGGATAGTGGACATCATGCGCCGCCGGGAGGGATGCCCGCATGGCGTCATGGAACTCCTGTTTCACGATATCATGGAGACACTGAAAAAGGAGGGAGTGGAACAGGCCAGCCTTGGCGTAGCCCCGTTTTTTAATACGGAAGAGGAAAATCACCCGCTCCTGATTGAAAAGGCAGAGCATTACATCTACGAAAACATGAATTACATTTATGGGTTCAAACCTCTGTACAATGCCAAGGAGAAGTTCAATCCCATCTGGAAGAGTGTATACGTCGTCTGTTACCCGAAGCATATATCGTTCTGGATGGAGGAAGCAGCGTTTGCAGTGCTGGATTCCCAGGGCTTCAGTGACTATGTGCGTGCATACCTGGATATGCGGCACGCACAGAAGGAGAAAAAAAGAGAAGAGCGGGAAGAGAAACGGGAAGAGAAAGAAGAGTCGTAAATGGTTTAAGAAGTATGGAAGGGATGACAGGTTTGAAAAAACTTCATGTAAACCATGTGGAAATTTCTTATGAAATGGTTGGAACGGGGCGGCCGATGGTTCTGCTGCACGGCAACGGGGAGGATCATACGATCTTTGACCGGACCGTTCATATTCTGGAGAAGAAATTTACCTGCTATCTTCCAGATACCCGTGGTCATGGAAAAAGCAGATGGACCGGCGAGTTTCATTATAGAGACATGGCGGAGGATATTGTGCAGTTCCTTGAAAAGCTGGATCTTCGGGATGTTGCGCTGGTCGGCTTTTCAGACGGCGGCATTATCGGTATTATGGCAGCGGCAAAGACAAAGCGCATTACCTCGCTGATCGCCTGTGGGGCAAATACCAGACCGGAGGGTCTGCGCAGCCTGTACCTTCTCGGTATGCGGATATTCCATTTTGTCGCGAGACGTCCGCTGATCCGCCTGATGATCCGGGAGCCGGATATCAGCGATGCAGAACTCGCCCGTGTGCATGCACATACGCTGATAGTCGCCGGAGAGCATGACCTGATCCAGAGGAGTGAGACAGACCACATTGCTGAGAAGATCCCGGGAGCACAGAAAAAGATCCTTTCCGGAGAAACACATGGGAGCTACATTGTGCACAGTGAAAAACTGGCACATATTATTCTGAATTTTCTGAACCCAAGGCAAAGAGGTGATTACCCGTCACAAGCATCCGGTCAGATGTCCGAATCTGTCTGATTGACAAAAGGTGGAAGACCGATATAATCAAAAATAATAAGAAAAGGAAGACTGCCGACAGGCAGATGTACCTTCCGGAAAGGAGACGTAGCATGGAAATTACCTATAAGCGGGCATCTATGAAGGATCTCGATGTTCTGGTGGATACCAGACTCGAGGCGCAGAATCTGACGAAGCAGACGGAGGACCCTGCGGTCATGCTGCGTCAGCGCCGGCAGGCATACAGTTACTTCCGCAGAAACCTGTCCGAGAATCAGAACGTGGCCTATATTGTATACAATGGAGATCAGGTCGCTGCTTTCGGGGATGTGATTTTTTATCACCGTCGTCCGCTGTTCAACCAGAACAAGGAAAGGGCCTATATTTCTGATTTATATACCAGGCCGGAATACCAGAATACAGAGATCCCTTTCCGGCTGCTGGAGCTTCTCGTGCTGGCCTCCCTTGAGAACGGTGCGGAGGAGGTTACCGCTGATGAGGAGATCAAGGCAGATCCTTTGTACAAGAAGTATGGCTTTACGAAGAAGGATTCGGAGTGGAGCCTTGTGGAATATGCTTGAGAAAAAGGTGCTATTATTTAAAATTAACGATAAAGGCAGGAATTTTATAGCCCTGTCGTCATTCGCAAACCAGCTGTAACAAAGATTTATCCTGGGTTGTGCAGCTGCGGAACTCCTCAGGCGCTTCGCGCCTTCGTCAAACAGTCCTCGCCTTGTACTTCTTTGAAAGTGTGCGGATAAATCTTTGAACAGCTGGTAATGCTCTGACAATGGTCTATAAAATTTCTGCCTGTGTAATGAACGTTTTGCTTTAAGAGATATAGCTATCCGGGAATCAGATAAACTGCATCGGATTCCCGGAAAAATTTTTTTAAAAAATTAGCACTCACTAGTTGACAGTGCTAACAACAGGTGCTATATTAGCGTCGTGATCAAAAGGTGACATAACATCACAGCATAAAAGGAGGTGTGCATATGCAGGCCGACAGATTTACACAAAAATCGCTGGAAGCCATCAATTCGCTGCAGAAAACAGCAATGGATTTCGGCAACCAGGAAATTGAGCAGGAGCATCTGCTGTATGTCCTGTTGAATCAGGAGAACAGCCTGATCCTTCAGATGATTGAGAAGATGGGCATTGATGCCAATCTTTTCCGGAATGAAGTTGAGGCTGCCATTAATAAGAGAGTCAAGGTACAAGGCGGACAGCCATACGTCGGACAGTATCTGAACTATACATTGAATTATGCGGAGAATGAGGCAAAGAAGATGGGAGACGAATATGTATCCGTCGAGCATCTGTTCCTTGCCATGCTCCGTCATCCGAGTCCTTCGATGAAGGAGCTGTTCCGTCAGAATGGTATCACGGTGGATCGTTTTCTTCAGGCGCTGCAGAGCGTGAGAGGAAATCAGAAGGTAACCTCCGATAACCCGGAGGAGACCTACGACAGCCTGAGAAAGTATGGCGAGGACCTGGTAGAGAAGGCAAGAGACCAGAAACTGGATCCGATCATCGGACGTGATGATGAGATCCGGAATGTCATTCGGATTCTTTCCAGAAAGACAAAGAACAACCCGGTGCTGATCGGTGAACCCGGTGTCGGCAAGACCGCAGTTGTAGAGGGGCTGGCACAGCGTATTGTCAAGGGTGATGTCCCGGAATCCCTCAGAGACAAGACTATTTTTTCTCTGGACATGGGCGCACTGGTCGCCGGCGCGAAATATCGTGGTGAATTTGAGGAACGGCTGAAAGCTGTTCTGAATGAAGTGAAGAAGAGCGAGGGCAAGATCATTCTCTTCATCGATGAGCTGCATCTGATCGTCGGTGCAGGCAAGACGGAGGGCTCCATGGATGCGGGCAACCTTCTGAAGCCGCTGCTGGCCAGAGGTGAACTGCACTGTATCGGTGCGACAACGCTCAACGAGTATCGTGAGTACATCGAAAAGGATGCCGCTCTGGAGCGTCGTTTCCAGAGAGTTATGGTGGATGAGCCCACTGTGGATGAGACCATCACCATCCTTCGTGGCCTTCGTGAGAATTACCAGACCTATCATGGGGTTCGTATCACAGATAACGCATTGATCGCAGCTGCAACGCTGTCCAATCGTTACATTACGGACCGGTTCCTTCCGGACAAGGCCATTGATCTGATTGATGAGGCATGTGCCCAGATCAAGACAGAAAAGGACTCCAAACCTGAGGAGATTGATGAGCTGGAGCACAGAAATCTGCAGCTCAAGCTTGACAAGATGTCTCTGGAAAAGGAGACAGACACACTCAGCAAGGAGCGTCTGGAGACGGTAAAGAAAGAGCTGGCGGACAATGAGGACAAGCTGAAGGTCCTCAATGCGGAGTGGGAAAATGAAAAGAACGCCGTGAACCGTCCGGCAAAGATCCGTGACCAGATTGCGGAAGTTCACAAGAAGATGGAGCTCGCGGAACGGCAGGGAGACCTTGCAAAGATGTCTGAGCTGCAGTACGGTGAACTGCCGAAGCTGGAGAAGGAGCTGCAGAATGAAGAGAACAAGATCAACAGCAACAGCCTGAAGCTTGTGCATGAGGCTGTGGATGAGGACGAAATCGCAACGATTGTGTCCCGCTGGACCGGCATTCCGGTGGCAAAGCTGACACAGGGAGAAAGGGAGAAGATCCTGCATCTGGATGACGAGCTGCATAAGAGAGTCGTCGGACAGGATGAGGCCGTTGAGAAGGTTTCGGACGCAATTATCCGTTCGAAGGCTGGTATCAAGGATCCTACAAAGCCCATCGGTTCGTTCCTGTTCCTCGGACCTACCGGTGTCGGCAAGACAGAGCTTGCGAAGACCCTTGCCGCAACGCTTTTTGACGATGAGAACAATATGGTCCGTATCGATATGAGCGAGTACATGGAGAAGTATTCTGTGTCCCGTCTGATCGGAGCTCCTCCGGGATATGTAGGCTACGAGGAAGGCGGACAGCTGACAGAGGCAGTACGGAGAAAACCGTATTCGGTTGTTCTTTTTGATGAAATCGAAAAGGCGCATCCGGATGTATTCAATGTGCTGCTGCAGGTACTCGACGACGGGCGAATCACAGATTCTCAGGGCAGAACCGTTGACTTCAAGAATACAATTCTGATCATGACATCGAATATCGGATCGCAGTATCTGCTGGATGGCATTGAACCAAACGGACAGATCAGCAAGGAAGCGCAGGAAATGGTACACAAGGATCTTCGCGCCCACTTCCGTCCTGAATTCCTGAACAGGCTGGACGAGATCATTATGTTCCGTCCGCTTACGAAGGATAATATCAGTCATATCGTGGATCTGCAGATCGAAGATCTGAACAGGCGTCTGGCAGATCAGCAGCTGAAGATCGAGCTCACGGCTGCTGCAAAGCAGTTTGTTGTGAATGGAGGTTACGATCCGGTATACGGCGCTCGTCCGCTGAAGAGATTCGTGCAGAAGAATGTGGAGACCCTCTCTGCAAAGCTGATTCTGACCGGAGATGTGCATGAAGGCGACACCATTGTGATTGATGTTGGATCCAATGGAAAACTGGAGGCAAATGTACGGCCGCAGGTTGAGGTTGTGGACGATTCTGCCACAGCCTGATGTCTGAAGCCGATATGACATCAGCGGAATGAATTGTGCAGGCGGATTCTCTGCAGATGCAAACCTTGAGGCAGGCAGTTTCCTCGTAAGAGGATCTGCCTGCCATGTGCATTCTCTGCAGAGTGAACAAAAATCAGGGAAAAACATCTCTGAAGATTGGCAGACAATACAATGAATTTTTTCTCGTCATCCTCTATAATGACAAGTAATCAGTATTCTGCCAGGCGGGAACGGTAATTTACCGGCCATGGACATATCAGCGATCAGAATAAAGGAGGATAACAGACATGATGCCAAGGGATCCTGCAATGTTATTGAGTTTTGTAAATATGAGACTGCGTGATCAGTATTCCAGTCTTGATGAATTCTGTGAAGCGGAGAATGTGGACAGGAAGCTGCTTATGGAGAGGCTGGCAGAGGTGAATTATCATTATGATGAGAAGACCAACCAGTTCAAGTAACCGGTACGTTCGTTACGGACAAGGTGACCTCATGTATAGCATCGTATAAATGCCGTGCTGTACATGAGGCCTTTTTATACTTATACGTTTTTTTACTTAGACGTTTTATACTCATATGCTTTTTGTACTTACGCGTTTTTTATGATATATTTGCAGGCGTAATCTTTTTGTGCGTTGCGAAAAATGTATCACAGGGTGGAGGACTGAACTTTGAGCGCATATGAAAGCTTTGCATCGGTATACGACATGTTTATGGACAATATCGATTATGAGTCATGGTGCAGGTATCTGACCGGGTTGCTCAGAAAGCACGGCATTTCCGATGGGCTGGTCTGTGAGCTGGGCTGTGGAACGGGAAGCATGACGGAGCTTCTTGCTGAAGCCGGTTATGACATGATCGGTATTGATCAGTCAGTGGAGATGCTGGAGGTCGCACAGGACAAAAAATATCAGTCCGGCCATGATATTCTGTACCTGCAGCAGGATATGCGTGCGTTCGAGCTGTATGGGACCGTGCGTGCCATTGTCAGCGTATGCGACAGCATGAACTACATTCTGACAGAAGAGGACCTGCTGAAGGTGTTCCGTCTGGTGAACAACTATCTGGATCCCGGCGGGCTGTTTGTTTTCGATATGAATATGGCGGCAAAATACTGCAGGATTGGGGATTCCACCATTGCCGAAAACCGGGAGAACGGGAGTTTTATCTGGGAAAACCATTATGATCCGAAGCAGTGCCTGAATGAATATCTGCTTACGCTTTTTATTCCGGAGGAAGAGGAAAAAGAGGAAACGGCTCCAGATATAGGGCAGACCGGGGAAAATGATCCGGATGAAGAGATAGATCTGGATGCAGAGCAGGGGAGACTGTTCCGCAGATATGAGGAGGTCCATGTACAGAAGGCATATCCTCTGGAAACAATTGTACGCCTGCTTCGCGAAGCGGGCATGATCTACGAGGGAGCTTATGAAGCCTTTACCGATCAGGCGCCGGATGCGCAGTCCGGGCGGATCTGTATTGTCGCGCGGGAACACGGGAAATCGATACAGACCGGTGCACAATGCTGAGCTGTCAGAAGTAATATTAAGGGAAGGATAATAAATAAAGTGAGCAGAGAACTTCAGAATAAGGATGAAAAGGTGACTGACATGACAGAATGGAAGAAGGACCATATGGATTATATTGTGCGTGCGACTGCCTGCGGAGGACAGATCCGCGCCTTTGCGGCAACGACAAGGAATCTGGTGGAACAGGCCAGACAGATTCATCAGACCAGCCCGGTCTGCACGGCTGCGCTGGGGCGTCTGCTGACCGCAGGCGCCATGATGGGTATTATGCTGAAGGGCGAGGATGATCTGATGACCATGACAATCCGGGGTGACGGTCCGATGCAGGGTCTCACGGTTACCGCTGACGCTAAGGGCAGGGTAAAGGGATTTGTATACAATCCGAACGTATGGAACGCGCCGAAATACAAGGGTAAGCTGGACGTGGGAAATGCTGTGGGCAGAGGCACCCTGACGGTGGTGCGGGACCAGGCTTTCGGTGAGCCCTATTCCAGCCAGGTAGAGCTTCTCAGCGGCGAGATCGCAGAGGACCTGACCAATTATTTTGCAACCAGCGAGCAGGTTCCTTCCTCAGTTGGACTCGGTGTTCTGGTAAATCCGGACCAGAGCGTGAAGCAGGCAGGAGGATTCCTGATCCAGCTGATGCCCGGGTATACGGAAGAGACGGTGAACAAGCTGGAAGCCAGCCTGAAGCAGGTCCACTCTGTGACAAAGCTTCTGGAAGAGGGACTCTCACCGGAGGAAATACTACAGAGGATTCTCGGTGATATGGAGCTGGAGCTTCTCGATACCATGCCGACAGAATTTTACTGCAATTGTAGCAGAGAGCGTGTCATGAAGGTGCTGCTCAGCATCGGTGCCAAAGAGCTGCAGGATATGATTGATGAGGGAAAACCGGTGGAGCTCGCCTGCCATTACTGCGGCAAAAAATATTCCTTTGATACGGAGGAGCTGAAAATTCTGCTTGCTGCTGCCAGGGCAAAGGCCGGCAAAGATCTTAAGGAATAAATTGGTAAAAATAATGGGATCTGTTCTATGAAAACTCAATAAAAACGGCGATCAGATAGCTTTTCACGCAGCTATGGATGATTGTACAAGTGAATTGCGCAGATATTCCGGCAGGCAGCGGACCACAACCTTATATTAATACTGTTCAAAGTTATTTTCGGATAAAAAATCCCCCGTAGAATGAATCTTCGGGGGATTGCGGCATCTAATCGTTTAATTGGGATTTTGCCCATGATACGATCTTTTCTGAATATTTTATTGCCTCCATAGCATCAAAATCGTCGAGAAAAAGCTCGTTAGGATATCTTGCTGCCACCCCGTATTTAGAAAGAGTGTCGGCATAATCATAGTATTCATCAGGAATAGAATACATATGATTTATTTGGTTCAGAAGAAAAGAAATATCATGTGACCGCGGGAGCCCTCCTTGTGAACCTTTGTTAACAATCAACATTTTAACCGCTTTTTCAGCTGCCTGTTCACAATGATAGCAGATGATTTCAAATGGCTTGGGGTAAAATTTGTCATAAAGGTGTTTGGCAACAGAAAGATCCTGTTCTATGTATTTGAGCCATTCCTGGAGTACATCATTCATATATTATAATTCCTTTATGGTTTACGTCATATTCAATAGACGGAATGTCTTTTCGCTCATCGAAGTGTGACTGAGTATTAACAATTATATCAACAGGCCGTCTTTTTACTCTGCGTACAGATTTGTAAGCTTCTGTAGTAAGATCATTTACGTTATGGCCGGCTCTGTCGTTAACGATTATATAAAAATCATAATCACTGGTATTGCTCTGTTTTCCTTCAGCAAACGACCCAAATAAATATATTTTTAAAGGTGAAAGCTTTTTCACCAGGCAGTCTTTTAATTCGTTTATTTCTTTATTCTCGGTTCCCGCCATTTGTTTTCACCACCCTTTATTTGATGTAAGGATTCGGTAGTATAATACATATTCTGAAGGGGATTATTCCAGCCTGGACTTCTGATGATATAGATATTTATCGTATAGGTAAACATGATGTTTTATCCATGGAAACTTCCTTTATAGTAAATATAATATAACTTCACAGTAAACACAACAAATCAATTTAATTTCGGTTAATACGTAATAGGACAGGCCTTAGAATGGCAGAAAATCATTGCCTGCGTTGATACAGGGTTGTGAAAAAGCGATTTATTCGTTTCTCCACAGCCCTTTTTTGTATTATACTTTTAACAGGTATGTGACCGAAGGATATATTTTGTCAGAAGAACAGGTTGTGGAGGGGTTCAGATGTCTCTTGCATTTATCGCAGGCAGCAGCGGTGCCGGAAAATCCTATCAGATTTATCGTGAAATCATAGAAGAATCCATGCGGGAACCGGAGCAGCAGTTTCTGGTCATCGTTCCGGAGCAGTTCACCATGCAGACTCAGAAGGAAATCGTGCAGATGCATCCCAGGAAGGGCATGCTGAATCTGGATGTCCTCAGCTTTAACCGGCTTGCCTGGAGAGTATTTGAAAAGGTGGGCGGCAGTGCGCTGCCGGTTCTGGATGATCTTGGGAAAAGTCTGATTACCCAGCGGGTGATCGGATCGGAGCAGAAGAAGCTGAAGGTTCTCGGCCGGACCTTGTCAAGGCAGGGGGCTGCAGAGGAGATGAAGTCTCTGATCTCCGAGCTGCTTCAGTACAGGGTGGCGGAGGAGGATCTGGATGACTGGATTCAGGCCTCCGGGGAGAACAATCACGCACGGCTTGCCATGAAGCTGGAGGATATCAGGACGGTGTATCATGGCTTTAACAGCTATCTGGAAGACCACTATCTGACCACGGAGGAGATTCCGGAAATCCTCTGCCGCGTCATTGGTGAATCGGATCTGGTCAGAGGAAGCCGGATCGTACTGGATGGTTTCACGGGCTTTACACCTGTGCAGATGGAGGTGGTCCGCAGCCTCCTGGTTCTGGCAGACCGGGTGACGGTTGTACTTACAGCAGATACGCCGGAGAACCTGAACCGCAGCAGAGGCATGCACCATCTGTTTCATATGTCCTGGACGCTGTATCACAGGATGATGGAACTGGCGGAGCAGACCCGGACAGAGATTCTGCCGGTGCGCTGGGTCAGGGCCGGAGAAAAAAGCCGCTTTGCTGCGAGTCCGGAGCTGAGCTTCATGGAGCAGAACCTGTTCCGGTATGGACGCAGGTGCTTTCATGGGGATGGCGGAAACAGCCATCAGATTCATATGATTGAGGCATCAGATCCGGAGCAGGAGATGCGTGCTGTCGTCCAGCAGATCTGCCGTCTGATCCGGGAGAAGGAATACCATTACCGGGATTTTGCCATTGTGACCGGAGATCTGGACACCTATGGCAGGGAAGCGGTGCGTCTGCTGCAGGGAGCAGAAATTCCCTGCTTTCTGGACCAGAAGAAGGCAGTGATGTCCAATCAGATGGTTGAATTTATCCGTTCTGCGGTGGATATGGTCCGGGACAATTATTCCTACGACAGTGTGTTCCGGTATCTTCACAGTGGGCTGTCTCTTCTGACTGAGGAAGAGATCCAGCGGATGGACGATTATTGTCTGGCGCTTGGCATTCACGGAAGAAGTAAATTTGAAGACACATGGACTCGTACGTCCAGAAACATGAAGCCGGATATGCTGCCGGAATATAACAGAATCCGGGAAAAATTTGTCAGCGAGACCCAGGCGCTGCATGACGGGTTTCATCAGAGAAATACAACCGTGCGGCAGAAAACAGCGCTGCTCTATGATTATATTGTCTCTCATGACGTACAGAACCGCATGCGTCAGATGGAGCAGTCCTTCCATGAGAAGGCGGACCCGTCCTCGGAAAAGGAGTACGCACGGATATACGAACAGGTCATGGCGCTTTTTGACAGGCTGGTCGAGGTGATGGGCGACGAGAAAATGAAGCTCTCGGATTATCAGGAAATTCTGGATGCAGGGTTTCAGGAGATGCGCATCGGCCTGGTGCCGCCGGGAGAGGACCAGGTCCTGATCGGAGATATCGAGAGAACCAGATTGAAAAAGATCCGTGTGATGTTTTTCGTGGGAATTAATGAGGGCATCGTACCGAAGCCGGTGGCGGCAAAGGGTATTCTCTCAGAGTTTGACCGTGAGCGGCTTGCAGATCACAAGGTGGAACTGGCGCCGACATCCCGGGAGCAGATGTATCAGCAGCGCTTCTACCTGTATCTGGCCATGACCAAGCCGTCCGACGCCCTGTATCTGTCCTACAGCAGAGCAGGACGCAGCGGAGATACGCTGCTTCCTTCCTATCTGATCGGTATCATCAGCCGCATGTTTCCGGAGATTCCCATTCAGATACAGGATGAAGCAGAAAGGCAGGATCCTTCTCTGCGGATGGAGACTGTGGATGGAAGGATGGAATATCTGCTGGAGGAGCTGCAGAAGATTCCGGACCAGCAGCCATCCGGCGCAGCTGTGGAGCTGTCCCGCCGGATGCTGTCGAATCCATCGGAAAAGGAAGAGATGCTTGCCCTTCTGCGCGCCGTACGTTCCCGTAATCCGGAGAATGGACTCGGTATACGCCTGGCCAGGAAGCTGTACGGCAGTGAACTGAAAAATTCTGTCACCAGGCTGGAGGAAATGGCGTCCTGTGCATTCCGACATTTTCTGGATTACGGATTGCGGCTGAAGGCGCGGGACGAGTATGTATTTACACCGGCGGACTTCGGAACCATCATGCACGATGCGCTGCAGCTTTTCTCTGAAAGAATGGCTGCCAGAGGACAGGACTGGGGTACGCTGTCGGATGCAGACCGCGACAGGATGGCGGATGCTGCCCTGATGCAGGTAATGAACAGCTACAACAACCGGATTCTGTACAGTACGAGCAGGAATGCACATATGACAGAACGGCTCAGGGAGATTCTCCGGATAACAGTATGGGCACTCCAGCAGCAGGTCAGCAGGGGTGATTTCAGGCCGGCGGATTTTGAATTTGATTTCGGTGAAAGCCTGCGTGCAATCCATTTCAGCTTAGACGGCAACACCTCGATGCAGCTGATAGGCCGGATTGACCGTCTGGACATCTGCGAATCCGGAGATGTCCGGTACCTGAAGGTGATTGACTACAAGACTGGCAATACAAAGCTGGATTTAAGTGAGCTGTACTATGGGCTGCAGCTTCAGCTGGCGGTGTATCTGAACGCGGCGCTGGAAGCCGACCAGAAGAAACATCCGGAAAAAAAGATCGAACCGGCGGGGGTTTTTTATTATCACATTGATGATCCGATGATTGATGCCGGGAAAGCAGGGACAGAGCCGGACCGGCTGAAGGCACTTCTGAAGCAGCTGCTGCCGCAGGGACTCTGCCGCTCTGAGATGGATGTCCTGAAGCATCTGGACAGAACCCTGGAACCGGGAATGACCTCCGAGGTGATTCCCGCAGGTCTGACGAAAAGCGGCGCGCTTACCAAGGCGTCGCAGACAGAGTCACTGGTGCATTTTGACCAGATCCGGAGCTTTGCGGACAGGAAGGTACAGGAGCTTGGGAACAGGATAGTACAGGGGGAGATCCGCGTCGATCCGTTTATGGAAGAGGGACAGAGCACCTGTACATTCTGCCCCTATGGCGGCATCTGCGGATATGACCGCAGGATTCCGGGCTATGCGTACCGGCGCCTGCGGAAGATGAGTCCAGAGGAAGTCATGGACATGATCGAAGAACTGGAAAAGGGGGATAACTGACATGGCAGTGAAATGGACAGCTGAGCAGAGCCAGGTCATTCATCAGAGAGGTACGAATATTCTGGCGTCTGCAGCGGCGGGCTCCGGAAAAACTGCAGTACTGGTCGAGCATATTATCAGCCTGGTTACTGACCCGGTGCATCCCGTTGATATTGATCATCTCCTGGTTGTCACCTTTACCCGGGCTGCGGCAGGAGAAATGAAGGACCGGATCGGCAGGGCACTGGAGGAGCGCCTGCGGGAAAATCCGGAGGATACTCATCTGCAGCGGCAGGGCGTCCTGCTGCATCATGCGCAGATCAATACAATTCACGGGTTCTGCACCTATGTGATTCAGAACTACTTCCACCGGATTAATCTCGACCCCGGATACCGGATTGCCGAGGATGGGGAGCTGAAGATGCTGAAGGCGAGAGTGCTGCAGGATCTGCTGGAGGAGCAGTATGAGATTTCAGATCCGTCTGCTGTACAATCATCCACAGCTTCCACAGATCAGCGGGCAGTGCCATCAAATGCAGCATCTTCCACAGAGCAGCTGGCAGTGCCATCAGATGCAGCTTCCACAGAGCAGCCGGCAGTGTCATCAGATGCGGCCTTCAAAGATCAGGACGCAGGATCGGCTGACAGTACATCCGGAGCATGCATGGGACAGGAGAACAACAGCGGATGGTTCCGGCAGTTTATGGATGCCTATGCGCCGGGTAAGAGTGACGCAAAAGCAGAGGACCTGATTCTGAAGCTCTATACGTTCGCAATCAGCGACCCTGATCCGGAGCGGTGGCTTCGGAATGCACTGCAGGCATACTGTGTGGAGGATACCGAAGCATTATCATCCTCCGCGTGGATGCAGAACAGTATCCGGGAAGCCGGCCTTCTTATGGAGAACATAGTGTCCATGGCAGAGCAGAATCTTGCGGCTGCCACGCAGACCGGCGGACCGTCCGGATATGTGCCGGCGCTGGAGCAGGACCTGCTGCTTGCGCAGAAGCTTTCTGCGTGCAGTACCTATGAGGATTATTACCGGATTCTTGGTGATTTGCAGTATGCAAAGCTTTCCACCAAAAAAACGAAAGAGGAGGACCCGGACCTCCGTGAAGCCGTCAAGAACGAGCGGGCACGCTTCAAGAAGATGGTGGATGGATTGCGGGCGGATTATTTTTCGGAAACGCAGGAGGAGATTCTGGAGGAGCTGCATCAGATCCGTCCCTACGCCGGGGAACTGGTGCGTCTGACCCTTCTCTTTATGGACCGGTATGCAGAGGCCAAGAGAAAAAGAAATATTGCGGATTTTAACGATCTGGAGCATTTTGCGCTGCGGATTCTGCTGGAAAAACAGGAGGATGGCACTTACCGCAGGACGGATGCGGCAAAGGAGCTGGCTGCTTCCTTTGAGGAAATTATTACGGATGAATATCAGGACAGCAATTACATTCAGGAAGCGATCCTGGAGGCCGTGTCCGGGACGGAGGAAAAACGCTATGACCGTTTTATGGTCGGCGACATGAAGCAGTCGATTTATGGCTTCCGCATGGCAAGACCGGATCTGTTCCTGCAGAAATATCGGGAGTACCCGCTTCTCACTATTTCCTCCGAAACAGAGCAGGAAGATACTGAGGAGAACCACCTGAAACAGGAGGATTCCGACACGGAAGAGGCAGGAGGAGATCAGAAAAAAGCAGCGTCCGGTCAGGCCGGTTCCGGAAAATCGTCAGAGCCAGTGAAGTCTGTCCGCATCAATCTGGATCGGAATTTCCGGAGCAGAAAGCAGGTGCTGGACTGCGCCAACGCGTTTTTCCGCAGATTGATGATTCCGGAGCTCGGGGGCATCCGTTATGATGAGGAGCAGGCGCTGCATTACGGAGCGGATTTTCCTGAGTGTGAGGATCCGGATTTTCCGAAGGCAGAGCTTCTGCTTGTGAACCGGGAGGCACCGGAATTTGAGGATGACCGGAGCAGGGAAACCATGGTACAGGCGGAGGCACTGGTGGTTGCCGGACGGATCCGGGAGCTGATTGCCAGCGGGAAGGTCTGGGACCGGGATGCAGGAGCTTTCCGGCCGCTGACATACCGGGACTGTGTGATCCTGATGCGCTCTCCCGGCGCATGGGCGGATACCTATGTGCGCACTCTGCAGGATGAGGGCATTCCGGCATATACTACCTCGAAGAGCGGGTATTTTTCCGCACTGGAAGTAACCGTGATTCTGAATTACCTGACCATTCTGGATAACCCGGGACAGGATATACCGCTTACCGCGGTCCTGCGCTCGCCGATTGTCGGTTGTACCGATGCGGAGCTGGCAGCGCTGCGGATTTTTGATCCGGATGGCAGTATGTATGATCTTGTCAGAAATTATGCGGAGACAGGAAAGGATACTGCGCTTGCAGAAAAACTGGGAAAGTTCCTGGCTCAGCTTTCTGATTTCCGTGAGCGGCTGCCGTATACAGAGGTGCACACCCTGATTGCACAGGTCATTGATGAAACAGGGTATGGCAGATATGCCTCGGCAATGCCGGGTGGCGCGCAGAGAGAGGCAAATCTGAAAATGCTGGTTGAAAAAGCCATTGATTATGAAAGCACCAGCTATCATGGTCTGTTCAACTTTATTCGCTACATTGAGCGGATGAAGAAATACGAGGTGGATTATGGCGAGGTAAATCTGTTCAGCGAGGCGGAGAATACCGTCCGGATCATGTCCATCCACAAGAGCAAGGGACTGGAGTTTCCGGTGGTCTTCGTATCCTCACTCGGTTCCCAGTTCAATCTGAAGGATGTACAGAGCAGAGTGGTCCTGCATGCTGGTCTGGGTATCGGTATGGAGGAGGTGGATCTTGCCCGCAATACGAAGCATACCTCCGTGATGCAGACGGCGATCCGGAAGGCGGTGAAGCGGGACACACTCGGAGAAGAGCTCCGGGTGCTCTATGTCGCTATGACCCGGGCCAGAGAGAAGCTGATTCTGACCGGTATTGTATCGGATCAGGACAAGATCACGGAAGCAAGGGAGCAGCAGGCCCAGGACGGGGTGCTGCCATACCACAGGCTGATCAGGGCCAAAAGTCCGCTGGACTGGATACGGATGGCACTGCCGCCTCAGCAGATCATTACGGTGAAGGTGGCAGGTGGAAAAGAACTGGCGGAAAACGCAGTGCAGTCGGACCTGCAGGCAGACCGGATCGCGGATGAAATGGAACGGGCGGCAGATACGGACAAGATTTTCGATCAGGATATTTTTGCATTTCTGAAGAGGCAGGAGGCCTTCCATTATTCATGCCAGAGAAGTGCGGAGCTTCCGGCCAAGATGACGGTCACGGAGATAAAAATGCGCTCTACGGAAGCTATGGAGGAAGAAAAGGGTGCGGAACTCTACACAGAGGAGCCTGTCGTGCCCTGCATTCCGGATTTCATGCGGGAGGATCAGGAGCAGAAGGAGGCAGGTGCCGCGAGAGGTACCATTTACCACCATGTTCTGGAGTGTATTGACTATACGCCCTTTGACAGAATATTTTCTGAGGCTGATGCCATGGATCAGGACCCGGCAGATGAGCAGACAGGCTCAGATGAGGCATCTGCAGAACAGAAGGCAGAACATGGACGGTCAGGAAAGGGAAAGCTGCACGAAGCACTTGTGGAGGAGGTCCGCAGGCAGCTGCAGCACATGATTGAGCGAGGCGTGCTTTCCAAAGCGGATGCTGCCTGTGTTGTTCCAGACCAGCTGGTGCGTTTCCTGTGCTCCGGTATCGGATGCAGGATGCGCAGGGCCGCCCTGGCGGGAAAGCTGCACCGGGAGCAGCCCTTTGTCATCGATGTTTCGGCAAAGGATATTGACACGACCTGGCCGGAGGACGAAAATATTCTGGTACAAGGTACGATTGATGCATATTTTTCTGAGAATGGAAAATATATTATCGTGGATTACAAAACCGACAGGGTGCATACCAGGAACGGGCAGGATCTGATCGATAAGTATGAAAAGCAGCTGGCGTATTACCGTCTTGCACTTTCCAGGATCACCGGGATCGGGGTGGCGGAGACCTGTATCTATTCGTTTGCACTTGGCAGGGATATACGTGTCAGCTGATGGCTCGTACATGAAGCGCAGAGTTTATTTCAGAAAGAGGATGTAACGTATGATCAATACAGAGATGGAACAGCTTGGAAAGGCACCTTCGAAGATCCGTGAGATCTTCGAATACGGAAAAAAGAGAAAGGCGGAAATCGGTGAGGACAAGGTCTTTGATTTCAGTATCGGAAATCCGAATGTACCGGCGCCAAGGGAGGTAAATGAAGCATACAGGGAGCTGATTGCCACCCATGACGATATCTGGCTGCACGGGTATACCTCAGCGGCAGGCGACCTGCATACAAGGAAGGCTGTTGTGGACAATCTGAATCAGCGTTTCGGCACTGCCTTTCGGGCTTCCAATCTGTACATGACCTGCGGTGCCGCTGCCTCGCTGAAGATTACGATTACCGCAATGGTTACGCCCGGGGATGAATTTATCACGTTTACACCTTTCTTTCCGGAGTACCGTGTCTTCGTGGAAACTGCAGGGGCAAGGCTTGTGACCGCAGGGACGGACCCGGATACCTTTCAGATCGATTTTGCAAAGCTGGAACCGCTGATCACAGAGAAGACAAAGGCGGTGATTGTCAATTCCCCGAACAATCCTTCGGGCGTGGTATTCCCGGAGGCAGCGGTGCAGCAGCTGGCAGCGCTTCTGAAAGAGAAGGAGAAGGTATACAGGCATGCCATCTATCTGATTTCGGATGAACCCTACCGGGAGCTGGTATATGATCCGGAGATCGGGGTTCCCTATCTGACGAAGTATTATCCGGACACGGTGGTCTGCTATTCCTTCAGCAAATCGCTGTCTCTGCCGGGAGAGCGGATCGGATATATTCTGGTGCCGGACGAGGCGGACCACGCGGCAGATCTGTATGCGGCAGTCGCTGGTGCCGGACGGGCCCTTGGATATGTCTGTGCGCCAAGTCTAACCCAGCATGTCATAGAAAAGTGTGTCGGACAGGTTTCGGATCTATCTGTATACAAGACAAACCGGGATCTTCTGTATGAAGCGCTTTCAGGATATGGATATACCTGCGTGCACCCGGACGGGGCATTTTACCTGTTTGTGAAGGCACTGGAGGAGGATGCCTCTGCATTCTGTGAGCGGGCGAAGGCGTTTGAGCTGCTTCTGGTTCCGGCCGACAGCTTCGGGACGCCAGGTTATGTGCGGATTGCCTACTGCGTTACGACAGATCAGATCCGCAGAAGCCTTCCGGCTTTTAAAAAGCTTGCCGAATCTTATGGAAAAATCTGAAGTACAGAGGGCACAGCAGCCATGGTACAGATCAGAACAGATTTCACAGGAAAAGCATGTAAGGCACTCAGGGGGGCAGAAAAAGACAGCATGTGCGATTGGCAGGAGAGCAGATGGGTCAATAGTATATGGCTGACATAAGAAACATCAGGCAAAGTATGTTGCAGAGCTAAAAGGGGACGGATGCAATGAATGATAGGAAGAGAAGGGAGAATGCATTATGCGGGAGATGGATGAGATAAAAAATGCGCAGACAGCGCTGGGGATAGAGCTTGGGTCCACCAATATCAAGGCGGTACTGACCGGCCTGGACGGTCATGTTCTGGCAAAGGGATCCCATCACTGGGAGAATCATCTGACAGATGGAATCTGGACATATCCATATGAGGAAATTACAGAGGGACTGCGAGACTGCTACGGGAAGCTGCGTGACCAGGTGAAACAGAACTATGGCCTGGACATGAAGCGCGTCGGGGCAATCGGCATCAGCGCCATGATGCACGGGATCATTGCACTCGATCAGAATGGAAAACCGCTGGCAGCCTTCCAGACCTGGCGCAATTCGAATACGCAGAAAGCCGCGGATGTGCTGACAGACCGCTTTTCCTTCAATATTCCGCTGCGCTGGACCATTGCCCATCTCTACCAGTACATGCTGGATGGAGAAAGCTTCCTGAAGGATGCGTGCTTTGTCACAACGCTGAGCAGCTACATACACTATCTTCTGACCGGACAGAAAGTGATTGGAATCGGAGATGCCTCCGGTATTTTCCCGATTGATTCCGATGCCCTGGATTACGATCAGAAGATGGTGGACAGCTTTGATGCGCTGACAGAGCCCTTTGGATATCCATGGAAGCTGCGGGATGTGCTGCCAAAGGTCCTGACAGCCGGTGCACAGGCGGGTGTTCTGACCCGGGAGGGTGCAGAGATACTGGATGACAGCGGTATGCTCGAGGCAGGGATCCCGCTTTGTCCGCCGGAGGGTGATGCCGGTACCGGTATGGTGGCGACTAATGCGGTAGCGCCGCGGACCGGAAACGTATCTGCAGGCACTTCAACCTTCGCGATGATTGTGACGGAGCGGCCGCTGTCGAAGCTGCACCGTGAGATTGACATGGTGACGACACCGGACGGAAAACCGTGTGCCATGTCCCATGCCAACAACGGAACGACAGATATCAATGCCTGGCATGACCTTTTTGCAGAATTCGCGGAGATGATGGGCGTGAACCTTGATGGGGTTGATCTCTACGGCGTCCTGTGCCGCAAGTCTCTGGAGGGTGATCCGGACTGTGGCGGCCTGCTGAACTACGGTTACTATTCCGGAGAAGGCGTTACAAAGCTGAATGAGGGACGGCCGCTCTACGTGCGCATGCCGGAAAGCCGTCTGAATCTCGCAAATTTCATGCGGGCACAGCTCTACACCTCGCTTGGCGCGGTAAAACTCGGCATGGATATTCTGCAGAAGGAAGAGCATGTCAAAATCGACCGGATTACCGGCCATGGCGGCCTGTTCACCACCCCCGGGTGTGTGCAGAAGTACCTGGCCGCGGCGATCGATACGCCTGTTACCGTGATGCCGACCGCTTCAGAGGGAGGACCCTGGGGCATTGCGCTTCTGGCTGCCTATATGCTGGAGGGCGGGACAGATAAGGAGAGCCTGCCGGAATACCTGGACAGAAAAATTTTCGCGAATATGGAGGGCGTTACGATGGATCCGGATCCGGAGACGGTGAAGGGATATGAGACGTTTATCCGTCATTATAAGGACGGGCTTGCGGTAGAGAAGGCTGCGATCGAAAACGTGAACTGGTAAAAAACTGGCGTGCAGGCAAAGATTCCATTGCCCTGTCGTCATTCGCAAACCGGCTGTAACAAAGCTGAATCCTGGATTGTGAAGCTGCGGAACTCCTCAGGCGCTTTGCGCCTTCGTCAGACAGTCCTCGCCGTGTACTTTTTCAATAACCTGCGGATTCATCTTTGAACAGCCGGTAATGCTCTGACAAATGGTCAATGGAATTTTTGCCTCATGCTATTGTTCAGTCGGAAATATCGAAATCAAGCTGTACCTGCGGTGTATATTCCGGGAATGCGTCGCTTACTTTTTTTACGATTTCTTTGTAGATCTGTCTTCTGTTCTGCGCATCATAGCTGATGATGATATCAAATTTCAGCACTTTTTCTTTCGGGTCCAGATAGAAGCCGTGCATCTGCAATACATCCGGATATGCCTCGAGAATATTGCGTATGCCGGTTTCAATCCGGACAGCTTCTGCATCATGCATGTTCATGGAGTAGACCGATATCCCGGTCAGGATGACATGATGCTTCACAAACACTTCCTTTGTAATTTCCCTTTCCAGACGGTCGAGTGTACAGGCGGTCATGGTGTCCGGAACTTCGATGTGAACGGAGCCGATCTGACGGTTCGGACCGTAATTGTTTATGATCAGGTCATAGGCACCGTGAACGCCTTCCACCTGGCAGATCGTATGCTTCACGGCCTGGGCAGTCTCTGCGTCAATCCGTTCACCGAGGATTTCGCTGACGGTATCGCGCAGCATTTCCAGTCCTGATTTGACAATGACAGCGGAGATGAAGGCACCAAGCCAGGCCTCCAGGCTGATGTGAAACAGAAGATAGATGACAGCCGCCGCAAGAGTGGATGCGGAGATGATGGAATCGTTCAGCGCATCGCTTCCAGAGGCAATCAGGGAATCTGATTTTACCTTCTGACCGTTTCTCTTTACGAATCTTCCGAGAATGACCTTTGCGACAACCGCTACAGCGATGATCAGCAGAACTGTGGCAGAGTAGTCGGGTACTTCCGGATGGATTATTTTCTTTACGGATTCCACCAGGGAGGAAACGCCGGCGTAGAGCACGATGACGGATATGATCATGGCGCTCAGGTATTCGATTCTTCCATAACCGAGCGGATGTTTTTTGTCAGGCTCTTTTCCGGCAAGCTTCGTGCCAAGTATGGTAATGACAGAGGACAGGGCATCGCTGAGGTTGTTGACCGCGTCCATCACAATTGCGACAGAGTGGGACATCAGACCTGTAACTGCCTTGAATGCGGCAAGCAGTACGTTGACCAGAATGCCGGTGATGCTGGTGCGGATGATGATTTTTTCCCGTTGATCATTCATATCTCAAATGCTCCCTTTCTGAATAAACAGATGAAATCTTAAACAGATGAAACCTTCTGAAAAAAATTTAAAACAGGTGAAGGATCTTCTTTATTCTGCAGGTGTTTAACGAGCATGATTCATGATTATAGAACATTCATTTTTCAGATGCAATTGGTATACAGGGCGAATAATCTGATGTTGCTTTTGTACACAAAATTTCCTGTTAAAAAAAGTGCACAAAATGATGAATCAGGCGCAGGAAGATCCAGAAAATGAAATTTTTCATTCACAAAGTTATCAACATTGCGAATACCCTGAAACACGCATAAATTCAAGTTATCCACGAAGTTATCAACATTATCAACAAAAATGTCAGCAAAAAAGTACGGTGACATAAGAAAAAATCGGGAACGAACGTTTTGTGAACTATTTCCAAAAAGCTGGATTTCAGAGAAGATTGGCGTGAAACTATTGACTTTTTCGAAGTGAAACGATTATAGATATCATCCATGAATTGTGTGTCGAACGCAACAAAAGTCTGACAAAATATGGAATCGTTCCTGTAAATGGAACATAACAGGACAGAACGGCAAATGAGAACAGAAGGATGTGATCATGCGCATTTGCGGATTCGGTTTTATCCATGACGGGAGAGCGGTGATATGCTATGATAGCAGTTGACACGATCGCCTGGGGCAGCATCCAGGAGAGCACAATAAATATTGGAACAAAGTGAAGAGACAAAAGTAACCGCATAAGGCGCAGGACAAGGCGACAGGGTACAGAAAGAGATCAGAAAAAGAGATCAGAGTACGAGATCGGGGCAGGATATCTATGAGCAGATTGAGAAATATACCGGGTTCCGCTGAGGTGATTCAGGCGAGTGAATACTGTATACAGGATCCGGAACGGTGCAGGGGAAGGTGGCAGGAGATTTTTCAGAAGAAACAGCCGCTTTTCATTGAGATCGGAATGGGAAAGGGACATTTTCTGATGGATATGGCAGAGGCCTTTCCGGAACGCAATTATATTGGTATAGAAAGGTATGACAGTGTTCTCTTCCGGGCTGTTCAGAAGGCTGAGGTCAGAGCCATGATACGCAGCGGGTCTGATCCGGACAAGGTACATGTACTTTCTGCGGGAGTACAGGAGCGGCCGGAAATGCCTGCGGACTGTAATTTCCGTTTCCTGCGCATGGATGCGCAGCAGCTGCCGCAGGTGTTTGCGGAGCACGAGGTGGATGGAATTTATCTGAATTTTTCGGATCCCTGGCCGAAGGAGCGGCATGCGGGAAGACGGCTGACATCTGCAAACTTTCTGAAGCTGTACGAGAAAATCATGGCAGAGGGGGCAAAGCTGGAGTTCAAGACGGATAATCGCCCGCTTTTTGAGTTTTCCCTTGAGGAAATAAAAAATCAGGGATGGGAGCTGCTGCAGTATACCTTTGATCTGCATCATGATACATCCATGAATCAGGGAAACATCATGACGGAGTATGAGAAGAAATTTTCCGCCAGAGGAAATCGGATCTGCAAGCTGATCGCAAGACCATAACAGGAAATACATCCTGATATCTTCATAAAAACACTTGCGCACAATTAAATTTTGTGATACATTATCAGCACAGATATAAAACCAGCAAACAGAAATCGCTCACAGTAAGCGAAAATAAGATTGTTTTTCAGGAAAAAGGATTCAGAGGATGATGTCTGAGACCTATGTCACAGACAGGATCAGACACACAATACGGGAGGTAAGGCATTATGGTAAAGATGATTAATCAGAACGAATTTGATGCAGAGGTTCTGCAGGCAAAGGGACTTGTAGTTGTGGATATGTATGCGGACTGGTGCGGACCCTGTAAGATGATGGCGCCGGTTATGGACAGTCTCTCCGACGATTATGATGACGTTAAGTTTGTGAAGATCAACGTTGATCAGAATCCGGAGCTTGCCGCAAAGTTTGGCGTACAGAGTATTCCGAACTTTGTATTCATCAAGGACGGCCAGAAGGTTGACCAGGTTGTAGGCGCCAGAGACTCCGAGAGCTTTGAGAGCATTATTGACCGCAATAAGTAATCATACCGGGTTTTTCCCGGGTTTTTCGATCACAGGTTTTCCATTGTAAATCATTCTATTGTAATTCATGAGTAGTGTCCGGCAGGATCAGACAGGATCTGAGGTGTCGGAAAGGGCCGCAGCATTTGCTTTGCGTTTGCAGGGTACATGCTGCGGCGTTATTTTTACCGGGACATTTTAGCACTCGACGCTTGACAGTGCTAATAAACCGTGCTAGTATACATAATGTCATAAGAAGGAAGAAAAAAGATTGCATTTGGCTGGTGACGGATTTGATACTGGCGGCTGAAAGCAACGCATAGCGGAAATACAGATACCTGGCCGGATGGACCGGGCGACGAGCTGTCATGCCACTGAAAGTCAGTTGGCCTGGCAGCTTTTTTGAGAACATATCCAGATATCCAGAACGGATGTAATTGAAAAGGATCGAGGGAAGGTGAGAAGGATGAAACAGGATTTTTACGAGGTTCTTGGTCTTCCAAAGGGCGCGGATGAGAATGCGATCAAAAAGGCGTTTCGTCAGCTCGCGAAGCGGTATCATCCGGATATGAACCCGGGCGACAAGCAGGCAGAGAAAAAGTTTCAGGAGATCAACGAGGCATACGCTGTGCTCAGTGATCCTGAGAAGAAGAGAATATATGATAAGTGCGGTATGGCGGCCTTTGAAAATGGCATGGATCCGAAGAAGTACGAGGAAGCTTATGATGCTTATGGCGGCAGAAGCGATTTCGGCAGCGGCAGCGCAGGTGACTTCTTCAGAAATTTCACCGGAGGAAACGGCGGCAGCACGTACAGCTACCGTTCCTATGGACCCGATGGGAAGAGCTATCAGTCCTTCCATTTTAATGGGGATGACGCGGATGATATCTTCGGACAGATGTTCGGAAATATGTTCCATGGAAAGGGCGGACATACCAGTCGCAGCTACTCCTCCACCGGTGGAAGCGGCTTTGGTGGTTTCGGCGGCAGCAGCGGATTTTACGGTGGGGCAGAACAGCCGGGAGCGGATTATGATATCCACTCGGAGCTCACCATTGGTTTCATGGACGCTATCAACGGATGTACCCGCAAGGTGCAGCTGTCGTCAGGCAGCGGCCATGTAAGCACGCTGGAGATCCGGATTCCTGCTGGCATTGAGGACGGAAAATCCATACGGCTCAGAGGAAAGGGAAATCGCAAACCCGATGGCAGCAGCGGAGATCTGATCATTCAGGTCCATGTACAGGCTATGCCGGGATTTGAACGGAAGGGAAGAGATCTGTATACCACTGCCCGGATCCCGTACACCACAGCGGTATTTGGCGGCGAAGCGGAGCTGCCCGTGCTCAACGGACACGTGGTCTGCAGAATTCCGAAGGGAACACAGTCCGGCAGTAAGATGAGACTGAGAGGAAAAGGCGTTAAGGATATGAAGGGTGTCTGTGGTGATGCCTATGTCACCATTGAGATTGCCGTTCCGAAGACACTGACCAGAGAAGAGCAGGAGGCATTGAAGAAATATCAGGCAGCAGAACAGCACAGGCAGGGAAGCAGAGCTTCCCGCTGATAAAAGCTATGGTTTTTTCAGGTTTTTCACACAGCCGGATTCAGGAAGCAGGGCCGCTCCCGTTACTGTATTGAATGCAGCAGCGGGAGCGGCCTTTTTGTGCGTCTGTTTTGCAATGACATTTTTGAGATGCAACGCCCTTTTTCAGATGCATTTTTCTAAATGCAGCACCATTCTTCTTTCGGATACAAATCTAATCTTAAGATTTCTTAAGGTTTCGTGAAGCTGGATTTAAGCAGAGGAGATTATAGTGGCGCATGAAAGTGAAGGGGAGAACAAACAGAAAGATTGGAAGATAAACAGGAAAGATAAGAGGTTATTCCAATGAAAACAATACTGGAAATGCTGGAACAGACCGCAGGGCGCATTCCTGAGCGGATTGCCGTTGAGGACCAGAACACGGCCTTTACCTGGGGAGAGCTTCTGGAACAGGCGCAGAGAGCAGGCAGCTGTCTGGCAGAGTGCCAGACGGCAGGCAGTCCGGTGGTACTCATGGTTGAAAAATCCGCCAGGGCGGCAGCTCTTCTGTATGGTGTTCTCTATAGTGGCAGTTCATATGTATTTGTGGATCCGGCGCAGCCGATGGAACGTGTGAAGAAAATTCTTCACACAACAGGTGCCAGGATTGTTGTGGTAGATCGGGATGCAGGGAAACAGAAAGCAGAGAAACAGAATACAGGGACACCGGACGCAGAAAAAATGGATGCTGCGAAACCGGATGCCGGCAATATGGATGTGGCAAGAGCGGACACAGGCGCAGGGAAGGATGATTCTGTGCAGGTGCTGTATGCAGAAGAGGTCCTGAACCATGCTGTGTGCAGGCCGCTTCTTGAATCGATTCGCACGGAAGCGAAGGAGACAGACCTGCTGTATACGGTATTTACCTCCGGCTCCACAGGAGATCCGAAGGGTATTGCGGTAAGCCACCGCGCTGTTATAGATTTTATTCGCCATTTCACGGAGGAGACAGGTATTCGGCCAGATGATGTGATCGGCAACCAGGCCCCATTTGATTTTGATGTGTCGGTGAAGGATATTTTTTCATCCTGCTTCACAGGAGCAAAGCTGGTACTGATTCCAAGGACCTTCTTTGCGATGCCCGGTCAGCTGGTTGATTATCTGATTGCCAGAAAGATCACGGTTCTGATCTGGGCGGTCTCCGCACTGTGCATGATCTCACAGTTTGGCGGATTTGACTACAGGACACCGGTGAGCCTTCGGATGGTCATGTTCAGCGGAGAGGTTATGCCGTTCCGCCAGCTGCGAATCTGGCAGGATGCACTGCCGGATACCCGTTTCATCAATTTGTACGGTCCGTCTGAAATCACATGTAACTGCACATATTTCAGGATTCCGGAGCATTACCAGAGGGAGATCCTGCCGATCGGTGTTCCCTTTGCCGGGAGAAAAGTATTTCTGCGGGATGATGCGGGCAGGCGGATTACACAGGCGGACAAGCCCGGAGAAATCTGTGTGGGAGGCGAATCTCTGGCAGAAGGTTATCTCCATGATCCACTCAGAACAGCACAGGCATTTCTGGATGGAGAGGATGGACGCTATTACCGCACAGGAGATATCGGGTACCTTGGGTTTGACGGGCTGTTCTATTTTGTAGGAAGACGGGATTCTCAGATCAAGCATATGGGACACCGGATAGAGCTCGGAGAGGTGGAGAACGCTATGCTGAAGGTGCCGGGTATCCAGCGCGCCTGCTGCATTTTTGACCGGTCCCGGAACAGGATCTGCGGATTCTACCAGGGAGAGGTTCAGGGGAAAGCCATCAGGGAGTATCTCAAGAAGGAAATTCCCGGATACATGGTGCCCGGGCGGCTGATTAAGGTGGATTGTTTCCGTTTAAATGACCACGGCAAGATCGATCGCAAGCAGCTGATGGAAGAAATCGGGGCCTGAGAGAGGAGAAGAACATGGAGAAACAGATCAAAAATATCATACAGATGCTTTCGGAAAACTCTGACACTCCTTTTTATCTCTTTTCAAAGGAGACGTTTGAACGACAGATTGCCGGGATGCGGACGAAGATCGGTTCGGGTGCAGGCCTCTGCTACGCGATGAAATGCAATCCGTTTATGACTCCGGTCGCGGGTGGCCTGGTGGACCGGATTGAGGTCTGCTCATACGGTGAGTATTGCATCTGCCGCAGAAACCAGGTGGCCCCTGAGAAGCTGCTGATCTCCGGTGTACTGAAGAAGCCGGACGAAATGGAGCGGGTCATTCGTGAATGCGGCAGTCGTGCAGGATATACGGCAGAGTCACCGCAGCAGTTTTCGCTTCTTTGTGCACTGGCGGAAAAGTATCGCACGAGGATCAGGGTTTATCTGAGACTGACGAGCGGCAATCAGTTCGGCATGGATGAGGAGACCATCTGTGAGCTGCTGAAATCCGTCCGCGCAGATGGATGGGTACAGATTGCAGGACTGCATTATTATTCCGGGTCCCAGAAGCGCAAGCCGGACAAAAACGTCCGGGAGCTGCAAAAGCTCGATGCCATTCTGTTACGTCTGCAGGACATGTTCCAGATGAATATTTCCGAACTGGAATACGGACCCGGGATTCCTGCCGGTTATTTCGAGGGGCAGGAGGAGCATCCGGAGGCAGGATTTCTGCAGGAGATCATGGGAGCAGTCCGCCAGATGCAGTGGAAGGGACGCGTTACGCTGGAAATGGGGCGCATCTGCGCTGCATCGTGCGGATATTATGCGACCAGAGTCTGCGAGGTCAAGCAGTCCTGCGGGGTGCATTACTGCATCACGGACGGCGGCATGCACCAGCTGCAGTATGACGGGCAGATCCGCGGTATGTACCATCCCCATGTGGAGGCTTTGTACCGTCATGCGCGCGGCGCCGCAGCAGATGCAGAAACGACCGGCAGGCCGGAAGAGTGGACGATCTGCGGATGCCTCTGCACGGTAAATGATGTGCTGACGGCACAGGCGGATCTGGGGGATCTGGAGCCGGGAGACATCCTTGTATTCAAAAATGCAGGTGCCTATTCCATGGTGGAGGGCATGGCTCTTTTCCTGAGCCATGAACTTCCCGCAGTCTATCTGTATTCCGGCAGGGATGGGATCAAACCGCTGAGACGGGAGGTTCCATGCTGGACATGGAATACAGAGGAGTTTGTGTAGTCTGACCATTCGCGGGTCTGATCATTGGGGATCAGGATCCTGGAACACGATGTAAAATTTAAAGAAAGACAGGAGAGATAAAAAATGAACGAGACAGAAAAGAAAATCACAGAGATGCTTATGGACATTGATGATTCTGTAGATTATGCAAATGAGGAGCACCTGATTGACGACCGGATTCTGGATTCTTTTGCGATCATTTCGCTGGTAGGTGATCTGGAGGACGCGTTTGATATCAAGATCAATGCATCGGATATGGTTCCCCAGAACTTTAATTCTGTCAGGGGCATTGCAAAGATGGTTGCCCGTCTCGAAGGGTGATGTGAAATGGGATACAATACACTGCCATATCTGGCAGTCTTCCTGCCACTGGTAGTGATTATTTATCAGCTGACGGCTTCACGATACCGGAAATATGTGCTTCTGGTGGCAAGCTGGGTTTATTTTTATCTGTGCAGCCGAGTGCTGGTATTCTATTTCATCATTCTGACGGTCCTTGTGTGGCTGGCAGGAATGGGAATAGAACGGCTGGCAGGGCGGAAAAAGGCACAGAAGCTGCTGACTTATGTTTCCGTCGGGGGCTTATTTGGTCAGCTGCTGTATCTGAAATACTTTAATTTTTTTCTGGGTGTCATAAATCTCATCATGTCCAGGCATACATCCTGGACTGCGATACCGTATCTGAATATTCTTGTGCCGATCGGAGTTTCCTATTATACACTGGAAGCCGTGGGATATCTGCTTGAAATATACTGGGGACGGGTCGGCGCAGACCGGAGCTTCGCCACAGTGAGCCTGTTTCTGGGCTTTTTCCCACAGACAATGGAAGGCCCGATTGCCCGATATCAGGATACTGCAGAGCAGCTGAAGGCCGGGCATCCTGTCACGGAGCAGCATGTCTTTGACGGGATAACGCGGATTCTGTGGGGACTGATGAAGAAGGTTGTCATTGCGGACCGGCTCTCCGTAGTTGTCACGGAGCTGTTTAACAATCATGCGAAATACGACGGCGTCATGATTGCTGTTGCCGCGGTTTCCTACACGATGCAGCTTTACATGGAATTCTCCGGTGTGATCGACATCATTCTTGGGTCGGCGCTTTTGTTTGGCGTGGAGCTGCCTGAAAATTTCCGCCAGCCGTTTTTCTCCCAGAGTGCATCCGAATTCTGGAGACGCTGGCATATTTCTCTGGGTGTCTGGCTGAAGACCTATGTATTTTATCCGGTTACTACATCAGAGCTGACGATGAAGTGGAACCGGAAGGCCAGAAAAAAGTACGGCAAGTATGTGGCGAAGATCGGAACGTCCTTTCTCGCGCTGACACCGGTCTGGCTCTTTAACGGATTATGGCATGGGGCGAATTTTAATTACATCTTTTACGGCATCTATTATCTGTTCTTTCTGATGCTGGAAGTGATCCTGGAACCGGCCAAGAAAAAGTTCTATGCAGTGACAAAGGCTGATCCGAAGAGTAAAGGCTGGACACTGTTCCGGATTCTGAGGACCTGGCTGATTATCTTTACCGGCGAGCTGTTCTTCCGTGCGAATGGCTTTACGGCGGGGCGGCAGATGTTTGCTTCCATGTTTCACAATTTCGGACTGCACCGGCTGTGGGACGGAACGCTTCTGAAGTTCGGACTGGATCGGGCGGACTGGGCGGTGATTGCAGCGGGAATTGCTGTGGTCTTTATCTCGGATGTTCTGCATGAAAAGGGCATCTCTTTCAAGGCTTTTCTGGCAAAGCGCTCCTTTGTCGTGCGCTATCTGGCCCTGTATGCGCTGATCTTTGGCATTATCATTTTTGGGGCATATGGATCGGGATACCAGAAGGTAGATCTGATCTATGCCGGATTCTGACAGGAGGGACCGCAAATTATGGATATCAGAAAAATAAGTCTGCGGGAAAAAACAGGATTTTTCCTTATCCTCATTCTGCTGCTGGTCCTGGGATCCAGGGCGGCGCTCGGGTATGCGCGCAAGTGCCGCGACAGCACATATCTGAAAAGAAACGGTGCCCTCATTCAGATGCAGGAGGAGCCTGCGGATACAGTGAAGGTGCTGGTCCTCGGAGACAGCCTGAGCTACACGACGGTTTCTCCGATGAAGGTCTGGAAGGACCTTGGCATACCGGTTTATACAGCCGGACAGTCCGGACAGACCATGAATGAGATGTACAATATGCTGCTGACGGCGCTGGATACCCAGCACCCTGATGTGATCCTGATGGAGACACATTCGCTGCTGCGCTCTGCAAAGGACCTGGATGAGATTCAGAATATCATCGCATCCAGGGCTGCCTCTGTATTACCCATCTTTCAGTACCACAATCTATGGAAGAATATGCTGAAATCCTCCAATCAGAACGTCATGCACTTTGAGGGGTTCACCATCCGGGCCGGCGTCAAGGCTTATACCGGACCGGAAGATTATATGGGGATCTCTGACCAGAAGGCCGACATTACACAGCTGAATCTTCTTCTTTTTGATAAGGTAGTGGAGCGCTGTCAGAAGGAAGGCATCCGGGTGATTCTGTACAGTGCGCCCTCTCCGAAAAATTATACTATGGAGAAGCATAATGCGCTGCAGGCGCTTGCAGATAAGCACCAGCTGACGTATATTGATCTGAATGAGCATGTCAGTGACATGGGTATCAACTGGCAGACAGACACTCTGGACGAGGGAGATCATCTGAATATCTCCGGTGCGGACAAGACGACAGCGTATCTGGAAGAGCATATCCTTAAAAATCTGAATCTTCCGGATGAGCGCGACAATAAGACGTATCAGAGCTGGAATCGGGAAGAGATGATATATGAACAGGCGGCCGGTGAAACCATCGCCGCCATCCGGTATACGAAGAGGTGAGATGCGGATGCTGAGGGAAAAGAGCTGCACCATCCTGATTGCGGAGGATGACGAAAATATCATAGAGGTACTGAAGCTGTATCTGGAAAATCAGGGTTACCGGGTCCTGTCAGCGCCGGATGGCGTAAAGGCTTACCGGATCATAGAGAGTGAGCATGTGGACCTGGGCCTGTTTGATATTATGATGCCGCACATGAACGGATATGAGTTGATCCGGAAGGTGAGGGAGAAGTATAATATGCCCATCATTGTGCTTTCCGCCAAGAAGGAGGACAGCGACAAGATTCTCGGCCTGGACCTGGGAGCGGATGACTATCTGGTCAAGCCCTTTAATCCTTTGGAGGTGGTGGCACGTGTCCGGTCTGCGCTCCGCAGATTTTATGACTTCAACACGGGTACTGACGAAGTAAAAGGGCAGGAGGTTCTGCGTTACCGGGAGCTTACGCTCAACAAGCAGACCATGCAGCTGTTCAAAAACGGAAAAGAGATCAAGACAACGCTGACCGAGATCCGGATCATGATGCTGCTGATGCAGAATCCGGGCAGGGTCTATACCAAGGTCCAGATCTATGAATATCTCAGAGGCGAGTATTTTGAGAATGATGAGAACACCATTATGGTACATATCTCAAATCTGCGTGAAAAGATTGAGGATGACAGCCGCAATCCCAAATATCTGCTGACGGTGCGCGGTCTCGGGTATAAGATCGGGACAGCAAGAGGCTGAAGATTGGGACAGCAGGGGCTGAGGTGCCTGTGTCTGCAAATGAAAAGCAGGGCTGAAAAAAGGATAGAATGAATATGACGAGAAAGAGCCGGAATCACAACAGCTTTTATACATTTATTGTAAGAAATTTTATCGGGCTTGCGGGTATTGTATTGATACTTGCGGCCTTTTTTTATTTTCTGTCGACGCAGATCCATCCGGTGCTCGTGACACCGGCGGGTATTCAGAAGCTGATCCGGCAGGTGGATGCGCTGAAGAACGACGATTACAGTTCTCTGAAGGCCGGGAGATCGCTTGGGAAAAAGGGATACTTTGAAGTTACTGAAGCAGATGCAAAGGTGCTGTATTCCAGTCAGTCGGGCGATAAAAATGTATATAAAAGCGATATTCTCCAGTATCTTCCCGAGGTTGATACAGATGCGTTGTATAATATTGTTCCTATGCAAAATGGAGACGAAAAGGGATGGCTTCTGATACGTTACGACAGCCAGGAGGGTTCGGAGGGGGATTCCCTTTCCGGTGTGGCGGTGCTTGATGAAAACCGGAAGTTTCTGTACAGCAATCTTGATCTGAAGAGCAGCCACCTCTCGGAGGATTCCCTGAATTATCTCTATTTTAATGAAGATGAGAGCGGAAATCTGATTCAGAAATACACGTTCAAAAGCAGCGATGGTGAGCCCCGGTATCTCCTGATCCACAGCAGTGCGGATTTTGCCCATGAGAGGTGGGCACAGAGAAGAATCGTTTTGCTTCTGGTTACTGCTTTTCTGCTGAGTGTGATTGCAGTCATATTGTTTGCCGGTAAGAAGATGGCGAGGAAAATTTCCAGACCTCTGCAGAAGCTTTCGGAAGCTATTGATAACGCTGCAGGCGGAAAACGGGTACAGATCCGGGAGGAGCAGGAACCGCAGGAGCTTTTGTCTGTGATCCGTTCCTTTAATGATATGGAGGCCAGTCTGCAGAAAAGTGAGGAGGAGCAGAAAAAGCTCAGAGAGCAGAGACGCAGAATGATTGCGGACATCTCCCATGATCTGAAGACACCGGTAACGGTGATACAGGGATACGTAGACGCCATGCGCGACGGACTGATTCCGAAGGAAAAACAGCAGAATTACCTTCAGGTCATTGACAGCAAGACAAAAATGATTGCGGAACTGATTAACCAGTTCAGTGATTACAGCAGGCTTGACCATCCGGAATACCAGATGAATCTGGAATACGGGGATATCTGTGAATATATCCGGGAGTATATTTCCTTCCGTTATGTGGAGCTGGAGATGGCAGGCAGGGAGCTTGAAGCCGATATACCGGACCAGAAGATGTATGGGTGGTTCGATCGGTTTCAGCTAAAGCGCGTGTTTGAAAATATCATAGGTAACGCAATGAAATATTCAGGCGCAGAGGCAAAAATTCTGATCGCCATTACCAAAAAGACATGCAGGAATGCACAGGGGGAACGGGAGGACTGGATGGAGATACGGATTGGAGATGAGGGCTCCGGTATCCCGGAAGAGCTCCGGAGTTCTGTCTTTGACCCCTTTGTGGTAGGAGATACCTCCAGAACCAGTGGCAACGGAACCGGTCTGGGACTTTCCATCGCAAAGAAAATCGTAGAGCTGCATAAGGGGAAAATATGTCTTCTGGATCATGTTCCAGGGACCTTCTTCCTGATTGAGCTGCCACTTTCAGACAAACAGTAAGGGTGCGCTGCCGGATTCTTGCACGGAGCTTGTGTTTCGCCTATAGATTTAAGCGTGTGAAATCCTGGATTTTTGTGTACGAATGCGTATCGTACATGATCTGGTACCTGTGCATAGAACACGACAGTTATCTGCGGGATACGTGGTTTACAAACACAGAATAACATTGCTATAATAATAAAGTGCTGTTCATTTTAAATGTAACAAAATACCACGGAAGTGAAATGATATTAAAAGCATACAATAATACCACAATAACGAAATGATACCGTGCGCTTTTCTGATACAGGAATTTATGACAGCATCATTTGTTTCCGTTTTTTCATATTCAGATAGCAGAAAAGGGAGCTTTGATGAGCAGGGGTAGCAAGAAAAATCACAGGAACAGGCTTTTCAGGAAGGTGGTTCTTCCTTTGGCATGCCTTGCGGCCGCAACGCTGGTTGCAGGGGGATTATTTGCGATAAGCAGGGGTATATCAGGTTCGACGCAGGGAAAAGCGCAGAGTGCTGAGGCTGATGCGGCTGCACTGTCCATAAGCGCGCAGAAATCTGATTCCGCGGAAGCGGCAGCAACTTTGAATCATACACCGGGAGAGGATTATACGCTGACGGTGAAATTCCGCAATGGTCAGGAAAAGATTCAGGGGATTTTCACAGATCATACGGATATGGAGAATAATGGCAGTACAGAGGAAGCAGGATGGCAGACCGTCAGTACACCAGAAGGAAATTTTTATTATAAGGAAGCAGATCTGACGAATCTGGTCAATGGGTTTTCTGAGATGCAGGATGGGAATATGACCCAGCCGGTCAATGCGTATATTGAAAAGTCGGATAATAGCTTTCAGATTGTTCCGGAGAAAGAGGGAACCGCTCTGAACAAGGATGCTGCGCTGCAGGCTGTTGAGGATGCAGTTTCCAGGGATCAGACGGAGCTGGACCTGACGAGTGTGTCCGGAGTCTACAATAACCCGGGCATTACCAGCTCTGATGCCTCGCTGAACCGGCAGCTTGCAGCACTGAACAACACGATCTGCGCCAGCATTACCTATACACTTCCGGGGACGACCCAGACACTGGATGGGTCAACGACAATAAACTGGCTGACCCAGAATGCGGACGGCACCTGGACCAGGGATGATGCTGTCTGGAACCAGCATATTGCGGATTACGTAGCCCAGATGGCTGAAAATACGGATACAATCAATAAGGATAAGACCTTTCATGCGACCGGGATTGGAGATATCAAAGTCAGAGGCACGGGATACTATGGCTACGAGGTGAATCAGGATGCGGAAATCGCTGAGCTGACAGATGAGCTGGACAGTGGGACCGTCACCACCCGTCAGCCGGTTTATACCTTTACAGAGGCTTCGACGCCGGATGACAATTACGGCTTCGGTCAGAACTATGTAGAAGCCGATCTGAGCCGTCAGCATATCTGGGTTTATGTCAACGGGCAGGTTGCCTACGAGACAGACTGTGTGTCCGGCACGATGAATGAATCCTATTACACGCCGGATGGAGCATTTATTATCCTGAATAAGGAGCAGAATGCAACATTGCTCGGAGATCAGATCGCGGGAAAGGAAAACTATTATACATACACACAGCCGGTAAGCTACTGGATGCCCTTCACCTATTCTGGCTGCGGGATGCATGATGCGGTCTGGAGAAGCTCCTTTGGTGGAGATATATACATTGCAAACGGATCGCACGGCTGCCTGAATCTTTCACTGGATGCGGCAGCGCATATTTATAATCTGATATCAGTACGTGAACCGATGGTTGTCTATTATTCAGAAGGTTATACGCTTGCACCTGCGCCTGCTCCGGTTCAGACGGAGGGTGTGTATTATAACAGGAATGCACAGAACGCCTGATATTAGGCAGATTCTGCTGAACTGAAACAGGGGAAATCATGGAATATATTGATATATATGATGAGCAGAGAAAAAAGACAGGAAGGACTGTACCACGCAAAGAATACAGGCTGCAGCCGGGAGAATATATGCTGGTTGTCATAGCGCTGATTGAAACGCCGGACCACAGATTCCTGATCACGCAGCGCAAGTGGAACAAGAAATGGGCTGCCGGTGACTGGGAAATTTCCGGGGGCGGTGTGCGCGCAGGGGAGACTTCTTATCAGGCGGTATGCCGTGAGGTGTTTGAGGAAACCGGGCTGGATGTCTCAGAGGCGGAAGGCGGGTGTGTCTACACCTATCAGAATACAGATCCGGATGGAGGCGATAATTACTTCACGGACATTTATCATTTTCATATGCCCTTTACAGAAGAAAATGTAAAATTACAGGAAGAGGAGACAGAAGATTTTCGAATTGTTCCCTTCTCAGAAATTCGCAAAATCGGCGAGACGGGTCACTTTCTCCACTATAACCGTATTGCAGAGGCATTGCGGGCGGAGGGTTTATTGGTATGAGAAGAGGAATGTGTGATGTGCGGTAATTTTGATGCAATGGCAGAGGAATCCAGAAAGGCATTTCTGGAGCGGGACCAGGAAAAGCTGATCCGGAAATATCATCTTGAAAATGACGAAAATGCCCTGTATATACGTATGCTGGGGCAGGAATATGCGGTGGACCGCAGAATTGGTACCATTACGCAGCGCGGTACAATGAAGCCGGCTGAGCATGATCTGACGATGGCGGCCTATGATCTTTTCTGTTACTCTGACGCGTCATCAGTGCTTCCGGAGATAGACGGAGGATGGGAGACGCTTGCACAGCTGGGCGGCATCGTCGGTGCCGGACATGTCAGAAAGCTGCAGCAAAGTGATGTGATCCGGCCGTTCGCCGGCAGAACGGACGAGATCCGTAAAGCATGTGAAGCGATGGGGGGTGCGCCCTGTAAGGGTGGAGATGTCAGCTATCTGCTTCCGGTTTTTCCATTTCTGAAGCTGTGGTTTCAGTACTGGGATGCAGATGAGGAGTTTCCGGCAAGTATCCAGTTCCTCTGGGATAAGAATGCGCTGGAGATTCTGCATTATGAGATTCTGTTTTACACATCGAAGTTTGTAGAAGAAAAGATAAAGGAATTAATCAGGTGAGAAACAGAGGCTTTGAAAAATTACTGAAGGTAACGCTGCTGGTGGGAATTATTCTGGCGTGTATTCTTGGATCCTATCGTCTGGTAAGCGCTGTTATGGATCGTATGGATGCATCAAAACATGCAGACAGTACAGAAACTGCCGGTTCATCCACTGTACAGAGTGGAGAAGGTGATGTCAATGCCTCCGTTGCAGGCGGAAATCCCTCTTCAAATCTGATTAAAACATCGGCTGTGGCAGATTCCGCGAAAAATGAACCAGACACGTCTAAATATAATGTGTCTGACAACTGGTCTCTGATTCTGATCAATGTTGATCATCCCTATCCGGAAGGCTATCTTCCCAATGTCACTACGGTTGATAACGGACAGCAGACGGATGTCAGATGTGCGTCGGAGCTGACACAGATGCTGGCGGACTGCAGATCAGCGGGCTATGATCCTCTTGTCATCTCCGGATATCGTAACCACGATGAACAGATACTTGATTTTAACAGCATGACACAGATGTATGTCAGTGCCGGATATTCGGAAGAGGATGCCCGTGCCAAGACGGCAGAAAGTGTGGCAATTCCCGGAACAAGCGAGCATGAAGCGGCGCTTTCAGTAGATATTGGAAGCGAGCACAATACTGCAGTGGACAGCTCTCAGGACAATGAAGCAGTACAGGAATGGCTGCATAATAATTGCTGGAAATACGGATACGTGCTGAGATATCCGGAGGGTAAAGAGGATGTCACAAAGATAATTTATGAATCCTGGCATTACCGTTATGTGGGAGTTACCGCAGCGAAGGTTATGTATGATGAGAACCTTTGTCTTGAGGAATATCTTGCAAAATATGTAGAGCCGTTTACCAGTCTGGAAGAGCTTGACCGTCAGGCAATGGAGACTCTTGGGCTGACTTACACGGGTCAGACTGCAGCAGAAGCTTAAGGATTGGATATTACGATGGATAAGTTTTTTAATATGGATGGTCCTGTGATGCGGGGCCTGTCCCGGATCTTTGATCTTGTTCTTCTGAATCTGGTGACACTTCTGTGTGCACTTCCGGTGGTTACGGCCGGAGCTTCGCTCTGTGCCATGCACAGCGTTCTGCTGAAGATGGTGCGGAATGAGGAATCGTATATCATCAGGTCCTTTTTCAAGGCCTTCAAGGAGAACTTCAGGCAGGCAACCGGCATGTGGGCACTGTACCTGTTTTTCGGCGGACTGATCGCCCTGTACTGGTCACTTATGAAATCATTTGGCACTCTTCAGATGGTCTTTCGCGTGATCATTGTGATACTGATTTTCCTTCTTCTGGCGCATATGTCCTACAGCTTTGTTCTGATTGCCAGATTTCATAACACGTTTGGTCAGATGGTTCGGAATGCTTTTGCGCTTTCTGTGGGGTATCTGCCGCGGACGCTTGGCATGGTGGCGATTCATGCAGCCTGGCTTTATATCATCTGGCGTGTGGGTTTCCGGATCGGCTTTCTGGTTCTGCTTGCCGGTTTCACGATTCCCGGATTTGCCTGTGCATATCTGTACACACCCGTTTTGAAAAAACTGGAAGCGGCTGCGGAGAGCCAGAAGGGCAATGATCAGGCTGAAACAGGTGAAATAGATGTCAGTCATCAGCCTGAAGCAGCTGGAAAGGATGACATAGTCCAGTCCGAAGCAGCTGGGAAAGACGGCATTGATCAGACAGAGGAAACTGGAAATGACAGCATGGACGAGGCCGGTGAAAAAAGATAGAGACAAAAGGATACCATTGTGACGATACGGTGGCATCCTTTCTTTTTTTGTCGTGTTTTTGGAGAATTGCATCTCTCTTCCGGCATGTTTTTGGCGAGTTATTCAGAAATTCCGGCTATATTTTTTCTTCTTGCAGGGTGTAGTATAATACATCTGCGTACACAGGAATGGCGACGATGCACTTTCATCCGGCATATCCGGTTCGAAGGGACGCTCCTGGAGGGGGAATAGTATTATGCGTGAACACAAGCGCTTTTTTCAGAATATGCGTGAGCAGGAGACTTTGTCCGCGAGGATCGGGAGATTCTGGCAGAGTCTGACACCTACACAAATCTGGTGTGCTACCCGTCAAGGGGACAGTGAAAAATAATAAGTGATTGGATACCGTCAGTTGAGGAATGAATCAGCTGGCGGTATTCTTTATGCTGCTACTGCAAATGCTGCATGATATTCCATCGGG